>Ga0209066_10007352_pt1 | contig 10937 bp, 9 predicted proteins | sample All_14_2_FD_187198 | JGI IMG/M metagenome (GOLD analysis project Ga0209066, IMG submission 187198) | Freshwater microbial communities in response to fracking from Pennsylvania, USA - Allegheny Zone_MetaG_DW_15 (SPAdes) (version 2) ... | reverse complement strand
CTATGAGGGGAAAATGACCGACATGGTCGCACCGCTCGACACCGATGGCCCATGGCATTTTAAAACACCAATCACCGCTGAGAACCCGGTCATCCCGTGTTTGGCCTGCCACAAAATGCATGCTCCCGGAAAGCCGTTCGGGCGCCCGACGATGCAAGTTGCCTCGACGGCCACCAACCTGCCCGCTTTCCGACGCGATATCCTCGCGTTTTATGTGCGCCAGGAGAAAACCCATTTTGCGATCGACGATCTTTTTGTGCCTAAAGTCTTTGATCAAGGCCGCCCCGTCAAAGTATCATCGGATCCTCGACAACGGCTCTGTACACAGTGCCATGCCCCCAACGCTTTCGGCCAAGCGGGAACGGGTGATGACCGAACACCGACGGGCGTCCACGAAGGCATCAGTTGTGTGGCCTGCCATGCGCCGCACTCAAACGATACGCGCGCTTCTTGCGCGTTGTGCCACCCAGCTCGCTCTTCGTGTGGTTTAGACGTGACCACCATGGACACGACCTTTAAGTCGCGCATGAGCAAACACAACATTCATTCGATGCGTTGTATTGACTGCCACCCCTCGGGCGTGCCCAAAAAAACAGTGCCCTAGCCTAGAATCTCCAGCCAAGAGATGCCTTTCCCCTCTTCACCTTCGCAAAAAATCCCATATTCAATGGTCCTGTGGCTTTTTTCGGTATACAGCAATCGGAGCGAGATGTAATATATTTTCGCTTTTAATTATGTTGTTAGTGGGGGCGGTGCAAGGGATGAGTCAGGCGGTATGAAGAAGCATGTCTTATGGGGATTGAAGGGTGCTGGACTTCTGGCGATGACCATGCTGGCGGGCTGTCTAACCCGCGAGGTTCTCTATGAGGACTTGCAGGAGACGCGCGATGAAGCTTACAAGTCATGGTTTCGCGTCCGTGAAAGCGGTGACATTCCAGTCCCCGCCGAGAGCCTGACGCTGGACGAGTCTGTACGGATTGCCTTACTATACAACAAAGCGCTTCAAGCAAAAATTCAAGAGCGTGAAATCGCGCGCGGCCAGTTGGTTTCCGCATACCAGCTGGCTCTTCCGCGGGTGGATGCATCAGCGTCAACCGCTTACGGCACCAGCGATTCCGACACGGCCCAAATTGTTTTACGGCAGCCGCTCTTTCGGTCCGGCGGCATAACTGCAGGACTGCGGGCCGCCAAACTTTACGCGTTTTTGTCAGATGAGAACGTGCGCGACACCATCCAAACAGTTATCCGTAAAGTGTATGCCGACTACTATACTGCGCTCCTTGCCGAGAATCTTTGTCATGTCAACCGTGACGCTGTCACCTCAGCAGAAGCGCACCTAAACGATGTGCGTGTCAAACGCGTCAATGGTGTAGCCTCTAAATATGACGAGTTGCGCGCACAGGTCGATGTGGCTAACTTCCGCGCCGAATTGATCCGCCAGGAAAACAATCTCGTCCTCGCCAAAACGAGCCTCTTGCGAACACTTGGAACCGCAACCGATGCACAGATTCACTTGGCGGATCAACTGAAGCACGAACCGGTCGACACGTCGATTGAAATGGCGATCAAGGTAGCTTACAAAAACCGTCCGGACCTTTACATGGCTGAACTGAACATCCGCATGCAACGCGAGCAGGTGCGCGTTCTCTGCAGCACCTATCTTCCAGAGATGGATCTGACTTTGAGTTCCGGCACAGACCGCACGCGTGACGGTGATCGAGACTGGTCCGGCACCCAACGCGCGGCGCTGGAAATCAACTGGTCACTTTTCAACGGCTTCGGTCGTGAGGGCGATTTGATCGCGGCCAAGGCACGGTTAAAACAGCGAGAAATTGAGCTAAAGGGTGTAGAGGAAGATGTGTTTTTGGACGTGCAGCAGGCGTTGCTCAACCTGAAAAATGCGGAAGAATACGTAGAGTCTCAAAGGCTCAACCTGCAACATGCCGAAGAAGGCCTGAGGCTTGCTATGACTGGCTACCGGGAAGGCGTCAACACCGAAGTGGAGATCGTCGATGCGCGTTCTTCGCTAACGGAAGCACGGGGAAACCATTACAAAGCTTTGTTCGATCACAATATGGCACGCCTTTCGCTTAATCACGCAATGGGGTTGCTCGGAGCAGACTTGGAGGCCAAATGAAGACCTTTCTGAAAGGGCTTGTGTATGCGTTGGCCGTTGCCGGAATTGCAGCGGCAGCCGTGTTCGCTTACCGCTACGCAGACAACAAGGCAACACCGCCGTTGGTGGACAAAGGAAGGCAAACAATCCCCGTGCGGACGGCGATTGTACACACAGGGTGTGTTACCAACTCAATCAAGCTAACCGGCGCGTTGGAGGCAATCCGCATCGTGGATGTGATGCCGAAGATCGCTGGGCGACTTGAAGCCCTATCTCTCGCTGATGGTACGCCTGTGTTAGAAGGCACAAAAGTCACGAACCAGCAAATCATTGCGGTCATTGACCACCGTGAAATCAAGGCACAACTGGCGCAAGCCCTTGCTGCACTAGAAACTTCCAGGACGGCAATCGACACTGCTAAAGTGGTCCTAAAAGATCGTCTGCGAGAAAAAAATCGTATGGGAAAGTTGTTCGTAGAAGGCTCCACCACCGAACAGCAACGCGACTTGGCTGAAACCTCACATGAGCAGGCGGTAACTGAATTGGCACAGGCCGAAGCCAAACATGTGCAAGCGCAGGCAGCTGTCGACCTCATCCATGTGAACCTTTCCGAGGCCTTCCTCCACTCTCCCATGGATGGCGTCGTTAGCGCCAAATATATTGACCCCGGCGCCATGGTGAACGCCTCAACCAAAGTCGTTCAAATCATCCCGATGGAAGAACTTAAATTCCTCGTGTCGATTCCCGGCCCGTACCTGCGCTATCTTGTGTCTGGGCAGACTACAGTCAATGTGTTTTCGGATGCGGCCCCCGAGCAACCATTTTCCGGAGTAATTGCACGAATTTACCCGGCGGTAGACCCTGTGACGAGGACCGCCACGCTCGAGGTGCGTCTCACCAATAAAACCGATTCGGCCGGGGCATGGATCTTGCGGCCGGGGCTCTATGCGGAGGGAAGCATTATTTTGGACGTCAGAAGCAATGTCGTCGTTCTTCCCGCCGACGTGCTTTTGCGGCGTAGCGACCATTTTCTGGCGTTTGTGATCACAGACAGCAAAGCCGAAACGCGCCGTTTAAAATTAGGCGTGCGCGACGGCAATCTGGTTGAAATAGTCGAAGGACTGAAAACTGGGGAACAGGTGGTCGTTGCCGGGCAGCACCGACTCACACAGGGCCAGCCCGTGCGATTTGCAGACGACGCCGGCCAACAGAGGAAATAGACATGCGGCTGCCAGAACTTGGCGTTAAGCGCCCAATCTTCACGCTGATGGTTTTCATTACCATCCTTGTTCTGGGCGTGGTGTCTCTATTCAAGATTCCCGTCGACCTGTTCCCGGAAGTCGAAACGCCTTCGATCACGGTGATCACGCTCTGGCCGGGAGCCAGTGTCGAAGATGTCGAGGGGCGTGTAACGCGCGTGATCGAAAATCAGTTGAGCATCGTCAACAATCTCGACGAACTCACAAGTCGCACTCGCGAAGGAATATCGATCATCACCTGCATGTTCGATTGGGGAACTAATCTCGAAGAGGCCGCCAACGATATACGTGACCACCTCGGCATGGCGCGACGCTATCTGCCGGACGACATCGAAGAGCCGGTCGTTTACAAGTTTAACAGCTCGTCCATTCCTGTTATTTTTTATGCCGTAACCGCCAACGAATCGTGGGAAAAACTCTACGATCTCGTCGATGATGACGTTGGCGATGAGCTCAAACGGATCTCCGGCGTAGGCGCAGTCCAAGTATACGGCGGGCTGCACCGCCAAATTAACATTGATATCGATCCGATTAAACTGGCTGGCTACGGATTGACACTAACACAAATCGAGCAAACAATCGCCCGCGAGAACCTCACTCTCCCCGCAGGTAACATTAAGAATGGTCTCATCGATTACACCGTTCGTGTTCCCGGTGAATATGAAACCCCAGATGAGGCTAAAGATATCGTTGTCAAACGCAATGCCGGCGGCGGGGCCATCTATTTGCGTGATGTCGCAACCGTATCTGACAATTTCGCTGAGGCCACACGGATGTCGGGTGCCAACGGACAACCGTGCGTTATATTCATGGTTCAAAAACGTTCCGGAGCCAACACGGTGAAAGTGTGCCAAGCCGTACGTGAAGCGGTCACGGCCTACCAGCGTCGACTCCCTCAAGACGTGAAGATGGTCAAACTCACCGACACGAGCGACTTCATCAAACTATCCTTAAGAAATGTGACAGAAACCCTTTGCTGGGGCGGGATTTTCGTGACGTTGACCACATTCGCGTTCTTGCGCACGATCCGCGCATCGTTTGTCATCGTTCTGACGATCCCGTTCTCGTTAATCATCGCCTTTGTCTTTATGTATCTGAAAGGATGGACCGTCAACATCATCTCGCTGTCGGCACTTTCAGTTGCGATCGGCATGGTGGTCGACAATGCCGTCGTCGTGCTTGAAAACATCGACAGCTTCACCCGGCGAGGCGCGAAGCTGCGTGAAGCGGCGATACACGCGACAGGCGAGGTAGGTTTAGCCATTTCTGCAAGCACACTCACAACGGTGGTAGTTTTTGTGCCGCTAATTTTCGTTACAGGCCTGTCGGGCATTTACTTCGGCCAGTTGGGCGGCATTATCACGGTGACGCTTGCGGCCAGCTTGCTCTGTTCACTTATGTTGACACCTATGCTTGCGGCCACCTTGTTGAAAGAGGATCGCAGCGTCGTCGGTGGCGGGCTATTTGGACAAAAGCTTTACGCGTTTGGAGAAACGATGCTGGAGCGTGTTGAAGCCGCTTACGAGCGGTTGCTTGGGACCGCGCTGAAGTTCCGCGGAATTGTCTGTCTGCTGGCGTTGACGGTCTTTTGCTTTTCGCTTGCGCTCTTTCCATTAATCGGCTCTGAGTTTTCCCCCGAGACCGATTCAGGCGATCTATCGGTCTCTATCGAACTTCCGCTGGGAACGCGTGTGGAAGAGACGGGACGGATGTGCGAGGAAATCCGGAAACTCGGAGTGAGTTTATTTGGAGAAAAATTGATCCTGAATTCCCGTTGGCGGTGCGGCGACTCCAAGTTTGGATCGGGCAAACAGGGATCACACATGGGGAGTATCGATTTCAAATTCATCTCCATGGAAAAACGTGACTTTTCCACGCGTGACGCGGGGCGACGGATACTCGATAAGTTGCGTGACTGGCCCGAGGTCGTCAAGATGTCAATGAGCACCGTTAACCGGACCATGGGACGGATGAGCAGCGGCGGCAAGCCAATCGTCATTGAAATCATGGGACACGACTTGACCGAGACACGACGCGTGGCAACTGAAATCAAAGCTATTTGTGATCGTATTCCAGGAGCCAAGGACGCGAGCATCAGCATGGACGACGGCAAACCGGAACTGATTGTAAAAGTTGACCGGCTGAAAGTTTCCACACTCGGGCTGAACGTTTCCGACGTCGTCGAAACGGTCCGGACGCTATTTTACGGCAAAGAGGCTTCCGACTTCCGCGAAGGCGAAAACGAGTACTGGATTTTCATGCGCTTAACGGAAAGCCGTCGCAGACAACTTGCCGACATCCTTGATTCTGAGATCGTGCTGCCGAATGGCAAGCGCGTACGAGTAGACTCAATCTCGGAGGTTGTGCAAGATCTTGGGCCACTCGACATCGAGCGCAAGGACCAGGAACGAATGGTGAAAGTCGAGGTTGACTATTTCGGACGGTCAATCGGTGACGTGGCAGCGAATATTCGCGCCGCTATAGAAAAAGAGATCGTGCTTCCTGAGGCGACGCACATCGCGTACGGAGGTATGGTCAAAGAACAGGCCGAAGCCTTCTCCGACCTGATGATGTTGACTCTGTTGGGGTTGATTCTCGTCTATATGGTGATGGCCGCCCAATTCGAGTCTTTCAAGCATCCCTTCGTGATTTTTCTCGCGCTGCCGTTTGCGCTTTCCGGCGTCCTTTTCGCGTTGCTGTCCTTCGGCATGACCATTAACATGTTCAGCTTCATCGGCATCCTCCTTTTGGTGGGCACCGGTGTCAATAACGGCATCGTGCTGGTCGATTTCATCAACACGCTGATCGCCAGGGGGGAGAGCATGACGAACGCGATCCGCAGGGGCGGGCGACAAAGGCTACGTCCCGTGTTGATTACCACACTCACAACGGTTTTTGGTATGATGCCCTTGGCCTTTGCAGGCGGCGAGGGCTCCGAAACATGGAAGCCCATGGGGGTAACAGTGATCGGCGGTTTGACATTTTCAACGATTGTAACGTTGATTCTCGTCCCGGTGCTCTACAGCCTGTTCAACCGCGAGGTGCGGCGCAAACAGACTCGCCTATTACCGGACGAGCTTACGAAAACAGAAAGGTAGAGGGTATCCGATGAAAAGAACACTGATGGCGGCGTGCGCCGCCCTGGCAATTCCCACAGTATCTGTCATGGCTCAGGTGCAACAGGCAACAAAACCTGTTGCTGCCCCGAAACCGCCTCCTGTCGTTACCCAGGAAGATGCCGCACAAATCGAGGCCCTTATTGGCGGCGCGTTGCATGCGAAACCGGCCAAAGCCCGCAAAGTGCTAGTGTTCAGCAAGTGCGAAGGATTTGTTCACGGCGAGGGTATCGTCTATGGAAACAAGGCTCTGGAGCTTGCCGCAAAAACAGGTGCTTTCCTTGCTGATTTTTCCACGGACTACACTTCGCTCACTGACAAGGCAAATCTTTTCAAATACGATGCGGTCGTCCTGAACAACACAACCCGCCTGAAGACCAAGGAGAATCCTTCGCTTGTACCCAACTTGACTGAATTCGTGAAGAGTGGTCGTGGCCTCTGCGTGATCCACGCGGGCGCGGACAATTTTTACGAGAGTCCAGAAGCTGCCGAAATGGTGGGCGGCTTGTTCGATGGTCACCCCTGGGGTGGCGGTGGAACATGGGCGTTCAAAGTTGAGGACCCCTCTCACCCGCTGAATCAAGCCTTCGAGGGGAAAAATTTCAAAGCTGGGGATGAGATCTATCAACAGCGGACTCCGCCGTATGATCGCTCTAAACTGCATGTGTTGGTGTCTCTCGACCTGGCGGATGAAAAAACCGCAGCCGCCAAAGGTCAGAAGCGTGACGACAAGGATTATGCGGTGAGCTGGATCCGCCCCTATGGCGAAGGACGCGTTTTCTACACTTCGTTCGCGCACGACAAGCGAGCATTTCTGGACAAGACCCGTCTTTGGCATATTCTCGACGGATTGCAGTACGTGCTCGGCGACCTGAAATCCGACGACAAACCTGCGGCGAAATGACGAGAACGCGCCACATTCAATACGGAGTGACCGTTGCCAAATGGCGAATCACGAGAACTCATCTGGGAGGGGGCACTCCGTGTTGGACCACACACAGCGGAATTAATCTGGAGGCGCGCGCATGAAGATCTCGCGAAGAAGCTTTATTCGATTTTCAACAGCTTTTGCCGCCTTCAACATCGCACCTTCACATATACTGGGGCGGACGGCACCCAGCAGAAAAATTGTCATGGGGATGATTGGTGTCGGCGGCATGGGAACCGTCAACATGAACGCCTTTCTTCATATGGACGATGTGGTGGTCAGAGCCGTATGTGACGTGAATGTTCGCAAACTGCGAAACGCAAAGGCCCATGTCGACCAACGCAACGGGAACCAAGATTGTGCGGCGATGACCGATTTCCGAGAGTTATGTGCTCGCGACGATATCGACGCTGTGATGCTGGCGACACCAAATCATTCACATGCGATGATCGGCATCCTAGCGGCACAACAAGGCAAAGATATATACGCCGAGACTCCGTTTGCTCACACGTTGTCAGAAGGGACCGCATTGGCAGAATCGATTGCGCGTCACAGGCGCGTCTGGCAGACTGGAAGTTGGCAGCGCACGCAGAGCCCTTTCCGAAAGGCGGTGGCGGCCGTACAGAGCGGTCGAATCGGCAAGGTCGTCCGGATTGAGATTGGCCTACCTGGAGGCGGCCGCGGTCCTGCGACAAGTCATGTGCCGGTCGCTCCCCCTTTAGCGTTAGATTGGCGAGCTTGGCAGGGAAACGCCCCGGAGCGTGCATATCAAGGTGTCTGTGATTTCCACTGGCGCTGGGTGAGCACGTGGGGAGGCGGCATCCTCGCCGACTGGATCGGTCATCATGGGGATATTGCATTGTGGGGGGCAGACCGCAAAGATGAGCCCGTGTCTGCCGCAGGACAGGGAGTCTATCCCCGGGACGGGCTCTACGATACGGCAACCGCTTTTCGATTCCGCTGCATGTATCGAGACGGGATGGAGCTGTTGGTGGCGGATGGCGGGCAACTCGAAAAAGGCGTCGGGGTACGTTGGATCGGCAGGAGCGGCGAATGGGTGTGGGTAACACGTGGCGCGCTCGAGTCATCTGAACCGCAGATTCTGGAGGATTTAGACACCGATGCGTTAGGCGTTCGCAATGGGCTTCATCGAGATTTCATTGACTGTGTGATGTCACGTCAACCGACACTAGCGCCGGCGGATGCGGCGCGAAAAGCTGCGAACCTGGGACATTTCGGCGAACAAGCAATGCGTGCTTAACAGCACCCTCCACCCACAACAACCATCAACACTCATTTGGGGAAACAGACAGTGAAAATGGTAATGGCGGTCTATAATATCGGTGTTGACGAGGAGGTCATGGCCGCCATGGAGGACATGGGAGTGACCTGTTTCACAAAGATGCCACGCGTGACGGGCAAAGGGAAGACGACGGGACCTCGGCTCGACAACGCGATATGGCCTGGGGCGAACACAATGGCGCTTTTCGTTTTGCCCGACGGACGAGCTCGCGATGTGATGCGAGCCTTCGAACATTTGCGGGCAACTGTCGGCAAGAAAGCCGGGATCAAAGCCTTTCTGTTGAATGTGGAGCAACAGACCGTCTGATCCGGATCGCATCCAATTGGGCGCAACGGCGATTCACTGGACTGTCTCACCCCTTTTCGGCCCAGTGAGGCAGGCGAGCGGGCCGCTATATTCCTCTTGTGGCGCAACCGTGACGCCTCCAGCGACAGGTCTGTTATCTCCTCAATGAGACGGCGGAACTTCTTGTAGGTGTCTCCCTCCATCTCGACGGCACGCAGTCTCTCAGGCCGGACGTATTCCGAGCGGCTCTTCCCCTTGCGCTTGTAGATGAGCTGGTGGAACGGCGTTTCGCGTTCGGCTGGTTTGCGGTACTGTACCGTGAGCGTCCCCGGGCGCATCGCGCCGAGGCCCGCAAGACTGGCGAAGAGGGCGCTGACTTTTTCTCTCGAGTTCTTTCGCCATGGCCCCCCTTTTCGCACATTGTGTAGCACTATATACTACTGTGTCAGCAGCCAAAATGGGGAGCCGGCGGGAAAGGAAGAGTTGCAGGCGCGGGTGAGCCCGCTGATGGGCACGGCGCGGGCTTTCTTCGAGGAGAAACAGGAGTCGCCGCGCGCGGAGTACGAGTCGCGCGTACAGGGGCTGGTGGACGGCAGGGAGGCGTCATCGGGCGAGGTGGCGGCGCTCAGGAGGAAGCGGTACCGCGAAGTCCGCCTCGTCACGTTCTACGGGCGGGTCTCGTTCCGTTGCCGCGAGGGCTTCGGCGAGGATGGGCACTGGGAATGCCCAGCCCTCGTACACCTCGGGATCAAGCCGAACCGGCGGTGCTCGCCGGAGATGGAAGAAAGACGGCTGGCGATTCTCGCGGCCGAGACCGAGAGCAACAAAATTGCGGCGGGGGTCGCGGGCTCCACATGGTTCGATGTCAGTGGCGACGCGGTGCGCTCCGCCGTCCTCAACCTCGGCGTAGCCCAGGAGGACTGCCCGCCGGAGGGGCTTTGCGCCGGGGCCGCGTGCACGGAGTATACGCTCGTCGTGATGGCGGACGGCTGGAACGCCCGCCACAGTGGAGACAACTGGGGCGTGGACAAGAAGAACCGGAAGATTCCGGCGCGCGTCCACTGGCACGAGATCCGCTCGGCCGTGGTCTTCAGGCTGTCGGCGCTGCTGGCCGTAAGCGGGAAACGCAAGGCCTCCATGGAGAAGCGCGTCGTCGCGGTTCCGGCGGACACCTCCCCCGCACGACTTCGGCGTCCACCTGCAACGGGAGATGGAGCGGATGGGCTTCCTGCGGGCCAAGACCGTCTTCTTCGTGATGGACGGCGGCGTGTGACGGTGGAACATCTACAAGGACCGCTTCGAAAAATACTCCAAGGCCATGCTCGATTTCTATCGCCTCAGCCAGCACCTCCACGCCCTGGCATCCGCGCTCCACGGCGCGGACGCGGCGAAGGCAGAAGCGTGGTGCGGGAAGACCCTGTGCGACCTGAAGCGCAACTCGCCCAAACGGCTGTTCAAGACGCTCGACGGACTGCTGAGCGAACCGCCTTCCGACTCCCCGGAGGTTCTGGCGTCCGTCCGCGAGCAGAAAGCGTACTTCAAGAAGCACGAAGGCCACATGGACTACGCAGCCAACGCCGCGCTAGGTGTCCCGATCGGGAGCGGCTCGGTGGAATCCCTGTGCTCACAGTTCCAGAACCGCCTCAAGCGGACAGGGCAGTTCTGACAAAGGAGGGCTTCGCGGCCCTGCTGAGGATCATCGTCAGGCACTGGAACGGCGAACTCGGCTCTCTATGGCAGGGAAAAGCCGCTAAGCGCTGTCCAGTGAATCGTCGTTGCCCCCCTCTGCACGGCGTCTGCACGGGGTGTGTGTCAGGAAAGTGACATTACCTCGAAGCTCATGCCGCAAAGACTGCCGCTCTAACGATGGCCTCGCGGTCGCGAACGCCGTTCCAGTAGGTGGCGTGGAGCCCGTCGGTGATGAGAGCCC
>Ga0209066_10007350_pt1 | contig 10939 bp, 8 predicted proteins | sample All_14_2_FD_187198 | JGI IMG/M metagenome (GOLD analysis project Ga0209066, IMG submission 187198) | Freshwater microbial communities in response to fracking from Pennsylvania, USA - Allegheny Zone_MetaG_DW_15 (SPAdes) (version 2) ... | reverse complement strand
TTCGACCCGTCGGACATGCATGTCTGGTGATCTCGCGGAGAGGTGGCTGAGTGGTTGAAAGTACCGCACTCGAAATGCGGCGTACGGGTAACCGTATCGTGGGTTCGAATCCCACCCTCTCCGCCACACTCAAATGCTGAATCCGTCCAGGGGCCCTGATCGGGGCCTTTTTTCTTTTTGTTTCAAAGGGGTTTGGCAGGGCCATCCGCCCTTCGGAGACTGGGCGCTTGACGCAGAATGGGTCTCCGAAGGGCCTGCGTCTCTCTTCGAGCGCCCCTCGATGACCGTGGGGCGGCGTAAAAAATCCTCGCAATTCCAATGGGTTGCCGCTTTCACGGATCCGCCCTGTTCGCGAGATAATCCGGTGACGGAGACCGACACGAAGGCGCAGGGCGGTCAGAAGGACGGCTCGCCGATGAGCCTTGTTCTCTATGTGCATGGCAGAGAAGTTGTTGATCTGCTTTTCGGCTCGCGCTGGGTGTCTTCGCGCCAAGCCATTTCGTTCGCATATGTGCCATGACGAAAGCGGTTTTGTATTGCACGTCCAGATCACGGCTCGCCAAACGGATTGATCCGGTCGATCAGGTCGATATCGAGTTCGCGCAGAATGCGACCGCTCCGATTGCCGAAGAAGGGTTGCGCCAGATCGCGCTGCCCTCTTTTCCGTCTGCTTGGTGCTGGGGTCCGAGGCGGATGGACTGTCACCCGACATCATTGCCCTGGCCGAGGCGGCGGTTACCATTCCCATGCTGGGCATGGGCAATTCGATCAATGTGGCGACGGCCGCCGCGATCCTGCTTCACTGCCTGTCGGCGCGGCGGGGCTGGGCAGCTCGATCAGTACGACGACAGCCGCTGCGATCATGCACCGCCGCTTGTCCGTATCGCCGCAAAGAGCCTGCCGGAAAAACGGCTTCGATCAATGATACGTCCATTTCTGACGTATGCGGCCGTCATGGTCTGACGCAGAGCAATAAGAGGAGAAATGCGATGCGTCGGAGCAAGAGGCGGTCCCGGAGGCTCAGGCTTGAAGCTGGGACTGCGAGCGACGTGGCGCGGCAACAACTCGGGTGGTACGTCCGTAATTGTGCCCTGAGTCCGGCGGCTGGAATGCTGGAGCCCGTCATATTGCAGCGGCTCGACAGGCTGAAAGGCGCCTTGGAAGGAGACATCGAGGACCTCGAATTCGATGACAATGCCTCGTTCGATGCCAGGAACCTGGGCCGTCGGCGGCAGGAATTCCGGTGCATTCTTGCGGAATACACCGCCATGCCGTCGAACGATGACGGCTCGGAGCTGAACGTCCTCTTTGCGCGAGACGAATTCGGTTTGGATGACATCGATACCGAGATACTTCTTCTGCTCCTGCGCTATGAGCGCAACAACGATCTCGAACAGTTCGCTGACGAGGTTCTGCATCGGCTTCACGGTCCCGCCGCTGCCGTGGCGGCGCTGCTCGGCATCGAGCGACGGGAGGCGCGGCGGCGGATTGCGGCCGGGGGCGTTCTCATCGAAAGCGGCCTCGTCTGTCTGGACGAGGGCGGTTGCGGGCTGGCGGGATATGGGGGCCATCTCAAACTCGCGCCGCCGCTCCGCAAAGTCATGGATCATGGCTATGATTCGCGCCAGGAGTGGGTCGCCGCGCTGATTGGAGAGCCCCTTGCAACGCCCTTGACGTGGGAGGATTTCGATCATCTCGGACCGGTACGCGATCTGGCTGCAAAGATGATGGCCGGCGCCGGAAAGAACGGCGCCAGCGGCATCAATCTCTTTCTTCACGGCCCGGTCGGCACGGGTAAGACCGAGTTTGCCAAGATGCTCGCGGGGGATGTTGGCATGAGCATCTGGTCGATCGGGGAGACGGACGACCAAGGGGGCGAGCCGACGCGGGGAGAGCGTCTTGCGGCGCTGAAGCTCGCCCAGCGGCTCCTGGCCAAGCGCGCCGGTGCGTTGGTTCTTCTCGACGAGGCGGAGGACGTTCTGGCGTCGGAGATGCCGTTCTTCGGCCCAATCGCCGGCCGCAGCCGCGGCCGATCGAAGGTCTACCTCAACCGCATGATCGAGCAGAATCCTGTGCCCATTGTCTGGACCTGCAACGATGTTGCGGCGATCGATCCGGCCATCCTGCGGCGCATGACCCTGGCCGTCGAAGTGAGGACCCCAGGCCGATCGGCACGGGCGCGCATCTGGAACCGGGTGTTGGACGAGACCGGACTGAAACTCGGCGGCGATGCGGTCGCGCGCCTTTCAAGCCGCTATTCGGCGCCGCCGGCCGTCGCCGCCAATGCGGCGCGGGCGGCGGTGCTGTCCGGCGGTGGTGAGGCCGCGGTCGAGGAGGCGATGGGCGGCGTCTTGCAGCTTCTCGGGATCGGCCCAGGCGTTCCGGACGCCGAGGCAAGCGATTTCGATCCGGCGCTGGTCAATTGTGACGGCGATCTGGCTGGGCTGACGGAGCGGCTCGTACGCCCCGGAGCATCGCGACAATGGTCGCTGTGCCTCTCCGGGCCGCCTGGCACCGGCAAGTCGCAGTTCGCCCGTTACCTCGCCGCCCGCCTCGGCATGGAGGTCATGCAGCAGCGGGCGAGCGACCTTCTGTCGATGTGGGTCGGCGAAAGCGAGAAGCAGATTGCGGCCGCCTTCCAGTCGGCTCGCGCACGCCGCGCCATGCTGGTCATCGACGAAGCGGACTCGCTGCTCTCCGATCGGCGCGAAGCCGTGCGGAGCTGGGAAGTGACCCAGGTCAACGAGATGCTGACCTGGATGGAAAGCCACCCGCTGCCGTTTGTCTGTACGACCAATCTCATGGATCGGCTCGACCAGGCGTCGCTTCGCCGCTTCACCCTGAAACTGCGGTTCGCATCGCTCAGTCCCGCCCAGACCAAGCTCGCCTTCGAACGCTTCTTCGGCATCGTCGCACCGCGACGAATCGCCGATGGCCTGACTCCGGGCGACTTCGCAACCGTGCGCCGCAAGCGCGATCTGCTCGGCGTCACCGGCCCATCGGTGTTGGCCGATTGGCTCGACGAGGAAGCCGAGGCCAAGGGAGCGCGGGTGCGGCGAATCGGCTTCGCTGCTGCCCGTGCTTGATTGTCGGTGCAGGCGCAACCATGACCACACCTATGCCGGTCTTCTACGACTGCGAAGCATCCGATCTGGAGGGCTATCCGATCGAGGTCGGTTGGGCGTTCACCGATGCCGCAACGGGCGTGGTTGTTTCTGAAAGCCATCTCATCAAGCCGCCGGGTGATTGGCCGGTCAAGGAGAGTTGGGATCGGGCGGCCGAAAGATTGCATGGCATTGCGCTCGCGCAATTGTGGCAGGACGGCCGTCCGGTGTGGGAAGTCGCCCGGCGCATGAACGCGGTGCTGGGCGGGCGGGAGCTGTTTTCCGATGCGCCGCAGGATGAAACACGGCTACGGCTCTTGTTCGATGCCGCCGGCTTTGAGCCGGGTTTCACAATCCGCCGGACGGACGCCCGTGTTCTGATCTCACAGGCCGCTTGCCGACAGAGGCTTGGCCGAGGCCACCCTTGCCCGCGCCAAGGCCTTGGCCGCCGAGATGGCGCCCCGTCGGCACCGTGCGGAGGCCGATGCTTGCAATTTGGCGGTTTTATGGCATACCGTTGCGCTGGGAACTCTGGAACCATGATCGCGGCCGGCGAGAAGGCGGTGCGCGGGCCAAAACCGGATGCCGTCGGGGGGCCTGTGCGCTACGAGAAAGCCGATATGATCCTTCGGGTCGCCTTGGATATGCAGGGAACGGCCGAGGGGCTGTCGCTCGAAGACATCCAACGGAGATATTCGGACCGGCCGCTGAGTCGGCGCACGGCCGAGCGGCTCAGGGATGCCATAGAGCGCGTCTTCCCGCAGATGCAGCAGGCCAATCCCGGCGAGCTTCCCAAGCGTTGGCGCCTTCCCACCGGCACCGTGTCCGGTTTTGCCGCCGTCTCGGCCGAGGAACTCGCCGATTTGGCGGCCGGTGTATCCCTGCTGCGACGCGAGAACATGCTGGTGCAAGCCGAGAACGCCGAACGGGCCGTTTCCAAGCTGCGCGCGCTGATGAGGCCCGACGCACTCACACGGGTCGCGCCCGATCTCGAAGCCCTGACCGAAGCCGAGGGCATCGCCATGCGTCCCGGCCCGCGGCCACGGATCGATCCCGACATAGTCGCGGCTCTTCGGCAGGCGATTCTCGCAAGCCGGAAAGTAAAGCTTCACTACAAGTACCGCGGCTCCGGCAAGACGGGATACGACACCGTGCGTCCTTACGGATTCATCTATGGCAACCGGCATTATCTCGTCGCCTGGAGCGAAAACGAACAGGCGCGTGACTTTCGAAACTTCTCATTGTCGAACATTGAACGGGTCGAACTGCTGGAGAGGAGCTTTACCCGCAGGCGCGGCTTCTCGCTTCAGGAATACGCAGAGCGATCATTCGGAGTTTTTCAGGAAGAGCCGTTCGATGTCGTGTGGAAGTTTTCGCCGGAAGCCGCCGGAGACGCCAAGGAATACCTGTTTCACCCGTCACAGAAGTTCGAAGAGCAGGCTGACGGATCGCTCATCGTCCGATTTCGTGCCGGCGGCGGATTGGAGATGTGTTGGCACCTGTTCACGTGGGGCGGGCATCTGACCGTTTTGGCACCTAAGAAACTGTCCACGCTTCTGAGTACCCAGGTGCGTAAGATGACTGCGGCAAACATCGTGTCTCCACGGGCGAAGAGATGACTAGTGTCTGGTTTTCGCCTGCCCCGAGCGAAATAACGGTCTCGCGCATTTCACTCGACTTCGATCTGCGCGCAGCCGACCTGTTTTTCCGAGAGAAGCTTGCCGAGCATCTTTGTTTGACCGTGTGAAGTGTGAAGAGGGTGGCGATGAAATGAATTTTGTTTGGGGATTGCTCGGCCCGGAAACTCTTTCCAGTGCGCGTCGCACGCGCACACTGGGGTTGGCGTCCGTCGTCCGCTATTTCAACGACCGCGCCGTTCCCGGCTTGGGTGGGGTCTGGTATGGCAAGCAAGTGATGCTGGCGTTGCTGGGTGTCGTCGTGGCGGAGCGCGCCAAGCAACAGAATCCCAAGTTCAATGCAAGCAATATTCAAGTCGCCAACGCAATTGAGGCGCTGGCTTGCTGGTCGGCGTTCAAGAACAATTCGGCTTCCGACCCTCGCCTGCGCGGCAGGGAAAAACTGAGTGGCAAGCAGGCCAAGGATTTTGTCTTTACCAGCGCCCGAAAACCAGGCTTCTATTTGACGCAGCCCATGCGCATGCAAACGGTGCAGCCGCTGCCCGCGCTTGGTTTCGTGACCGCGACGGGGGAGCGGTTCAACTCATTCACACCTACGCAAGAAGGGCTTAAATTTGTTGAAGCTGCCTGCGAATATTACAGACCATATAACCGGGATGTCGTTTCACACCTGATGAAGTGGGTGCTTGGGCAAGACAAGGGCGTGAATACAGATGAGTTATCCAATGCTTTGTCGCCACTTGAGGTAATGCCAGATGAAGCCAGACGGTTATTGCGCGAACGCCTGAAGCAAGGCAACACCGAACGCCACAACGCGCTTGCATGGATCGAGACGCTGAAAGGCGGGCAAGCTAAAACTGCATCAGGTGAATTGCAGCGACCGACGCAAATTGGAGAAACCCATTGGCGTGACATACATGCGGGCGCTTTGTTTCTGCCATTGCATGATTTGGCCGTCGCTACATTGGACGCCGTGGAAGATGGCATGGGGCAGGATTGCAGTTTGGAGAATGGCGCGGAGAAGGCGAAAGCTCAACTTCAAGCATTGAAAGATGCCTCCCAAAAATTCTTGGATTTCAAATACACAGGACGACAGGACGCTCTTGATTTCTGTGGTCAGTGCGTCGCCGAACCGGTGAACGCCTTGTGCGCGCTGGTTCAGCGTGATGAAACGGTGCTGCGATGGGATGGCGAGAAAATCCGGCGCGGCCCGGCTTTTCAGGGCAATGCGGTTCGAGAAGCCGACCCGACCCAAGAACCTGCTGGCGATACGCCTGTGCCACCGGGCTTGTCCTACCGCTTTCGCAACTTGTATCGCCTGAATCTTGATTTGAATGACGAGTTGGGTGCTTGGCTGAACCCGGATAACAACGAGGGTGCAGCATGAGCAGAGATTTCCATTTGCCATCTTTGGCCCAGCACTTCGATCCGCCGGAGGGCTACATCGGGCATTTCGGCTGGATGGTCGGCTTTTCCGCCGATGCGTCTTTCATGAACGATGCCACAGAACGCTTCACCGGCTACGCGAAGATGCAGCGCGCCAGCCAAGGCCGCATTTCGTTGGCGCTGTTCCTCAATGACCACAACCCACCCATCACGATGCAGGATGCACCGGGCGTGGCGCATCTACCGTTTGCAGACTTGGAGAAGAAGCCCTGCCGCCTTGTCCATGCCAAGGTTGCCATGCTGGGTTTTCGCGGCGTGGACGCAGAACAGCAAGGCAAGTGGTGTGTTCGCTTGCTCGTTTCCACAGGCAACTGGACGCGGCAAACGCTGGAAGAAAGTCTTGACCTTGCTTGGTCGGCAGATGTTTGCAACGAGCAATTGCCCCAAGCCGATGACGAGACCAAAGCCGCTTGTGCGGACATCAAGGCTACGAACAGCCTGATGCAGTGGCTGCGCGACGGCGCAGGCGGCTTGTTCGATGTTCGTTTGCTGCAATCCAAGCCAGCCGAGCACGCCCAGGAAGAAGTGGACTATTGGATTGCCGAGTGCATCAAGAAAGCAAGAGGTAGTACGCCTCGATTCTTCGACAACAGAGCAAAATCCCTTCTCGCGCAACTGCCGGGCTTGGTCAAGAAGACTGGCGAAGCAAGTCGCAACTATCTGGCGCTGGGGTCTGGGTTTTACGAAGGCGGCGAAAACGCCAACGCCGTTCCTACAGTTCCGCAAAGCATCATTACCACACTCAAGCTGGCGAACTTGCTCACAAAGAATCCAGAGCTTGATTTGTTCGTAAACAGCAAAGCCTGCCAATCTGTCGCCGCTGCTGTTGACATCAGGCGACCGCAAAGCAAGAAAGAAAAACCCATCGCAAAACTGAAAGGGACGGACATCACAGTCAGGCCAGCCAAAGCGCCTGAATGGATGAACGACAAGAAGGCAGAGCGAAAACTTCACGCCAAGTTTCTTTTCAGCGCCAACAGCCGCGACAACTCAAGCCAGTGCAACAGCGCATGGGTTTATTTTGGCTCCGGCAACCTGACCAATCCAGGCTTCGCGCAGAAGATGGGCGCGAACGGCGGCAACTTGGAAGCGGGTGTTGTGTTCGGGGTGGATGGATTGCTTTGGGAAGGCGGCAAGAAAACTGATCCCGCCTGCATCGTCACCAATCTACTGCCTATTCATTGGGGCGAATCTTTTGAGACCAATGAAGGCTTGCAGTCGGGAGAAGACTGGGAGCCAGAGCCGCCAAGTTACTTCGCATCGCCGGTCGCATGGCTGGTTTGGCATGATGGCGATGCCTCATGCGAACTGCGCTTGCCGGATGATGCCAGCGACATTCCACCCTTCGCCATCGTGGACGCTGCGGGTGGTGAAGTTCAGCGAAACGGCGAAGCCTATCCTTGGACCGCCCCCCAACCCCAGCAGGTTCGCTGCCGTTGGCAGGATGGCAACCAATCGCGCGAAGGTGTCATCCCCGTGATGGATGCCTTTGGCCGGATTGCAGCGGTCAAATTGCCACCCATCGAAAACATGGAAGAAGCCTGGATGCAACTGGCCGACTTCCCCAACCCGCCGGAGGTGGATGACCCCGACGAATTGGATGGCAACGCGGACGAAGGCGGCAACGCCAGTCCATCCGCCATAGCCAACGGCAGCCCGGCGGCCAGCTATCCCGTCCGGCAGATGATGGGACTGGTTGAAAATATCGCCGCCAAGCAAACCGAAATCCCCGCGTATGACTGGCCGCTGTGGTGTCGCCGTCTGGAACAAACGCTGGCGCTGACCAAGGGCAGCAAGGCCGTCGAATACTTCGCCAAGGACTTAAAGTTAAACCCGCTCGCCCCTTTGCGCCATGCATCATTCAGGCCAGTCCATGCCGAAGATGGCTCATCCGATGCAGGGAAGCAATATGAGGAAGCGTTGGGGCGAATTGAAGCCAGTTGGGGCGTGAACGACTTGGCGGGTTTGGGAGGCGACAATGGTTGATTGGGAGAAAGTCGCGGTAGAACTATGCCGTATCGCAGAAGACTCTGACTTCACGTTTACCGATCAGAAAGAACCAACGTCAGGCCAACGCGCGAGCTTGAAGGCTATCGCGCAGCGATTGCCGAAGAACGGCATCATCATTGCCGACGAAGTGGGCATGGGCAAGACGCGCATCGCCACTACCGTTACCAAGGCTGTCATTGATGCTGGCGGTCGCGTCGCCATCCTCGTGCCGCCGGGCTTGGGCTTTCAGTGGGGCGATGAGCTACGCAAGTCACATGTAGATGGCGTGCAACCGATCCTCCGCAGTCTGTGGCAATACTTGAAAGCATGGGAGAGTCCCGAAAATCCATCGCCGTGGTTTGAGCAGAACGTAGTGCTGATCTCGCACGCCTTTTGCAACTGGCGGCTGGGCGTCAATGCCGACGCATGGCGATGGTCGTTGTTGCCGGAGCTTTATGCCCGCTGGAGACAGCTTCAAGATGGCCGTTACCCCAGGAACTACCTTGGAAACGAGCTGCTCAATGACGAATGGATAAAGTGCGCTGCCGAGAGCATTGCCAATGCAGTGAATGCCACAGCAAACGATCATCCCAGCAGACTGCGAATGAATGAGTTTGCTGCACAGACCCCTTGGCCGGGTGCGCTGGATGGTGGCGCTTACGCCCGCAATGCAAATCTGCGACCAGCGCTGGAAAAAGCCGTTGGCCTTGGGCTAGGCGTTTTTGATCTCGTCGTGATAGACGAGGCACACAAGAGCAGAGGTCAGGAAAGTGGCTTGAACCGGCTCTTGGAGCATGTGGTCTTGCGTTCTGATGAGGCGCGCCGATTGGCGATGACTGCCACGCCAATTGAACTGGATGTGAGCCAATGGCAACAAATCCTTGGGCGCATTGGCGTGACGGATGACCGAGCCAACACAGCCATCGCCAATTACGCTGTCGCCGTCGAGCGGGTGCGACGGCTTCCGAACGACGAGCAAGCCCGTGATGGATTTTCCAAGGCGGCCCAGGGATTTCAGGCCGCATTGGGTCAATACCTGCTGCGTCGAGACAAGCGCGAAGTGAAATCCGTCAAGGATTTTGCCAATCGCAGCGGCGACGCGCACAGCGACTATCGCAGCTTGAGCGAGATTCCCGTTTCCACCTCAGACTTGTCGCTCAAATGGAAGCAAGCCGTCTGCGCGGCAGAGGCACTCTCTTTCGTCACGCGCGGCGTTGACGACCAAACGGCCAAGCGATTGCGACTGACTTTGGGCAATGGGCACGGCATCTCGGCACTGGTGGACGAACCGTTGCATGACGAAAAAGAAGACCCCAATGACCATGATGCCCAGACCGATGCTGCCGAAACCCGCGAGCCTAACAAGAAATTGCAGCGCGTCGAATGGTGGAAAGGCCTGATTTCCCGCGCTTTTCAAGGGGGTCAAGAGCAGCAGGAAGGTGAAGCTACGCTGTATGAACACCCGGCAATTCTTGCCGCAGTCGAGGCTATCGAAACTGTATGTGAGCAAGGCGAAAAAGTTCTGGTCTTCGGGCGCTTCACCAGCCCGATGCAGGCTCTGGTTCGCTTACTCAATGCGCGGGAAATGCTGCGCAATCTTGATGCTGGACACCCTTGGCCGCAAGCAGCGCTTCATCAAAACGAAAGGGATGCTGTTTCTGCGGCGCTGCGTCAGTTGAGTAAAACCGAATCACTGGAATCAGTCAACCGGCGACTGGATGAACAATACAAGAAGTTGGAGAACGAGCGCGAAAGATTCCGCACGCGGTTGCGAAATGCCCTGTCCCAAAGTTTGGCTGCTCTTGACGAGAAGAAAAAGGAACACGCCCTCACCTTTCTTGCTCGCCCGATACGGGAAATGTTGGCGACAGACGGGCCGAGTGATGACGACATTGTGCGCGCATTCAAGGATGTCGTTGCCGCAGCGTCAGACCAAGACAAAGATACTGTCGCAAACGACGATGAAGCCGAGGGAAATGCAGCCAGTCAGTTCAGCGAAGAAATCTTGCAGCGCATGGAAGAAGAATATGGCCGTAACGAAGGTGGATTCGCCCGCCTGATGAACGGCAGCACCAAGCCGCCTACCCGCAGATTGCTTCAACTCGCCTTCAACCGCGAGCACAGCCATCCCAAGGTGTTGGTCGCGCAGTCCGTCGTCGGGCGCGAAGGCTTGAACCTGCACGAAGCCTGCCGCACCGTCATCTTGCTTCACGCCGAATGGAACCCCGGCATCGTGGAGCAGCAAATCGGGCGCGTGGACAGAATCAACAGCCTGTGGGAGAAGAAGCTCGATGCAGCCTCGCCGGATATGCCTGCCGATGCGCTACCGAGAATCGAAATCCGCCCGGTCATCTTTCAAGGCACTTACGACGAACACAACTGGAAGGTGTTGATGAGGCGGTGGGACGATCTGCGCGCGCAGCTTCACGGCGTTGTCATCACACCGACGCTTGCCGAAAAGTTGTCTCCTGAATTGGTCGAATCAATCAACGACTGTGTGCCGATGTTTTCTCCAGCGAAGTCGAACCCCACTTGCGCCCATACTCCGGCGACCAGTCTCTTAGCCGGAAATGATCTTCATTCCGAGCATCGCGGGGTAGCACCGTCATAGTGCTATGGCGTAAACGTAGTGCTCATCGCTATCGGTCGTGGCCCAGCACACGCTCAGTCGAACACCCGCTCCGGCTGTTCGTGCCATGGCAGGGCCGCGACATCGGTCAGTTTCAGCAGGGTCACGGCGGGCCCCTCGCGCTTGTAGACCAG
>Ga0209066_10007349_pt1 | contig 10939 bp, 16 predicted proteins | sample All_14_2_FD_187198 | JGI IMG/M metagenome (GOLD analysis project Ga0209066, IMG submission 187198) | Freshwater microbial communities in response to fracking from Pennsylvania, USA - Allegheny Zone_MetaG_DW_15 (SPAdes) (version 2) ... | reverse complement strand
CACACCTTCGACGATATCGCCGCCTTCGAGGCGCTGCTTGCCCAGGAATACGGCGCCAAGGTCGGCGGCAAGAAGGGCAACAAGACCCTGATGACGCACGACGGTCTGTTCAAGGTCACGGTGCAGGTCGCGGACAGCATGGTCTTCGGCCCGGAGTTGCAGACCGCGAAGGCGCTGGTCGATGAATGCCTGAACGAGTGGGCATCGGATGCTCGGCCGGAGATCCGCACACTGGTGACCAAGGCCTTCGACACTGACAAGGAAGGCCAGATCAACCGCAGCCACATCTACATGCTGCTGCGGCTCGACATCGCGGATCCGCGCTGGGTCAGTGCCATGCAGGCGATCCGTGACGCCATGCGTGTGGTCGGCTCCAAGACCTATGTGCGCTGCTACCGGCGCGAGCGGTTCGACGCACCCTGGGTGCCGATCACCATCGATCTGGCGCGGGCGTGATCATGGCCCGCGATCCGGACGCAAGCCGCCTCTGCTGCAAACTCGGCTGTCACAGCATATTTTCCGGTCCCGGTTTCATCGGGCCGGAAGGCTGTGGCATCATGGGCAGGCCGCTTTTTGCCATCGTGAAGCATGATTTCGACGGGCCGGGTCGAGTGCCATGCGCATTCCCCGGCCCGGCCGAAGCCCATTTGACAATTCCGGCGAACCGCCGCATCGTGGCACCGTCAGCCAGCGTCGTAGAAAGCGCCCTGACAGGTCTACCGATGGCGGTTACGCCCCGAGACGGCGCATCACCAGATGCGATCTTCCTCCGGGTGCCATGCGTGCATGTCCAGGGCCTTGGCCTAAAGACGCATGGGGTCTGTCCATCGGCAGATTTTCTAACACCCGGGGGCATCGTGCCCCCCGTAACCGATGGAGAACGACATGTCCCTTCCGACCATTGCGGGGGTTCAATCCCGCATCTTCACCCTGCCGGGGCGCCCCCCGTTCATGATCGCGGACGATCTGGCGGACTTCTATCAGGTCACGCGCAAGCGGCTGATGGAGCAGGTTCGGCGCAATCAGGGCCGGTTTCCCGAGGGCTTCATCTTCGAACTGACCGAGGCGGAATACCGGGACCAGTTGCCGCATTTTGCGCCAACTGCGGAGCGGAAACGGACCGATCTGACCCACTTCGGTTTCACCGAAAAGGGCGCCCTGCAACTGTCCTCGGTCTTGACCGGGCCGGTGGCGGATGCGGTGTCGGTGACGATCATCAACGCCTTCATCGCGCTGCGCGACGGGCGCGAAGCGCAGATGAAGGACGCCCTGTTTCAGGACGCGACCGCCTATATCCAGCGGTCGAAGATGCGCGTGGCGATCAAACTGGCGGCAGAGCAGGGCTGGACCTTCGGGCAGCTCTGGGGCGCGCACGACTGGTCGGCGCCGAAGCTCGGGCGCGAGATCGAGGCGATGCGGGTGCGGGGCTACATTCCGGCGCAGGCGCTGTTCGTGCCGCCGTATGTCTTTGCGCGCCGCCGGTCCGAGGTCGCCAATCTCGATGTTCACAGCGCGGACGCGCGACAGCTGACCATGTTCGGTCATGCCTGATACGCCCGTCGATGCCCTCGACAAGGCCAGTTCGGCCTTGGGCGCGGTGCTGGACCTGCTTGTCACGCAGACGCAGGACGACATGCACATGGTCCATCCAGCGCGCCTTTACTGCCTGCTCGACATCATCCACGAGCAGATCAAGTGCGCGCAGAAAGGCTTTTGCAAGCAGCGCTAACGACAGTGCGGCCCTCGCCACGGGGGCCGCGCCATGACGGTAGCCCGTTCTCTCCAGCGTCAGATCCATGTCGGCTGCAAGCAGCTCGGCCTGGACGAGGACCTCCGCCACGACCTGCAGCTGCAGGTGACCGGGAAGGCGTCCATGTCCGACATGTCCGACGCCGACCTAAAACTGGTCCTCAAGGCCCTCGAAAACCGGGGTTTCAAGCCGGGTTTCAAGCGCGCCGCAAAGGGCCGCCGCAAGACGGCCGAGCGGGCGGACGTGAGGTTTCTGCATGTGCTGTGGCGCCTGCTCTCGGAAGCCGGCGCGGTGCGCAAGCCTGGCCGCGACGGTCTCAACGCGTTCATCCGCTCGCGCTTCGGCAACTCCTGGGGGGCCGAGGTGATCGACGTCGATGCGCTGATCGACGCCCGGCAGATCAACGATGTGACGCGCGCGCTGAAGGACATGTGCGCGCGCGCAGGAGTGACCGTCACATGAGGCGGCAGGTTGTCAGCGACCATGCGGTGATCCGCTATCTCGAACGTGCCAAGGGCATCGAGATGGACGTGATCCGGACCCAGATCGCCATGATCTGCCAGACCGGTCTGGAAACGGGCGCCTGCGGTGTCATCGCGGATGGACTGGAGTTTCGCATCGAGGGCGGTGTCGTCGTCACCGTGCAGATCCCGTCCCACCCTGATCACCGCACCGGCCGGGTGCGGCGCCGTCGCGAGACGGACCGGTGAATTCTCTGCGCGCATTTCAGGACCTGCGTCCGGCGGGCGGCTTTGATCTGATCATGGCCGACCCGCCCTGGGCCTATGAGATGCGCTCCGAGAAGGGCTATGCCAAATCGCCCGACGCGCACTATGCGACGATGCCCCTCGCCGAGATCAAGGCGCTGCCGGTCGAGGCGCTGGCAGGGGACCATTGTCTCCTCTGGCTCTGGGCCGTCGCGCCGATGCTGCCGCAAGCGCTGGAGCTGATCACCGCCTGGGGCTTCACCTGCAAGACCGGCGGACACTGGGCCAAGGTCGGTACCTCCGGCAAGCAGCATTTCGGGACCGGCTACATCCTGCGCAACGCGGGCGAGCCTTACCTGATCGCGACCCGGGGGACACCGCGCACCACCAGGGCGACCCGGTCGGTCATCATTGCACCGGTGCGCGAGCATAGCCGCAAGCCGGACGCCGCATTCGAGGCGGCAGAAAAGCTGATGCCGGGCGCGCGACGTATCGAGCTTTTCTCCCGTCAGCGCCGCCCGGGCTGGGCCGCATGGGGCCATGAGGTCGACAAGTTCGCGGGGTCGCCATGACCGCGTGGATCGACGAGATGGAGCGTGATCTCGGCCTTGCGACCCGCTTGCGGGTGATCGCGAATGCAGGCGGCCAGCGCCGCGACATCCCCTTTGCCGCCAATGCGGCCCACTCCGTCCTCGCGCGTGAGATCGGGACGGAGGCAGCCATGTGGCTCGCCCTGCGCTTCGCCGGCACCAAGGTCGACTTCCCATCCGCCCGCGGCAGCGAGGTCCAGCGCCGGGCATCGCTTCTGCGCGCCGCCATCCTCGACGCCGGATTGACCGAACCGTCGCGAACGGCCAATGATCTGGCACGCGAGCATGGCGTGACTTCGATGTGGGTGCGCAAGCTGCGCGCCCAGATGCGTGCAGAAGCCGGCCTCGACGGCGACCAGCCATCGCTCTTCGACTGAGCATCTCTCCCCCTGAAACTGCATCCCCCGGCCCGGCTTCGCGGGCATGTGGCATCCCGGTCCTTGACCGGGGCTGCGGCCCCTTCCGGCAAGGGGCCAACGCATGTCCGATCCGAACATCAAGCTCATGCAGCGCGGACTGCGCGGTCTGGACTATGACCCGGGTCCTGACGACGGTTTCTGGGGGCCGCGTACCCTCCGGGCCAATCAGGCGCTGATCGCGAACGGCGGCCGGCGCGCTGCCACGCCGACACAGGCCGCCCAGATCGGCCTGATGCTCTATCAGGGCAGCGCGCGGCACCCCGTGCGTCAGATCGTCATTCACTGCGCGGCGACGCAGCCGCTCTGGATGTCAGGATCATCGCTGGCCGCCAAGGTCGCGGAGATCCGGCGCTGGCATGTCCAGGGCAGAGGCTGGCGCGACATTGGCTATCACTGGATCATCGATCGTGACGGCAAGCTCGCGACCGGCCGTGCCGAAGAAGACATCGGCGCCGGGGTCGAGGGCCACAATCAGGGTGTGATCCATATCTGCCTGCTTGGCGGGCACGGCGCTGCAGCGACCGACCGCTTCGATCGACATTTCACCCGCGCCCAGGACATCGCGCTTCGCGACCTGATTTCGGGCGTGTCGATCCGCACCCGCATCGACCGTGTCAGCGGCCACAACGAATGGGCGGCCAAGGCCTGCCCGGGTTTCAACGTTCCGAACTGGCTGAGAGAGGCCGCGTGATGAAAGACATCGTTCTTCAGACCTATGTGGCCATCCTGCCGGTCATCCTGCCGATGATCCTGCTGGCGATCGGCGAGTTCCTGCGGCGCCTGATCGCCCGCCTGGCCGCAGGCTTCGAGGCGCGCACCGGTGTCGCGGTCGACGCCAAGGCGATGGCCACGCTGCATTCCGCGCTGATGACCGGCATCACGGCCGCGCTCAGCCGGGGTCTGACCGGACAGGAGGCGATCAACGCCGGCATCGGTCACGCCCTCGCCCGCGGGGCACCGGATGCGATTCGCCACTTCGGCCTGACAACCGAGGGATTGCAGACGCTGGCCGAGGCAAAACTCTGGGAAGCGCAGAGCCGTGGCCCGCTGCTCGAGTTCGTCGCGGCCGAGAGCGGTGTCTTCGGCCCGATCGGTGCCCAGATCGAGGATGAGACCCCGGCATGAACATCGCGCTCGATCTGACGGTGACGATGGGTGTCATCGTCACTGTCGTCATCGCCATCGTTGGCTGGGTCCAGATGGGGCGCAAGGCCACGAACGACCGCATCGCCAGCACCAACGGGCGGCTCGACCGGCACGAACACCGGATCTCGACGGTCGAGCAGACCGTCATGGGGCTGCCCGGAAAGGACGATCTGCATGATCTCCGCATCGCCCTTGAGGGCCTGCGCGGTGACATGAAGGAAGTCCGCGCGGCGCAGGCCGCTGCGGTCGATGCCTCGCGGCGACAGGAGGTGGTGATCCAGCGCGTCGAGCAACACCTTTTGCAGGAGAAGAGCGGCAAATGACCGACTATCAGCAGACCCTCCGCCGCCACCGCCGCCTGGCCATCCTGCGGTTCCTGGAACAGTCTCCGACCTTCACGAGCAACGTGTCGATCCTGACCGACGTGTTGAACTCCAACGCGATCGGCATCGACACCTCGCGCGACCAGACGACGACCGAACTGGCGTGGCTGGCCGAACAGGGCCTGGTGACATTGGCCGGGCAGCCTGAGTTCCGGGTCGCGACCGCGACGGCACGCGGCGCGGACATCGCGCTCGGCCGCGCCACGCATCCCGACATCCAGCGCCCCAGCCCGAGGGGCTGACATGCCGCCGCCCCGCAAGATCGACCTGATGCCGGCCGAGATCCGTGCGTGGCTCCAGGAGGAGCTGCGCGCGCGCGGTTTCAGCCAATACGAGGAGGTGGCCGAGGCGCTGAATTTCCGGCTCGAGGAAGCCGGGCTCGACCTGCGGATCCGCAAGTCGGCGATCCATGCCTGGGGCGCCGAGTATCAGGAGTTCGTCAAGCTGCAGGAGCAGGCCTCGGACTGGGCCAAGGAATGGCTGGGCGACATGGGGATGCAGGATCAGGCGCAGCGCCAGAACGTGCTGTTCCAGATGCTCACGACGCTCGCCTTCAAGGTCATGCAGGCCGAGGTGTCGAAGGAAGGCGCCGAGATCAGCCCGCAGAACCTGCACTTCCTCGCCCGGATGATGAAGGACGTCATGTCGTCGTCAGGGATTGTCCAGGCGATGCAGGACAAGGAGCGCAAGGCGCAGGCGGCCAAGCTCGATGCGGCCGTCGTATCGGGGGACATCGACGCCGAGGCCGCCGCGAAGGCGCGCCGCATCATGGGGTTCAGCTGATGGCCGATCTGACGATCTATGGCAGCCCCGGCTGTCAGGGCTGCAAGGCGACCGTCCGCAAGGCCGAGGCGCTGGGGCTGTCCTTCACCTACATCGACGTCTCGATCGACCTTGCCGCGGCGGCGCTGCTCGTGGCCGAGGGGCACCGATCGCTGCCCGTGGTCGAGGCCGGCGAAACCGTCTGGACCGGCTTTCGGCCGGACCTTCTGGACAAGGTCGCCGAAGCCCACAGGACCCGGGGCGGGACGTGAGCGCGCTTGTCCCGACCAGCCCGGTCATCAACTTCCTGCCCTATCAGAAGGCGTGGATCGCCGACGACAGCCGGTTCAAGATCGGCATGTTCTCGCGCCAGACCGGCAAGACCTTTTCCACCGGCGGCGAGTGCGCCGATGACTGTTTCCGTGCCTGGGCGGAGGATCGCAAGACGCGCTGGGTGATCCTGTCGCGCGGCGAACGGCAGGCGGCCGAGATGATGACCGAAGTCATCAAGCCGTTCACCAAGGCCCTTTACGAGGTCTACAACACCCTGTTGAAGGGCGGCGAGCCGACCTATTCCGAGGGCGAGTTCCGCGCACCGCAGGAGACGGGACCCGATGCGGTCTACAAGGCGCTCGAGGTCGGTTTTCCGAACGGCAGCCGGATCACGGCCTTGCCGGCCAATCCCGACACCGCGCGCGGCTTTTCGGCCAATGTGATCCTGGACGAGTTCGCGTTTCATGCGAAGTCGCGCGAGATCTGGGCCGCACTGTTCCCGGTCATCTCGAAGGGCCGCCAGAAGCTGCGGGTCATCTCGACCCCGAACGGCAAGGGCAACAAGTTCTACGAGCTGATGACGGCTGAGGACAGCGTCTGGTCGCGGCATGTGGTCGACATCTACACGGCGGTCGCCCAGGGCCTTGACCGCGACATCGACATGCTGCGCCGGGGCATGGCGGACGAGGATGCCTGGGCGCAGGAATACGAGCTGAAGTGGCTCGACGAGGCGTCCAGCTGGCTCGACTACGACCTGATCTCGGCCTGCGAGTCGAACAGCGCCGGCATTCCCGACCTCTACATGGGCGGGCTCTGCTTCGTCGGTGTCGACATCGCCGCCCGCAACGACCTGTTCGTGATCTGGGTGGTCGAGCTGGTCGGTGATGTGCTGGTCACCCGCGAGATCATCGCGAAGCGCCGGATCAGCTTTGCCGAACAGGACGCGCTGCTCGATCAGGTGATGCGCCGGTACCGCGTCGTGCGTGTCCGCATGGACCAGACCGGCATGGGCGAAAAGCCCGTCGAGGACGCGAAGCGCCGGTATGGCGAGAGCCGCGTCGAAGGTGTGCTGTTCTCGGGCGCGGCAAAACTCGACATGGCGACCGCGCTGAAGGAGTCGATGCAGGACCGCAAGACCCGGCTGCCTGCCGGCGACCCGGTCCTGCGCGCCGACCTGCATTCGATCAAGTCTCAGGTGGGGATCACCGGCGCCCGCCGTCTGATCGCTGATGGGGACAGCGACGGCCACGCCGACCGCTTCTGGGCTGGCGCGCTGGCAGTCTCGGCCGCGCGGACCGGCGTCGTCGAATACGAATATCGCGGTGCGGGCCGTCGCAGCGGCGGCGGGCACGGCAGGCTGCAGATGACGGCCGACGAGCCGGACGATGACACGGGCCGCGACTGGTCCGATCCGCCCTTGGGCGCGCGCATGACAGGAGCACTCTGATGGGCCGCAAACCCCAGTTGATCGACCAGTGGGGCAATCCGGTCCAGCGGTCGCTGCTGACCGAGGAGGTCGGTGCGCCGACCATCAGCGGGGTTCGCTCGCCGATTGCGGGCTATCCGGCAGACGGGCTCAACCCGGTGCGCCTGGCCGCGATCCTCAAGGAGGCGGATCAGGGTGACCCGGTCCGCTTCCTTGAACTGGCCGAGACGATCGAGGAGCGCGACCCGCACTATCTCGCGGTTCTCGGCACGCGGCGCCGGTCGGTCAGCCAGATCGACATCCGCGTCGAAGCGGCGAGCGAGGCGGCCGAAGATACCATGCGCGCCGACATGGTGCGTGAATGGCTGAAGCGCGACGAGCTGCAGAGCGAGATCTTCGATATCCTCGACTGTCTCGGGAAGGGCTTCTCGGCGACCCATATCAAGTGGTTCTGGGATGGTCGCCATTATTGGCCGGAACGGCTGGAGCGGCGCGACCCCCGGCATTTCCGTTTCCTGCGGCGCGACCTGACCACGCCGCTGATGCTGGACGAGCATGGCAAGGAAGAGCCGCTGCCGGCCTTCAAGTTCATCTGGGCCACAATTCCCGCCAAGTCGGGTCTGCCCCTGCGTTCGGGCCTTGCCCGGGTCGCGAGCTGGGGCTGGATGTTCAAGGCGTTCACCCAACGCGACTGGGCGATCTTCACACAGACCTATGGCCAGCCGTTGCGCGTCGGCAAATACGGGCCGGGCGCGTCCGAGAAGGACCGCAATACCCTGTTCCGCGCCGTGGCGAACATCGCGGGCGACTGCGCGGCGATCATTCCCGAAGGGATGATGATCGACTTTATCGAGACGGGGAATCTGTCCGCGTCCTCGGATCTCTACAAGGACCGTGCGGACTGGCTCGACAAGCAGATCTCGAAGGCCGTCCTCGGCCAGACCGCGACCACCGATGCCGAGGTCGGCGGGCTGGGGTCGGGCAAGGAGCACCGCGAGGTGCAGGAGGATATCGAGCGGTCGGACTGCAAGGCGCTGTCCGCGATCCTCAATCGCCAGCTGATCCAGCCCTGGATGCAGATCAACTTCGGGCGGCTGGACCGCTATCCGCGTCTGGTCATCGAACGGCCCGAACCCGAGGACATCACGGCCCTGACCAATGCGGTCGCCCAGCTGGTCCCGCTGGGCTTCCGGGTCTCGGCAAAGCAGATGTACGACAAGCTGGGGCTGAAGGAGCCGACCAAGGGTGAGGATGTGCTGGAGAAGGCCGCGCCGCCGCCCGTGCTGCCACCGGCCGTTCCGCCGGTGCCCGGACAGCCTGGTCCATCGCCCAAGGTGGGCGCCGGCGATCGCAGGGCAAGGTTGGCGCTGCAGGCGGCCGGGGAGGATGATGCCGACCCGGTCCAGCTGATGACCGACCGGCTGATGACCGATGCCGCGCCCGCAATCGAGGGGATGCTGGCGGCAGTGGAAGCGATGGTCGCGGCGGCCGGGTCGCTCGAGGAACTGCGCGAGATGATGCTCGCGGGATTTCCCAATGTGCCTGCCGGGCAGCTGACGAACCTGCTGGCCACCGCACTCCTGGCGGCCGATCTGGGCGGACGTGCCCTTCTGCAAGATCAGTCCGATGGCTGACACACTGCTCGGCACGTTTCGGCAGCCCTTTGCGGAACAGGTCGCCGCCTGGCGGCTGCGCATGGCGGATCAGATCGGCACCGCTGCCTGGGACGACCTCTGGCAAGCGCAGCACGATCGGGCTTTCGTCGTGGCAGGTGCGATGAAAGCAGATCTGCTCGCCGATCTGGCGGGGGCGGTCGACAAGGCGATCACCCAAGGCACCACGCTGGAACAGTTCAGGCGTGACTTCCGCGCGATCGTGGAAGCGCGGGGCTGGCACGGCTGGACCGGCGAGGGGACGGCACGCGGCGAGGCGTGGCGCACTCGCGTGATCTACCAGACCAACCTGCGGACCAGCTACATGGCCGGCCGGCATGCGCAGTTGCGCAAGTCGGGCTACCCCTTCTGGGTCTATCGCCATGGCGGCAGCCGCGAGCCGCGCCTGCATCACCTGAGCTGGGACGGTGTCGCACTGCCTGCGGATCATCCGTTCTGGGCGCAGCACTATCCCCCGAACGGCTGGGGATGCAGCTGCGAGGTGCGCGGCGCGCGCACTGAGGCAGGCATCCGCCGGGCCGGAGGCGATCCGGACAAGAGGCTGCCGCCGGGCTGGGATGCCACCAATCCGCGCACCGGCGCTCAGACCGGTATCGACAAAGGCTGGGGCTATGCGCCGGGCGCGACGGTGACGGACGCGGTGACTGCGCTCGCGCCCAAGCTTGCCACCTTGCCGGATCCTGTCGGTCGAGACCTTGTGCAGGACTGGGTCCGGAGCCGTGCCTTCGAGACGTGGACGGCGCGCCCGATGGAGCCCTTTCCGCTGGCGCTCCTGGATGCGGCGCAGGCGGCCCGCATCGGGGCAAGCGTCCGGACGGTCTCACTGTCACCTGACACCTTCGAAAAGCAGCGCTATCGCCATCCCGAGCTGCGTCCGGCGGAATACGCGCGCGTCCAGGACGTGATCGCCGGCGCGTCCGACATCATCCAGGACGGCGCGCAGACCCTGGTCTTCGTCACCCGGTCGGACAGCACCGGCTATGTCCTGGTCGTCAGGGCCACCAATACCGGTGACGGGCTCTTCGTCACCAGCTTCCGGCGGCTGACCGCCAGCGCGGCGGAAACGGACCGGGAATTGCGCAGGCTGCGACGGCGGGGGATCTGACGGGCGGTGGGGCCTCCCCTCCGGTTGCCCGGAAACCCCACATAGCGAGCCAATCCGAAGATCGTCCTACGGCCGGGAGAATTGCACCGTGTCACGCCCTGGGAGAAACTAGCCATGATCACCGTCGAGTTCAACGACGCTGTCGCACGGGATGCCTTCCGCCGGCTGGCGGCCGCGATGACTGACATGACCCAGCCGTTGCAGGACGTGGCCGACTTCCTGCGCGATTCCTCGCTCGATCGCATGAAGGCCGGTGTCTCGCCCGATGGTGCGCCCTTCGCGCCGCGGTCCCCGACCACGATTGCCCGCTACGAGCAGGCGGGTACGCGCTTCGATCATCCGCTCAACGTCACCCACCGGCTGAGGAATAGTTTTCACTCCGAGGCCGGGCCGGACTATGCCCGCGTGGCCAACTCGGCGATTCAGGCCGCTGTGATGCATTTCGGGGCGCCGGCCCGCAGCCTCGGGCCGAAGTCTCCCTGGGGCGACATCCCGGCGCGTCCCTTCCTCGGCATCTCGGATTCCGACCGCACGGGGATCATCGATATCGTGTCCGAATGGCTCGAGAGCCTGACCTGAGACCCGACCCCCGTTTTTTGCCCGCTGGGCGGCTTTGTCCTGAGCAGCGCGTCACTGGGCGCAAGAACCGCCCGAGGGCATTTTTCAACGCGCTCCGGCGTTTTTAAACGGTATCCTGTCCGAAGG
>Ga0209066_10007347_pt1 | contig 10945 bp, 11 predicted proteins | sample All_14_2_FD_187198 | JGI IMG/M metagenome (GOLD analysis project Ga0209066, IMG submission 187198) | Freshwater microbial communities in response to fracking from Pennsylvania, USA - Allegheny Zone_MetaG_DW_15 (SPAdes) (version 2) ... | reverse complement strand
TTTCAGTATTAAACGGCAAGCCAACTTCTTGTAGGTAAGTCTTGTTTGCATTCTTGTAGGCTTCAACAAACACGGGATCAAGTGAGTCGATATGCTGATTCACCTTCTCTTTGAGCGTAGTAAGCAACCTGATTTCGGAATCAGTTTTTGTCTTTCTTAGCTGGAGATTGACCTCTCGTTTCAGTGAATCAAGGTCATCCAGTGAGGCAGGCGAGAATTTTTGTCCGGCATTTCCTGCAATTAAATTGCCGTTTGCATCCAATAACCCACTCGCTTGCGCCACCTGCGGCCTGAATCTGCCCATGATTTTCCCGTAAATCGACGGAAATGTATTGAATATATTTGCGTTTTTTTCGTCAGTCACAAATCCATAAATATCCGCCACTGAATCGTCTTTCAGCGTCACGCCGCGCTCACGGCCAAGTGCTAATGCGCCCTCAAGCGCCTTTCCGCCTCGCGCCCTTGCAGCGCCCTCTGCGGCCTCGGTGACTTGCACGACCCGCGATCCAAAGTCTGCCGGATCAACCTCGTTCAATCCCCTGCTTGCTTGTTGGGCTTTCAACTCAATACTGGCTTTGCGCTTGGCAACAGCCGATGGAATATCAATATCCCTTGCTCTGGCAACCGCCACAGCGCCTTGACCAGGGGCTTCAACACGCGCCTTGCTTAACAGCGCATCTGCCTGTGATGGCGATCCAAATAGCCTTTCAGCCTTTCCGCTCAACTGTGCTTTAGCCGCCTCAAAATCTGCCATGTACTGACCACGGAAAACCTCATCTTCCGATGCCAATTTCCTGATGTAGGAGTCAATGACAGGATTATCTGCCAATACGCTGCCTATCGGAAGTTTTACGCCAGTGGCTTCCTGAGCCTTTACCGCTTCTTCCAATACGCGGATGAACTTTGGATCATTCACAGCAGCCGCGATAAACACCTGCTCAATATGCTTCGCAGCCATTTTCTGCGCTTCTTCAAGTGGCTGGCCACCCTTAACGTGCTGGATGATTTTCTTTACCACGGGAGCGGTGGCTTCGTATGCTGCTTTGCCAACCATTGCCGTCCTTGGCATAGCCCCCATTGCGACAACACCGCCTGCGCCGCCAACGATGTTACCGGCAACACGGCCAAACATACCGCCTGTGTCGCCACCAATCTTTTGCCCTGCATATTCACCGGCAATACCACCTGCTTCTGCACCCATACCGGCAAATAAATTCTCAGCCACCATGCCCAATGGTTTAATCAATGGGCTTGCCTTGGTCACAACAGAAGAAAACGGGAACATATACGATGTCGGGTCTGATGCCGAACGGATACCCGATGCCTGTATTTTCTCCCATGTTGTCTCTGGTTTCGCGCCTGTTCCGCCGAGCAGGGAAACCATTTTCTCTTTTCCCTCTTTCTTGTATTTTCTAGCGCCAGTTTGACCCTCTCCAGTCAGCGCACCTTTGACAGCCCCATAGATGTAGGATGGATATTCTGCCAATCCCTCTCTTATTGCCTCTGCACGAAAACTTGGACTTTCTCTAGAGATTTCATTTTTTTGGGGCGAAGATAGCTCATCAAGTTCCGCATCATTTAGCGGAACGTCGCTTTTATACCTGACGCCATCAACAACATAAGTCGGCATTTAATCTATCCTTTGAACTTTTTTACCAGATTTAAGGACGCGCTCCTGTCCTGGAGATAGTTCGCCCTGTTTTTCTTCAATCTGGTTGAATTTAAGTAGCGTATTCAGTTGATCTGGTTTTATTCCGGCCATCAGGCCAATTTCGCGTTGCTGCTTCAATTCCTCCCTTGCTTTTGCCGCAGCGTTCTTGCGTGCTACTCGTAAAGTGGCTTCCATCTTCTTCATGGTATCCAGTGATGGCGTGCCAGTAATCATTTTGGAAATCATATCAACCGATGCGCCAACCAATGATGGATCGCCACCAGCAGCAGCAACCTCACCCTTTGAAATGTTTTGGTCGCTGAATGCGCGGGCAAGCTGTTGTTGCGCGCCCTGGAATGCAATGAAGTTCCCCTTCATTGCTTGTTGAAGCGCAGCCATTGAAACATCAGCAGCGTTTATCTGCTCAAGATTTGTCTTTATCGTATCCTGCACAGCAGAGCGAAATTTCTGGATGTCGATAACTTTTTCTGATCCAGGCAATGATACGGTTGTCGAAGACGCACCAGCTTTTGCCTTGTCTTTCACCCATTGTTCATAGGTTCCACGGTATCCCTGAGTAATGGCAAATTCATATTCCTGTACTGATGCAGGAGGCTTGCTTTTGTCACGCAATGCAGCCTCAGCAAGTGCTGTGTCCCTTTCTGCCCGAGCTTGTTCTGATGCTATCTTCTGCATTTCACCTTCCCGCTGATTTGCAAGCTGAATTAAGGCAAACGCCCGCTGCATGTCACCGGAAGCGCGAAACCTATCCGCAGCCGCCCGAATCTGCTCCGGCGTATCCAGACCACCGCTTTGCGCGAATATCTGCTGAGTGCGCTGTGCATCGGCCATTTCAGGTGTCTGCATGCCGAGCATGCCAGCACCGATGTCCGCAATCTGCCCGCCAGCACGGTAAAAACCGGCTGTAGCACGCTGAAACGGGTCTTGACCGGCATAGGCATTTGCAGCGGCATCCATCTGCGTCCTGCGCTGCTGTTGCAGTTGCAGGGGCGTTAATCCAAATAGTCCTTGAACGATTGATTCAGCCATGATTATCTCCAGGTATATCCATTCGCCGCATTACTTACGCCAAACAAAGCATCTGCCCACGGACTATAACTATTCGCTGGCTGCATCGTTTTCGCCGCACCAAGCATTCCTTGTCCAAGTAATTCTCCGCCACGTCCTGCCGCTGTCGTTACTTTCTGGCCCATTGCCGTCCCCAAATCCAGCGCATTCTGTCCAAGTCCTTCGATGGCCTGTGCGCCACCTAATGCTGTCTGATAGGGAACAAATGCCGCCGTCTGCGTACCATACATACCCTTCAGCAAATCTCCGCCAGTTCCAACGAGTCCCGTGCCAAACTGTGCGTATTGCTGACCGCCTTGCGTTGCCTGTGCTGCAAGTTGCAAGTCCTGCATGCGCTGTGCGTTGTAATAGGCTTCCAGTTGCGGATTCGATGGCATCATGCCCGTCGACGTGCCTCCAACCGCGAGTCCAGACCTGCCCTGTTGCTGCAACGTATTCTGTAACGCGGCAAAATCACGCTCACGGCCTGGTGCAAGCAAAGCCTGTTGCTCTGCCATATACTTTGCCGCCTGTTCCTGTGGCGTCGTCGCCAGATAGCCATTGCCAAGCGCCATTGCCCGCTGTGATGCCTGTAGCATTGGTGCTGTCGCTCCGCGTGAATCCGCGAATTGACTGAGCATATTGGGAGACATCGCCATGAGCGCATTCTGTTGCGCCATAAGATCAGGAGCCAGTGAATATCCTGCCTGCACCAGATTACCATTCTGGTCGTAGCCGAAATTCGAGCTACCGAATCGTGTCGTGACGCCGACTGGCCTGAATCTTTGTGCTTCGGCGGCAATCCGTGCCGCATCTATCTGTGACTGCGCTGATGTTCCTGCCGCATTCTGTGCTTGCTGTCCTTGAAGATATGAGCCAAGCAATCCTGTTCCTACAGAAAGGATATTTCCAGCATTATTGGCTATCGAATCCCACCAGTTACTACCAGATGTTGTCGCAGGGGAAACACTCGTATTGTACTGAGGAGCATCCCACCAATTCGATGCCACCGGAGTTTGTGCGGGATCGTAATAACTCCATGACTGCGTGGGGTCATAGAACGAAGTCGGTGCAGATGATCCACCCGTTAGGTTCGGGTTAAGATAATCTGGTGTATCTGTTAGGTATGAATCCCACCAATTCGCCATAATTAACCTCGTCCGCGCTGTTGTATCATTTGCCTTGCCTGAGCTTCAGAATATCCTTTTTTACCCAATGCTACCATAGCTTGTTTTACCCAGTCAGGCATTTGAGCTTGTTGATTTGATTGCGGTGAATTTTGCTGCTGCTGTGGCTTGTTTTGCATATTCATGTATTGGCTCAATAACTGCGGTGAAGAAGCAATAAGACTTTTCGCCCACGGGTTGCTGAATTGAGATGATGCGGAATTTGCTAGCCCACCTAATCCACCATATAGTGCAGCCTGTCCGACATCTCCACCACGGACTGCCGCGTTGGTAGCGGAACCCGTAAGTCCCTGCAACCAAGGACTATTAAAGTTACTGGCTACTGATGTCCCAGCAAGCCCTGCAATTCCATTGGTGAATGCTTGACCTGGATTTGCACCACTCAACATGCCAAGACCTGCTTTACCCGCAGTACTTGCAAACTGTGCTGGCGATATTCCAGCGAACCCATTGGCAGGATTTGTCGAGAAATTACTTCCAGCATAATTCCCAATTCCTCCACCAATACCGCCTAATGCGGCTCCTTGCAGGATATTCCCGCCAGTTAATCCTGATGTTGCTCCCCCAATAATAGCACCGGCTCCAGCAGACCCAAGTAATCCACCACCGAGCGCAGCGCCAAGCCCAGGAACAAGCAAACTACCCCCAATTCCTAATGCAAGACTTCCTAGTGCGCCAAGTCCATTATCATCATGAATCTGCATATATCCGGCATTTGAATAATCACCACCTGGCTTTATCCCCGCTGGATTAGCATATCCACCCTCTGCCCCCATGCTTCCCAAATCATGATTTGCTGGATTACGGTGCGCTAGTGCATCTGCCATCCATGCTTGGGGATTTGCTTTTGCCCATGCTTGATATTCTGGTGAAAATGCAGCAAATTCGCTGGTATCAATCCCTTTTGTATCACTATTAACTTGCAGTAGACGATTGAATTGATCTGGTGATACTTTTATTGTTCCATTGGCAACTTTTTCATACAAATCAGAAACTTCTTTTGAAGTTAAAGGTTTAGTATCTGTTCCAGATAAATATCCTGAATAATCCGCTCTTGGTTGGTTTCTATTAAACCCAAATTGGGAAATGGGTGATTTCTGGATCATTGAACCAAGACCAGCCAGCGGGTTAGTGCCTGTATTTAACAGACCACTAGATGCCAAATAATTCAATCCACTTCCAGCAGGCGCTCCGCCAAAGATTGGCATACCAGTTCCCTTCTAGATAACCATCTTGTATTCCAGTGGTTTCGCTGGAATAGCAGCTACGACTGGTGCATCGACTGCTTTCTGACGCTTGGCCTCTGACTTTGTATATTTCACTTCCACGTTCATTTCCACGGGTTCCATTTTCACTGGTTCCTTGGCAGTTTTTTCAGCCGCTACTTCGTCAGCAGCTAAATCGTTAACAGCTACCTCAATGTAACCTTCCTCCTTTCGCATGGATGCAATATCAGTTTCATCCGTGAATGACACCGTATTTCCGCTTTGCTTACATCTGAACGTGACTTTCATGGCGATTACCAGCTAGGACGGCCAATGAGAACTTTCCATGTCGATGTCCCCAAGTCCAGCTCCGAAGAAGCATTGAGATTGCTGATACGGACAGCCAAAGTATTTGCAGCAGAAACATACACATTGACATCGGCATCTGCTGTCTGATTAACACCAGCAGAGTATCCGACGACAATATCCCCAAGGGCTAAACCCGGCACAGTGAATGTCGCAATATCCTCGCCAGCCGCAGCGATAGATGCCGGATCAACAGTCAGGTTACACAGCCATTGCTCAGTGAAAGCCCCTTGGAATTGCTTACTGCCTTGTTCAACTCTGGTAACGGTTGCAGTGGTGAAAGTCATAATTTATCTCCTTAATTGATTCGGTCATTCCGGGGACTTTCGCCCCCGGAGTTTAGCGATTACACCACGTTACTTCCTCAGGCAGGCACGACTATCGAGACCGCCCCGTAATCGCGCATCTCAGCACAACCGAAGATCGTATCGCTGACCACTGCATAGCCAAGATACTCGACTTTCTCTTGTTGCCGCGTGGTGATGCCCTGTGCCTCGGCCAGTATGATGGAGTCTGGATGGAGCAATGCGCAGGCGCGATACTTGGTATCTGTCGGCGAACTCGTAGCCCAGTCCACCGTCAGGCCAAAGTCATCGACAAAAGCGGCTCCGGTAGGCGCAGCAGACGGCGCGGTATTCGTCGCGCCAACATCCTTCCAGATACGCACTGATTGCGTGCTGGTGACGCTGTTGACGTGAATCCACGGACACAGGCTGGACGCGAAAACTTCGATACCGTACAGATTACCGACACGACCCGTCTTGATGGTATCGCCATTGCCGACAAACGCTTGCTCGGTGAAGCGGGCGATTCCACGCAACGTCTTGATGACGGTAGGCGGGACAACCAGCACACACTCTGCGCTATTCACGTCCTGATCTTCAAGCAACTGGATAGCAGCCCGAAGTCCGGCATCAGTCAGTGCCGTGCCGTTACCATTGGTCGCACCAGAGAAGTTTGTCGTACCATCTCCACCAATAACTGCCTTCTCGAACAGGTTGGTTGCACCGGCAATCGAGCCGCCTTGCATGGTCGCCATGATCTTGTGCAGTTCGCCGTCGACCTTGCGTGCCAACGCATAACCGGCATCAGAAGTATAAAAACGCTGCATGCCGTTGAGGGCGAGAATGTCTGCAATGTTTTCATAGAACTTTGAATATTCAAAATGCTTGTTGATGGATACCAGGATTTCATTAGCCGTGTCAGCAATGAAGTTGACCTGAGTATTCGCGGCCTTCGCAGAGGCTTCACCACGGTTGGGAGCCGGGTAGTGAATCACGTCGCCGCGATTCTTGGCATGCTTTTCGACCATCACATGATTGCGCATGACAGTTGTTGCCATGTATGACGCAATCGCCTTGTCCTGCCACTCTTCAGGAATCCACTTATCTGCTACGGTGGTAGTGGTATGGTTGGTTCCGAGACCCATGATCTAATTTCCTTTCAGTTGTCTGTCATTTGACCCGGCCTTCACGGTATGCGCGTGAGATTTCATCTGACATCGCTTCATACTTTTTCTTGTCAAAGGCCATGATCCTTAAAATGTCCGACCGTTTGTAAATTTTCTTCGACCTTTCACCACTTCCTCCGGTATCTACAGCAGCAGCAGTCATCGTCTTGGCGCGGGATGCTTTTTCTTCATCCGATACTTGCGCTTGTCCTGATCCCTGCCTTGCTGCCTTCAATTCCTTGAAGGTTGAAAACAATTCATTGGCAGCGTCGACGTTGTAATTGTCGGCCTCTTGGAACAACCGCTTGCGGACTGGACTTGCATTCACCCATTCCACAAACTTTTCATCCTGAACGATAACTCCAGAATCAGGATGAAGTTGCGCCAGTTTCTGCTTCGCCATCTCCCGTTGTGCTTGCAGCGCATAATTTTCTGCCGCCAGCACTTTTGGATTTGCCTCTACAGCCTGCCTGATTGCCTCTTGCGGATTCTCGAAAAAATCTACTTCGGGTCGAGCCGGTTCTTTTTCCTGTGGCTTGAGTTGTGATTGGATCAACGCATCGGCCAGCCGACGTACTTCTCCGAGTTCGTTGGCGTATCGGCCCATGTTTTTGTTAGCATGTTCCGCAATATCCACCAACTCTTTGATAGATTTCCCTCGATACTTCTCCGGGATAACCTCATCGACTACAGATTCCGTCTGTGCTGCGCTTTCCTGTTCCTCAATTAAGTCGGATACAGTCTCCAGTTCACCGGATTCGCCATTTACATCAGTTTCATCAGCCATTTTTTACCTTTCCGACCCATTTGATTGAGTCTATAAAACCACCTTATACATCAATCGGATTTGGTTTGCAAGCACTCACTTTCGCGCATAGCTTTTCTTTTCCTGATCCTTTGCCCGCTTCTCCCTTACAGTTGCCCATTTGCTGTATGCGCCGGGGAAACCATCATCAGTGCCGTCCAGCATGATCGTTGGCATGGTAATCATGCGCTGCATCACGGAACCGCACTTTTCGCAGTGAATCACGTCGTCAATCGCCGTTATGCGTTCATCTGAATCGCCGCATTCACACCGGTAGAACCTAAGCAGTCCCATTGTCTTCCTCCATAAGCTGTTTGTGGGCTTCCCTGACCATGTTTTCCCAAGAGATTACCCATTGCATGATGGAACACTCACCCTGCCGGTAATACAGGGCTTTGGCGTCCTCAATACCGGCGATGCTATTGGTTGCCGCCAGCATTTCATTGACCTGCTGCACAAAGTCACGCCAGCCCTGTTCCGCGAATAGCGTAAATTGGGCTTCGTAGTATTTTTCGAGTTCTCTGTCCATGTCTATCCCATACCTCAATAATCTAAAAATCAAGCATAAAAGTTAAACCCAGAAAGGTCAGCCGTCTGAACTGCGTACTGCGAGGGGTTTGCGTCACCGCCTGCGGTTGCCGTTGCCACCAGCGCGGCATTGATTTGCGATAGGCTATTCACCATCCGTTTGAAAGCGCGCATCGTTAAACCATTACTGAGTCTATAGCAGACTTGAAAATAGTCTTCATCAAACCATGCCCTGTAAGATTTGGATGGACAGCATCAGTGTAATAAGTTGCATTCCACACATCCATAGGTGCTACAGCAAAGTTCATTGTTGCGTCGGCATATCCATCAGCAATAGCGTTTGCCAGAATCATACTGTTGAATACTGGCCTGTGCGCTTCGACAGTGCTAGTGATCGTAGCGGGACCGTATGGAACCGTATCGTCTATTTGCTTTGGGAGAATTGTTCCCCAGATAACTTTCGCCCCGGCTGCGCGATAGCTGGCGAGAAGTGCTCCAACACGGTTATAGTACGCGGCTTCATCAATAACTATTAAGCTACTTGCATCGACAAAATCATTGGTTCCCACCATGACTGAAACGATGGGTGTTCTTCCAGTCGAAATAACGTCAGCTATTGTTTGAATCACGTCAGCTTGGCGCGCCTCAAGATGGATTATGGCGCTGCCGCCAACTGCATAGTTTCTTCCGCGAAGGGTTGGTGAATAAAGCAATCCCACGGTTTGTGCGTAACCATCCAGAGCAATAGTAATGGAATCTCCATCTGAAATAAGTGTGTATTGGTCAAGGTCAACCGTTCCACTACCCTTGACAACACGGGATTTCATCGCACTCAGCGCGGCTTGCATTTCAGTATCTGTAAGTTTACTCCACCATATCGACGATGAAAAAATTTGCCCAGGGAAACGGTATGGGAATGCCCTTATAGTTGCATTCAAAAATTCAATCGCTCTAACAGCTAATCCGCCCCAAGCTGTGCTTTTTTCATACAGTTTTACCCCATCTACCCAAACACTTGTCCCACTAGCGCCAGCGGAAACTCCAAGAATCACCCACTCGTCTCCAGGTTCAATAGACCCAGTTTGAAAATTAGTAGTACCCCCAGCAAAATGCGTTGCGTTGCCAGCCTTTCCAAAAAAAGGTGTTGTATCTACGTTAAGACTTCCCCATGCGCCCTTGGTTACATAACTTTCAAAAGATAGGTCTGTGCCAGTTTTCTTTAGAGCCATAACAATAGACATTGCAGCCCTAGATTCTGCTGTAGGGCTAATCCCCATGACAAATCCTGGGTAATAACTCCCGCTTTTTGTTGTAACAGAAAAATCCGGCAACCGTATCATTCCGCAGCCAGACCAACTCCCGAATATATCTGACGGTGTTATGAGATCAACAGAGTTAAAAGGAACAATTTGTAGTTCATCAATCGTGATGTCAATAGCATCATTACTTGTGTTGCTTCGACAAAAATAAAATGTCGACGGGTCACCTTCCGCTATCGCTGTCTTATGTGGCATGGTCAGTTCTATGGATCGCCATGTTCCATCAGCCGTCAGTGTAGCTGTCACACTGTCCCATCCAAACCTTAGATTAGAGGCTGACGACGCCTTATATCTAAATCTGAATTTCCAATGACCACACGGGATAAAAACTCCCGTGGCCGCATAACCAGCAACCCCAGCCGAACAGGTTATATTAAGAGCGTGCCCAACACGTTCAGGGTCGTCACCATCTGCAAGGGTGACAGTTGTGTTAGACAAAGCTAGAACACCTAAAAGTTCAGATGCTGCCGAAGTGCCAAGCAAATTGATCGGCGCGGCGGATGATGCCCGATTAACCAGTGTGTTCAGTGTATAAAAAGAATCCACAGAGGCAATATCAATCGCGGGAGAGTAAGGCATAACCGGCATGCGTACTTTAAGCGTCTCGACCGCATCCTGAAAAGCTGTATCAGGTGTAGACGTCAGTGACCCCCAAGGGATCGTACCGACGTAACTCCCTGTAGCAGACGCCGTTTTTTGGTAGATATGAGCAACATTCCCGCTGTCCGCAATCCATCCGAAATACTGATTGGTTGTGACAGCGCCCAGCGCAGTTGCATATGTTGCGTTGTATGAGGAAACTGTCCACGGATTCACAAACTTGATAGAGCCGCCACGCCCAGCCCTCATGATAAGGTTTCTCCGAAGGCTCATAGCAGCGTCCATTCATTAGCGCCAACACGCATGGCAGCGATGGTTCCGTACTGTTCAGATGCGCCGATGGAGGCCGGGCTGCGTAACGTGACACCTGCACCCGCTGCGAAGGATACTGCCGCCGCGCCTTGTTGCCATGCGGTCAGTATTTCATTGGCTGACCAGCCTATCGTGGCGTCGTTGTCGATGGTGATGACGATAGGTGTAGCAGCGTGGTTTGCTTTGATCAGCTTGCCATTGTCGATCAGCACGGCGGATTCTGACGCAGTGATGGTGCGGTTGCCGAGAGCGAGGGAGACTTCCTCACCACTAGGAGTAATTAGTCTAAGCTCATCGCTAGTCCACTGTACACTCGATCCAGTAACAAATATACTATTTGATGCTTTTCCTGCCTTCGGAAGTTCTCCCGCATCAATGATATTGCCATTGGATAGTTTTAGTACCAAATGGTCATCTATCGCAATTTCTGCATCAACAACACTAACTCCATCTT
>Ga0209066_10007346_pt1 | contig 10946 bp, 6 predicted proteins | sample All_14_2_FD_187198 | JGI IMG/M metagenome (GOLD analysis project Ga0209066, IMG submission 187198) | Freshwater microbial communities in response to fracking from Pennsylvania, USA - Allegheny Zone_MetaG_DW_15 (SPAdes) (version 2) ... | reverse complement strand
TGGAATAGGTATATCTACTGAAAGTCAGGCAGAAATTTTCAGGCTTGATGTCAACAACAAAACAAAAGGAACCGAAGGCGAACTCTCAACCGGGCTAGGCCTTATTTTATGTAAAGAATTTGTTGAAAAACATGGAGGCAAAATTTGGGTCGAAAGCATTGAAGGAGTTGGGAGTACATTTTATTTTACCATAGCAAAACCATAGCGTAAATACTTTATTTTATGCACCGTGAAATGGAAGAAAAGGAGACTGTTATCAAAAAACTGAAAGCCGAACTGGATGAATTAAAGCTGGCTCATAATTTGCTGAAAAACGCTTATGAGGAAGATATTTCCAAACAGCTGAAATCCGAAGAATCAAGCCTTATAAAGGATTGGGCTATCGAATCAGCCATTAATGCTATGGCAATTTCTGACCTGGATGGTAATCTCACTTATGTAAACCCTGCATTTTATAAATTATGGGGATATAGTTCGCCCGGAGAGGTTATTGGAAAACCTGCCGTAAGTTTCTGGCACACTGGCGATAAAGCATCCGAAGTTGTTAATGCACTGCACAAAAACGGAGGCTGGACAGGTGAACTTACAGCCTTCACCAAATCAGGTGAAAAACCTGATATCCAGGTATCTGCTAGCCTGGTAAAAGATATTAACGGGAAACCAGTATGCATGCTTGCTTCTTTTTCTGATATATCAGGGCGTAAGCATTCCGAAATGAAACAGGCGGAAAATGAAATTAGTTACCGCGAATTATTTAACAATGTTGACGACTCTATTTACATTCAGGACAGTGAAGGCACTTTTTTAGATGTGAATGATGGTGCTGTAAAAATGTACGGGTATTCCCGTGAGGAACTTGTTGGTAAAAATCCTTTGTTTTTAGCGGCTCCCGGGAAAAACGATCTGGCAAAAGTGGCATCATTAGTTAAATGCGCCTACGAAGGCGAGCCACAACAGTTTGAGTTTTGGGGAAAAAGATCGAATGGCGAAATTTTCACTAAAGAGATTCGCGCTTTTAACGGTAACTATTTAGGGAAAAAAGCAGTTGTAGCCATTGCACAGGATATTACTAAACGCAAGAAAGCCGAAATTGCACTTCAGGAAAGCGAAAGACGTTACCGTGAACTGATAGAACTTGCTGTAGATGGTATTTTACTTGGTTCCCCCGACGGAATTGTAATAGGCGCAAACACCTACATGCAAAATATTACCGGGCGTCCGCTTAATAAGCTTATCGGGATAAGAGTAAATGACCTTTTTAGTCCGAATATATTAAAAGATCTGCCTCTTCGCTACGACTTGCTCATGAAAGGCGAAACGGTTTTCAGCGAGCGCGATATCCTGCGGCCCGACGGAACAACCATCCCCATCGAAATGCATACCAAAAGAATGCCTGACGGAACATATCAATCCATTTATCATGATGTAACCGAACGCAAAAAGGCCGAAGAAACCCTTCGCGAAAGTGAGAGTAAATTCAAATCGCTGGTTGAGTCAACCTCCGATATGATTTGGGAAACCAATATTGACGGGCAATATACCTATGTGAGTCCTCAGTTTGAAAACCTGCTTGGATATTCGTTTGAAGAAACAATCGGGAAATCACCGTTTTCTTTTATTGCTGACAACAACATTTCGAAAATCATTAAACACTCAGATGCTATAGTTGAAAAAGCCACTCCTTTCAACTCATTGGTAAACAAATACAAACATAAGAACAGCGAAATACGCATTTTTGAAACAAGCGGAGTTCCGGTTTATAATACTTCAGGAAAACTTTCAGGATACAGAGGTGTGAGCCGCGATATTACTAAAAGATACCTTGCGGAAAGAGAATTGCATAAACTTTCGATGGTGGTTCAGCAGAGCCCGAATACAGTTATCATTACCAACCTCGAAGGGAAAATAGAATATATTAACCCAGCCGGATGCGCACTTTCGGGATATAAAAGTGATGAGCTGACCGGCATGAATCCTTCCATATTCAGTTCGGGCAGTACGCCCCCCGAAACATACAAGGGTTTATGGAAAACATTAAAATCGGGCAACGAATGGAAAGGCATTTTTCATAATAAAAAGAAAACCGGTGAACTGTATTGGGAAAGTGCTTTTATCGTACCACTGCGCGACAAAGAAGGGAATATAACGAATTATCTGGGGGTAAAAGAAGATATCACCACCAAATTACGGTCCGAGACTGCTCTTATTGAAAGCGAGGAACGATACCGGCAGCTTTTCGAAAGTTCACCCGATGCAATCATACTTGCTGATGCCAATACAGGTATGCTTATTGACGCAAATACAGCAGCCTGCGCCATGCTTGGCCGCCCACTTGATGAATTAAAACAGTTTCACCAAACAATGCTGCACCCTCCCACTAAAAAGGAGATTGTAAGTGAATTGTTTCACGATCATGTAGAAAGTTCAAAAACTAAAGAGCTGAAACTTCCGATTGAGAGTTCGGTGCTACGTTCGGATGGAAGCGAAATTCCGGTAGAAGTTCTTGCAAGTTCAATTACCGTGGCAGGCAGGCAGGTTATTCAGGGAGTGTTTCGCGATATTACTGAACGAAAGCATGCCCGCGAAGAACTTTTAAAAGCGAAAGAAAAAGCAGAAGCCGGCGATAAACTGAAATCAGCATTCCTTAATAATATTTCGCACGAACTGCGCACTCCGCTCAATGGTATTATCGGGTTCAGCGAAATGATCACTCAAATGGATAACACTGCTGAAGATCGCCTCGAATTCAGTAAAATGATAAAACGTAGCAGCGCCAGGCTGGTAAATACCATTACAAGCTATATGGATATTTCGATGCTGGTGTCGGGAAATACCGAAATCAACAAGACTGTGTTCAGCCTGTACCATTTCATTGACAAAATACACTATCAAACTATTGAAAACTGCCAATCGCGAAACCTGGCATTAGAAATCCTAAAAACCGATATTGACAAAGAAATTCAAATTCTGACGGATGAAAATCTTTTAACAAAAATCTTTACTCACCTCATTGATAATGCGATTAAATTCACTAAAGAAGGCTCTATTACAATAGGATATGAGAAAAAGCAATCGCTGCATCAATTCTCCGTCATCGATACTGGGAAAGGAATTTCAAAAGCTGCCCTGGCAGTTATTTTTAAAATATTTATGCAGGCCGATCTGTCAACTTCACGCGGACACGAAGGGAGCGGGCTTGGATTATCTATAGCACAAGGTTTCGTAAAATTATTGGGTGGGAATATATGGGTTGAATCAGATCAGCATACCGGTTCTTCTTTTTTCTTCACCCTTCCTGAAAAAACGGATACTCAAAGCAGCCATGATGATAATGAAACAAACAGGATTCAACAGGATTCAAAACAGTTGGTTGTACTAATAGCCGAGGACGAAGATTCGAATTTCAAATACCTTGAAATCGTTCTCAAAAAAGCAATGTATAAAGTGCTTAGGGCTGGCGACGGTTTCGAGGCTGTTGAAAAGTGCAGGACGCATCCCGAAATCGACATACTGCTCCTCGATTTAAAAATGCCTGGCATGGATGGTTTCGAAGCAGCTAAAAAAATCAGAAACCTACTTCCTCAGTTACCGATTATTGCCCTCTCAGCATACGTTTCATCACAGGATGAGGAAGCTGCTATACAGGCAGGATGTAATGAGTATGTGGTTAAACCAATCAGCAAAACCAGACTTTTGGAAACTATAAAGCGATTGCTCAGTAAAGAGTACTAATATACTGAGTATAATCTTTCTTACTATGAGTGACTACTTATGCACTTTGCGGATAAAAGCCTCCACTTCATCAACACCTCCCTGGTAAATAAGGTAACCGTTATAGGGTTCGCGTGGTGTAGTTTCGTCGTTGATGGGTGTTAGCATAATCCTTTTCACTTCTTCGAGGTCGCTGGTTTGCCCCAATGCCCAGCCCAGTTTTATGTAGGCAACTTCAGGCAACATATTTTCGGCAGGAACAACTCCTTTGGCCATCAGGTCGCGGCCGGTATCATATACAAACATGTGAACATATCCCCAGAGGGTTTGAACGGTCATATAAATAGCTACTCCAGCTTTTGCAGCTCTTTCAATGGCCGGATAAAGAGGTTTGTTTACATGCCCCAGACCGGTTCCTGCAATTACAATTCCTTTATACCCGTTTTCAACCAGTGAGTCAATGATATCGGGTTGCATGTTCGGATAATAATAAACAATAGAAACCTTTTCTTCGAAATACGGAAGTATGGTTACATTTCGGTCCTTTCGGCGATGGTTATAGGTATCCTTTATGGGTTTCAGGCCTTTACGTGTAATAGTGGCTATTGGTGTATCGCCAATAGTGCGGAATGTTGAACGATACGACGAATGCATTTTACGTACCCGCGTGCCCCGGTGGAGGAAACCATACTCGTCGCTGGTAGGCCCGAACATACAAACCATTACTTCGGCCACATCACCATGTCCGGCGGCCGTACACGCATGCATGAGGTTAAGCGCAGCATCGGAACTGGGCCTGTCGCTCGATCGTTGCGATCCTACGAGTACAATAGGAACCGGTGAGTTTTGTACCATAAAAGTTAGTGCTGCAGCGGTGTGATGCAAAGTATCGGTTCCATGACCAATAACAATACCTTCAACGCCTGCTTCAATCTCTTTACCAATGGCGATGGCTAATTTCTTATAATTATCCGGAGCCATGTTTTCGCTGAAAACAGCAAATATTTTCTCAGTTGTAAGGTTACAAATGGAAGCCAGTTCGGGTACAGCGCCATACAGTTCGCCCGGCGAAAATGCCGGTATAACAGCACCGGTTCGGTAATCGAGTCGTGAAGCAATAGTTCCGCCGGTACCAATAAGTTTAACTTTTGGTAAACCTTCGGTATAAGGAAATTCTTTTTCAGGAATCTTGTAATTGGCTTTCTTATACCCGGTTTCTTTCATATCGGTTATAGTGGCTATATCGAGACCAATGTTATAACCGGTCGGAATTTTCATCACTATATGCTTATCGTCGTCGTTTTCGGAACGAGGCAGCACTGTGCCGATAAATTCACCCCGTGTGGTTTTAACAACAGCCTGGCCCCATACTCTTACATTGAACTTTTTGAGTACCTCAAGCGCTGATCCTTTGTATCCTTGAAAAATATCGTCTGCCATTATTTATGTGCGGTTTGTGATGTCATTTTTTCGAATTCCTTTTAAAGCGTATTCCATAACTCTCTTATTCAGATATCATTAACTCGCTTTCAAAAAGGCTTTTCAGTTATTTATGTATTCAAAAATCATTTTATTGAAATCCAGAAATCATTTCAATCTGCCCATTTTCTCCTTTTCATTTGTCTCCCCATCACTCCCCGACCATTTGCCCCTCACCTCTTCTTCTATTCCCAATTTTCCCTTTGTCTCCCCGGCTCCCCTTCTCCCAATCTCCCCTTCTCCCACTCTCCCACTCACTTCCTCCCGTTTTTCCCGATTCCCTTGTCCAGAACTGACTTATGCAGCTCCAGCATACTCATGTTACCTTCAGCCTGACGCCGCAGTTGACCCATAATCCAGTTTTGCTCAACATCTTCACCTTTCGATAGTCGGATTTCGGCCAGTTTTTTCTTTAGGAAAGGTATTTTCGAGAGTATCTGATCCTTAGGTACTGCTTTGTAGTTTATACTGGTTAGCACCGAATCAAACTCCATTTTTGGATACTGATAAACGAGCGGTAACATTCGCCTTGCAATACTCAGATCGAGATTCCTTTGTTTTAGAAACCTGAGAAGCGCAAAAATAATTTTGTAATCAAATTCGGCTGCAGGTTTGTATTGTCCCTCGACCCATTTCACTGCATGACCGAAAAATTTCCCTGCAAAAGCAGGACTTATGTCCAGCTCATTAGCAATGCGTTCGATGAGTGGAAACAGGTTTTTCTTGAAAATGTAGGTATAGCAATCCTCCGGAACATTCCATTTTTTCAATCGGTTATAGCGCGACACAACTTCCTCGGGAAGGTTTTTGCCAAGTGATTCAATATATTCGTTTTCGAGTGGTATAGGCGCCGAATCGGTATCCGGATACATGCGGTCAGCACCCGGAAGGACACGTTCGAAAATAGTTGTTCCATTCTCAAATGATTTCCTGGTTTCTGGAGGTACTCCGGCAAATGCCATGAGGCAGCGCTCTTCGATAGTTTCGAGTGCGGTTTTAATGTCTTCTTCCGGTCCGCGGATAATAAGCTGTGCATCGTTTTCGCCAGGTTTAAGCAGTGCATTTACTTTTTCCCAATCGGATGCTGACAACAGTGGCTCAAATTCCTCACTATGTGTCATATTCGGATACTCGATGCATGCAATAACTTTAAGCCTCTCGGTAAGTTCGTTAGCGAACATTTTACCGGGCTGCGTGAAATGCGAAAGGATTCCTTTAAATTCAGGTAAGTTTACTGCTACTAGCTTATGCCCGTTGACTTTTGCTTCTTTTACAAATTCATTCTTGCCATTGAAGGTGCCGGCATCGAGTGTAATATGTGATTGCTTCCATAATTTCGCATCAGCAAGGCGCGAGACAAGTAAATCCCGTATAGCCAGCAATGCCCATTGGCGGAAGCATTCGTTATGTGTTAGTTCCGGTATCCATTTGCTGTGAGCCACTCCTTTTATTTCAACACGTGTGCCTCCTTTACAACTTACATTTACATCTTCGCGGCCTGCGCCGATACCGGTACGGACTTTGCCTGTGCTTCTGCCAAGAAAACGTATATAATTACAGGCGTCCTTTACCTCATCAGGGTTTGTCATATCGGGATAAGTGACCGTTTCGATAAGTGGCATTCCGAGCCGATCAGTCCGGTAAATGCGCCTGTGCCCGATATCGCTGACTTCGCGGCACGAATCCTCTTCGAGACTGAGCTGTATCAGCCGTACGTTTTTATTTTTCAGCGGAATCATCCCTTCCACACCAATAATTGCAGTACGCTGAAATCCGGTAGGGATGCTGCCATCAAGATATTGCTTGCGGGTGATGTGAACTTCGCCGACAATATTCAGTTTCGAAAAAAGTGAAATTTCAATTGCTATACCCAACGCTTCGCGATTTAGTGGAAACGGAGGCGTATCATCTACCTCATATGTGCAGGTAGTTTTACTTTTTAAACGGTAAACGATCTCTTTCCTGGTTTTAAATTCCATAAGGGCAGTTCCGTCATACTCGCCTAACTCACTAAGGGTAGGGCGCATGTGCCTGATTACTTCGGCATCGAAATCGTCGGGTTTCTGATAAACACCAGCCGGGCAGCGGCAAAAAAGTTTCTGCGTTGTTTTGAGTTGCTGATGCACTTCCAAACCTGACATAAAACCGATGCGATCGTATGTTTCCTGGGTTGATTCGCGGCGTGGGACGTAGCCGATGCGGAGTTTGGACTGTTCGTAGTTAAGCTTAGGATCTATAAAATGAGCCATTTTAGCAATGAGTTTAAAGCGGCTCAAAAGTAAAAATATCTTTTGGTCAGACAAGCTAATTCTTTAAGCTGTTTTGTGAATTTATTAACAGGTGCAAAATGGTTCTCTATATTTATTTGCCAGTTTGCTTCCCGATTAAGGAAATATAGATTTCCGAATAGTATTTTGATTCTGTAAATACATCGGCTAAAACCTCAAACAAATTCCGATTCCATTGCCTGATATCGCAAGATTAAGCGCAGGATGCCAACCGGAGACAGGCTTCAGTCCACTGTTATAAATAGTAACTGCATTTCGTGCATGGGTGTAAAAAGCTGATTGCAGAGCAAAAGAGCCAATAATACCTGCTACTCCAAACCCTGCCAATACCCAGTTAGGCTCTCTACCTGAAATTGCTCTTCCAATTGAGAAACCGACAGCAAAACCCCCTCCCATTCCCAGCACCATACCTGAATTGCTACAACTGATTGCTAAACGCATTTCGCTATACGCTTCGTCGTTTAATTGCATTACGTACAATAAATCCCTGGGCGATAATACAGTGTCGTTTTGCCTGAAAACAGTACCGATAATGGTTTCCATTTCTAAGGAATCCGTTTGATTCTGTGAAAACAAATCAGTAATACTTGCAAAAAGGATACAAAAAACTAAAAAATACTTCATGGTTATGTATTGGCTTTTAATACAAAATGTTTGGCTGTAAAGATATAATTTATTCAAATGTATAATTCAGTATTCTGTAGCATCAGCATTATTATACATTAAAGGTATAACGAACCTTCCAGCCTTGATGGCATTCGGTCAAATCCCTTTACTTACTATTAGTCAACAATACTTACCTTTGTCCTAATTTTTATCACATAATGCTAAAATTCCGATACATACTACTAATTGCTGTCAGTTTCTGTTTCCAACTTTCGGCTTCGCAATCAGCGCAGGCTCAGAGGCTTCGGATAAATATTATATCGGCAGGCGAACTTAAGCACTCAAGCAATATGCCCGACATTGTGCGGGTTACCGGCAGACCAGTTTTCGAGCATGAAGGAGCATACCTGTATTGCGACAGTGCATGGCTCAATGAGATTGAAAACAATATGGATTGCTATGGAAATGTGCGCATTAAATCAAGCGATACATTAAATCTTTACGGAAACATTCTTCATTACGAAGGCGACAGTAAAATAGCTACAGTCAGCCAGAATGTGCGATTGGTTGATAAGCAAACTACACTCACCACCGACTTTATGGTTTTCGACCGCAAAACCGGGATAGCGAATTACACATCGGGAGGCAAGATGGTAAATGGCGATAATGTGCTTACCAGCCGCAGGTGTTTTTACCATACCAATCAGAAACTGATGTATTTCAGAGATGATGTTGTGCTTACAAATCCCGAGTATAAAATAAACTGCGATACATTGAAATACAATACGGTTTCGCGTATCTCCTATTTCCTCGGGCCTACAATTATGCGGGGCAAGGATAATTATATGTATTGCGAAGACGGCGAATACGACAGGGTAACCAGTAAATCGCGGTTCAGTATAAATGCGCTTTTGGTTGATGATGACAGGCGTTTGACAGGCGACAGTCTTTATTATGATGAAAAATTGAAATACGGCAAGGCTGTAAGTAATGTTGTAATGACTGATACAGTTCAGGATGTAATTATAAAAGGAAACTTTGCCGAATACTGGCGGGCTAAAGGATACACATATGTTACCGATAACGCTCTGGCTATTTTGGGCGATACAAAGGATACCCTCTATTTGCATGCCGATACCCTTATGGCTGTTTTCGACACAGTAAAAAACGAAACCAAAGAATTATTTGCCTTTCACAATACCCGGTTTTACCGGAAGGATATACAGGGAGCCTGTGACTCGCTGAACTTTAATTTTGCCGACTCCATTATAAGTATGTATAAATTACCGGTATTATGGTCGGATGAGAACCAGCTTACAGCCGATACAATTAAAATCCTGACCGGTAAAAATTCGGTTAAACAGATTTTTATGTACAGCACTGCATTTATAGTTTCGAAGGACACAACTGAGACGTATAATCAGATTCGCGGTAAAAATATGATAGGAAACTTTATAAACAATGAACTTTCGAGCATCGATGTGAACGGAAATGCCGAAACAGTGTATTATGTGCGTGAAGAGGATAAAGCCCTGATCGGGGTTAATAAAGCGGCAGGAAGCAAGATGAAGCTATATGTGAAAGATAGTAAAATTGAACGGATCGTATATTTCGATAAGCCCGCAGGCAACATGTTTCCTGATAGAGATGTGCCTGCTGATCAACGTATTCTGAAAGGGTTTAATTGGCGCTTCCTTAGCAGACCAATGCATAAGGATGATGTTTTCAGAAACCCGGATGATGCGCCGGAAACTCCGGATATGGATTAAAGAAGGTGAAATGTGAGATGTTGGATGTAAGATGTTTGCAGACGTTCACTTTCAAAGATAACATTCTGAGACAAAACTAATTTCCGGTATCCCAACATCCGAATTTCAACATTCGACATCGGACATTCGATATTCAACATTCACCATTCAACATTACTTTTCAACTTCCGGTTCACTATACTCCATCCTTTTTTTCGATGGTGGGAAAACTGAAAAATTAACATAGCGGTAGGGATTAATTTTCATATCCTCAATCAGCGCATTGAGCTGAGCAGCAGAGTTATTGAGATTATTGTAGAGCTTCTGATCATTGATGAGCAATCCCAGGGAGCCTTCACCCTTATCAATTTTTTCAGAGATTTGAGCAACATTAGTCAATGTATTATTAAGATTTGCCAGCGTACCGGCAATATTAGCACGTGCCAGCGTATCGCTTATCATCGAAAAATTAGAAATTACATTTGAGATTTTATCATCGTTTTTACGAAAATTCGTGGTAATCGATTCGATATTAAACAAAATACGTTCGAGCCGCTTCCGTTGCCCGTAAACCAGTGTATCGAGATTGTATGAGGTACTTTCAAGATTACTCAGTGTCGATTGTATGCTTATAAATGAGGCATTGATACTTTTACGCGTTTCCGAATTAAAAACTGATTGCAACACAGTAACCATAGTATCGAGCGACGAAAGCAAATTTTCTGCCTTTTCTTTAATTGGTGCTACCTGTTTATTAACTTCTTCACTCAGCGACATTTGTGTACTGCTCAACAATGTGTCCCCATCCTGAGCAGGTGCACTTGAGTTGCCCAAAATTATTTCAACATTTTTGGTCCCCAGCAGATCGAGGCTAAAAATACGAGCTTCGGAATTGGCAGGAATAAAAATCGGATCATATATGGTAAGTTCAAGCAGTATTTTACTCGAACTTTTATTAACAAAGCCAATATCAGTAACTTTCCCGATATTCAGACCGTTAATCGATACAGGCGCGGCATCCTGAATTCCTGATGTGGAATTATACACCGCATAAAATGTGCGGGATTTATGAAATAAATCCTTGCCTTTGATAAAATTTATCCCAATAATAAAT
>Ga0209066_10007344_pt1 | contig 10952 bp, 11 predicted proteins | sample All_14_2_FD_187198 | JGI IMG/M metagenome (GOLD analysis project Ga0209066, IMG submission 187198) | Freshwater microbial communities in response to fracking from Pennsylvania, USA - Allegheny Zone_MetaG_DW_15 (SPAdes) (version 2) ... | reverse complement strand
TCATCGGCAAAGGCGGGAAGAAACTGCAGAGCATCGGCACGGCCGCCCGCCGGGAGATCGAGGAGATGGTCGGCTGCAAGGTCCTGCTCAAGCTCTGGGTCAAGGTCCGGAAGAACTGGTCGCAGGACGAGCGCTTCCTCAAGGAACTGGGTCTCTGAGGCGGCAGTTCCTGCCCTGCGACTGGTGATGGGCGCCACACGGCGCCGGCGGTTCAGCGGCTGGCCTGCAATTTGTGGTAGGAGGAGAACAGGTCGAGGCTTTTGAGGATATTGAGCGCCGTGTTGAGCTGCGGATCGTTTTTGAGTCTGTCCTTGATCTCCGGATCGATCACCGTGACGGGCGGGGCAATCTCTTTCCGATCCTGCATGTGATTCTTGAGGTCGGTCTCCCGGAGGGTATCTTCGCCGGTGGGTCCGGCTTCCTTGGCGGGTTCCTGGGCCGAGACCTCCACATCCGGGTTGATGCCGAGGGCCTGGATCGAGCGGTTGGCAGGGGTGTAGTACCTGGCCGTGGTCATTCGCAACCCGGCGCCGTCCGGCAGCGGGATAATGGTCTGCACCGACCCCTTGCCGAAACTCCTGGTTCCGACGATGACCCCGCGTTTATGGTCCTGAATGGCCCCGGCGACGATCTCCGAGGCGCTGGCCGACCCTTCGTTGATGAGGACGACCATCGGCATGCCGGCATCATCGGCGGTGCTGTGCGCCTGGAACACCATGTTCTGGTCCTCAGTTCTCCCCTTCGTCGACACGATCGTTCCCTTCTGCAGAAAGATGTCGCTGAGGCTGACGGCCTGATTCAGAAGTCCTCCCGGGTTGTTGCGGAGATCGAGGATCAGTCCCCGGATGTTCTGTTTTTTCTGCAGGTCGATCAGTTCCTTCTTGAAATCCCTGGTCGTGTGGCTCTGGAAGTTGGTGACGCGGAAATAGGCGAAACCGGGGGTGAGGAAGAAGGCCTTGACGGAATGGATCGGGATGACATCCCTGACCAGGGTCATCGGCCGCAACTGATTCTCGCCCTCGCGCTGGATGGTGATGCTGACCTTGGATCCCCTGGAGCCGCGCAACCGTTTGATCGCCTCGTCCGAGGTCATATCCTTGGTCTTCTGGCCATCGATCTCGACAATCAGGTCGTTGGCCTTGATCCCTGCCTTGTCGGCCGGTGTGCCCTCGATCGGGCTGACGACCGTGAGAATGCCGTCCTTGATGGTGATCTCGATGCCGATACCGCTGAACGAGCCGCTGGTTTCTTCCTGCAGGTCCTTTAATTCATCCGGCTTGAGGTAGGAGCTGTGGGGGTCGAGGGTCAGGAGCAGTCCCTGGATGGCGCCGTCGACCGCCTTCTGGGTATCGATTTCATCGACGTAGTTTTCCTGCAAAATGCTCAGGACATTGGAGAATATTTCCAGCTGTCTGTAGGTCTTTTCCCGCTGTTCCTGGGAGATGTCGGCAGAGGCGGTTGCGGTGAAGACAAAGAGCAGGGAGCAGAGGACAAAGACTGTCCATCCCGGACGGGTAGGTGATGCCATGTACATCCTTAACGCACTTTCCGTGCGATGTGTGTCAGCAGGAATCGTAAAAGTCAGCCAGGGTTCTGTCCTGGAGATTGCAACCTTCGGGTGTCGAGCCAGAGCCTCGGATCCAGCGAATCGGACCGGTGCCGGATCTCAAAGTACATTCCCTTGTCGATCAGGGTCGCCGTTTCACCGAGTTCACCGACGACGGTGCCGGTCTTGACCTCGTCTCCCTTCGCGGCCAGGATTTTCTCAACCCTCGAGCAGATAGAATAATACTGAAATCCATGATGCACAATAATTGTATTGCCGTAGCCGCGCAAATATCCGGCGTAGATCACCGTGCCGGGGAAAATGGCCCTGACCGGTGTGCCGTTCGGGGCCTCGATGGCGATCCCCTCGGACCGTTTCTCGATGCCGAGGGCGTTGGTAGTCGCCTCATTGAACCCGGTGATGACCGTTCCCTCGACAGGTGGGGGCAGGGCGCCTTTGCGACGCAGAAAGCCCTGTTCGTTAGCCTCTTCCTTCTTTTTCAGGGCGAGCAGTGAGGCAGTGAGATCAGTCGCCGCCTGTTCCATCTCCGTGATGGCCTGTTGGTGCAGTTTCGACTGGGTGCGGATATGCTGCAGCAGCAATTCCTTCTCTTCCTTTGTCGCGTCGATGTTCTCTTTTTCGGTTACGGATTGAACGATGAAGTTGGAAAGAACATTTTTTTCCAGGATCAGGCTGCGGGTAACCCGTTCGAGGTCGGCGATGCTCTTCCGGTAGGTGGCTACCACGTTCTGGTCGTATTCGATGAGGGATTGGAATGCATCGTGAAACCGCAACAGTTCGGGCAGGGTCTGGGCCGAGAAGATGACGTTGATCAGCCCGATGTTCCCCATTTTGTAGTAGGCGTTGATCCGTTTGAGCAGATGGTGCTGGACCTTGTCCTTCTCCGCCCTGACCTCGTCCAGTTCTCGCTCTTTCTCGGTGATCAGGGCCTGCTGTGCGCTCAGTTTGCTTTCGAGGGTTTTCAGCCTGGCGATCTGTGCAGCCAGGCGGCGGTCGAGTTCCTCGAGTTCCTGGAGCAGGCTTTTTTCCTGGTTCGTCGCCTCGAGGTACTGCTCCTGCTGGCTCGCGATGCCCTCCTGGAGGCGCTGGATGTTGATCCGGAAGGATTTGATCTTCTCTTTCGGCTCTCCACCCGATCCCTGTGTGACAGCACCGGAGATTGCGGGAAGGAGGATGAAGCCGCAGAGGAGAAGGCGGATCGCCCCGTGCCGTATCGACCGGAGAGCGGCCATATACCTGCTGGGGCGGGAATGCCGCAGCAGACGGCTCGCTCGGTGGTTGATCACCCTGGCCGTCATATCCTCAGGTATTTCTGGATCGAGGTGAAACTGCCGACGGTGCAGAGCAGAATGGAGACGAGGACGATCGCCAGAAATGACGATGCCGGCAGGAAGGTGAAATCAAAGAGATTGAAGAGACCCGGACCCGAGAAGCGGACCTTGATCCAGTCGAAGAGGAGATAGAGCGACAGCAGACCGAGTGCCGAACCGAAGAGTCCCTGCAGCAACCCCTCGAGCAGAAACGGTGTGCGGATATAATTGTTGGTGGCCCCGACGAGCTTCAGTAATTCCATTTCCGCCTGCCGGCCAATGATCGTCAGCCTGATTGTGTAGGCCACCATGAACACGGCGGTGAGGATCAGCAGGCTGCCGGAGAGAAAAACGATAATCGACAGGAGGTTGGTGAAGGAATAGAACCGTTCGATCCAGTCCTTGCCGTACTGCACCTTGATGGTGCCGGGCAACTTGGCCAGGTACTCGGAAAACAGTTTGATCTGGTTGAGTCCGCGCAGGGTCTTGAGCGGGACGACCTCGATGGAGGCCGGCAGGAAATCCTTCGGCATGTCTTCGAGCACGTCCCGGTTCTGCGACATCTGTTTCGTGAAACGGTCGTAGGCCTCAGCCTTGGAGACGAAGTGGATCGCCTCGACATCGTCGAAGCTGGTGATCTTGCGTCGCAGCTGCTCCTTCATCTCCGGTCCCGGTTCTTCCTCGAGATAGACGATGAGACGAAGGTCGTCGCCTAATTTGTCGCCGATGGTCAGCATATTGGTATAGACGAGGTAGAAAAACGCAAAGATCAGCACCGAGAGGGTGACGGTCAGCAGGGTCATCAGCTGTGACGGCCAGGTTTGACGGAGATTTCTGCCGACCTGACGGAAGACGGTGAACCAGAAATTCATACGGCCATCCTCCCGTGCATGGCGTGGATCCTTCCCTTGCTCAATTCCATGACCCGATGCGGCGTGTTGCGGTAGATCGAGTCGTCGTGGGTGGCGATGACCACCGTCGCCCCGGAATTGTTGCACTTGTTGAGCAGTTTCATGACCCGTTCGGTGGTGATGGCGTCAAGGTTGCCGGTCGGCTCGTCGACCAGGATGAGGGTCGGGGAATTGGCCACCGCCCTGGCGAGGGTGACCCGTTGCTGTTCCCCGCGCGACAGTTCGCCGGTGATGGTGTCGTGCTTGTCGGAGAGGTCGAGTTGCTCGAGCAGGTCGATGACCCGTTTGCGAATGATGCCCGGTTTCTTGTACGACACCTCCATCGAGATGGCGATGTTTTCGGCCGCCGTCCGGTCATCCAGCAGTTTGAAGTCCTGATAGGCGACGCCGATCTTCTGGCGCAGGCGGGCAAGAGCCGACCCCTTGATCGTGTGGATCGGTTTTCCCGCGACCTCGACCAGACCGTTGGTCGGCGTTTCCATGCTGCAGAGGAGCTTGAGCAGGGTGGTCTTGCCGGCGCCGCTCATCCCGATAACGAAAAACATCTCCCCCCGGGCGATGGTCACCGAAACATCCGCAAGTGCCGTGACATCCGGAGGGTAGATCTTCGAGACCTTGATCATCTCGATCATTGTATCCGTTTCGGGAGGCTGTAGTATCATGAATTTCCGTGCCTGTTGGACATGCCGGGGAACGGCCGTCTGACCGCGATTACCGGTACACTTTAATGAGATCGGGAATTTATGTCAATTTCAAAGGATTTAGGTCCACCGCTTTTGATAGCGGGCAGAATTCCTGGGGAAAATATTTCTTTGTCCCGGTCCGGCTGTGATTTCCCGATTTTGCCTTGCATCTTGATGTTCAATTGGTAAACTAAACAGTTTCATTATGGCCGGCTGACCTTCGATACCTGCGAGGGCAGACGGCGTGCCAGCCGCAACGATGCTCTTCCAACCGATGGCCGCCGCCGTCGCGTGACGATAAAGGAGAACGATATGGACTACCGGGCGACACTCAATCTGCCCCAGACATCATTCAACATGAAGGCCAACCTGACCCAGCGCGAGCCGGTCTTCCTCAAGCGTTGGGATAAGGAAGATCTCTATGGCCAGATCCAGCAGCAGGCGTCCGGCAGGCCGCTCTACATCCTCCATGACGGGCCGCCGTATGCCAACGGCCATATCCATCTGGGCACCGCCTTCAACAAGATTCTCAAGGATATCATCCTCAAATCGAGGCGGATGGCGGGATTCAACGCCCCCTATATTCCGGGGTGGGACTGCCACGGCCTGCCGATCGAGCATAACGTCGATCTCGAACTCGGTGACAAGAAGAACTCCATCCCCAAGTTGTCAAAGCGGGGTGCCTGCCGCAAGTACGCGGAAAAATGGATTAAGACCCAGAAGGCAGAGTTCAAGCGTTTGGGGGTGCTGGGGGACTGGGACAAGCCGTATCTGACGATGGATCACGCCTACGAGGCGACCATCGCCCGGGAATTCAATCGCTTCCTGCTCTCGGGTTCGGTGATCCGGAACAAGAAGCCGGTGTACTGGTGCGCCACCTGCACCACCGCCCTGGCCGAGGCCGAGGTCGAATACCACGATCACCGGTCACCCTCGATCTACGTCAAATTCCCGGTGGTCGAGGATCTGTCCGACATCTGCCCGGCCCTGGCCGACACCGAGGTGTCGATCGTCATCTGGACGACAACCCCGTGGACCCTGCCGGCCAACCTGGCCGTGGCCTTCCATCCCGATTTCACCTATGCCGCGGTGGCAGTGGAGGGCGAGACCTGGATCCTGGCCCGGGACCGGGTGGCGCCCTTCATGGCTGAGGTCGGCATCGATAAATACACCATCGCCGGGACATTTTCCGCCAGGGCGCTGGAGAACCGCCGCTGCCGCCACCCCTTCCTCGATCGCGATTCGCTCCTGGTCCTGGCTGACTACGTCACGATCGACGCCGGCACCGGCTGCGTCCATACCGCCCCCGGCCATGGCGTCGACGACTACCAGACCGGCCTCCGCTACGGCCTCGACATCTTCTCGCCGGTCGACAACGAGGGTGTGTTCACCAGCGAGGCCGGCCCCTACGCCGGGCAGCGGATCCCGGCGGTCAACAAGACCATCAACCAGGATCTGCACAACCTCGGCCTGCTCATTCACCAGAGCGACATCAACCACAGCTACCCGCACTGCTGGCGCTGCAAGAAGCCGGTGATGTACCGGGCCACGCCGCAGTGGTTCATCTCGATGGAGATCAACGACCTGCGGGCCAGATCCCTCGACTGCATCAAACAGGTGACCTGGACCCCGTCCTGGGGGATGCAGCGGATCTACTCGATGATCGAGGGCCGGCCCGACTGGTGCCTCTCCCGCCAGCGCAGCTGGGGGGTGCCGATCACCATCATCAGCTGCGCCGACTGCGGCGAGATCGTGCGTAGCGAGGCCATGGTACGGAAGATCGACCAGCTCTTCGCCGGCGAAGGCGCCGACGCCTGGTTCCGTCACGGCATCGAAGACTTCCTCGAACCGGGCACGACCTGCGGCAAGTGCGGCTCGGCCTCGTTCACCAAGGAAGAGGATATCCTCGACGTCTGGTTCGATTCCGGGGTCAGCCATGCCGCGGTCTGCGAGGAGCGGGAGGAACTGCGGTCGCCGGCCGATCTCTACCTCGAGGGCAGCGATCAGCATCGGGGCTGGTTCCACAGCGCCCTGCTGACCTCGGTCGGCACCCGCGGCCGGGCCCCGTATCACGGCGTCCTGACCCATGGCTACGTGGTCGACGGCCAGGGGCGGAAGATGTCGAAATCGGTCGGCAACGTCGTCGCCCCGGGTGAGGTCATCGACAAATTCGGCGCCGAGATCCTGCGCCTGTGGGTCGCCAGCGAGGATTATCGCGACGACGTCAAGGTCTCCGATGAGATCCTGCGCCAGGTCGCCGACGCCTATCGCAAGATCCGCAATACGATCCGCTACATGCTCGGCAATCTCACCGATTTCCAGCCGGACCGGCACCGCCTGGCCCGCCGGCAGTTGCCCGAGCTCGATCGCTGGGCCCTGGCCCGCTACGACGACCTCGCCGCCCGGATCGTCAAGGCCTATGAACGCTTCGAGTTCCACGCCATCTATCAGGGGTTGAACTATTTCTGCGGCACGACGATGAGCGCCTTTTACCTCGACATCATCAAGGACCGGCTGTATGCCTCCGGCACCGATTCACTGCCGCGGCGGGCGGCCCAGACCGCGCTGTACGAGATCCTCGACGGCATGCTCAGGCTGATGTCGCCGATTCTCAGCTTTACCGCCGCCGAGGCCTGGGAGGCCCTGCACGGCCTGACCGACCGGTCGCCGCTGACCGAGAGCGTGTTTTTCGCCGATTTTCCGGTGGTCAACCCCGAGCCTGTCGATCAGGAGATGGAGAATCGCTGGGCCCGATTGATCCGGCTGCGCGCCGAAATCACCAAGGCCCTGGAGATCGCCCGGCAGGACAAGATCATCGGTCATCCGCTCGAGGCCGAGGTGCAGCTGCAGGTGGCGGGCGAACCGGCCGAATTTATCCAGAGGGAATGGCAGACGATCAGGGAGATTGCGATCGTTTCGGTCCTGAGTCTGCAGGACGACCTGGGGGACGGCGTCTTCTTGAGCGAGGAGATCGAGGGGCTGGCGATCAAGGTGGTGCAGGCCCCCGGCCAGAAATGCGAGCGCTGCTGGACCAGATCGACCACGGTCGGCGACGATCCCCACCATCCGCAGATATGCGACCGTTGTGCGGCGGTGGTCGGGCAATCGGCTTCCGGCCAGGAAGGCGAGGCGTGATCTATCCTCTGGTGGTGGTGCTGGCGGTGGTCCTCGACCAGCTGACCAAACTGTGGATCGTCCGCTCCTTCGAGCTCTATGAGTCGCGGGAGATCATTCCGGGGCTGTTCAACCTGGTCTATGTCACCAATACCGGGGCGGCGTTCAGTTTTCTGGCCGATGTCGATTCGCCGTGGCGCCACTATTTCTTCCTCGGCATCGGTCTTGTCGCCACCATCGGCCTGACGATCTATTATTATCGGCTGCGGGCCGCCCACCGGGCCTATGCGGTCGCTCTCGGCCTGGTCGTCGGCGGCGCCCTCGGCAATCTGATCGATCGCCTGCGCCTCGGGTCTGTCGTCGACTTTCTCGACTTTCACCTGGCCGGCCACCACTGGCCGGCCTTCAACGTCGCCGATTCGGCCATCTGCGTCGGAGCGGTGCTCTTCCTGATCATCAGTTTTGTCACTGAACAAAAAAGAAAGTAAGGACGAATTCATGAACATAGCGGTACTTTTTCCCGGCCAGGGATCCCAGTTCATCGGCATGGGCCGTGACTTCATCGACACCGACAGGGCCTGCGCCGAGGTGATGACGGCGGCGGAGGCGGTCTGCGATTTTCCGTTGCGGCGGCTCATGATGGAAGGGCCGATGGAGGAACTGACGCGGGCCGTCTATCTGCAGCCGGCCATCACCGTCACCAATCTCATCTGCTGGACAGCCCTGCAGAACGCCCTGGGCGATCGGCTGCAGGTCCGCTGCTTCGCCGGCCACAGTCTCGGTGAGTATTCGGCGCTCTGCGCCTCGGGGACCACCGGCCTGGCAGACACCCTCCGGATGGTGGCCAAGCGCGGCGAATTGATGGAGCGCGAGGGGGTGAAAAATCCCGGCGGGATGCGGGCGGTCATCGGTCTCGACATCAGCGAGATCGAAACCCTGATCGCCGGCTACGACGGCAGCGGGGTCGTGACGGCCGCCAACCACAATACCCCGCAGCAGATCGTCATCTCCGGCACGATGGAGGCCATGGACGCGGTGGGGGCGCAGGCCGAGGCCAGAGGCGGGAAGGTCGTTGCCCTCAACGTCAGCGTTGCCAATCACAGTCCGCTGGTCGCCGCCGCCGTGCCGGAATTTGCCGGATTCATCGCCGACATCCCCTTCAATCCCCCGCGAATCCCGGTCTATTTCAACGTCTCGGCCAAAAAGGAAACGGATACGGCGGTCATCCGGGGGCTGATGGCGCAACAGATCGCGACCAAGGTCAGGTGGTATGAGATCATCAGCGCGATGATCGCCGACGGCATCGACACCTTCATCGAGGTCGGGCCCAAGACCGTGCTCAAGGGGATGATGCGCAAGATCGTCCCGGCCGGAGTCAAGGTCACTGCGCTGCAGTTCGATACCCCGGAAGCGCTGGCCGGCTGTCTGGAAAAACTGGCGTGATCCTGTCGCGAAGATGCGGTTGCGGGACGGCATGGAAGTGAGATTTGGACGAAGAGGGATGATGCGGTATGAAGAAAGACTGTCTGCACTGTAAACATTACCGGCTTGACGATATCGCTTCAGGCGTCTGCCGGGTTGAAAAAATGGACATCTACCCGAGTAAACGGAACGAAGATAGCTGTCCATCCTGGCGTGACTGCGGCCAGCAGTATTACATCAGGCTGGGGTGGATCAAGGCGACGAAGGCGGCGGCGATCTCCGCCGCGTAGGCAACGGCGGCGTATGGCGGCGAGGAATTTACCGCGGCAGTTTGGTGATCCGCGCCACCCGGTTTCTACCGACCTGGACCTTGACGCCGGAATCATCGGCGATCGTGACGGTTTCCTGGTCGACGCTGATGGTTTTTCCCTCGATCCGGCCGCCGTCGGTTAATTCGACGGTATAGAGGAAGGCGGCGGCAGCGTCCGTCGCCCCGGTCGCGGGAGTTCCCCGGGGGGAGGCAGAGGGGGAGCCCTGACCTCCGAATATATCCTTGAGAAACGGGACGATGGCGTCGCTGTCGACCCCGTCGGGAAAATGGGTCCTGATCCCGTTCCGGACCGTTGCGGCGACGTGGTCGGCGGTGTCATGGATGGGATCGCGGAAGAGGTACAGGCCTGTTGCGGCGACGATCACCAGGGTGAGGCCGGCAAAGAGCATGATGGTCCGCAATATCAGCCGCTTCTTCCTCCGGATCAGGTCGTTGTGATCGTAATTGTGGTTATCGAATCGTTCCAGTCTGGTCATGTGAGGTCGGGAGTGTGACATGGGGGTGGCGGTGACTGCCGCCGTTGCCGCCACATTGATTTATTTTGGAAATCATTGCCTTATGAGATTGCCTTGGCTGCTTCGTCCGGTGCGGTGCCAAGACAGGGCCGCGGTCGACGTCGAGGCCTGGTCGAGGAGCAGGAGATGAAGCATCTGCCACGAATAACCCTGCTGTTGTGGGGACTGATGATAGCCGGCTATATCCTTCTGCCGCAGGTGGTCTTGAAGGAAGTCGTTCAGTACCCGCTTGTCGTTCTCCTGTCAATCTTTCTGCCCATCAGTCTCTGGCTCAGCGCTCAGGATGGCAGGAAACTGGGGGCGATGGTCCTGGCGGGAATATTTGTCGCCAACGTGACCCTGCTGGTATTTGCTCTGGAACGGAATTACACTTCATGGAAAAACCATGAACGGAGCGCCGGCAAGGGGATTGTCCCGGCTATCGTGGGATTGTTGGCCGGCGAAAAGGACGCGGCAAACAGCCGGCTGGCCGCCCGTTATATTTTTCAGCACCATCACGTCGAGGTGCCATACAATACTGGCGAGGGAGGGTTTGCGGTCTATGCGCCAAGCGAGCAGGACAGGAAGATCTTCCGCCAACGCTTCGCGCAGGGTGTGGACGCCAATGTCGTGCGGATGAACGCCGAAAGTCAACTGCTGACAACCTTTCTGCTGCTCGCCCTCCATGTCGGTATCTTCGTCCTCCTGCTGCTCTTCCTGCTGATGTATGAGCAGAAGGCGCTGCCCTCTCCGGTGCCGACTGAAAACGCCCCGTAGACGCCCATCGCTCGAGATTTCAGTTCTTCAGCAGGTCCTCATCCGGCTTTTTGTAATATCTGGGATTTGTCGAGTCGGAGGGGTGGCTTTTCTCCTGCAGCTTGTCGACGATCTCACGCGGCAGGGTCACGATGCTCCTGCCGGTCAGATAGTGATAGCCGTACGCGATCCCGAGCAGGATCAACAGATAGATGGCGATTTTTTTTATCAGATTGATCATGTCATCCCTCAGCAGATAGCGTGTCTTTTTTTCTGGGGCTTGTCTCGATCTTTGCTCGTCGATGGTATTAACCATATATATGATTGAATTTCCACTGCAATGTGAATGCCTTCCTGCCTGTAC
>Ga0209066_10007342_pt1 | contig 10955 bp, 11 predicted proteins | sample All_14_2_FD_187198 | JGI IMG/M metagenome (GOLD analysis project Ga0209066, IMG submission 187198) | Freshwater microbial communities in response to fracking from Pennsylvania, USA - Allegheny Zone_MetaG_DW_15 (SPAdes) (version 2) ... | reverse complement strand
GTTCTGCATGGTATAGGCCCCGAACGTCAATCAGGAACGACAGGGTAAGGGCCAGGGTTGCAGCCCCGGCCGGAAGAATGGTCCAGCCTGCCGGCCAGATCGGCGCGGCGGCGGCAATCAGGCCGCCGGCACCGACGGCACAGGCGAAACGGCGGCGGAAGCTGGGGCCTAGCGGCGCGCCAAGCCAGGGAAGGACCCAGGCGGCGGCAACGAAAGCATAGCGTAACAGCCCGGCCAGCAGCACCCAGGCCCCGACCTGCCCCGCCTGCCAGACGAAGGCCGACAGAGCCGCCATGAAGGCCGCATCCGTTTCCATGTCGAAGCGTGCGCCGAAGGCATCGGCCTCGCCCCGGCGGCGGGCAAGCGACCCGTCCAGCCCGTCACAGGCCAGTGCCAGAACCGCCAGCAGGAACACCGCCCAATGCCCGGCCGGGCTCAGCGCCGCTTCGCCCAGCGCCGCCCCGGCGATCACCGCGCCGGCGACCAGCCGGCCCAGCGTCACGCCATTGGCCAGGCCGAATCGTGCATACCGTCCGAAGGCGGCGCTACGTGGCAGGATCAGCCAGGCGGCTGCTCCAAGCGCAATGGCCGCCAGGATGGCTGCCTGCCAGCCGGCCAGCGCACCGCCAAGGCCCATGGCCACGACGATACCCAGCCCAAGCTGGACGGGGGCACCTTCCATGCGGCGCACGATCACACCGGTTGCCTGCGATACGGGTTCGACCATGATTGTCCCTTTGGAACCGTCTTTTTTCCGGACCGTCGCCCCGCGATCCAGCTTCTACTGGTTGGCGTAGAGAAACGTGCCATATGTTAGATGTGGTTGTTACGACGACGAATCACAATTGGATGATCCGCCCATGACCCTTTCCGCCGCGACAAAATATACCGGCCACCCGCCTGACCGACCGGTTCCGGCGGATGCGGCGGTGGAATGGGCCTGGGCCGGGCTGGTTGCGCTGCGTCAGGCGATGGCCGGCACACCGCACTGCCGCATCTGGTCGCTGCTGCCCGATCCCGCCGGCCCCTGGCGGGCGGTGCAGGGCCTGGCGGATGGATATGTGGTGAGCGCCGGCGCGGAGATGGGGGTGATGATCCGTTCCGGCCCATCCGGGCCGGTGGGCGATCTGCTGGCACTCTATGCTGCTTTGGCCGGGGCGCGCGGCGGCTGGTGCGTCGCTCATCTGGGCCAGAGCCTGGACGGGCGCATCGCAACCAGCAGTGGCGAATCCTTCTTCGTCACCGGGCCGGAAGATGTGCGCCATAACCATCGGATGCGCGCCCTGGCCGATGCGGTGATCGTGGGGGCCGCCACCGTTGCCTGCGACGATCCGCGCCTGACCGTGCGGCTGGTCGAAGGCCCCTGCCCGGTGCGGGTGGTGATCGATACCGAGCGGCGGCTGCCTTCCGATGCTGGCCTGTTCCAGGACGATGCCGCCCGCACCCTGCTGCTGGTGGCGGAAGATCGGGCGGGCGCGGATCGGCACGGCACGGCCGAGGTGGTTCCCGTGGCGCGCGGTCGGGAAGGTCTGAACCCGAAATCCTGCCTGGATGCCCTGACGGCGCGTGGCCTGTCGCGTGTCTTCGTCGAAGGCGGCGGCGTCACCGTTTCGCGTTTTCTGGAAGCAGACTGTCTTGACCGGCTGCAGATCGCCGTCGCCCCCATGCTGATCGGATCCGGCCGCCCGGCGGTCACCCTGCCGGAGGTCGCGGATCTGAGCCGGACCATCCGCCCGCCCCGGATCCGGCACTTCCTGCTCGGCCAGGACCTGTTGTTCGATTGCGAGCTGGAGCGCATGCCATGATCCCTGCCCGCGCCCTATGGCTGGAGGAGCCCGGCCGCGCCACGATCCGCGAGATGGAGATCGCCGAGCCCGGCCCCGGCCATGTGTTGGTGGAAACCCTGTGGAGCGGGATCAGCCGGGGCACGGAAAGCCTCGTCTTCTCTGGCCTGGTGCCGGAATCGATTGCCGCCAGCATGCGCTGCCCGTTCCAGGAAGGCGATTTCCCCGGCCCGGTGAAATATGGCTATCAATCGGTTGGCCGGCTGGTCGACGGCACGCGCGTCTTCTGTCTGTTCCCGCATCAGGACCGCTATGTGGTGCCCGATGCCGCCGTGCTGCCCTTGCCCGAACACCTGCCGGCACGGCGTGCCATTCTGGCCGCGAATATGGAAACGGCGGTCAATGCGCTGTGGGATGCGCCGGTACGCCCCGGCGCGCGGGTGGCCGTGGTCGGCGCCGGCGTGGTGGGCTGTCTGGTGGGCGCGCTCGCCGCCCGCGTTCCGGGGGCGGAGGTGACGCTGGTCGACCGCCTGCCCGGCCGGGCGGAACTGGCCCAGGCCATGGGCTGCACCTTCGCCCCGCCGGAACGCGCGCCGGCCGGCCGCGACATCGTGTTCCACTGTTCCGGCAATGCGGCGGGACTTGAAACCGCGCTTGGCCTGGCCGGGCTGGAGGCGGAGGTGGTGGAGCTGAGCTGGTATGGCGAAGCACCCGTACCCGCCCCGCTTGGCCGCTGGTTCCATCCCGGGCGCATTGCGCTGCGTTCCAGCCAGGTGGGCCATGTCGCCCCGCTGCAACGGCCGCGCTGGACCCATCGCGACCGCCTGGCCCTGGCACTCAGGCTGCTGCAGGACCCCGTCTTCGACCGGCTGATCGATGGCGAGACGGCTTTCGCCGATCTGCCGCAGGCCCTGGCCGATCTGACCGAGGCCGGGCCGGGCGTTCTGTGCCGGGCCGTGCGCTACCCCATCCAGCATATTCCAGCAATCGACGAGGTCTGACGCCCCATGTTTTCCGTAGCCGTTTCCGACAGCGTGATGATCGCCCATAGTTTCGAGGGCGAAATCTTCGGCCCTGCCCAGAATCTGCATGGCGCCACCTATGTGGTGGAGGTGGAGATGGAGCGCGAAAGACTGAGCCCCGAAGGCATTGTGGCCGATATCGGCCGCGCCGCCTCCCTGCTGAAAGAGGTGCTGGGTGCCATCGGCTATCGCAATCTGGACGACATGCCGGAATTCGCCGGCATCAACACCACGACCGAATATCTGTCCTTCTGGGTATTCCAGCGCTTCCGCGACGGTATCCTGAAGGGGCGGCTGGAAGGCGATGCGGCCGAGAGCGTGAGCGCCATGACCGTGACGCTGCGCGAAAAGCCCGATGCCTGGGCACGCTACCGCGGGCCGCTGCGCTGAGCATGAGCCGCCCCGTTCTGCATTACCTGTCGCCCGGTGACCCGGACCAGCGCACCGGCGGCTATCTGTACAATGCGCGGATCCTGGCCGGGCTGCAGACACTGGGCCAGCCGGTCAGCACGCATGTCATTCCGGGCCGCCAGCCGGGACCCGATCCGGTCGCGGCCCAGGCGGCGGAAGCGATACTGCGCGCCCTGCCCGATGACAGCCTGGTCCTGACCGACGGGCTGCTGCATGCCAGCCTGGCCGATATCCTGCCGCGGGAAGCGGCAAGGCTGCGGCTGCTATCCATCCTGCACCATCCGCTGGCCCTGGAAAGCGGGCTGTCGGCGGAAGAAAGCGTGCTGCTGCTGGCGGCGGAAACCCGGGCGGTATCGCGCCATCGCCTCGTGATCGTCTCCAGCCCCAGAACGGCCGAAACCCTGCGGGAGCTGGATATCCGCCGCGACGCCATCGCCGTGATCGTGCCGGGCACCGCCCCGGCGGCGCTGCCCGCCTCGCCCAAACCGGCCCTGCCACGCCACCTGCTCTGCGTCGGCACGCTGACCCCGCGCAAGGGCCATGATGTGCTGCTGCACGCCCTGGCCGGGCTGCGCCAGCTGGATTGGATGCTCGATATCTATGGCGCGACGGATCGCGATCCGGCCTGCGCCGCCGCGATTTTCGCCCTGGCCGATACGCTGGGCCTGTCCGACCGGCTGACCTTCCATGGGGAACAGGGGGATGACACCCTGGCCGGGGCCTATGCCCGGGCCGATCTGTTCGTACTGGCCAGCCGCTATGAAGGCTATGGCATGGTGTTGACCGAAGCGATCGCCGCCGGCCTGCCCGTGGTGGCGAGCGGTGCGGGTGCCGTGCCGGAAACCGTGCCACCCGCCGCCGGCATCGTGGTTGGACCCGATGATCCCGCGGCGCTGGCCGGCGCGCTGGCATCCGTCCTGACATCGTCGGATCGCTATCGCATGCTCTGCGACGGGGCGGCGCGCCAGCATTTCCCGGATTGGCCGGAACAGGCGCGGGCCTTCCTGTCCGCTCTGGAAAGGGTATGAGCATGGCCGACAGTTTCGATGCCGATTGGCTCAGCCTGCGCGAAGGGGTGGATGCGCAGTCGCGCTGCCGCCCATTGGCCCAGGCCTTCCTGACCGCCGTTGCGCAGGGCGGAAGCCGCCCGATCCTGGACCTTGGCTGCGGCACCGGGGCCAATCTGCGCTATCTGCGCCAGGTGGCGGGCAAGCCCTTCGACGCGGTCGCGGTGGATCGCGACCCGCTGCTGCTGGCCCGGCTGCGCGCCGACCTGCCTTGGGTCGAAACACTGGAAGCGGACCTGACCGCGCTGGACCGTCTGCCCTGGGACCGGATCGGCGGGGTGACCTGTTCGGCGTTGCTCGACCTTGTCTCGGCCAGCTGGATGCAGGCCCTGATGGCAAGGCTAGCCGCGCATCGCCTGCCCTTCCTGGCCGCACTCAGCGTCGACGGCCAACATGATTTCACCCCGCCCCAGGAGTTGGACGAAACGGTTTCCATCGCGTTTTCCGGTGACCAGCGCCGCGACAAAGGGTTCGGCGGGCCTTCCCTTGGCCCGCTGGCGCCCGATCAGGCCCTGGCCGCCGCGCGGGCCGCCGGCATGCGGGTGGAAGCCGCCGACACGCCCTGGCAGCTTTCCGCCGACAGAGACGGGCCGCTGCTGCGGGCCTTTCTGCAGGGCTATGGGCTGGGCCGTCCGCAGGCCGCGCCCTGGCTGGCCGACCGGCTGGCGGCACTGGCAGCGGGCGCGCTGTCGCTCCGGGTCGGGCATCGCGATATCCTCGCGACACTGTGATTGCATGTGTGGCGACGCAGCTGCGGCGCAGGTCTAACCCTGCGGAAATTCCAGCATGCTTTGCGCGGGGGGCATGACGGGGTAAGCTTCGCACTGCCCCGCTATCCGGCGGACCCGTGCGAGAGATGGATATGACGGCCAAAAAAATTCTTCTGATCGATGATGACGAGGCGCTGCGCCAATCCCTGGCGGAGCAGCTGCGCCTGCATGAGGAATTCCAGACCGTGGAGGCCGGCACCGCCCGCCAGGGTATGGAGCTGGCGCGCAAGGAGCATTATGACGCCATCCTGCTGGATGTCGGCCTGCCCGATATGGACGGGCGCGATGCCTGCCGCATCCTGCGCCGGGATGGGGTGAAATCGCCGATCCTGATGCTGACGGCATCCGATTCCGACGCCGATACCATTCTGGGGCTGGATTCCGGGGCCAATGACTATGTCTCCAAACCCTTCCGGCTGGGGGTGCTGCTGGCCCGCCTGCGCGCCCAGCTGCGCCAGCACGAGCAGAGCGAGGACGCGATCTTCGCCATCGCCCATTACAGCTTCCGCCCCGCCTCCAAACTGCTGCTGGACGAGGATACGGGCAAGAAGGTGCGCCTGACCGAAAAGGAAACGGCGATCCTCAAATATCTCTACCGCGCCGGTGATCGGCCGATCGGGCGCGACACGCTGCTGGGCGAGGTCTGGGGCTATAACGCGGCGGTAACCACCCACACGCTGGAAACCCATGTCTATCGCCTGCGCCAGAAGATCGAGAAAGACCCATCCCAGGCGCGGATCCTACTGACGGAACCCGGCGGCTATCGTCTGGTTCCCTAGGCTCAGGACAATCGCGCTCTCGACAGCAGCGGTGCCGGTTTGTTAACTGAAGCATGGTCGATAGGACGGGGGCGACAGTCACGGTCTGGGGCTCGCGGGGTGACTTGCCCTGTGCGGGACCGGAATATGTGCGTTTCGGCGGCAACACCGCCTGCCTGTCGGTGGAATCGGGCGCACGCCTGTTCGTGTTCGGTGCCGGAACCGGTCTGCGCGTGCTTGGCAATGCGCTGGTCGCGGCGGGAGATCTGCTCGATATCGACATCTTCCTGACCCACAGCCATCTGGACCAGATTCAGGGCATCCCCTTCTTCAAGCCCCTTTACAACCCGAAAAACCGCGTTCGGCTCTGGGCCGGACATCTGGGCAGGCGTGGCGGGCTGCATGGCGCCATTGCCGGCATGATGCGGGCCCCGCTTTTCCCCATCCCGCCATCCTTCTTCACCGCCGCGGTCGATTATCAGGATTTCACGCCTGGAACGCGGCTGGATCTGCAGGACGGTTTCTACCTGTCCAGCTGTGCCATGGACCGGGTCGACGGGGCCACCGGCTATCGGCTGGACCTGCCCGACGGGCATGCCATCGCGGTGCTGCCACTGGCGAAAGGATGGGACGATGCCGCCCTTGTTACCCTGTGCCGGGATGTGGATATGCTGATCGCCGACAACCCGGCCGATGCAGGCCTTCCGGCCCTGCATGCATTGGCCGCCGCAGCCCGTGTCGGGCGGCTGGTGCTGACCTGCCATGCCCCGGACCAGGATGATGGCGCGCTGACCCGCCTGGCCCACCGGGCGGAGGGGGGCACGCCACCGCTGCATCTGGCCCGCGAAGGGGAGCGTCTGTCCCTATGAGTACCCCGTTGCGCGCCCGGCTGCGGCGCCTGGCCATGGGGCTTGCCACCGTGACCGGCATCGCGCCGCGCGGCTGGTTCATCCCCTATCGCTATCGCGGATCGACCCCTGAAGGCGGCAGCCTGCCGGTCTATGGCGCGCTGGAGGCGCGTTTCCGCGCCGCCGAACCCATGTTCCAGCAGGCGATTGCCGGGATGGAAAGCCATTGGCCTTCCCTGGCCGCGCTGTCCAACACCAAACCGCCGGCGCCGCGCTTCGAACAGATGTGGTTTCCGGGGCTGGATGGCGCCTTCGCCTATGGCCTGATCCGCGATCATCGCCCGTCCAGGCTGGTGGAGGTCGGGTCGGGCCATTCCACGCGCTTCTTCGCCCGCGCGGTCGCCGATGGCGGGCTGGGCACGCGCATCACCGCCATCGACCCCGCCCCGCGTGCCGATATCGCGGGGCTGGCGGGGGTGGAGGTGATCCACGCCACGGTGCAGGCGGCGGGCGAGGCGCCCTTCGCCACCCTTGGCCCCGGCGATGTGCTGGCCATCGATTCCAGCCATATCCTGATGCCCGGCAGCGATGTGGACATGCTGTTCAACCGGATTCTGCCGGGCCTGCCGGCCGGCGTGCTGGTGCAGATCCACGATATCCTGCTGCCCGATGACTATCCGCCGGCCTGGTCCTGGCGCGGCTATAACGAACAACAGGCGCTGGGTCCGCTGCTGCGATCCGGGGCGGAACTGTTGTGGTCCAGCCATTATGTCCGTAGCCGGATGGCCGATCGGCTGGCGCGGGGGCCGCTATCCGGGCTGCCTCTGAAACCGGGTGCCATGGAAACGGCGCTCTGGCTCAAGCTGTCGTGATGCCAATCGCGGAAACGCGATTTCGTCCACCATCCTGCGCCATCCTATACTGAGCCTGTCTTATGGACCTGTAGGAAGGGATCGCAGCCATGCAGGCAAGCCCGATGCCGGAACGGGGCGGGGCCCGGCTCAGGCAGCCGTCGCCTGAGGCGCAGATGCCCGCGCGCGTGCGTCAGGCCATCGCCGAGCAGCAGGACCGCTCGGAAAGGCTGATCGGCTGGCTGCAGCTGGCGATTCTGCTGTTCTTCGCGCTGCTTTACGCCATTTCACCCAGGACGGCGGTGGCCCAGCCGGGCCCGTCGCCGGTATGGCTGACGCTGGGGCTCTATTTCATTTTTACTCTGACACGATTGGGGCTTGCCTATCGCACCCGCCTGCCGGGATGGTTCCTGGTACTGTCCAGCGTGATCGATATCCTGCTGCTGTATGGCATGATCGTCTCCTTTCATACCCAATATGGCCAACCCAGCTCCTTCTCGCTCAAGGCGCCGACCCTGCTGTATGTCTTCATCTTCATCGGGCTCAGGGCGCTGCGATTCGAACCCTTCTATGTGCTGATCACCGGCCTGACGGCCGCGACCGGCTGGGCCGGGATCGTGCTATGGGTGCTTTACGAAGACCCGCGCGACATGATGATCACGCGCAATTATGTCGACTATCTGACCTCCAACTCCGTGCTGATCGGGGCGGAGGTGGACAAGATCGTCACCATCCTGGTGGTAACGATCGTCATCGCCCTGGCCCTTGCCCGCGGGCGCAGATTGCTGGAACGCTCCGTGACGGCACAGACGGCGCATCAGGACCTTTCCCGCTTTTTTGATCCGGAGGTGGCGGACCATATCACCGGGCGGGAATTGGCCATCAGCCCCGGCCATGGCGAATTCCGGGAAGCCGCCATATTGATGGTCGACATCCGCGGCTTCACCGCCCTGTCCAGCCGGATGGAGCCGACGCAGCTGATGCTGCTGCTGGCCAGCTATCAGACCCGGGTTCGCGAAGCCATCCGCCCCTATGGCGGCACGGTCGACAAATTCCTGGGCGACGGGATCATGATTTCCTTCGGGGCGGCCCTGATCAGCCAAAGCGCGGCCGCCGATGCCCTGAAGGCGGCGGAAGCCGTGCTGGCGACCCTGAATGCCTGGAACGCCAAGCGCGTCGCCAACAACCGCCAGCGCGTGGATTTCGGCCTGGCGGTGGTCGCGGGCACCATCCTGTTCGGCGCCGTGGGGGATCGCGACCGGCTGGAATACACGGTCATCGGCGAAAGCGTGAACCTGGCCGCGAAGCTGGAGAAGCACAACCGCAAGGAAGGCTGCCGCTTTCTGACCACCGCGGATACGCTGGCGTGCGCCATGCAGCAGGGCTATCGCCCATCCGTCGCGGCGACGACGCTTCCCGCCCGGCGCGTGGACGGGGCCGGCGAGGAGATGGACCTGGTGCGGCTGGGCTAGAAACCGTGAAACAGGAAAGTTACAACGAGATGGCATCGGAGATCGAAAAGCCGCTTGCCATCCCCGCATCAATGGGTTAATCACCGCCCCGCTTCGGACGGCTGGTCACTGGCCCGCCCAAAATGGTCCGAAGCAGGATGCGCCCGTAGCTCAACTGGATAGAGCACCTGACTACGGATCAGGAGGTTTGGGGTTCGAATCCCTACGGGCGCGCCATCTCACCAAATGTGTGGCTGTAACGCTTTGTATGCGTTTTCAACGGATGAATATCTTCGTGCTCCCAGTCGACTAGGAAGCCAGTCTTCCCGACCAGGCATTGAGGAGCAAGGCCTGATGAGCTCTGCGTGCCCACGGCTTCCGACAAGCGACAACTGGCGTTTCGATGACATCGCAACCCAAGACCAGTGTCGCGCGCGGCGACTAGAACAAGCGGGTTCACCGCAAGAGCTAATAGACGCTCTGGTGCAAGCCTTGAACAGCGCGCTTTCCAGCTCCAGCTATCGCGTTGCCTGTGAATCCGCCGAAGGCGCGCCCTGCGACCGTCGTGTAGTACTTCAGTTTCAGGTGGGGGTATCTCTCTTTGACTGCTTTTTTAACGCACGCACCGGCTACCGAGCCCACTTTCGTGCAGACTTCAGATGTGGCCTAGCGTTCAACTATGAAATTATCGAGGCTTTTAGAACCTGTCTGGCAGAATTGCCTGATGCCGTACGAGGGCATGAATTGGATCACAATTTTGAAAATACTGGGCAATGTTTAATTCCAAAGAATTTTATATTGAATTCCTTGGATCCAAGTCAATCAAAACTCTGGTTTTGTACACAGAGCATTCTGTCCGACAACGGTGTCGAACGCATTCTTCCTCATTTGACCGGTGAAAAAATAATTATTGACAGGCAGTGCCGCTGGACAGCCCCTTTTCATGATGACGATAACCTGTCGTGGCTCGATATAAAGGGTGCCTTTGTAGGATCCGGCGGTTTATACCAACCGAAAGATCCAATCAAACGAGCAAAATGTCTCCAAGAAACAGGGACTGCTTGAAAAAAACGCGCGACAGTTGAAATGGATATCGGGCGCGACCAATGCGTTGCGACCGCCTGTGGCGTAGAACTGCCTCCTCAATGGTCAAGCTTTTGCAAAGTATAGAGCCACAGGAGGAGGAAGAAGCCGCCTTTGCGGGCATCGGATCGGCCCCATCCGCATTTCCTGCAATGGCATCGGACGAACTGTTTCAAGCCCTGAACCATCGCGAGAGCTTACCCGGTTCAGTCGGCGTTGCTTTTCATCGCTCCATGGCTTCGATTGACTGGGTTGCCTGGATAAACCGGGCAACGACGGATGCAGTCAAGTTCAGGGCTATGGCCTCTACTCGGGCCAGACAAACTCCAGCAGATGTATGAACCGGCAGGCACTCTGGCGTCCAGGCGCCGGAGGGGTATCCCTCCGCCTGCGTGAACGCATTCCACTGCCCGGCCTGTCCATTTGTGCCTGCGCAGGGGCTGGCGTCGGTCGACCCCAACCGCTAGACCCGTCACCGGATTGCGGATGATCGAAGGGTGACGAATGATGGCCGTCGGTGACGAAGACTATGTCTATGACGAGGCGACGGGCGAATGGCGTCCGGCTTCGGAAGCGGCGGCGGCCACGGTCGAACGCCTGGAAGTGCGCGACGCCTCCGGCACGCTGCTGGCCGATGGCGATCAGGTCGTGCTGATCAAGGATCTGAAGGTGAAGGGCGCGGGCCAGACCCTGAAGCAGGGCACGGTGATCAAATCCATCCGCCTGACCGACAATCCGGAAGAAATCGACTGCCGCCACGATGCGATCAAGGGGCTGGTGCTGCGCACGGAATTCGTGCGCAAGCGGGGATAGCGCCCGGGCCGCCACCTACCCGGCCGGGGCCGATGCATGTGCCGGGGCAGGCAGCCGCTGGCGGGAAACGGCGCGCGCCAGCCACAGGAAAGTGGCA
>Ga0209066_10007341_pt1 | contig 10955 bp, 5 predicted proteins | sample All_14_2_FD_187198 | JGI IMG/M metagenome (GOLD analysis project Ga0209066, IMG submission 187198) | Freshwater microbial communities in response to fracking from Pennsylvania, USA - Allegheny Zone_MetaG_DW_15 (SPAdes) (version 2) ... | reverse complement strand
GGATGACGTTGGCCGGCGGCTCGTCGATGATGCCCCCGAACGCCAGTACGGTGCGGTCGGTGACGGCCAGGGCCCCCACCGTTCTGGCCACCTGCTTGTGCTTGAAGTTGTTGCCGACCAGGAGCGCGTACCCGCCCGCCTGGATGACCCGATCCTGTCGCCGCGCGAGGTCGCTGTGATGGGCGAGCGGCTCGGATTCCGCGGTGAGCACCTCGTGTGCGACACCCTCGTGGATCACCGCGGTGCGCTCGGGGAGCGTCTGCGCCAAGGCCGGGAAGCGCTCGAGGGTGTCATCCAGCGCGGCCTGGCTGATCGCGATGACGCGATCGGCCCAGGTGAGGGAGTCGACGACAACCTGTGCGCGCGCGTACTCCTCCTCCCACAAGTGGAGTATCCGCAAGGCGATGATGTCGAGGTGCGAGATGACCCACCTCAGGCAGTGCCGGTCGAACCGTTGGATCTGCCCGCCCGCCGAGAGCGGCGCAAGGGCGAAGCCGAGATCGAACAACTCGACACGGTCGGCGATCTCGACGTTCGAGCGCACGGTGAAGCCGTACTGTGTGAGGTCGAAGAAGTCGATCGCGTCCATTGACGAGGCGATCGTGAACTCGATTCCCTCGAGGGCTCCACGCTCGTGCTGCTGCTGGAGGTGCATGAGGAAGGTGAGGGCGTTGCGCACGGTGCCGTTGTAGATCAACGACAGGTGGTGGAGGTCGATCAGCACCTTCTTCGGGCGGTCGGCGGGCACGAGGAAGTCGGCGAACCAGTCGACGACGTCGATGCCGTACTCGTCGAAGTGACGCGACGCCGAGCGGTAATAGGGATAACGCTGATTCAGCAGCGCCTCGTGGTCGTGCTGGATCTGGCGCTGCTGCGGCGTCGAGAAGCTCTTGCTCCCCTCGTGGGACGCGAACGCGCGATTGGCAATCACCGAGGAGTATCCCAAGCCGTTCACCCGCAGACAGAAGTCGTTCTCCTCGCCATATCCGGGGGCGAACGCCTCGTCGAAGAGCCCGTAGTTGTCGATGAGCAGGCGGCGCACGAGGAAGCAGAACCCGTGAGCGACCGGAGCGATGGTGTACCGGGGCAGGTCGGCATTCAGTGCGTCGAACACGGCGCGCGAGCGCTGGAGCGTCGGCGGCCGTCCGTCTGCGGTGCGACCCGGGATGCTCGCGATGGTCGCGTTGTCTCCTCGTGCCGTCACGATGCCGTGCTTCTCCACGAGGTGCAGCACGCGAGACATCTCGTCGAGCGTGCCGTCGTAGAGCACCGCGTCGCTGTTCAACAACAGCACGTCGTTGCCACTGGTATCCAACTCGAGCGCGGCTCGATTGCACGTGCCGACGAAGCCGAGGTTCTTCGGGTTCCGCACATATCGGGTGCCCGGCGCGTCCGCGAGAAGCCCGAGCACCATCTGCTCCATGGCGTCCGCCTCCGGACCGATGTCGTTGACCACCAGCAACTGGTGAAATGAGAGGTCGACGTGCTCGAGGACGCTGCGGATGCATCGCTCTGCCGACGGGAGGTCTCCGTACAGCGGAACGACCACCGTCGTCGGGTGGGGGTTGGACATCGCACTCCTCTAGCCGGGCCGAACTAGGTTAGCCCGGAATCCGAGCGAGTACCTGACCCGTCTGGCGCCTACGCACCGTCGATGAGCGAGAGGCTCCGATATGCTGGCGCGCGATGACTGCACCAGTGCCCAGCCAGGTCCCGCACGACGTGCCGGATGCCGTGCTCCCTGCCCGCGTCGGTCGGCTGCGGCTGGACCTTATCGCGCACGGGTTGAGTCTCGTCGCCGTGCTCGCCACGGTGCTGATCGCGGCCCGCGGACAGTGGTTCTTCTACGACGAGTGGGACTTCCTCGCTGAGCGAGCGGAGTGGGCGCTGCTGGCTCCCCACAACGGGCACCTCAGCCTCTTTCCACAGTTGTTCACGACCCTCGTCAAGGGTGTGTTCGGGCTGAGCACCTATTGGCCATACCTGGCGCTCACGATCGCCGTGCATCTGGTGATCGTGCATCTGGTGTGGCGTCTCGCCCTGCGCTCGGGCGCCTCGTGGGTGTTCGCGGTGCTGTTCAGCACCATCTTCGGGGTGTTGGCACCCGCCGCGGAGAACACCCTCTGGGCCTTCCAAGTGGGATTCATCACGCCGTTGGCCACGGGCATCGTGGCATTGCTCATCGTCGCGCGGCGCAGCTTGCGACGTCGCGATCTCGTCATCGTGGCCGTGCTGCTCGTCGTCGGCGTGGGATTCTCCGGCACGGCGCTGCCGATGACCGGGGCAGTGCTGATCTTCATGCTGATCCGGCACGGTTGGCGCCAGACCGCCGTGCCCGCCGCAGCGTTCGTGGTGCTGTACGGCCTCTGGTACGTGGTGTTCAACCGGGGCCAGTCGACTCCCTTCGGCGTGCGATCCGGATACGACCTGATCGTGCGGGTCCCCGAGTTCATCACCCACGCGTTCGTCGACAGCATCGCCAAGATGCTGCCGATGGTCGAGCTCGCACCGGTGCTGCTCGTCGCGCTCGTCGCCGGTGGCCTCATCGGGCTGCGCCGAAGCACGCTCTCCACGCTTTCGCCGGCGTATTTCGCGGCCTTGGCGGCGCTCGCGTTCGCCGCGCTCACGGCACTCACGCGCGTGCAGCTCGGTGTCGAGGGCGCCTCAGCGGGGCGCTACGTCTATGTGTATGGAGCCTTGCTGCTGCCGGCGGCCGCCGTGGCCGTGACTCGACTCGTCGGGTCGAGCCGGATGGTCGGCATCGTGCTCGTGCTGCTGCTCGGCGTGCTGGCGGTGTTCAACGCCGGCGGTCTGCTGCGGGAAGGCAACGCGCAGGCGCTGCAGGAGCGTCGGGTCGAGCGCGCGATCTCTGCGGCATTGTCGATCGACGACGGGAGTGAGGGGATCGGTCGCCGTGCTCCGGCGGCGATCCTGGCCCCGACGCTCACGATGGACGACATTCGCTCGTTCGTCGAGCGCGGGCAGTTCACGCCCGTGCCGTTCACACCGTCCGATCTCCTCGACGTGCGGGTCAACCTCTATCTCGAGGCGTATCCGGAGTCCGGCGCGGCGCCCGGGGTGGCCGAGTGCGAGGCTGCGGTGGACGGATTCGTCGAGATCGATCCCGGCGATCGGGTGTGGGCACCGCTCGCGGTTGGCGCCACGGTGTACGCGACGGACGGTGCGGCCTCGACATTCTCGGCGAAGGTGGACCTCAAGGAGGGCTGGAACCGGGTCCAGGGCCTGGAACTCGACACGCTTCGACTCTTGCAGGGCATCGGCGGCGGGCTCTGCGTCGTCGCAGACTGAGGTCGTGACCTGGCCGGTGTTCACTCTTCTGCGAAGGCTGTGGCGCCGCGTGCGTGCCCTGCCCATGGCGCGCGGACTGATCCTCGCCGGCGACAGGCTCTGGTGGGCGAGGCGCATTCGACACGCGGACGTCGTCGACCTCGATTTCGTCGCAGCCCAGTTGGGCCGCGAGGTGAGCGCCCGGCGTGCGGTGCGGGAGTACGTGCGGGGCGGCTGGCGTACCGGGATGTCGCTCAACCCGCTCTTGCTCGAGCCGACGGTGATGCGGGTGCTCTCCGATGACGAGCGGGTGCCCGCCCTCTACGCGTACCTCGTCAACGATCGCGCCGATGTGTCACTTGGGCCCGCATGGGACGCGCCGGCGGCAGCTCGCCGCGACCCGATCGCGCTCGACGACCCCGCAGGCCCGCTCGGCAGTGTGTGGCGCGCGGGCCGTGCGGGGGGTGGAGTACGGCTCGGGCGCGACGGGTCCGAGCGCCTGGTCGAGTGGGACTCGCTGGCCGCCGAGCTGAGCCGGGTTGTGCGCGTCGGCGCGCGGGGCGGCACCGTCCAGTTGGGGGTCGAGCCGGGCGCAGCATCCCTCACCGTGCTGTGCATCGTCGCCGGTGACGAATCCGATCCCGGGCAGGCCCTCAGGGATGCCGTCGAACTCGCCGCTCTCGAGCACGCCGCGCTCGTCATCGAGGTGTTGGGGCGCTCAGCGACGCTGTGGGCGACGGCCGCCCTCTTGTCGTTCGCGCTGCCCGACGCTCTCATACGCCTGTCGACATCGCGCACCGCTGCGGACGCCATCGCGGAGAGCACGGCCGCCGACCGGGAAGGCGTGCTGGTCGTACGCGGTCCGCACGCCGAGATCACTCGAGCCGATCTCGCAGACCTCGCCAGCGCAGGCCGTGACCGTCCCACCGCGCCGCTCTGGCTCGCCCCTGATGGAACGGTCGCGGCAGCCGGTGTCGGCGCGAGGGACGGCGTCGCGATCCCGTTGCTCGCGCAGCTGCCGGCCGAGGACGCCCGTCGCGCCGGTGAAGAGATCGACGTCCCGGAGATCGCGGGCAACACCTTCGCCGCACCCCTCGGGCGCTCGGCGCCGGCCCGCACGCTCACGAGACTCACCGCCATCGCACCGTCGACCGAACTCCACGTGCCGCCGATCGACGGCCCCGACCTCAACCGGCTGCTCGCGCCGTCTGGGCTTGAGGTCGCGGAGTGGACGGGTCCTATTCCGCAGTACCGGCGGCGAGTGTCCACAGTGACGCTCGTGGACGGACGCGAAGTTCCACGTCTGCGGTGGTCGATCAAGACCTCGGCGCCGATCGGCCGGGTCGGGGAGTTGTGGGGGGATACGCACTTCGCGCGGGGACTCGCTGCCGCTCTCGAGCGCCTCGGTCAGCTCGTCGCGGTGGATGCCGGTCCGGCCGCCGTGCGAGAGAGTGACCGGTATGACGATGTCAGTCTGGTGCTCCGCGGGCCGCATCGCATCGATCCACGCGAGGGCGTGCGATCCCTGCAGTGGATCATCAGCCATCCGAACGAGATCACGGGTGACGAGCTAGGCCGCTTCGACCGCGTCTTCGCGGCGTCGGCGCCATGGGCGACCAGCATGTCCGCGAGCAGCGGGGTGCTGATCACCCCCCTGTTGCAGTGCACGGACGCGGAGCGATTCCACCCAACGGGCAGCCCCCGTGGGAATCGGATCGTCTTCGTCGGAACGGCTCGTGGCATCGTGCGTCCTTCCGTCGTCGAGCCGATCCGCGCTGGTATCCCAGTGGAGGTGTACGGCCCCGACTGGCGGGCGTTCATCCCCGCCAGCTCGATCGTGGCGACGAGCCTGCCGCACTCCGAACTCCCGGGGTTGTACGAATCCGCGGCGGTCGTGCTCAACGACCATTGGCCCGCGATGCAGCGGGCAGGTTTCATCGCCAATCGGCCGTTCGACGTCGTGGCCGCCGGAGGTCGCGTGATCAGCGACCATGTCGACGGTATCGACGAGCTGTTCGAGGGCGCGGTGCGCTCATGGCGCTCGGTGCCCGAACTCATCGACATGCTCAGTAGCGACCTCGACGCGGTGTTCCCTTCGGAGCGAACACTGCGCGAGATCTCTGACAAGGTTCGAGCGGAACACTCCTTCGACGCGCGCGCGATGTCCCTGCTCGACGCGGCGCTCGAGCTCGGCTGAGACTACCGGCGCGCGAGCGCGCTCCGCAGGCGAATCAGCGGTCGCAGAAGTCTCCGAATGCGAGCCCCGGTGCCGGGATGATTCAACCGCAGATACAGTCGCGCGAAGTCGCGCAGCCGGCCGGGGCCCAGCTGTCCTGCCGCTCGCGCGAACTCGATGCGATCAGCATCGTCTGAGCCCGGCGTGACGCGTCGGAACTCCTCGAGCAGGAAGTCCAGCTGCGCGGTGCTCACCGCGAGATAGTCCAGATCGGCCACCGTGCGGGTGTGGAAACCGAGTTCGGCCGCGGCATAGCTCGGCAATCGTTCCAAGGCATGGGCGAGTCCGCCATCCCGGTACCCGGCGGAGTCGTCACCGAAATCCTCGTATCGCCAAGGATGGTCGAGCATCGATCGCAACGCTTCGGGGCGTGCGACGAACATCGATCCGAACGGTGCCAGCGGCGAACCATCATCGAGCGGAACGCGGATGCCCAGCCGCTGACAGAGGCCCCGCACCGGTTCTCGATTCGCCCACCACGCCTTCCCGAGCGTGTTGTAGCCGATGTGGATCATCGGAGGAAACACGAGTCCGAGTCCGGGCTCGCGCTGAAACAGCGCCACCAGGTTCGCGACCGACCCGGGAGAGCCGAGAAGGTTCACGAACTGCTGCGTCGCGAAGTGCCGACCGACCGCGAATCCGTCTTGCACCGTCCGCTTCGAGTGGATCTTCACCACGAGGTCGTAACGGCCGGGCGCCAGCAGGTCCCGGCATCCGATCAGGAACGCGCTCTGATCCCTCCCGGCGTTGGTGACGACCCTGACCTCGATGTTGCCGCGCGCCGCGCGCCCTGCGAGTGACTCACGGATCGAGGCCGCACGGCCGGCGTCGGGCGTCGTGATGACGAGGTCGAATGCGCCCGGCAGATGCTCCACGCGTTCGAGCATCTCGTCCGTCATCTCGGGATAGAAGATGTGCGCGGCGACGAGGGTTCGCAGTGGCCGCGCGTGGTCGTAGTGGTCGGGCTCGGCAGGCAGCGGTTCGAGCATCCCGGCATTGGTGTGCAGTACCCGCGGCTCGACGCGGCGAACGAGGTCCGACCAGATCAGGTCCACGGGGAACCCGCGCCGCTCCAGCGCTTCGATGGTCCACCGGTCGATCACGGCGTGACGGTCGAGAACCCACGGACCGTGGAACAGGGTGCGCTTCTTCAGCACGGGGCATCCGTCTTCGATCAACAGGTCCGCGTGGAAGAGCGACGCATTCGGTGTCGGGTAGGCGTACGAGGGGAAGGCGCACCTGCCAACGAACCCCGCCATCGTGAAGTGTTCGGTGAAGCGAACCTCATGCTGCAGCACCGCGTCCTCGTACCGCTTGAGTGGGGGCAGGGCCGCCCAATACGCGGCCCAGTCCGGAGTGGAGAACAGTTCGCGACGTGCCGCGATCCAGAAGGACTGCAGATGCGCAGGCATGGGGGCGCCACCGGTCAACGGGTGTTCGGCCTCGGCGCCGTGCTCGGTCATACCCCAGAAATGCAGAGGTTGAGCATTCATTCGCTCGAACACGGGCGCGAACGACTCGATCGGACCGAACCAGGTGTCATTGGTCAGCAAGAGCTCATCGAAGTCGAAGAGACGGTCGCCCAGGTGTTCCAGGGCGGCACGCTGCGCTCCGATGTCGAAGCCGAGGTTCTCCCGCACCAGCACCTCGTCGGCGAGCCCGCCCAGTCGTTCGCGCGCCGCCTCGGTGAGATCGCCGTTGACGACCGCGAGGAGGTGGTCCGCGTGCTCACGCAGGCCCGCGATCGAGTGGAGTGTCGAGTCCGGCACCGCCCCGCGCTCGTCGAAGAGCGCGATGATGACCAGCCTGCGCCCATCGGGCGGCAGGGGGGATGGCCGCCCGGGCGTCACCGGCGTACGCCTTTGATGCGAGCGCGGAGCCGAACGAGTCGGTCCGCAAGACGCGGGTGCCGGTATGCAAGGTACTTGCGCGCCAGCGCGAGTCCGCCGGTGCCCGTCGTCAGGTCGATCCGCTGAAGGGTCTCGATCTGCTCCAACGGGTAACCGAGCGTGGTTCGCGCGAGCTGGTCGACGGTGTATTCGAGCGCGACATGAGTCAGGGCCGCGCTCGCCGGATCGAGCACCGTACGGTGGTGATAGCCCAGTTGACCGACCGCGGAGACCAACAGGGCCTCCAGCACGCGCTCATCCTCGGTCGCTGCGCCAGCCGTGAGCAGCGCGAGCGCCTCGGGCCTCGCAATCCACACCCCGGCAGTCGGCGCGAGGGGCGCCCCCGGGTCGAGCGGGACGCGGATACCCAAGCGCGCGCGGGCGGCACTCAGCAAGGCGCCGTCGACCGACAGGTCCGCTTCGTGCGCCCCCGACCGCGGGGTCGGCGGCAAGGCGATCCCCAGAGTCGGCTCATCGTCGAAGAGGGCGAGGATCGCCGCAACATGCTCCGCTCGGCCGATCACGGAAGCGAACGCGACCCATCGACGGTAACGACGGACGTTGAACGCGGGGTCCGTACGGGGCGGGTCATCGGCCGCGATCGTCAGCACCAGGTCGTGGTCGCGCGCTCCGCCCGCCTGGCAGATCCCGATCGAGGCCGCGGTCGCTGAGCTGCCCCGGGCGACTCGAACGACCTTCCCGCCCTCGGTGAGGGACTCGAGGGACTCCTCGGCGGTCGCGACAACGACATCGACCACCGCTGGGAGTGCGGCGATCGCGGCCAGGGCGCGTTCGAGCGCGGTGGAATCATCCGAACGCACGACCGCGAGCACACGCGGAGGTGCCGCCCGCCGAGCCGGCGTGGTATCGGCCACGACGTCCAGGAGGCCGGCATCAACGTCGAGCACACGCGGCGACACCGTTCGGGCGAGGTTGGCCAGGATCAACGACATGGGATACTCGCCCTCCGCCGCAACCGTGCGCAGCGTCCACCGCCCGATGACCGCATACCGGTGGAAGTAGGGCGGGTAGTGGTGGAACAACCTGCGCTTGAGCAGCGGGCAGCCCTGCTCGATGAGGACATCGGCGAGCAGCATCGTCTGGTTGCCGGGTGGGAAGCCCTCCGCCGGGAAAGCTGATGCCGACCGGAATCCCGCGGCCTCGAAGTACGCCGTGGCGCGCAGTTCGTGACGGGTCACCGCGTCCCAGTACCCGGGCATCGGAGGTAGTTGACGCCAATACGAGTCCCAGGCGGGCGAGGTCGTGACACTCCTGCGGAAGGCCATCCAGAACGACTGCAGATGCCGGGGCGTCGCAGCGGAGACTCCGGGGGTTCCGGGGTCGGCTGCGTGTTCGGTCATCCCCCAGAAGTCGATATTCAGTGCATCCATCCGCTCGAACACCGGCTGGAGCGGCCGTACCGGCCCGTACCAGGTGTCGTTCGTGAGGACGACTTCGTCAAATTCCCCGATGCGCTCGCCCAGATAGTCGATGGCGTGCTTGTGCGCCCAGATATCGAAGCCGGTGTTCTCGCGAACGAGCACGGTGTCCGCCTGGCCCTCGAGTACTCGGAGTCCTGAGTCGTCGACACCGCCGTTGACGACGACGAGGAGTTCAGTGGCGTGCTCCCGGAGTGCGGAGATCGCGTACGGGACGAATTCGTCGACCACACCGTCCCGGTCGTACACGACGTAGATGATGAGGCGGCGACCGTGCACCGGAAGGCTTGGGTCGGGCATGTCTCTAGTCTCGTGCATTCCCCCCACGACGCTCGCATGCCGATGAGTAGGGCAAGCTAGAGCACGTGCGTGGAATCATTCTTGCGGGCGGTACCGGGTCGCGACTGCACCCGATCACTCTCGGCGTTTCGAAGCAGCTCATCCCCGTCTACGACAAACCGATGGTCTACTACCCGCTGTCGACCCTGATCGCCGCGGGAATCCGGGAGGTTCTGGTCATCACGACCCCGCATGACAGGGCTCACTTCGAGCGCCTGTTGGGCGATGGTTCGCAGTTCGGCATCTCGATCGAGTTCGCGACCCAGGACGAGCCGAACGGGCTGGCGCAGGCCTTCGTGATCGGGGCGGACTTCATCGGGGACCAGAGCGTCGCCTTGGTGCTCGGCGACAACATCTTCTATGGCTCGGGACTGGGTTCGCGGCTGCATCGGTTCGAATCCGTCGTCGGAGGGGCGATCTTCGCCTACTGGGTAGCCGACCCGACCGCCTATGGCGTGGTCGAGTTCGACGCGCAGGGCAAGGCCCTGAGCCTCGAAGAGAAGCCGGTGGCTCCGAGAAGCAACTACGCGGTTCCCGGGCTCTACTTCTACGACAACGATGTCGTTTCGATCGCCGCAAGCCTGTCCCCGTCTCCGCGCGGGGAATACGAGATCACCGACGTGAACCGCGAGTATCTCAGGCGTGGGACGCTCCAGGTCGAAGTGCTTCCCCGCGGGACCGCATGGCTCGACACCGGCACCTTCGATTCGATGGCCGACGCCGGTGACTTCGTGCGTACGATCGAGCGCCGCCAAGGACTGAAGATCGGCGCTCCCGAGGAGATCGCTTGGAGGCAGGGATTCCTCACCGATGAGCAACTGCGTCAGCGGGCGGAGCCGCTCGTGAAGTCGGGGTACGGTGCGTACTTGCTCGAGATCCTCGAACGCGGAAAGGACGCCTGATGGCTCGATTGCTCGTCACCGGAGGGGCCGGGTTCATCGGCTCCAATTTCGTGCACCATGTGCTGCAGAACACCGAGCACGACGTCGTCGTGCTCGACAAGCTGACCTACGCGGGAAACCGGGAATCCCTCGCCGGGCTCGACGCCGAACGCGTCTCACTCGTGGTCGGCGACATCGCTGACGCCGAGCTCGTCGACGGGCTCTTCCCGAAGGTGGACGCGGTCGTGCACTTCGCCGCCGAGTCGCACAACGACAACTCACTGCACGACCCACGACCGTTCCTCGACACGAACATCATCGGCACCTACACGCTCCTCGAGGCCGCACGCAGACACGGTACCCGCCTGCACCACATCTCGACCGACGAGGTCTACGGCGACCTCGAACTCGATGACCCGCAGCGATTCACCGAGCACACTCCCTACAACCCGTCCAGTCCGTATTCGTCGACGAAGGCGGGCAGCGACCTTCTCGTGCGCGCCTGGGTCCGCTCGTTCGGTGTGCAGGCAACGATTTCGAACTGCTCCAACAATTACGGCCCATATCAGCATGTCGAGAAGTTCATCCCTCGACAGATCACGAATGTGCTGCGCGGGCAGCGCCCGAAGCTCTACGGATCGGGCGAGAACGTGCGCGACTGGATCCACGCCGACGATCATTCCTCGGCGGTGCTGACCATCCTGGAGAAGGGCGTGATCGGCGAGACCTATCTGATCGGTGCCGACGGTGAGCGCAGCAACAAGGACGTCGTCGAGCTGATCCTCGAACTCACGGGTCAGCCACGCGACGCTTACGACCACGTCACGGATCGCGCTGGTCACGACATGCGCTATGCGATCGACTCATCCAAGCTCCGCAACGA
>Ga0209066_10007339_pt1 | contig 10957 bp, 9 predicted proteins | sample All_14_2_FD_187198 | JGI IMG/M metagenome (GOLD analysis project Ga0209066, IMG submission 187198) | Freshwater microbial communities in response to fracking from Pennsylvania, USA - Allegheny Zone_MetaG_DW_15 (SPAdes) (version 2) ... | reverse complement strand
CCCTGAAATCTTCCTTGTCCTCGTAGGAGCCGTCAGCGGGCGCGGCCGGTACGGCGCGCAGGTCCAGGCCGTCCAGGGATAAATAATGGCCGACTGAAGCGGCGCGCAGCTCCGCAACCTGCTGGGCGGCGGGCAGCGGCGGCGGCGCGGCGGGGGCGGCGGTATAAAGTTCGGTTAAAGCGCCGGCCCGTCCAAGGAGGGGCAGCAGCGCGGCCAGGGAAATGGAAAGCAGGAGACGGCGGAAGAGATTCTGCATTACTAAATTCTATAAGTAAAACCGCCGCCGCAAAAGGGCCTCTGGGCCTATGCGGGCGGCGGCAAAAGGGCCGTTTTACGGGCCTTAGACGGCGGCTTTCTCTTTCTGGTGGGCCGGGACGGGGTAGCCGAGGGCTTCCAGCGTCTCGTTGACTATCAGGTCGGCCCATTCCTTGCGCAGCTCGGTGGTGGGCGGCGGCAGGGTGCGGTGGTCGATATTGAATTCGCCCAGCAGCGCGTTGAGGCGGTCGAAGATGTCCTGCTGGAACTCGTGGCTCTTGGCGTCGCGGATGCCGTCTTCCATCAGCTCGCCGACCATCGGCAGCTTGTAAATGACGTCGTAGGGGAAGGTCTCGGCGTAGGCCTTCAGGAACTCGCGCAGCATCTTGTTCTCGCCGCAGCGGCGCTCGAGGTAAACAAGATTATCGAATACGCTGCGGTCGCACACCACCACCTGGTAGTTGCGCAGCGTGCCGCGCAGTTCCTCGGTGATATGCTGCATCATGATGTACATCTGGGCGGGCAGCGTGGTGCTCTCGTTTATCGGGATGCCCTGCTCGAAGGCGGAGGCGGCGATCTCGGAGAAGACCTTCACCTTCAGGCCGCGCTTCTTCAGCTCGGCGGCCACCTCGTAGCAGAGCGTGGTCTTGCCGGTGCCGTGCGTGGAAATGAGCGAGATCTTGTAGGGCCGCTTCTTGTTGTGGGGCATGTCGACTCCGTAAAAATTAAATTTGAAAAATCGGGATAGACAGATACTACACTTTTTCGCGCCGCCCTCAAAATTTCCCGCCGTTAACGCCTCCTCCGGGCCCGGCAGAGGCCCGGTACCGCCCCCCCTTTCAGCCGCGGCGGGGAAATCCCGGCCTGGGATCGGGGCTCTCGTCGTATTTTTTCTTGGCCGCGCAGCGCTCCCGGCAATACTTTCGCCTCTGCTCCTCGGGGACTTTGAGACAGAACCCCGGGTCGTTTTTTTCCAGCGCGAGCCCCTCATAACAATCGCTCCGGGCAGCTACAGCCTCGCCGCCGATACGCTCGCAGAGGGAGTCATCTCCCGTGGCCACCGCGAGGATGGCGTAACAGTGCTCTTCGCCTATATATTCCACTATCTCCGCTTTCGCGCAGATCCCCGGGTCCCCGATAGCCTTCACGACCTCCCTGTAACAGGTCTGCCTGGGAATCGTCGAATGGACATAGCGGGTAGAGACTTTGCGGCAGAGGCCAGCGTCTTTTTGAGCTACGGCCCGGGCGATATACCGGGCATCCTCTTCCGGACTATTGACGAAGACCCGCTCATAGACGGCGTCCGCGGCCAGGGCCGACGCCAGCAGCACGGCGTCCGGCGAGTATTTCAGGCTCAAGCCAATGACAACCGCTCCCAACAGGGCCGCCAGCACCATAGCCGCGTAAATGATCTTTTTTATCATCACCTCAACCCACCCGGCTCAGTCTTTTCCCGCGGGCCGTCTCGCTTGTTTCAGTATCTCTCTGGCCAGCGCGGGCAACGCCGCGCGCCAGACCTGCGTCAGCAGGACGCTCAGCGCCGCTCCCAGCGCGAAGGTGTCGTCGATGAAGCCGGGGATGTTCACCGGCAGCATTTCGTACAGGAACACCGCGGCCGGCAGCAGCAGCCAGCGCCAGCCGGTGGCGTAGCGCTTGGCAATGACCAGGCAGGCGCCCAGCAGGAGGCCGGCGCCGATAAAAGCCGGCGCGGAGAAGACGCTCAGCCCCAGGCTGAAAGGCGCGAGCGCCAGCGACCACAGGGCGGCGAACACCGCCGGCAGCGCGGCGTCCAGGTAGGAGTAGCTTTTAACGAAGAACAGGTTCACCACGGCGGCGGTGAAGAACAGGGTGAAGACCGCGGCCCCGGCCAGCAGGCCCGTCCGCAGGTCCGCCGCGGCCCAACCGATGATGAAGGCCAGCCCCGTGAACGGGAAGGACAGGAAGGCGATGGCGAAGCTGCGCCACATACTAGCGCGCCAGCAGGCCGGTGATGCCCAGCTGGTCGCGGAAGATCATGGCGGCGAGAATGAGCAGGGCGAAAACCACCGCGGTCGTCACCGCGCCGTGGCTGCTGCTCCCGCCCGGGGGCGGCGGCAGCATCAGGTTCTCCTCGCGCCCGGCCACGTAGTCGGCGTAAATATCGCAGGCCGAGATCAGGTAGATGGGCCGCAGGAACAGCAGCACCAGGCCCACCGACACCATCAGCGGCACGCCCGCCCAGACGTAGAACTTGTAGATATTGCTTTCAACCGGCGCGGAGAAGTCCACCAGGTTCGGGAACATGACGAAGAAGACGATGGTCCCGGCGTAGCCGCCCACGCCCACGATCCAGCACAGGAGCGAGTAGCCGCCGCGCAGCAGCAGCACGTCCTTGAGCTTCACGCGCACCAGGTCCACCGAGCGCTTGCCCGCGTCGATCAGGCCGCGGCCGGTCACCAGCGCCGGCACGATGCCGATGGTGGCCACCTTCCAGGCGTAGTACAGCGCCTCGCTCAGGGCCTTCTGCGCGACCGTGCGGCGGTCGTTCTTCTTGGGCAGGCGGTCCAGGATGCGCATCACCGTCCACCAGCCGTCTATCCAGTGGAACACCCACAGCTGCCAGGCCTTGGGCAGCACGATGTTCAGGCATTCGTCTATGGTGGATTCCTTGCCCTGCCGGTTGAGGAAATGCGCCGCGCCCATGCAGCCGCTGAGCACGCCCAGCGGGAAGGCGGTTATGCCGACGCAGACGAAAGACCAGGCCAGCAGAATGTAGTCCCCCGGCGAGCCTCCCCTGGAATTTGAGGCGCGCTGCCAGGCCTCCTCGGGGATCCAGCCCAGCATCTGCACCCAGAGATAGTAGCCCAGGCCGATGCAGGCCCACTGCAGCAGCGCGAAGGTTATTATTTCCTTCTCGAGGAACATCAGCCTGACGCTGAACTTGGCGCGGCGCCAGAAATCGGCCAGCGCGTCGCCGCCGGCGGGGTGCTCCGCGTTGCCGGTGATAGCGTAAACCTCGTTCTTCACCGCGTCCATCTCGCCCAGATAGGTCATCGACATCGTTTTCTTCCTCCGCGCTCAATGCTGCATTCTCCGCCGGTTGACCCGGCTAGAAGCCGGTACTGCTGACGAAGTTGAAATCCTTTACGGTGATGTGCGGCATGGAGGCATAGACCATCGCCTTCTCCCGCCCTATGTCCACGGTGTTCTCCAGCAGGGCGAACACGCTCTGGTTGAACCGGAAGTTGTTGACGCTGCCCGCCAGGCGGCCGTCTTTGATCCTGAACAGGCCGTCGCGCGTCATGCCGGTAAACACCGCGTCCATCTGGTCCACCTGCCGGATGTACCAGAAACTGTTCACGTAGAGGCCGTCCTCCACGCCTTTCACCAGTTCCTCCGCGCCGCGGTCCGTGCCGGCCAGGATAACGCTGCCCGGGTTGCCGCGGCCGGTGGCGAGGGCGCCTTTCTTGGCGGCGTAATAGCGGGAATACCACGGCTGCACAAGTTTGCCGCCGGCTATCATGTCGAACTCCGGGTAAGGCGAGCCGTCGGCCGGCGAGAACGGACAGGGGGTCACCGGATGGTCCGGCCGCGAGTAGACGCGGAGGCCGGGCGCGGCTATGACCTTGTCCCGCCGCGAGGACAGGGCGGTGCGTCCCTCGTCCATGGCCTTGGCGTTCATGTTGTAATTCAGGAACATCAGCAGCAATTCTTCCACCGCCGCCGGAGCCAGTACCACGGTATACTTGCCCGGCGCGAGCGGGGCCGGCTTGGCCGACAGGCGGGCTTTCTCCAGCAGGCCCGGGATGAAGGTTGCCGGAGGGTAGTCGGCCAGGTCGCGCGAGTAGAAAGTGTCTTTGAACGAGGAGTCGCCGGTCATGGCCGTGACGGCCAGCGCGGAGAAGCAGCCCTCGTGCGCCAGGCGGAGCCCGGCGCTGTTGTAGACCTCGTTATAATGCGGGTTCACCGACAGGCTGCCCGCCGCCTTCAGCCCGGCGGCGCGCAACTCTTTGAAAACCCGGTCCAGTATCCCGTATTTGACCTCGTCGGAAGGAAGAGAGAACGGCTGCTTGAACTGTTTGATCCCCGCGGCCTCGGCCGGCGTGACCGGAGGCATGTACTCCGGGTCTTTCGGCAGCAGGCGCGCGGCCTCGTGCGCGCGGGCCATGGCCCGGCGCAGCCCCTCCTCGGAGGTATCGTTGGTCTTGCACACGCCGGTGCGGCCGTCGCAGCCCACCTCCACCCGCGCCTCGCGCAGCGGGGCCTGCAGGTTCTCCCTGTTGACCGAGCTGTCGGAGAAGCGGATGAAATGCGTGTCCCCGCCGGCGACGGAGATCACCACGTGGTCGGTAGCCGGCTTGGCGAGGATCTTTTCAACCGCGGCGCGGACGGTTTCCATTATTTCGCCCTCCTGACCGTGATATCGCGAAAGCGCGCCGGGCTGGCGCCGTGCGTCATCTGCGCCGACTGCATGGGGTCGCCTTTGCCGCAGGTTATGAACCCCGCCCGCTGAAAATAGCGCTCGTCGGCGATGGCGTCGCAGCTGCGCCAGAATTCGTAGGAGATAGCGTTGTAAACCACGTCCTTGAGCATGCCGGCCAGCTTCCCGTTCTTGATCTCCCAGAAGGCGTCACCCCCGAACTGCATGTTCAGGCGCATCTGGTCGATGCTGAAAGAGCCGCGGCCCTCGATGTAAATGCCGCTCTCGGTGCCGGCTATGATCTCCTCCGTCGAGAGCGGCTTGGTCCCGGGGGCCAGGTACAGGTTGGGGATGCGGGTGATGGGCGCGTCGAAATAGTTGGCGGCCCGCGTGGTGCCGTTGGCGCGGCCGCGCCCTATCTTATGGGCCAGGTCGCGGCTGACGCCGTAGCCGGCCAGGATGCCGTCTTTGACCATGTGCCATTTCTGGCATTCCACGCCCTCGTCGTCGTAACCCCAGCTGGCCAGGCCGCCCTCCAGGGTGTTGTCGGCGATAAAATTAACAAGCTCGGAACCGTAACGGAAGCTGCCCAGCTTCTCCATGGTGGCAAAGCTGCGGCCCGCGCAGGATTCCTCGTAGCCCAGCACGCGGTCCAGTTCGGTGGGATGCCCCACCGACTCGTGCATGGTCAGCGCGAGATGCTCCGGGTCCAGCACCAGCGTGGTAGGGCCCTCGGCGCAGGGCCGGGCGAAGCAGTGCTCGCGGGCCTGCTCGGCGATGCGCGCGGCGTTGCCGTCGAAATCGATGCTCCTGAAGTATTCGTAGCCGGCATTCCTCGGGTCGGGCAGGTAATGGCGGCCCTTCACCTCGCCGTTGGCCCTGGCTATGGCGTCGATCCGGGGCACCACGGTATAAATATCGGTCTCTATCAGCGAGCCGTCGGTGCTGGCATAGCGGCGGCGCATGTTGCGCAGCACCGTCATGGTGCCGGCTTTTATGATGTCCCGGCCCTTGAGTATTTTTTCGGAGACGGCCAGCATGGCGGCCACCGTGTCGGCGGGGCTGACGGCGAAAGGATCCTCTTTTATTTTGGTGGAGAACTTGTCTATGTGCCTGGGCTCGGGCGCCAGTTCCACGGTCTCGGAGGCGCTCCGGTCGGCGAGCCTGGCCAGTTCGAGGGCCCTGTCGGCGGCTTTTCTCAGCGCCTCGGGGGACTTGTCGCGGGTGGAGGCGTAACCCCAGCCGTTGCCGCAAAGCGCCCTGATGCCGGTGCCGGCTACTTCTTCCTCGGAGATATGCCGCACGCGCAGGTCCTCGGTGTGGATCTCTCGCTCGCGCACCGCCTGCTCCCGCACGTCGGCAAAACGCGCCCCCCCGCGCCGGAGGTGGTCGATGATGTCGCTGAGATGGTCCATGTTTTTTCGCTCCGTTCTTTATAAATGATAGCAAAGAGCGGCGCGGGAGGTATAAAAGCGAGAGCCCCCGTAAGCGGGGGCTCTTCACTCTGGCACCGGCCAGATACCGCACACTGCGCTGGGGGAGGACCGGGGGACCGACGGGGCACGAAACGCCGCCGAAGGGCCGGGACACCCGCCCGGGAGCCGGGCGCCGAACGCGCCGCGGGGAACCGGGCACCCGGGAGACCGCCCTGCCAGAAGCAGACCAGCGGACCGGGGAGGAAACGCGCCAGGGCCGGGGCAACCCCGAACCGACCAAGAACCGGGCCCGACCGCAACTCAACCGCACCAGACCAGACCGCAACCGAACCAGACCGAACCAGACCAGACACAACCGCGGGGCCCGAACCGCAACCGGCGCAACCGATATAGAGAGCTGAGCTACATATCGAGTATAGCAGGCGCTCCTTGACTTGTCAAGGGGTGGATTAAAAATATTTTTTCACGTCGGAGAAACCGTTGTTAACGTCCGCGTGCGCGCATAAAAAGAAGAGGCCCGCTTTTCGCGGGCCCCTTTTTTCCGGCCGGCTGCCGGCCTTAGTACTTGGCCAGGGCGGCGCGGTAAACGCGCCACAGCTCGGCGGTGGAATGGGTGGGCTGGCCGTAGGGGCTGCCCGGCAGCGAGGCCCATGTGGTATTGAGCTTGCTCAGCGCCGAGGTGAAATTAGCGTAGACGTCCGAGCGCAGCACGCGGTTATAGGCGCCGGCGCGGCGGATGATCTCCATCGTGGCCTTCTCCTGGTTGGGCGGGGTGAAATCGTCCAGGCCGAGGGCGGAGGCGAGCGGGTCCCAGGTCTTGGTGAGGAACTGATAGCGCCCGGCGGCGGTGGAGCAGAGCTTGCCCGCGCACTTCTTTATGCGGGGGTGGTCGTTGTAGCTGCTGAAGGTAGCGAAAGTGAAGATGTAATTGTAATTCGCCTTCGTCCCCTCGGCGTAGGCCAGCGTGTCGAGGAAGGCGTGCACGGTGCGGGGCAGCTCCCAGGCGCCGCCGGCGGAGCTGGAAGAGACGTGGGGCAGGTACACGTAGCCCCGGCTGAGCGAGCAGCCGGGCAGCGGCGCGGCCAGTTCTACCGTCATGTGTTCGCCCTCGAAGCCGGGCAGCGCGGCCGCGGCGTACCGGGTGTTCGGGGTCAGGCCGCACTTGCCGGTGCCGGCCGCCAAGTCTTCGGCCTGGCCGGGGCCGGCCTTAAGGAAAGAGGCCTCGGCGCCGACATAGATGAAATGCTCCACGGTGCCGTCGTCACTCTTGCGGAAAGTGTCCCACTCGAAACCGGGCTCGTCGTTATTCGGGGGCAGGTACTGCTCGGGCTCGGCCTCCATGCCTTCGGCGGCCGGCACGGGCAGGGCCAGTTCCGGCAGCGAGGCCGTTTCGGGCCCGCCGTAGCGCAGCAGCTCGTCGAGCGCCTGGGCGGAGACGCGCAGCGGCAGCAGGGCCGACGCGATCAGGACAAGGTTGAAAATAATTATTCTCGCCATACCTATAGTATGGCAGGCGGGGGTTGCGGGGTTAAGGGCAGTTAGGCCCGGCCGGCAATAGGTCCTTGGACCCAGAGGGCCGGCGAGCGGCTAAGCGGCGAGGAATTTCTTTATGCCGGTCATGATCATCTGCACCGAGATGGTGACCAGGATCATGCCCATCAGCTTTTCCATGGCCAGCAGGCCGCGGGCGCCCAGCAGGCGCGACAGCCAGCCGGACAGGCCGGCGAGTATCACGGCGTTGATCAGCCAGGAGACGCCCACCACGCCGGCCCACATGCCGATGCGGCCGGGGTCCTGCAGCGAGAACAGGAGCACCGTGGTCAGCGTGGACGGGCCCGCTATCAGCGGTATAGCGAGCGGCACTATAAAGGGTTCCCCCTCAGGGCCTTCGGCGAAGGTGGAGTGGTGCGCCGGGAAGATCATCTGCATGGCTATCAGGAACAGCACTATACCCCCGGCCACCGACATGGCGGTCAGGTCCAGCGCCAGCGCCGCGACGAAATACTTGCCGAACAGCAGGAAGAAGACCATGATGCCCAGCGCTATGAACAGCTCCCGGGCTATCACCTTGCGGCGGCGCTCCTCGCTGACGTTCTTGAGCGCGCTCATGAACAGCGGGATATTGCCCAGCGGGTCCATGACCAGCGTGAGCGTGAAGACGGTAGAGATAAAAAGCGTCAGGTCCATAACATAATGATAGCAAAGCCGCGCCGGCCCGGTCAGTAGCCCCGCGAGAGCCTCGCGAACTTCGCCTCGTCCGCCGCGGCTTTTTCTGTTTCACCCAGCAGACCGTACGCTTTCGCCCTGCCCAGGTAGGCCTGCGGCAGGTCCGGATCCAGCCGGATGGCCTCGGAAAAATCCCGCACCGCCAGGCCGTAGTAGCGCCCGGTATAGCCGTAGCTGGTGGCCCGGTTCACGTAGGGGCCCGCCGTTTCCGGCGCCAGCCTGATGGCCAGCGTGAAGTCGGCTATGGCCTTGTCGTAGTCCTTCTTCATCGCGTGCGCCAGCCCCCTGGCTTCGGCCGCGGCGTACATTTTCGGGTCCAGCGCCAAGGCCCGGGAAAAATCGCCGATGGCCCGGTCGTACTGGCGCTTCCTGGCGCGGCTCAGGCCCCGGTCATAATAAACCGACGGGCGGGCGTCCAGTTTAAGCGCCGCGTTAAAATCGGCTATGGCCGCGTCGAAGTTTTCCAGCAAATGCCTGGCTACGCCGCGGTTCTCATAGGCCTCGGCCAGCTTCGGGTCCAGCTTCAGCGCCCTGCCGTAGTCGGCTATCGCGAGTTCGTAGTCGCCGCTATCCGCGTAGCCGTTGGCGCGGGCCATGTAGAACTTGGGATCGGCGGAAACCGCCCCCGCCTGCGGCTGCGCCGTGGCCGCCGGAGGCTCCACGTCCTCGCCGGAGGCGGCCGTGAGAGGCGCGGCGGCCAGCAGCGCCGCTGTCAACAACGGCTGCAGCAGATTTTTCATATCAAAGATTGAACTATAAAAGCCTGGCGCCAGGCAAAAGAAACCGGCCGGGGAGGTTGCCCTCTCCCGGCCGGTCGCTTTGCCGCGGCTGTCTTTACTCGGCCGCGGGCTTGGCGTCCTCGCCGTCGTCCACCACGGGCTCCACGGAGGCGATCTTATCGGTCTCCTCCATGCGCACCAGGCGTACGCCCTGGGTGTTGCGGCTGATCACGCGCAGGTCCTTGCAGGGCATGCGGATGATCTTCCCCTTCTCCGTCATCACCATCAGGTGGTCCTTGTTCTCCACCAGGTAGATGCCGACCACCGTGCCGTTGCGGTCGGTGGCCTTTATCGTGATGACGCCGGAGCCGCCGCGGTGCTGGTGGCGGTACTCGTCGAGGTCGGTGCGCTTGCCGTAGCCGTTGAGGCAGACGGTGAGCAGCGTCTTCTTGGTCTTGGGCTCGGCCACTTCCATGCCGATCACCTGGTCGTCCTTGTCCAGGCGGATGCCGCGCACGCCCATCGCCCCGCGGCCCATGCTGCGCACGTCGCTTTCGTTGAAGCGGATGCTCATGCCGTCGCGGGTACCGATGATGATCTCATACTTGCCGTCGGTATGGCCGACGCTCGTAAGGATGTCGCCGTCCTCCAGGCCGATGGCGATGATGCCGCCGCGCCGGATGTTGGCGAAGTCGCCTATCGGCGTCTTCTTGATGTTGCCCTTGCGGGTGCACATCACGATATAGCTCTCCTTGCCCTTGGCTTCGGCGAAGGATTCGATGGCCAGCACCGAGGTGACGCGCTCGTCCTTGACCTGCAGCAGGTTCACTATCGCCTTGCCGCGGGACGTGCGGTTGCCTTCGGGGATCTCGTAGCCCTTCAGCGCGTACACCTTGCCGCGCGTGGTGAACATCAGGATGGTGGCGTGGCTGGAGGTGACGAAGAGCTTCTCGATGAAGTCCTCCTCTTTCACGTCCGAGCCGATGATGCCCTTGCCGCCGCGGCCCTGCACCTTGTAGGTGTCGGCCGGGATGCGCTTGATGTAGCCGCCGTGGCTCATGGTGATCACGACCTTCTCCTCGGGGATCAGGTCCTCGATGTCGAGTTCGGCGGCCTCGCCGGTGATCTCGGTCTGGCGCTTGTCGCCGTACTTGTCGATCATCATCCGCAGCTCGTCCACGATGATCTTGAGCACGCGCTTGGGGTCGGCCAGGATGGCGCGCAGCTCGCCGATGAGCTTCATCAGGGCCTTGTGCTCTTCCTCGATGGCGCCGGTCTCCAGCTTGGTAAGCTGGTGCAGGCGCATGTCCAGGATGGCCTGGGCCTGGATGTCGCTGAGGGCGAACTTGGCCATCAGCTTCATCTTGGCTTCGAGCGCGTCCTTGGCTTTCTTGATGATCTCGACTACGGCGTCGATGTTCTGCAGGGCTATCAGGTAGCCTTCCAGGATGTGGGCGCGGGCCAGGGCTTTTTTAAGGTCGTACTTGGTGCGGTTCACCACCATGAGGCGGCGGTGGCGCACGTACTGCAGCATCACTTCCTTGATGGGCAGCACGCGCGGGCGGCCGTCCACGATGGCCAGCATGATGACGCCGAAGCCGGTCTCCATCTGCGTGTGCTTGTAGAGCTGGTTGAGCACCACCTGGGCGTTGCCGTCGCGCTTGATCTCGATGACGATGCGCATGCCGCGGCGGTCCGACTCGTCGCGGATGTCGGAGATGTCCGGGATCTTCTTCTCTTTAACGAGGTCCGCGATGTTCTCGATGAGGGTGGACTTGTTGACCTGGTAGGGGATCTCGGTGACCACGATGCACTCGCGGTTGCCCTTCATCTCCTCGATCTCGGCGCGGGCCTGGATGGTGATGGAGCCGCGGCCGGTCTCGAAGTAATCCTTGATGCCCTTGCGGCCGCGGATGATGCCG
>Ga0209066_10007338_pt1 | contig 10960 bp, 10 predicted proteins | sample All_14_2_FD_187198 | JGI IMG/M metagenome (GOLD analysis project Ga0209066, IMG submission 187198) | Freshwater microbial communities in response to fracking from Pennsylvania, USA - Allegheny Zone_MetaG_DW_15 (SPAdes) (version 2) ... | reverse complement strand
GTTCGCGGGTCAGGCCGCCTTGTTTCAGGTCGGGATTCCAGATCACCATGGCGTCCAGCGGAATATCCATCTTGTAGCCGCTCCAGCGGCCGAGATGCTGATCGGGAAAGAACAGCACTTTTTCGCGCTGCTTGAATGACCACTCAAGAATTTTTGGCGCATTGGACGAGGTGCACACGATGCCGCCATGCGCGCCGCAAAAAGCCTTGAGGTCGGCTGCGGAGTTGATGTAGGTCACCGGCGTGATTTTTTCATCCGGATCCATCACGGCAGACAGCTCGCGCCAGCAGCGTTCAACCTTCGCCAGGTTCGCCATGTCGGCCATCGAACAGCCGGCGGCGAGATCGGGCAGGATGGCAATCTGTTCCGGCCGCGACAGGATGTCGGCGACTTCGGCCATAAAGTGCACGCCGCAGAAAATGATGTTTTCCGCATCCGACTGCCCGGCCAGGCGCGAGAGCTTGAGCGAGTCGCCGGTCAGGTCGGCATGTTCATACACATCGGCGCGCTGGTAGTGGTGGCACAGCAGCACAGCCTTGTTGCCCAGCGCCGCCTTGGCTGCGCGGATGCGCTCACCGGCGGCTTTGTCGGCGAGGGCGTTGAAATGGTCGAATTCGATACGTGCGGTTTGCATGGTGGATTCTGTATCTACAGTGAAACACTTAGGCAAGCGCGTCGTGTAATAAACAACGAGCGAAGCGAGCCGGAAAGAAGCCTCCCCGCGAGGGGAGGACGGGAGGGCTGGCCCATTTGCCAGCTCTTGGTGCACTGAGTGCCCTGAAGTTGATGAATTGCATGATTGGGGATGGATCGTCAGCCCTGATACCAGGGCAGGCCGGCGTGGCGCCAGCCGCTGATCTGGTTGCGCTGGCCATTGGCGTCCTTGTCGCCTTCAAAGCCTTCGAGAATGTTGTAGCAGGCAGCATAACCGGCCTTGGTCGTGGCGCTTGCGGCATGGTGCGAGCGGGCGCCCGAGCGGCAGATAAACATCAGCAATGAATCGCCAGTCACCTCCCGTTGCAGGGTTTGCAGGAAATGTGGGTTGGCCTGCATGCCGGGATAACTCGCCCACTCGATTTCAAGCGCACCCGGGATGCGGCCGACCCATTCCAGTTCGGCATGGGTGCGTACGTCGATGACCTTGGCATCCGGCGTGAGTTGCAATACTTCGCCCGCTTCCTGCGGCGTGAGCGCGCCAGCGTAGGGCAGACCCATGTCGCGCGCCCGCGCCTGCGCCAGTGTAAGAATTTCGTTGAGACGTCCCATGGGAAGAAGCCTGCAAGTTAGAATGGAGATGTCCAGAGTATAACTTTCCACCATGTTACGCGGAACCCACGACCCATTGCACCGACATGCTTCAGATGACGCCGCCACCCAGCGTTTTGCCGATGGTCAGCGTATCACCTGGGTTAGTGTCGGCGTCAATGCCGTGCTTACTGCCATGCAGATGGTGGTCGGTTTTATCGCCCATTCGCAAAGTTTGATCGCGGATGCGATGCACACTTTTGCAGACATCATCTCGGATGCATTTGTGCTTTATGCCAACCGCAAGGGGGCAGAAGGCGTGGATGCCAATCATCCGTATGGCCATGGCCGGTATGAAACGGCCGCATCGCTGGTGCTGGGCTTGTTGCTGGCGGGGACGGGCGTTGGCATCCTGATCTCGGCAGCCGGACGCTTGTCGAATCTGGGCAGCCTGCCACCGGTTGGCGTTGCGGCGCTATGGGCTGCACTGTTTACGTTGGCGGCCAAGGAAGGCTTGTTCCGTTATATGTTGCGCACGGCAGAACGTTTGCGTTCGCCGATGCTGGTGGCCAATGCCTGGCACGCACGTGCTGACGCATTGTCATCGCTGGTGGTGGCGGCCGGTATCGGCGGCGCATTGCTGGGTTTTAATTTTGCCGATGCGGTGGCCGCAATCATCGTTGGCGCGATGATTGTGCGCGCCGGGCTGCGGTTCACGTGGGAGGCTATGCGTGAATTGATCGATACCGGGCTGGCGGCCGAAGAAGTCGCCGCTATCCGCAAAACAGTCATTACTTCGCCGGGTGTGCGTGGCTTGCATGAATTGCGCACCCGCCACATGGCACATCAGGTGTTGGTGGATGCGCATGTGCAGGTTGATCCGCGCATCAGCGTTTCGGAAGGCCACTGGATTGCCGAAACGGCGCGCAATCGGGTGCTGGATAGCCACCCGGAAGTGCTTGATGTGCTGGTGCATGTGGACGCCGAGAATGATATTTTGGGCAATTTGGCGCTCAAATTGCCATCGCGGGAAGTCTTGCTGGCGAGTCTGCGGGATTTACTAGGTTGTGATCTTGATGACAAGCAGGCCTTGTTGCATTACCTTGGCAGCAAGGTTGAAGCTGAGGTGTTTATCCCGGAAGCCGCCGGTGCTGTTGATGAAGCGCGTTTGGCGCAGATGAAGGATCGATTGGCGTCAGCCTTGCCTGGTAATCCATGGTTTTCGGCGGTGCATATCAATCAGGCATATGCCACACAACGGGGCGGGGAATTGATTAACGCACTAAAGTAGTGCGTTAATTGACTTGAGGAAGATAAGCTTACATGCAAAGGCTTGTTGCGCCATCTGCTTTTGGGTGAAATCTTCTGGCACGGTAACTGCTATCGGTGCTATCACCGGCGCGATGCCAACAGTGCCTTTGGTGGTTTTGGAATATCATTCCAAGGCACGTTAAATAAATTTTGATTGATTTTGTGTTTTTCCAGGAGAGCAATTTATGACCCCCCAGGATGTAATCAAGCTGGTTGAAGAAAAGGAAGTCCGTTTCGTTGATTTCCGGTTTACCGATACGCGTGGCAAGGAGCAGCACGTCGGTGTGCCGATCTCCGCTTTCGGCATGGAAAAATTTGAAGACGGCCATGCCTTTGACGGCTCCTCTGTCGCCGGCTGGAAGGGGATTCAGGCTTCGGACATGCAGCTGATGCCCGATCCCGCATCGGCCTATATCGATCCGTTCATGGATGAAACCACGCTGGTGCTGACTTGCGATGTGGTCGAACCGGCCGATGGCAAGGGTTATGATCGCGATCCGCGATCGATCGCCAAGCGCGGCGAGGCGTATCTGAAATCATCCGGCATTGGCGATACCGCCTATTTCGGACCGGAACCTGAATTTTTCATTTTCGATTCGGTGGAGTGGAAGGTGGACATGTCCGGCTCCTACTGCAAGGTATTTTCTGAAGAGGCTGCCTGGGCCACCGCCGACAAGTTTGAAGGCGGCAACACCGGCCATCGCCCGACAGTGAAGGGTGGTTATTTCCCTGTGCCGCCTGTTGATAGCCTGAATGACATCCGTGCACAAATGTGTATCGCGCTGGAAGCCTGTGGTGTGCCGGTTGAAGTGCATCACCATGAAGTCGCCACCGCGGGCCAGTGCGAAATCGGTACCGTGTTCAACACGCTGGTCAAGCGTGCGGATCAAACGCAGATACTCAAATACATCGTGCATAACGTCGCCCACAGTTATGGCAAGACAGCTACCTTCATGCCCAAGCCTATCGTTGGCGACAATGGTTCCGGCATGCATGTACACCAGTCGATCTGGAAGGATGGCAAGAACCTGTTCGCCGGCAACGGCTATGCCGGCTTGTCTGATTTCGCCTTGTATTACATCGGTGGCATCATCAAGCATGCCCGTGCGTTGAACGCCATCACCAATCCGCTGACCAACTCCTACAAGCGTCTGGTACCGGGTTACGAAGCACCGGTCAAGCTGGCTTACTCCGCGCGTAACCGCTCTGCCTCGATCCGTATTCCTTACGTGCAGTCTGACAAAGCCCGCCGTATCGAGACGCGGTTCCCGGATCCGGGCGCGAACCCTTACTTGTGTTTTACCGCGCTGATGATGGCCGGCCTAGATGGTGTCCAGAACAAGATACATCCTGGTGATCCGGCTGACAAGAATCTTTACGATTTGCCTCCGGAAGAGGATGCCAAGATTCCGACCGTCTGTTCCTCGCTGGACCAGGCGCTGGAGTATCTCGACAAGGATCGCGAATTCCTCACCCGTGGTGGCGTGTTCAGCAACGAGATGATCGATGCGTACATTACCTTGAAGATGGAGGAAGTGCAGCGCTTCCGCATGACGACCCATCCGATCGAATACGACATGTACTACTCGATCTGAGTTTCAGCATGGCGTAGCGTAAAAAAGGACGGGCATGCCCGTCCTTTTTTGTCGGCTTACTTGGCGTACACTCAGCGACATGAAAATAATTTCTGCACAACCAGTGGGTCTAAGGATGCAATGCGCGAAATTGCCGTTGGCGCTTGCGTTGGGGTTTACCTGGTGTCTGCTTGCCTGCGGTGTGTTCCTTTTCCCGCAGGCAGTTTTGGCCAGCACTTTCTATAAATGTACGGACTCGTCGGGCAAGGTATTGTTTACCAATGCCAAGCAACAGGGCGACAAAGCCAAATGCACCGCCCTCTCCTACTATTCGCCACCTGCTGACGCTGCTTCCAGCAATAGCCGAAGCAGATCGCGACGGACTGCGACACCAACACCTGCGGATTTTCCACGTGTCGCCGGGAATGAGCAGAAAAGCCGCGATAATGACCGCAGGGCGATTCTTGAAAAAGAGCTGAGCACTGAACAGGCGTATCTGGAGCGGGCGCGCAAGCTGGCGGATACGGCACCGTCACAAAAGACCCCGGCTCAGCGCGATACAGTGGCGCTGCATGAGCGCAATATCCAGGCATTGCAGAAAGAGCTTGGTAATCTGCGTTGATTCAAACGCTGGTGCATTTATTGCATTTATTGTTTTATGCTGCGTATAGGATTCGATAAACCCATCTGCGATGAATGTGCCTGCTTCCCGTTCCTTTGACGGCCTGGATCTGCTTTCTTCCGCAGTCGTGCTGATTGATAACAGGCGGATTGTGCGCTACGCCAATCCGGCGGCGGAAAATCTGTTTGCCACAAGTTTGCATCAATTGATCGCGCGGCCACTCAAAAAGCTGATGGGCGATCCACCAGGACTTACTGTCGCACTGGATAGCGCCCTGAAAAATGACTGGAGCTATACCAGTCACAATATTCCGCTCAGTCTGCTGCCGGACACGCTGTTACATGTTGATTGCACAGTAACACCCATCAAGGCAGGCGGTGCGCGTTTGCTGCTGGAAGTGCGTCCGATTGACCAGCAGCTAAAGGCCGCGCGTGAAGAACAGTTTGCACAGCAGCAACAGGCCAACCGTGAGCTAGTGAGAAATCTTGCACATGAGATCAAGAATCCGCTGGGCGGGATTCGTGGTTCAGCACAACTGCTGGAGCGTGAACTGGCCAACGATCATCTGAAGGAATACACCCAAGTCATCATAGAAGAAGTGGATCGCCTGCAAGATCTGATGCAACGCCTGCTTTCCTCGCATCGTGTAATGCAGCCGACGCTGGTGAATATCCATGAAATTCTCGAGCGTGTGCGCCGCCTGATCCAGGCTGAATACCCGGCTGTCAGTGTGCGGCGTGATTATGATACTTCGCTGCCAGACATTACTGGCGACCGCGAACAATTGATCCAGGCAGCGCTTAACATTGCCAGGAATGCTGCCCAGGCCATGCAGGGCAAGGGCAATATCATTTTTCGTAGCCGCGCCGTGCACCGCGTCATGCTGGCGAAGAAACATTACCGGTTGGCGCTCGAGCTACAGATCATCGATAACGGGCCGGGCATCCCGGATAGTTTGCAGGACAAAATTTTTTATCCGCTGGTTTCCGGCAATGAAAACGGTAGCGGGCTCGGCCTGACCATTGCGCAGAGTTTTATCCAGCAGCACGGTGGTGTCATCGATGTGCAATCACAGCCCGGACATACCTGCTTTTCGCTCATGTTGCCGCTAGTAGCGCGCACGAAATCCAAAGAACAGCCAAAGGACAGCTAATGTTAATGAATCCTGTCTGGATCATCGATGATGATCGCTCCATCCGCTGGGTACTGGAAAAAGCGCTTGGCCGCGAAAACATTCCAGTCAAAAGTTTCGCTTCGGCCGATGAGGCATTGGCCAGCCTGAGCCGTTCCACGCCCCCTGCGGCATTGATGTCCGATGTGCGCATGCCGGGCACGGGAGGTCTTGACCTGCTGCGCCAGATCAAGACGGATTATCCTGATCTGCCTGTCATCATCATGACGGCTTACTCTGACCTTGACTCGGCGGTTGCGGCATTTCAGGGCGGGGCGTTTGAGTATCTGCCCAAGCCGTTCGACGTCGATCAGGCGGTTGCCTTGGTACGACGGGCGTTGGCCGAGTCGGTACAGCATGGGAGGGTGGATGAGGACGCCGGGGACGTACCGGAAATTCTGGGGCAGGGCGTTGCGATGCAGGAAGTCTTCCGTGCCATTGGCCGCTTGTCCACGTCGCTGGCAACGGTGTTGATCAATGGCGAGTCAGGCACGGGAAAAGAGCTTGTCGCGCAGGCGCTGCATCGCCACAGCCCGCGCAAGAACGCACCTTTCATCGCCATCAATACGGCGGCGATCCCGAAAGATCTGCTGGAGTCCGAGCTTTTCGGCCATGAAAAAGGCGCCTTTACGGGGGCGACTACGCAACGCCACGGACGTTTCGAACAGGCTGAAGGTGGCACCCTGTTCCTCGACGAAATCGGTGATATGCCCGCCGAGTTGCAGACACGATTATTGCGCGTGCTGTCAGATGGAAATTTTTATCGTGTCGGCGGTCATCAGCCGCTAAAAGCCAATGTGCGGGTGATTGCCGCAACCCATCAGGATCTGGAAGGTCGTGTCAGGGAAGGGCTGTTTCGTGAAGACCTTTTTCATCGGCTGAACGTGATCCGTTTGCGCCTGCCACCCCTGCGGGAACGAAGTGACGACATTCCGCTCCTGGCGCGCCATTTCCTGCAAAAAAGTGCGCAGGAACTCGGCGGCGAGCCGAAGCGCCTGACCGAGGCCGCGCAGAAATACCTGCAAGGACTGGAGTTTCCTGGCAATGTGCGGCAACTGGAAAATCTGTGTCATTGGCTCACGGTCATGGCACCGGGACAGAGCATTGACGTAAGCGACCTGCCAGTGGAACTGCGCGACCAGCCGCGGCGTGTCACCAGCACCGACTGGGTGACCACGCTGGCGCAAGAGGCAGATCAATTATTGGCCAGCGACCCAGGACAGGTGGCTGATCGGCTGACGCGCCAGTTTGAAGCGACCTTGATCAGGCGCGCGCTGGGTGCAACCGGCGGGCGTCGTATCGAAGCCGCGCAACTGTTAGGCATAGGCCGCAATACCATTACGCGGAAAATTCAGGAGCTGGGCCTTGAAGATGAAAATGGCAAGGTGCAGCCAAGTTGAGTTCTGCCGCGATTGATTCGGCTGCGCTTGTGGCGGCATTAGGCGCGACAGCGTTCCGCTTCGATATCGATGTCCTGTCACGTTGCGATTCGACCAATGCCGTGTTGTTGGCGCGTGCCGAGGCGGGTGCGGCGTCGGGGACTGTCGTCGTGGCCGAGGAGCAAACAGCCGGGCGCGGGCGGCGTGGGCGGGAATGGATTGCGGCGCCAGGCGACAGCCTGACATTCTCTGTGCTCTGGCGCTTTGCGCCGGGGGCTGTGCCCATCGGATTGTCACTCGCGGTAGGTGTGGCGGTGGTGCGTGCTTTGCAAAAAGTTATGCGCAGCGGTACCCAGCCGGACGGCGCTGGTGATACGCCACAAAGCAAGTCTCCTCGGGGTGTGGCCCTCAAATGGCCCAATGACATTCTTTTTCAAGGCAAAAAGCTTGGTGGCATCCTGATCGAACTTGTGCCTGGTGCACCCCATGCGGCTGTCATTGGCATTGGCATCAACCAGCGCTTGCCTGCTACGCTGCCGCCTGACGTGCGGGCGACGGCCGCTGCGCTGGATGGGGCAATGGCCGGTCAAGTGGACAACTGCGCCTTGCTTGCAACGGTGCTGAGTGAACTGCTGGCGGTACTGGAAAGTTTTTCGCTCGCCGGTTTTTCTGCATTGCGGCCAGACTGGCTGGCGTGCCATGCCTTTCAAAATGAGCCGGTTGTGCTGCTATCCGATTTTTCGCCGCCGCGGTATGGTATTTGCCTTGGTGTGGATAACGGTGGCGCCTTGTTGCTGGAAGTTGATGGCCGCATCGAGCGTATTCTTTCCGGAGAAATTTCCTTGCGCGCGGCAGCGCCGCCTGTTTAAGATAAGCTGTTGTTATGTATCGAGTAGATAACTGAACCATGGCCACTTACGCGATCGGTGATGTGCAGGGATGTTTTGATCCGTTGCGCCGACTTATCGATTCCTTTGATTTTGATCCTGCCAATGATCGCCTCTGGTTCGTCGGAGATCTCGTCAATCGTGGGCCGCAGTCGCTGGAAGTGCTGCGTTACATCAAGTCGTTGGGCGCGTCGTCGGTGGTCGTGCTGGGCAATCACGATTTGCATCTGGTGATGCAGGCGGAAGGCTTTGGCCGGGCAAACAAGGAAGACACGCTGGAGGCGGTGCTCGGCGCACCCGACCGGGATGAACTGCTGGCCTGGCTGCGTGCGCAACCCCTGTTTCATTTGGAGGGCTCCTGGGCGATGGTGCATGCCGGGCTGTTGCCTGCCTGGACGGTGACGCAGGCGAAGGCGTTATCCGATGAAGTCTCGGCCGTATTGATTTCGCCAGACTATCGCGGATTTCTGGAAAATATGTGGGGTTCCGAACCCGCCGCATGGCGCGATGACCTCACTGGCTGGGACAGATTGCGCGTCGTGGTGAATGCGATGACGCGCATGCGTTTTGTCACCGCGGATGGAGCGATGGAGTTGCGCGCACCGGGCGCCAAGGGGCCGCTTGACCGGGGGCCGACGGGATGCCTGCCTTGGTTTGTCATGCAGGGACGGGCAAGCGCTGGCAACAATATTGTCTGCGGACATTGGTCGGCGCTGGGTTATCACGAACAGGCGGATTTGCTGGCCATTGATACCGGCTGTTTGTGGGGCGGCTCGCTTACCGCTGTGCGATTGGAAGACCGTCGGGTGTTTCGCCTGCCGTGCCCGCAGCAGGTAAAACCTTTGGGCTGGGATTGACCATCTGCGCCAGAAGATGGGCGATGGTGCGGTGTGTATGCGCGGCGAGATGGCGGCGATCAACACCGGCCGAGGCGATCATTGGCAAAGGCGAGAGCTGTGCAATGAGCCCCCCGCTGGAAGCAATCGACCACATGCAGCTGACCAGGGTCATGTCACCCACATAATCTGCGGCATGGCTGGGCTGGTGGCTGTGTGCATCAAAATAACGCAGGGCCAGCGGCATCACGGGTGCGGTGGCATCAATCGCGCTTTGGAAGAGCGCGCTGTGAAAGGCTTGTACGCTATGGCCATCGCTGGTGGTGCCCTCCGGAAACACCGCGACGAGTTGTCCCGCGCGTAACTGGCTGACCAGTTGGTCGCGGGTGGCTTGCGCAGCGCGGCGTGAACCGCGCTGCATGAAAATCGTGTCGGTATGCTGGCTCAGCCAGCCGATCAGCGGCCAGCCACGCACATCATCCTTGGAAACAAACGCCGCCGGTGCCCAGGCATTGATGACGAAAATATCTAGGAAGGAAATATGGTTGGCGACCAGCAGGCCGCTTGGATGGGTGTTTCCCGTCCCATTTGCCGCACTCCAAGGGTACTTGCTGTGTGGCGTGTCGCCAGCGCCGACTATTTGCGGGATGCCTGCTGTAACGTTCAGGCGGACACCCAGCACCGAGAGTAACTGCCTTGACCAGCGCTGCTTGAGCGCCCGGCGCGCGCCTTGCGTGATGAATGGGTAAACCAGTGCGACAGTCAGCATGCCATTGGCCAGATGGAGGGCTGTACGCGCCAGCCGGAAAATTGCACGCACCCTGATAGGCAAGTTAGCGCATAACGATGCGTTCACATCGTTATGTAATGTTTCAGATAAATGCGCCAAGGGCGTCGCCATCCATTGATTTTATGGCGGCCCCGTTACCGGTGCATGACAATCAGGTGATGAAACTCAGTGTGCAACGCGCGTGACACCGCCGCCAGAGATGATGCGCACCCGCTCGCCGGGGCGGAACTGCTCGTCAGCTTCTTGCGTGATCGCGAGTAACTGGCCGTTTTCCAGCTTGACGGTGATTTCCAGGCCGTCCGTACGTGTTGTCCGGTTCTCAATGGCGTTGCCGGCCACACCGCCAATCACGGCGCCGACGACAGCGCCAACGGTTGAGCCTTTGCCGCCCCCGACATTGCTGCCGCCCAGGCCGCCGACGGCCGCGCCGGCAACCGCGCCAACGCCGGATTGGGTACCTTCGATGTTGACGCTGCGTACTGATTCGACAACGCCCATGCGCACGGATTGTTCGCCACGGGTTTGCGTGCGCGAGTAGGATGAGCCGGATTGGCTGGCGCAGGCGGCGAGTATCAGGGTGGAGATGGCGATGAGCAGCAGGCGATAACTTTTCATGTGACTTTCCTTTCTAAAACGATTAAAGAGCTTCCGTAAATTCTGTTCGGTAGCGCGCTGCAATTTCATCATACGTCGGTTTGTGGTTCTGCCCGCCGCGATGGGCAATCTTGATGGCGCCCATCAGTGATGCCAGCCGCCCGGTTTTTTCCCACGCCCAGCCCTGGCTGATGCCATGCAGCAGGCCGGCGCGATAGGCATCGCCACAGCCAGTGGGGTCGATGACCGCTTCGGGTGTAGCTGCTGGAATGTCAATGCAACGTCCCCCTGTATAAATCTGCGACCCCTGGGCGCCGAGCGTTACGATCAATGCCTTCACGTTACCGGCTAACTGCTCCAGCGTGAGCCCGGTGCGTTCCGTCAGCAACTTCGCTTCATAGTCATTGACCGTGCAATAGTCGGCAAGTTGCAAAAAGTTTAACAAGTCAGCTTTGTCGAACATCGGCAGGCCCTGGCCGGGGTCGAAAATGAACGGGATGTGTGCGGCGTGGAATTCTTGCGCATGTTGCAGCATGCCGTCGCGGCCGTCG
>Ga0209066_10007336_pt1 | contig 10961 bp, 6 predicted proteins | sample All_14_2_FD_187198 | JGI IMG/M metagenome (GOLD analysis project Ga0209066, IMG submission 187198) | Freshwater microbial communities in response to fracking from Pennsylvania, USA - Allegheny Zone_MetaG_DW_15 (SPAdes) (version 2) ... | reverse complement strand
TTTAGATTTTCATCTTTTGTTATTTCATAATATTCGTTGCCTAATTCAAAAAGCATGTCAAATGATTTGGCTATACATTGAACACCGAGTCTTTCAAATTCAATTGCTTTTGGAATGTTCTTTATCATAATGAGTTATAACTTATACATAACCTCAATAATAACCAAAAAAAACGAGCTTATCAAACAGTGAATCGCCATGTTGTGTCAACTCAACCTCCTTTTAGCCTTTGACTATTTCCTCTTCAAATTCCTTAATTTGAAAAACTCCTAAGATTTAACCCCCCCACAAAAAAATCCCTCCGTTGCCGAAGGGATTTCTAAACTATTCAGTGTAAACTTCTTAATTCAAGGAAGTCAATTTTTCTTCTAGCACGGCAATGGTGCTCATGGCATCTGCCTCTTTCTTGCGCTCCATGGCTACCACCTGATCTGGGGCTCCTGCCATGAATTTTTCGTTTTGCAACTTGCGCTGAACGCTTTGTAAGAATCCTTTCGTGTATTCTAACTCGTCGGTGATCTTCTTCTTCTCTGCCTCCACGTCAATCGTTTCGCCAAACGGAATGTAATACTCGTTTCCATCCACAAAGAAGGAATTGGCATTGCTCACCTTGTCGTTCGAATATTCTAACAAGGATAAGTTCCCCATCTTCAAGATAACGGCATCAAACGAAGCATCCACCTCGGTGTTCTTCTTAATGAACAACTCGATTTTTACCTTGTTGGCAATGTTGTGCTGCTTGCGCACGTTACGGATATTCGTAATCACTTCTTCTGCCTTCGAGAATGATTTCAACACGTTTGCATCAACTGGCTGAACTGCTGGCCAAGCAGAAATCATGATGTCGTCGCCTGCCTTGCGCTCGCGGATCAAATGCCACAATTCTTCGGCTACAAATGGCGTAAAAGGCTGCATAACTTTTAAGATCTTCTCGAAAAAGTCTTTCGTCGCTTCCAATGTTTTTGAATCAATCGGTTGCTCGTAACCTGGTTTCACCATTTCTAAGTACCACGAACAGAAATCATCCCACACCAACTTGTAAATCGCCATCAAGGCTTCCGAAATACGGAATTTGTCAAACAAGGCATTGATCTCTGCCAATTCTTGGTTGAACTTCGCCTCAAACCACTCAATCGCTTTCGCAGATGATTTCGGTTGTTCCATTTCACGCACTTCCCATGCACTCACCAAACGGTAAGCATTCCAGATTTTATTGGTGAAATTTCTTCCCTGCTCACATTGTGAACTATCAAACGGCAAATCGTTTCCTGCAGGTGATGAAATCAAAATTCCAACACGTACACCGTCTGCTCCAAATTTCTCAATCAATTCAATTGGATCGGGTGAATTCCCCAAGGACTTCGACATTTTGCGGCCCAATTTATCACGTACAATTCCGGTGTAATACACATTCTTGAACGGTAAATCACCCATGTATTCGTAACCTGCAATGATCATTCGCGCTACCCAGAAGAACATAATCTCTGGAGCCGTTACTAAGTCATTCGTCGGATAATAATACTTGATGTCCGCATTTCCTGGCTTCGTCAATCCGTCAAAAACAGAAATTGGCCACAACCAACTCGAGAACCACGTATCCAATACATCTTCGTCTTGTTTCAATTCAGCAGCTGTCACGGTGCGACCTGTTTTAGCCGAAGCTAAACTTACCGCTTCTTCAATCGTTTTGGCAACAACGTATTCTTCCGAACCTGAACCAAAGTACCACGCTGGAATCTGGTGTCCCCACCACAACTGACGCGAAATACACCAATCTTTGATGTTTTCCATCCAATGCTTGTAGGTATTCTTGAATTTCTCAGGATGGAAATTGATGTTTCCATTCATTACGTTTTCCAAGGCAGGTGCCGACAATTGTTTCATGTCAACAAACCACTGCAGCGACAATTTTGGTTCGATTACGGCATTCGTACGCTCCGAATAACCAATCTTATTGATGTGATCTTCCGTTTTTACCAAATAACCTTTGTCGTACAATTCTTTCTCAATTGCTTTACGCACTTCGAAACGATCCATGCCCACATAGTGCATTCCGTGGTCGTTCAAGGTACCGTTGTCATTGAAAATATCAATCGTCTCTAAATTGTGTTTCTTTCCTAAATCGTAGTCATTTGTATCGTGCGCAGGCGTTACTTTCAAACATCCTGTACCGAATTCCATGTCCACGTATTCATCCTGAATGATTGGAATCGTGCGGTTTGCAATCGGAACAATCGCTTGTTTTCCGTGCAAGTGCTTGAAACGCTCATCGTTTGGATTGATACAAATCGCTGAATCGCCCAAAATTGTTTCTGGTCGAGTCGTTGCAATCGTCAACCATTGGTCATCGCTTCCTGCAATTTTATAGCGCACATAGAACAATTTTGAGTTCACTTCTTTGTGCAATACTTCTTCATCCGAAAGAGCAGTCAAGGCTTCTGGATCCCAGTTCACCATTCTTACTCCTCGGTAAATTTTTCCTTTCTTGTATAGGTCAATGAAAACGTCTAAAACAGATTCCGAATAACCTGGATCCATCGTAAAACTCGTACGTTCCCAGTCACACGAAGCACCTAATTTCTTCAATTGCTCCAAGATGATTCCGCCATGCTTATCTTTCCATTCGAAGGCATGTTTTAGGAACTCATCACGTGTTAAATCTGATTTTTTAATTCCTTCTTGACGTAGTTTTTGCACCACTTTCGCTTCCGTTGCAATGGATGCATGATCCGTTCCTGGAACCCAGCACGCATTTTTTCCAAGCATACGCGCACGACGAACCAATACGTCTTGAATCGTATTGTTCAGCATGTGTCCCATGTGCAAGACACCCGTTACGTTGGGAGGTGGAATGACGACCGTATATGCCTCACGATCATCTGGTTCAGAATGAAAATATCCTTTTTCCATCCAGTGTTTGTACCATTTCTCCTCTGCCTTTAGCGGCTCATACGTTTTTGGGGTTTCCATTTGTCAAATTAATTTGACGGCAAAGATACGAAACATTTGGGATTCATTTTGCCCCAAGTGCGATTTCAACAGCAAGCCACGAACTGACATTATTCAACGAAAATTAAGAAGCATTGCCTATTTTTGAAAAAAAATCGATTATGCGTCCCATCCATGCTCTATGCTCCGCCCTCGATACAATCCGCAAAAGCGGATCACTGTTCACGGCTCCGCCCTCGATACAATCCGCAAAAGCGGATCACTCGGTCGGCGTTCTCCGCTATCTACTCGTTCTCGGTTCTCTACTCTCGGTTCTCGCTTCTTGCTATAAGGGAAAAAGCTGCGACCTCGTCATTCACAACGCTGTCATCTACACAATGGATCAAGAAGGAACGGTTGATGAAGCGATGGCTATTCGCGATGGAAAGATCATTGAAACGGGTCCAGAAAGACAAATTTTGAATAAATACAGTTCAGAAGAAACGATCGATGCCGAAGGAAAAGAAGTTTATCCAGGATTAACCGATGCGCATGGACATATTTTATCCTATGCCAATCAATTGTTAAGTGCTGATTTAGTTGGATCGAAATCTTTTGATGAAGTGATTGTTCGCGTGGAGAAATACCAATCGCGCAAGCAACGTAAATTCGTTATCGGTCGTGGATGGGACCAATCACTTTGGCCATCGAGCGAATTTCCAACGAATGAAAAACTGAACGAATTATTTCCAACCATTCCTGTTTGTTTGATAAGAATTGACGGTCATGCCTTATTGGCAAACGATGCCTTGTTGAAAATGGCGAACATTACTCCTACCACTAAAATTGACGGTGGAATCATTCACGTAGAAGGCGAAAAATGCACGGGATTATTGGTCGATAACGCGATGAATCCCATTTATAAATTGTTGCCAGAATTTCCGAAGAAGGAGCGCATCGAAGCAATTGGCGAAATTCAAGCGGAATTGTTACAGTATGGAATTACGGGTGTTCATGAAGCAGGAATTGAACGAAAAGACATTGATTTATTCAAAGAATTGATCGACAAACATGATTTTAGTTTGAACCTGTATGCGATGTTGATGCCTTCAGAGGACAACATTGCCTTTGCGAAGAAGAATGGCATTTACCAGTATAAAAATCTTTCTATCCGCAGTTTCAAAGTCATGGGAGACGGCGCATTGGGTTCACGAGGCGCCTTATTGAAAGCACCTTACACCGATCAACACAATCATTTTGGTGTGCTTACGACAAGTGAAAAGGAAATGAACCGTATTGCAACGATTTGTGAATTGACGGGCTACCAAATGAACACGCACGCCATTGGCGATTCAACCAATAAGATTTTATTGAATTTGTACCAACGAATTTTCAAGGTCAACCCAGATCACCGTTGGAGAATTGAGCACGCACAAGTCGTCGACCCGAAAGATTTTGCCTTGTTCAACACGTACGGCGTTTTTCCATCTGTTCAACCTACGCACGCTGTCAGCGATCAACGTTGGGCAGAAGCGCGCATTGGCAGAACCCGCATGATGGGTGCTTACGCTTACAAAACATTGTTAACACAAAACGGAATGATTGCCATCGGTACCGATTTCCCCATCGAACTCACCGATCCATTCTTAACCATTCACGCAGCAGTGAACCGTCAAAACAGTGAGAACATGCCAACTGCAGGTTTCTATCCGAAAGAAAAAATCACCTTAGACGAATGTTTAAGAGGAATGACCATTTGGGCAGCATTTGCTTCTTTCCAGGAAAATGAATTGGGAACCATCGAAAAAGGAAAAGATGCCACTTTCGCCATTTTTGAACGACCTATCCGCGCCGAAGGAAACTACCAACCGAATTTTGCCTTGCATACGTTTATCAAGGGGAAGAAGGTGTATACGGTGGACTAGAATTGAGATCGCTCCGCTGTGAGAGCAGAGACCGCTTCGCTGAGAGAACTGAGACCACTTCGTTGCGAGAGCAGAGACTGTTTCAATGAAATAAATCTCTATTCTCGACTCTCTATTCTCGGCTCTCTGTTCTCGGCTCTCTAATCTCGGCTCTCTAATCTCGGCTCTTGAAAATCATTTCAGCACTCGCTTCTTGAAAATCGATGTAAGTCAAACATATCTTGATTGCAGATTACGTATAAACTTTACGAACGACTAAGTAAAACTACTTAATTCACCTTTTCTTCCATTGTTAATGGATTGTAGCTTTCATTATTCTGCTCAAATTTATCATATTCAACCTATATCACTATGCTTACTAAAACCAACGTCAACCAGATAAAAACCGCAGAAAAATCACCGTTATACATGTTGATTTTATTTTTTCTGCTGTTACATGCAAATAGCATAAGTCAAAACACCCTAGCGGTTCCATTTTCATCCGGTTTTGTAGGAGATGTAAGTGGAAATAATTCAGCTACAAACACTGTCTATTTAAGTAGTTTAGGTTGTTCTGGAATTTACTTCACACAAAACTCTAGTTCAACAGTCTTTATGGCGCAAGGAAACGATATTTTAGGTTCTATTGTACTAACAGATAACGCTGGAATTGAACATGAAATTCCAGGATTTGTAAAATGGCGCGCACCAAGTGGTACTCCAACATGTTTAGTATTCTCTCCCACTGGAACAACGATTTTATCGACAAATGCAGGCAATTATACAATTAATTCAGGTAAGTACATCGGTATTATTTTCAACGGTCAAACCGTCAACATTTCATCCGGAAACATTTCTGGAAACGCCGCTTCAACAGGATTGTTAGATGTACTAAATTCTTATTTATCGGCTTTTCCAACTTTAACTATACCTGATTATTCAATCAACGAAAGTGAAGGTACGCTTACGCTGACAGTTAGCCTGAGTGCTCCGTCATCAACTGAAATTAGAGTTAGGTTTATTTCAATCGACGGGGCAGCGATAGCAGGTCAAGATTACACTTCTGTTACTGGTCAATTAATCTTTGCACCAAATCAAACAACAGCAACTATTACCTTGTTCGTATTGTCAGATTTGTTAACGGAACCATCTGAGCTATTAACGATAGATTTATACAGTCCAATTAATGCATCAATTACAAATAGCACCTCAAATATTTTGATTTTAGACAACCCACCTTTACCAATAGAACTTTCGAATTTCGAAGTTACTTGTATCGAAAAAGGAACAGAAATTAAATGGACTACGACATCAGAATTTAACAGTGACTATTTTATTTTGGACAAAAATAATGATGATGGAGAATGGATTACCATCAAAGAAGTTGACGCTGCTGGAGTCAGTACAAATACAATAAATTATTCCTTTGTAGATGATGCCATAGATTATGGAACCAAATTGTATCGCTTAAAACAAGTTGATTTTAACGGAAACTTTAAATTTTATACCTCAAATGGAATTCAATGCAATGAACAAAATTTCAACGTTGAAATCTACCCGAATCCAACTCAAGGTAATTTTAAATTATATACTTCAGATTTACATCCTGGTAATTATCAGGTAGCTATTTTGTCACCTGACGGCACATGTAAATTTGATAAAACGCTTAATTTAACCTCAAATGCATCAGAAATTATAATCGAGAATATTGATTTAAAGCCAGGAATATATTGGCTCAATCTGAATTCAAACGGCCAAATAACAGGTAAGAAACTGATTATTAATTGACACTTTTATGATTACGCTTGAATATGTGAAACATTGGAGAGAATGTTAAGCAAAGAAACATTTCTACGCATAATTACAAAGTAAATTGGCATTTTTGACAACTTCAAAGCTGCAATTTCCTAAATAAAAGTTGTTCCAAATTTCCATTCTCAAGTCTCTAGTTTCTAGTTTCCAGTCTCTAGTCCCTACCCAACATAATCGCAACAACAATAGAATGATCAATTCGACTATAGGTAATGGAATTGATAGGTAATTCTATACCATAACCCAATCTGAATTTCTCGAAAAGATCAACACCCGCCATCAGATTAAAGTTATTGCGGTGGTTGTAACCTATTCCCAACCAATATTGCTTTTTCAATAGAAGTGTAGCATTTAACTTTAACTGATTGAAACCAGAATAGTTAATGTATTGCATGCGAGGGATCAGGTCTAACTTGTCTGACAAACGGAATTTATATTGACCATACAAAAAATAAGTTGGATCAACAGAATTCGTAATACTGTCGCCAAAAGCTGGTCGATTCAATTGTGTGCAACTAAAACCTAGTTCTAATCTTTTTCCTTTAAAAACAGTTCCTAAATTTAAATTAAACTGTGTTTCACTTCGGGCAGAATAAATAGTGTCAAAATCTTCATTGTATATATTCAACATTCCCGCTGCTACACCTAAAGCCAAAACATACTTTTCACCTAACTTTTGATGAAAACTGTAATTCAAATTGGCAGAATTGTTTCCGAACCAAGCAAGTTTGTTTGAGCTTACATTTAGACCTAATCCACCATGTAGGGATGCTAATTTTGCATCATATCCAGCATACAAATTATATCCAGAAAAAGGTTCTGTATAATTAAAGAAGGAATACGAAGCAAAACCATAATGATTTGATTCTAATCCCGTCGCCGCTGGATTAGAAACAGAATAATTATTCCAAAACATCGAATTTTGAGCAAAAGAAATTACAGGGAACATTAGAAGTCCAACGATTAAACTACGCATCGTTTTTTGATTTTAATTGGACAAAATTAATAAATACGGCGGAATAGATGAGACTACTTCGTTGTGAGAATTGAGACCGCTCCGCTGTGAGAATCGAGATTGATTCAATTAAATAAATCTCGGCTCTCTATTCTCTATTCTCGGCTCTCAGTTCTAGGTTCTCGCAGCGAAGCGGTCTTTAAAATGATGGGCAAGAAATCGTTTTAAACGAAATCGGCTTCGACTTACAGCTTAAGTTTAGTCCCAATGAAATTTCATGAGAACCACCTGAAACACCGTTGTTTAATTTTGATACTGTTACATCATAACTATATCCTAATTTGAATTTCCCAGTGTTTACTCCGATTGTCATGATGAACGCATCTTTGTTTCTGTACCAGAAACCAACGTTGAATGCGCCATATTTCACATACGTTCCTATACTTAATTCTTGGAAACCATTCTGGTATTGGTAAATTACGTTTGGCATAATTGACGTACCATTCGAATATTTTGATTGTCTTCCCAATGGAATTTCAGCACCCATATGTCCTGTAAAACGCATTGGAAGTGGTGAATTACCAATAATCATTGATTCATTTGGTGTATTTAAATGGTGTGCTGCGAATCCAGCAAAGAAGTGCTTGTTGAAAATTACTGTTCCAGCAGATGCATCGAAGAATCCTCTTGAGCCACCTCTTGGAACGTCACCTGTTGCATAGATGAATCCTCTACGTGGATCAATCATATCTCCAAACGTCAATTTATCCCAGTCTAAGAATTTCTGATACCAAGCAGCACGTGCTCCAAACATCATTTTCCATTTTCTTCCTAAGGTCAAGTGGTATGAATAAATCAATCCCAACATCGAAGTATTGATTGTTCCTTGTCCTTGTTGATCGTGAGTCGCTAGTACACCAAATCCTCCAGAAATATTCTTGAAGTATTGGTCATAAGACGCACTATACGTCACGTAGTTCCCAGATAAACTTGGCCACTCGTTGCGGTAGTTTAATGCAAAACGCGGACAACCATGTGAACCTGCAAAAGCTGGGTTCAAGTACAACGGATTCGCATAGAACTGCGTAAACGTTGGATCTTGTGCCTGTGCTGCGAAGCTAGACAAACCGATGATCGCTATGATGAGTAACTTTTTCATGACGTTTAGTTTTTAAAAATTAGGTATCCCTCTTTTTGAAAAGGTGACAAACCTTAAGGATAATTGATGTGAAATAACTTGTTTATCTAATAGATAAGAATGTGTGTAATCCATGTTATAGTTCACTGCAAAGCGTTTGAATTTTAATCCAACTGATCCAACTAAATCTGCTTTAGATGAAACTGCTGCTCCTACTGTAAACCATTCGTAACGCGCATTCAATCCTAACCAAGCTTCTGAAAGTTGCTCGTTTTGTTGGTAAACAATGTATGGTGATAAACCGATGTTTTCACGTTGCGATTCGTAATCTGTTCCAACCGTTGCAATGAAATGAGTCCCTGCACGCTTATCCGTTGAATTTGAATAAATGTTGTCGTAATGCTTGAACAAGTTATCTCCTTGAACACCAGCGAAGAACCATTTTGTATTCACCATTAAGCCTAAGCCCATGTCGCGGTACCATAAATCCTTTCCGATTGGTGCAGACCCTGAAGGATAGAACTCGTAAACATTACCACGATCCATTTCTGCTTGACCGATATCTGTAATTTTAGAACTATTCAAGGATTTATTTCCCATTTTGAAACGGATCGAAGGCTCTACAAGAATATTACGGTTCACCGAGAATTTCGGAGAATACGTTAATGCCGCATTGCTGTTCATGATTTGACCATTAGCATAATAGGCATTATTCAGTTGTAAACCAATACCACCTCTCAAACCGTAAGCGTATCCATCTGCAGAAATCTGATTCATGAACTGCTGATTATCTTCTCCTAACCATTGTGCACGTGTCAAGGTTTGAATACGCGTTGCCATTAATGTTCCAACTGAACCGAAGTTCACATCCATTGATTGCAATGCTGGAATGTGGTAGTAAGGATCTTTTAAGTTTTTAAGCGCCACTGGATTGTCCATCATACGCGTCAACGCTCTTTTTGCCTTAGACAAACGTGAGCTGAAGCTTTCTTTGTAATCCGTTGAACTGAAACGATTACTAGCGGAGAATGTTGGTCCCGTTCTATAATTCTTCTCTTTGTAGCTTTCAACGTCAACTGGCTGTGCTGGGGTTGTTGCTAGTTCGTCTTCGATTAAAGGATTTGATGGATTTGAATTATTTGAAGGATTCGTACCTCGGCTAGCTCGGTAACCTTCATTCGATAGATTTGATTGATTCGAAGGATTCGTAAGATTCGATGAATTTGATAGATTCGAAAGATTTGAGTTATTCGCTAAAAGAAGTGGAGTATTGAAAGAATTTGGTACCACTTGACTTCCTGAAGGTCGGAAATTATTGTTTGCAGTCTTAGCTGTTTGAATCGTTCCGTTTTGTGTTTGACCGAAGGTGAAATCAGTTGATTCAACTCCTGTTTTAGTCGTTTGTTGCGTATTCGTTACTGGAGTAGATGAAACATTTTGAGTTGAAGTCGTATGTTCGGTCGCTAATTGTTGTTGCGTATAGATTGAATTTGTCGATGATGAAACAAAATCTACAATTCCTAGTCCAATAAAAATTGCAATGGATGCAAAACCAGCCATCATGTATAAACCAACAGGTTTTCTGCGAACGATACGATCTTGGTGAGGATAAACAACTTCTTCTTTTTGAACGGTTGCCATTTCCCACATATCGCGATCTACATCCAATTCAGGATGTTGAAGTAAAAATGCCTCGAGCTGTTGTTCTTGCTCTGCCGACAAATTTCCCTCCATGAGCTCAAAGAGCCAACGATCGATATTTGAAAATGATGGGTTACTCATACTAGTTCCGTCAATCCTTTTAACTGCTTTTTAATTTTATTTCTCGCTCGAAACAGGTACACTTTTACTTGAGAAGAAGAAAGTTGTAAAATATCTCCAATCTCTTCGTAAGAGTAACCCTCTAAGTCACGCAGAAGAATAATGCTTTTTTGAATCGGAGGCAAGATACTTACCGCTCTCTCTACAACTTGATTTGATTCAAAAACATTCCGTTCCATTTTTGCTGCTTCAGGAAGTTTTTCACTTCCAGGAAACTGTAAACGTTGATTCTTATTAATCAAATTAATCATTGCATTGTGAGCGCATGTAAACATCCAACTCTTTGCCTTTTCAAATTCAACTTTCTTTCTGTTGACCCATAATTTTTCAAAAACATCTTGTACAATATCCTGTGCATCCTCCTGATTCCGAAGGAATTTAAGCGCAAAACCATATACTGGTT
>Ga0209066_10007335_pt1 | contig 10962 bp, 10 predicted proteins | sample All_14_2_FD_187198 | JGI IMG/M metagenome (GOLD analysis project Ga0209066, IMG submission 187198) | Freshwater microbial communities in response to fracking from Pennsylvania, USA - Allegheny Zone_MetaG_DW_15 (SPAdes) (version 2) ... | reverse complement strand
CCCTGGGGCAAACTGCTCATGATCGGCGATATTCTTCTCTGAAAGCCTGACCGCCATCCTGCCCTGTCGCCGCCAAACTGCAAGGGGTAGGGTGAAATATGTCAGGATCATTGACGTAGTAAGCGGGGCGGGAAGGCGTTACCCTTCACCCCTTCCGAGGAAACAGTCAGGCAGGACTCCATTATGGCAGGCGCCCCATTCGACGATCGCGACGGTTTCATCTGGTTCGACGGCGCGTTGATCCCCTGGCGCGATGCCCGGGTCCATGTCCTGACCCATGCGCTTCACTACGCTTCCTGCGTCTTCGAGGGTGAGCGCGTCTATGGCGGCACGGTCTTCAAGCTGACCGAACATTCGGAGCGCCTGGAGAAATCCGGCAAGATCCTGGGCTTCGACCTGCCCTATAGTGTGCAGGAGATCGACGACGCCACCCGCGCCGTGGTCGAGGCCAATGGCATTGTCGATGGCTATGTCCGCCCGCTGGCCTGGCGGGGTTCGGAGATGATGGGCGTCGCGGCCCAGGCCAACAGGATCCATGTCGCCATTGCCTGTTGGCTCTGGCCGTCCTATTTCTCGCCGGAAGCCAAGCTGAAGGGCCTGCGCCTGACCATCGCCGACTGGAAACGCCCTGCCCCGGATACGGCGCCGACGGCGTCCAAGGCCGCCGGCCTCTATATGATCTGCACCCTGTCGAAGCATAAGGCCGAGGCGGCGGGCTATGACGATGCCCTGATGCTGGATTATCGCGGCCAGGTGGCGGAAGCGACGGGGGCCAATATCTTTTTCGTGAAGGATGGCCAACTACACACCCCGAAGCCCGATTGCTTCCTCGACGGCATCACCCGCCGCACCGTGATCGACCTCGCCCGCCAACACAAGATCGACGTCATCGAACGCGCCATCCAGCCGGGCGAGTTGGAGGGCTTCGAGCAGGCCTTCCTCACCGGCACCGCCGCCGAAGTGACGCCCCTGTCCGAGATCGGCCCCTATAACTTCGAAGTCGGCACCATCACCAAGACATTGATGCATGCCTATGACGACCTCGTGCGCGGCCGGGTGCGGGAGTAGCGAGCCTCCAATCTGGACAGTAGCCGGAAGGCTGTTTCATTCTTCGCAGGTTGCAGATTTCCGTCAGGCCGGTATCGAATATCGATTTTTTCCAGAATGATGCACCTTTAACATGCATTCTTCGGTATGATTCCCCTAAAAAGGAGATCGTTTGTCGCCGCGCCTGCGGAACCTCATATTAAAGTCGTGGAAAGCGGAGAGGCCAGTTTCATGACGAAGGGCAGGCTGCAGAAGAGGGTTGCCAGTCAGCGCAAGGCCGGCGCGGGTACCCGTGGCCCCTCCAGGGGGATTTCGGGGGTGGTCGGCGGCATTGAGACGCGCCGCAGGGCAGACCGTCTTGGGACCAAGAAAGCTCTCGATAAGCTCGTCAGGCTGGCTCTTCAGGAGGGCGGCCGCCCCTATAAACTTGTTACCCTTGAGGAAGCTGCAGCATTTGATGGCAACCAGCCCTTGCTGATCGAGCCGAGGCCGCTGGTTACCGGCAAGCGGCGAATAGCCATTGCCAAGGCCGTGGCGATCGTGATCGAACGGCGGAAACTTCAGGAGCAAAATAAAACGGGCGTGGTGATCGAGAATGCGCAGAGCGTCGCCGACCAGGGCGCATGAAAGTCAGTTTCCGCGCACAGAAGTCTTTTTGAATTACCCCTTCGATTCCGCCTATCTGCCGCTCTATCAGGCAATCGTTTTCACCGTCATGGCGCTTGGTTATCAGATACGCATGGCGCTGGAGGTCGAAAACTCCGGCCTGTCGCGGCTGGCCAAGATCGTGGATATCATCCGGGAAACGCTCTATGGCATTCACGACATCAGCCGTGCCGGCGCCGATGAGGATACCGGTCTTGCGCGCTTCAACGGAGCCCGCCCGGGACTGGGTGCTTTGCCAGCCATATCGAAAGGGCCTCGGACAGTCGTTTCGTGACGTCCGAGGCCCTGTCAATGTCTTGAACGGTCCTTGATCTTGAACCTTCCCCGGGGCCTTGAAAGGTTCCAGGGCCTTGGCCTCAGCCGAAGGAAACCTTCAGGATTTCATAGGATTTGTGGCCGCCGGGCACGGTGACTTCGATCTCGTCGCCGACGGTCTTGCCGATCAGGGCGCGGGCGACGGGGGAGGAGACGGAAAGCCGTCCGGCCTTCACATCCGCCTCGTCGACGCCGACGATCTGATAGACCACTTCCTCGTCCGTATCCGCATCCACCAGGGTGATGGTGGCGCCGAATTTAACCACGGTGCCGCTGAGTTTCGAGACGTCGATCACCTGGGCGCGGGAGATCTTGTCCTCAAGCTCGATCACACGGGTTTCGATGAAGCTCTGCTTTTCCTTGGCGGCGTGATACTCGGCATTTTCCGACAGGTCGCCATGTTCGCGCGCGGCGGAAATGGCCTGAATTACCGCAGGCCGGTCCACCGTCTTCAACCGCTTCAATTCGGCTTCCAGGGCTTCGAACCCCGATGCCGTCATGGGCACTTTTTCCATCGCCCCTCTACCCGATAATTAGGCTCGCCCAAACGCGAAGACCACCAGATTTGGCGATGCCCGACCGGCCGGAGAGCCGATCGGGCATGCGCGGACATCAAGTGTAGGATTGCAGCGGGGCAACTTCAAGGCGCCCGAGACGAAGCGCCGCGATCGCTTTTGCTGCCGCTTCCATCCCCGCCGTGGTGGTGTAATAGGGGATCTTCAGGGTCAGCGCGGTGCGGCGGATTTCGAAACTGTCCGCGATCGACTTCGAGCCTTCGGTGGTGTTGAACATCAGGGCGATTTCGCCGTTCTTCATCGCATCGACGATGTGCGGACGGCCTTCCAGCACCTTGTTCACGCGCTTCGCCGGGACGCCGTTTTCCTCGAAGAAATCGGCCGTGCCCTTGGTCGCGACGATCTCGAAGCCCATGCCGACCAATTCGCGCGCCGACTCCAGCACCGCATCCTTGTCGGCCTTGCGCACCGAGATGAACACTTTGCCCGATTGCGGCAGGCGGGTGCCCGAGGCGAGCTGCGACTTGGCAAAGGCAAGCTCGAAGGTCTTGTCGAGACCCATGACCTCGCCGGTCGACTTCATCTCCGGCCCGAGCAGGATGTCGACGCCGGGGAAGCGGGCGAAGGGGAAGACCGATTCCTTCACCGCCACATGGTCGAGCTTCTTCCACTTCAGGCCGAAGCTGGTCAGCTTCTCGCCGGCCATGACGCGGGCCGCGATCTTCGCCACCGGCTCGCCGATCGCCTTGGCGACGAAGGGCACGGTGCGCGAGGCGCGGGGGTTCACCTCGAGGACATAGATATCGTCGCCCTGGATCGCGAACTGCACATTCATCAGGCCGACGACGCCAAGGGCCCGGGCCATCTGCTCGGTCTGGCGCTTCAGTTCCTCGACCACCTCGGCCGAGAGCGTATAGGGCGGCAGGGAACAGGCCGAGTCGCCGGAATGGATCCCGGCTTCTTCGATATGCTCCATGATGCCGGCGACATAGACGGTCTCGCCATCGGCCAGCGCATCCACATCGACTTCGGTCGCCTGGTTCAGATAGCCGTCGATCAGCACCGGATTATCGCCGGAAACCACCACCGCCTCGGTCATGTAGCGGTTGAGGCCGGCGACGTCGCGGACGATTTCCATGGCCCGGCCGCCCAGCACATAGGACGGGCGGATGACCACGGGGAAGCCGATCCGCTCCACCACCGCGCGGGCTTCTTCGGTCGAATGGGCGATGCCATTCTGCGGCTGGCGCAGGTCCAGCTTCTGCAGCAGGGCCTGGAAGCGCTCCCGGTCCTCGGCGACGTCGATGGCGTCGGGCGAGGTGCCGAGAATGGTGATGCCGTCCTGTTCCAGCGCCTGCGACAGTTTCAGCGGGGTCTGGCCGCCGAACTGCACGATGACGCCATGGACGGTGCCATTCTGCTTTTCCGTCTCGATCAGTTCGAGCACGTCTTCGGCGGTCAGCGGCTCGAAATAGAGCCGGTCCGACGTGTCGTAATCGGTCGAAACGGTTTCCGGGTTGCAATTGACCATGATGGTCTCATAGCCCGCCTCGGTCAGCGCGTAACAGGCATGGACACAGCAATAGTCGAACTCGATGCCCTGGCCGATCCGGTTCGGGCCACCGCCGAGAATGACGACCTTCTTCGCATCGGTCGGCTGGGCCTCGCATTCGGGCGCGCCGAAATCGGGCGATTCATAGGTCGAATACATATAGGGCGTGCGGCTGTCGAATTCCGCAGCGCAGGTATCGATCCGCTTGAACACCGGGCGCACGCCCAGACCCCGGCGGGCCTTGCGCACCGCCTGTTCCGTGGTATTGCCGAGCTTTGCCAGGCGCTTGTCCGAGAAGCCCATGGCCTTCAGGCGGCGCCAGCCGGCCGCCGTCTGCGGCAGGCCGCTGTCGATGATCCGCTGCTCCTCGATCACGATCTCTTCGATCTGACGCAGGAACCAGGGGTCCATCTTGGTGATGTCGGCGACTTCCTCGACCGTGAGGCCAACGCGGAAACCGTCCGCCACGACGACCAGGCGGTCGGACACCGGCTTGCCCAGTTCAACCTCGATCAGGTCGCGGTCGCCGTGCAGGCGCTCGACCGGATCGAAGCCGGTAAGCCCGGTTTCCATCGAGCGCAGCGCTTTCTGCACCGATTCCTGGAAGGTACGGCCGATCGACATGGCTTCGCCGACCGACTTCATGGCGGTGGTGAGCAGCGGATCGGAGCCCTTGAACTTCTCGAAGGTGAAGCGCGGCATCTTCGTGACCACATAATCGATGGTCGGCTCGAAGGAAGCCGGGGTAACCCCCGTGATATCGTTCATCAGCTCGTCCAGCGTATAGCCGATGGCGAGCTTGGCGGCGACCTTGGCAATCGGGAACCCGGTCGCCTTGGAGGCCAGCGCCGAAGAGCGCGACACGCGCGGGTTCATCTCGATGACGACCATGCGGCCGTCCGCCGGATTGATGGCGAACTGCACGTTGGAGCCGCCGGTCTCCACCCCGATCTCGCGCAGCACCGCGATCGAGGCGTTGCGCATGATCTGATATTCCTTGTCGGTCAGCGTCAGCGCCGGCGCGACAGTGATCGAATCCCCCGTATGGATGCCCATGGGGTCGATATTCTCGATGGAGCAGATGATGATGGCATTGTCCGCCTTGTCGCGGACGACCTCCATCTCATACTCCTTCCACCCGGCGACCGATTCCTCGATCAGCACTTCGGTGGTGGGCGAGGCATCGAGGCCGGAGGCCACGATGCGTTCGAATTCCTCGCGGGTATAGGCGATGCCGCCGCCGGTGCCGCCCAGGGTGAAGGACGGGCGGATCACCGCCGGCAGGCCGATCTCGGCGAAAGCGTCATAGGCTTCGGCCATGGAATGGGCGACGCGGGACTTCGGGCTTTCGAGGCCCAGCTTGTCCATGGCATCGCGGAAGCGCAGGCGGTCTTCGGCCTTTTCGATGGCTTCGCGATTGGCGCCGATCAGTTCGACATTGAATTTCGCCAGCGTGCCGTCATCGGCCAGGGCCATGGCGGTATTCAGCGCCGTCTGCCCGCCCATGGTGGGGAGCAGGGCGTCCGGGCGTTCCTTTTCGATGATCTTGGCGACGATCTCGGGCGTGATCGGCTCGACATAGGTCGCATCCGCCAGGCCCGGGTCGGTCATGATGGTCGCGGGATTGGAATTGACCAGGATGACCCGGTATCCCTCGTCCTTCAGGGCCTTGCAGGCCTGGGTGCCGGAATAGTCGAACTCGCAGGCCTGGCCGATAACAATCGGCCCGGCCCCGATGATCATGATCGAGGAGAGGTCTGTACGCTTAGGCATGGGACTTCACCAGATCGATGAACCGGTCGAAAAGATAATGGCTGTCCTCCGGGCCGGGCGAGGCCTCCGGGTGGTACTGGACGGAGAAGACCGGGCGGTCGAGCATGCGCAAGCCCTCGTTGGTGCCGTCGAAGAGCGAGACATGGGTCTCCTCCGCATTGGCCGGCAGGGTTTCGGGCAGGACGACGAAGCCATGGTTCTGGCTGGTGATTTCCACCTTGCCGGTGGTCTTGTCCTTCACCGGATGATTGGCGCCCCGGTGTCCCTGTTTCATCTTCGCGGTCGTGGCGCCGAGCGCCAGGGCCAGCATCTGATGGCCGAGGCAGATGCCGAACATCGGCTTGCCGCTGTCGATCAGGGCCTTGATCACGGGGACGGCATATTCGCCGGTCGCCGCCGGATCGCCCGGGCCGTTGGACAGGAAGACGCCATCGGGCTGAAGCGCCAGCACCGCCTCGGCCGAGGTATCGCCGGGAACGACGGTGACGCGGGCGCCGGTATTGGCAAGGCAGCGCAGGATGTTCCGCTTCACGCCATAATCGATGGCGACGATGTGGAACTGCGCATTCTCCTGCCGGCCATAGCCCTGGCCGAGCGACCAGAGCGTCTCGTCCCAGCTATAGGTCTGGCGGCAGAAGACTTCCTTCGCCAGGTCCAGGCCTTCGAGGCCGGGGAAAGCCTTCGCCTTGGCCTTCAGGGCGTCGAGGTCGAATTCGCCCTTGGCGTTATGGGCGATGATGCCGTTCGGCGCGCCGGCCGCCCGGATCAGACGGGTCAACCGGCGGGTGTCGACCCCGGCCAGCCCGACCAGGCCGCGCTGTTTCGCCCAGGCATCCAGGTGACTGGCGGCACGCCAGGACGAGGGTTCGGTGATATCGGCGCGCAGGATCAGGCCGCGCGCGGCCGAGCCCATCGACTCGATATCCTCGAAATTCGTGCCGACATTGCCGACATGCGGGAAGGTGAAAGTGATGATCTGGCCACTGTAGGAGGGGTCCGTCAGGATCTCCTGGTAGCCGGTCATGGATGTATTAAAGCAAACCTCGCCGACCGCGTCGCCTTCGGCCCCAAGGCCTCGGCCCCAAAGCACCGTCCCGTCCGCAAGGACGAGAACGCCGGTCGGTTTGGCGCCTGCTGCCTGGTCGGCATTTTGGCGCGCGTCGTCAGGAATGCTGCCCCGCACGGGAAGCGGGGGCATGGTATCTGGCGTCGTCATCGGGAAACTCCGCGGCGGGTGCACCCGCCGGTCAAATCGGGCGGACCATAATGGCGCAGCCATGCGCAGTCAAGTCATGCGGCCCTGCGAAATTCGCCAAGCTGGTCAACGGCTTATGGCCAGTGCATGGCTGTTGCGCTAATCTGCGCGGCCAGATTGACCGTGGAGATGACAAAAATGCTGCGCGACCAGCTCAATGTAGCGCTGAAGGAAGCCATGAAGGCCAAGGATCAGGCCCGGGTGAGCACGATCCGCCTGATCCTGGCCGCTTTCAAGGAACGCGACATTGCCGCCCGGACCGATGGCCCGGACGCCGGTGTCGGCGAGGCGGAACTGGTCAATGTCCTGCAGAAACTCGTGAAGCAGCGCCGGGACTCGGTGGAGGCTTACGAGAAGGCCGCGCGCCAGGATCTGGCGGACAAGGAAAAGGCCGAAATCGCCATCATCGAATCCTACCTGCCCCAGCAATTGTCTGAGGCCGAGGTGAAGGCCGCCATTGCCGCCGCCATCGTCGAGGTCGGCGCCGCCGGGATGAAGGATATGGGCAAGGTCATCGCCCTGCTGCGCGAGCGCCACGGCGGCACCATCGATTTCGGCAAGGCCAGCCCGCTGGTGAAGGCGGCGCTTTCCTGAATAATCCCTCATATTTGTAAAAAAGTGAACCCGGCCCCTTTGGCCGGGTTCATTGCCTTGCGTCACCAAAGGGATTCCCGATGAAGAAAGCCGCCTGCCTTGCCGCCGCCCTGTTCCTTGCCCCGCTGGCATTGCCCGTTGCCGCGCAGGCGGCAGGCACGCCCGTCGCGGAACTGCCCTCCGGTGCCTACAAGCAGGACCCGACCCACACCAGCGTCACCTTCAAGGTGATGCATATGGGCCTGTCGAATTACACCGCCCGCTTCGCCAAGGCGGAGATCGACCTGGTGTTCAACGCCAAGGAGCCGGCCCTGAGCACGGTGACGGCGGTGATCGATCCCCTGTCGATCAAGACCGACTATCCCTTCGCCGAGCAGAAGGATTTCGACAAAGAACTTTCGAGCGACGCCAATTGGTTCAACGCCGGCAAATTCCCGACCATCACCTTCAAATCCACCAAGGTCGAGGTGACGGGCGAGAACAAGGGCAAGGTGACCGGCGACCTGACCCTGCTGGGTGTGACCAAGCCGGTCGTGCTCGAAGTCACCTTCAATGCGGGCTATGCCAAGCATCCGATGGCGGGCGTCCCGGCGGTGGGTTTTTCCGCGACCACGACGATCAAGCGCTCGGACTGGGGGTTCACCACCTTTGTGCCGGCCATCGGCGATGACGTGCAGATCTTCATCGAAACCGAATTCACCAAGCCGAACTGAGACCTGCGATGGCCGTCAGCCCCGCGCGCTATTCGAGCGTTGCCATCATCCTTCACTGGGTGATGGCGCTCGCCTTCATTCTGATGCTGACCAGCGGTTTCGTCATGACGTCGGATCTGCTGTCGCAGTCGCTGAAATTCAGGATGTTCCAATGGCACAAGGGGCTTGGCGTCCTGCTGCTGCTGGCTTTCGTGCTGCGCCTGGGCTGGCGGCTGTTCAACCGCCCGCCGGCCTTTCCCGCCAGCCTGAAGGGCTTTGCCCTGCTGGTGGCGAAGGGCGGGCATTGGCTGCTTTATGGCCTGATGGCGGCCATGCCGGCAACCGGCTGGATCATGGTTTCGGCCTCGGTCTATGGCCTGCCGACCATCGTCTTCGGCTGGTTCGAATGGCCGCATCTGCCCGGCCTTGCCGGCGATGAGGCGGTGAGCGACGGGGCGAAAAGCGCACATCTGGCCCTGGCCCTGCTGTTCTGCGCCGCCATCGCCGGCCATATCGCCGCCGTGATCAAGCATTACCTCTTCGACCGGGAGAATTTCATGACCCGGATGTGGTGGAGCAAGGAACCCTCGTGATGAAGACGCGGCTTTTCGCCGGCCTGCTGCTGGCCACCCTGTCGCTGCCGGTGCTGTCGCTACCGGCCCTGGCCGGCCCCTATGCGGTCGATCCGGCCAAAAGCACGGTCGCCTTTGCCGGCACCCATGCGGGCGAGAAATTCACCGGCAGCTTCAAGAATTTCACCGCCGAGATCAGCTTCGATCCGGCCGATCTGGCTGCCTCGTCCTTGAAGGTCAGCTTCGATCCGGCCTCGGCCGCGACCGGCAATGCCATGTATGATGGCACGCTGCCGCAGGCGGACTGGTTCAACGTGAAGGAATTTCCGGCAGCGACCTTCGTCTCGTCGAAGATCGAGGCCGGCGCCGATGGCGGCTATATCGCGACCGGCACCCTGACCATCCGCGGCGTGGCGAAGGAGATCAGCTTTCCCTTCACCCTGACCGCCCTCGACCAGGCGCCGGTCATCGCCCGGGCCAGCCTGACGCTCGACCGGCTCGCCTTCGGTCTCGGCGCCAAATCGGACCCCAAGGCGGAATGGGTGAGCCGGGAGATCGACATTGCCATCGAAATTACGGCCAGTCCCGAAGGCTGATTGATCCTTGATCGGGGCGAGTCGGGCTATCATAGTCCCCTACTTGCCCGGCCGGCCGCCGGGCCTGAGCAGGGCGCCCATGGCCGACGATATTACACAGGAGATCAAATCCCGCCTTCTGCTGTCCACCGTGGTGGGCCGCCGCACCAAGATCGTGCGCAAGGGCCGGATGGATTTCATGGCGCTTTGCCCCTTCCACGGGGAAAAGACGCCGTCCTTCCATGTGATGGACGACAAGGGCGCCTATTACTGCTTCGGCTGCGGCGAGAAGGGCGACATTTTCACCTTCGTCCAGAAGACGGAGAATCTGGGCTTTCGCGAAGCCCTGGAAAAACTGGCTGCGGAAGCCGGGGTCGCCCTGCCGGCCCCGAACCCGGAAGCGAAGCAGCAGGCCGAGCGGCGCCAGACCCTGCATGATGCGCTGGAAGCCGCCTGCGCCTGGTACGAAGCCCAGTTGAGGACCCAGGCCGGCAGCGCCGCCCGCGATTATTTCGCCCGCCGCGGCCTGACCCCGGCGACCATTGCCCGCTTCCGCCTCGGCTTTGCGCCTTCGGGCAGCACCGGGCTGAAGGATGCGCTGATCGCCCGCGGCTTCCCGCCTGACTTGCTGATCGAGGCCGGGCTGGTGCGCCAGCCGGACGATGGCCGCGCCCCATACGACTATTTCCGCGACCGGGTGACCTTCCCGATTCGCGATGCCCGGGGCCGGGTCATCGCCTTCGGTGCCCGCACCATGGGCGACGCCGAGCCGAAATATCTGAATTCCCCGGAAACCCCGCTGTTCCACAAGGGCGATACGCTGTTCAACCTGAACCTCGCCCGGGAGGCCGCTCATAAGGCCGGCCGGGTGATGGTCTGCGAAGGTTATATGGATGTCATCGCCCTCGATCAGGCGGGCATCGCCGAGGCGGTGGCGCCCCTCGGCACCGCCCTGACCGAAGGCCAGCTTGAGGCGCTGTGGCGCCTGGCCCCCGAACCGATCCTCTGTTTCGATGGCGACAAGGCGGGGCAGCGGGCGGCCAGCCGGGCGCTCGATCGGGCGCTGCCGATCCTGAAGCCGGGTCATTCCCTGTGTTTCCTCACCCTGCCGGATAATCTCGACCCCGATGAATTGATCCGGCGCGACGGGGTGGCGGCCATGCGCGGCCTGCTGGACAAGGCCCAGCCCCTGGTCGATTTCCTCTGGCAGCGGGAGCGGGCGGCGGCGGATCTCTCCACCCCCGAACGCCGTGCCGCTTTCGAGACCCGGATCGGCGCCGTGGTGCGGGAAATCGCCGACCAGCGCCTGCAACTCCACTACCGGGAGGAATTCCGGGGTCGGGTGCGCCTGCTGCTGGACGAATTGCGGCCCAAGCGGGCGCCGCGTCCGGCCCGGCGGGGCGGAC
>Ga0209066_10007334_pt1 | contig 10963 bp, 9 predicted proteins | sample All_14_2_FD_187198 | JGI IMG/M metagenome (GOLD analysis project Ga0209066, IMG submission 187198) | Freshwater microbial communities in response to fracking from Pennsylvania, USA - Allegheny Zone_MetaG_DW_15 (SPAdes) (version 2) ... | reverse complement strand
TCGGCGGAGGCGAGTTCGACTCGGGTCCGGGCGGCAAGGGCTCCAACCAGGCCATCGGCGCCGCCAGGCTCGGCGCGCGCGTCTCGCTGCTCACCGCGATCGGCGACGACGCGTTCGGCCGATCCGCCGTCGACCTCTGGGCGAGTGAGGGGGTCGGCGCCGAGCACGTCGTCATCGGCTCGCGCCCCACCATGGTCGGCTTCATCCTCGTCGAGCCATCGGGCGAGAACCGGATCGCCATCGCACCCGGCGCGCTCGACGAGCTCGACGCCGCGAGCGTCGCCGGCTTCCGCGCGCAGATCGAGGAGGCGGACGTCCTCGTCGTCTCCATGGAGATCCCGGAGTCGGCGGTGGTCGAGGCGCTCCGGATCGGTCGCGAGGTCGGCACGACGACGCTCCTGAACCCCGCGCCGGCGCGCGCGCTGCCCGACGACATCTGGACGAGCATCGACGTGCTCACCCCGAACGAGTCCGAGGCGCCCGTCCTGCTCGGCCTCGGGCCCGACCACGGCCGGGACGAGCAGACGCTCGTCGCCGAGCTCCAGGCGCGCACCGGCGGCATCGTGATCCTCACGAGGGGCGGCCGTGGCGCACTCGTCTGCGACACCACCGGCGCCATCGTCGACGTGCCGCCGACCCGGGTCGACGTCGTCGTCGACACGACCGGCGCCGGCGACTCCTTCACCGCCGCGCTCGCGGTCGCGATCGCCGAGGGGCGACCGATCGTCGAGGCGGCCCGCTTCGCCGCCCTCGCCGGCGCCCACGCCGTCGGCATCGCCGGCGTCGTCCCCGCCCTTCCCACCCGACTCCAGCTCGAGCACCCGATTGGACCCGTCCGATGACCGCGACCGCCGCACCGACGCGCACGTCCCGACTCGATCTGCGCAGGATCGTCCGCGCGAGAGAGGCCGGCGTCTTCGCGGCGCTCGTGCTCCTCTTCGTGCTCGGGGTGGTGCTCTCGCCGAGCTTCGTCCAGCCGGGCAACCTGCTCTCGGTCGGCCAGCAGATCGCCCAGATCGGGATCATGGCCGTCGGGATGACCTTCGTCATCCTCAACGGCGAGATCGACCTGTCGATCGGCTCGATCTACGCGCTCTCGGCGATCTCCACGGGCATGGCGATCACCGCCGGCATCCCCTGGGGCGTCGCGATCCTCATCGGCATCGCGATCTCCGCGGTGGCGGGAACCCTGAACGGCCTCGCCGTCGTCGGCCTCGGCGTGCCCTCCTTCATCGTCACGCTCGGCAGCCTCAGCGTGTTCCGCGGCGTCGCGCTGCTCATCTCGGACGGCGCGCCGATCTCGCTCTCGAGCGACCTCCCCGGCATCGCCTCGTTCACCCTCATCGGCCAGGGCCGGCTCTTCGGGGTCATCCCGATGCAGCTCATCATCTTCGTGGTGATCGCCGCGATCGGCGTGGTCCTGCTCTCGCGCTCGCGCCTCGGCTTCAACACCTACGCCGTCGGCGGCAACCCCGAGGCGGCGCGACTCGTCGGCATCTCCGTCGCTCGCGTCAAGCTCGTCGCCTTCATCCTCTCGGGCGTCACCGCCGGGATCGCCGGCGTGCTCGGGCTCTCGTTCCTCTCCTACGTCCAGGGCGTCACCGGCACGGGCCTCGAGCTCACCGTCATCTCGGCGGTCATCATCGGCGGCGCCGCCCTCTTCGGCGGCACCGGCACCATGTGGGGCACGATCATCGGCGTCCTCTTCATCGGGCTGCTGCAGAACATCCTCAACATCAACGGCATCTCGTCCTTCTGGCAGACCGTCGTCACCGGCCTCGTCATCGTCGCCGCCGTCGCGGCCGACACCTGGCAGCGCCGCCGCAAGTCCAAGGCCTGAGCGGCGCCGGCCCGGCCGGCCCGCCTCCCATCCGTCACCGCCCATCCCCACCCACCTGCACACAGGACAGACGAACAAAGGAGTACCCATGTCCCTGCTCTCCACCGCCAGACGACTGCTCGTCACCGGCGCCATCGCCACGGTCGCGGCCGTCGCCCTCAGCGGCTGCGGCGCCATCACGACGGGCGCCGAGACGTCGTCGACGAACGGCGGCTTCCAGCTCGCCGGCTACATCCAGGACCGGATCGACTCGGGCGAGCCGCTGCGCATCAAGCTCAGCTACCACGACCCGTCGCTCGCCTTCGCGACGCCGATCAGCGCCGGCATGGAGCGCGCCGGCGAGGAGCTCGGCGTCGACGTCCAGCTCATCGGCCCGACGGGCGGCGACGCGGCCAAGCAGGTCGCCGAGCTGCAGACGCTCATCCAGCAGCAGGCGGTCGACGGCCTCGCGGTCTCGTCGGCGTCGAGCGACGCGCTCAAGCCGGTGATCGCCGAGGCGATCTCGGCGGGCATCCCGATCATCTCCTTCAACACGAACAACCCCGACTCCGAGCAGATGGGCTTCGTGGGCCAGGACCTCAAGGCCTCCGGGCAGTCGCAGGCCGAGGAGCTCGCGTCGGTGCTCGGCGAGTCGGCGACCGGCAAGGTCGTCGTCTTCTCGCTCGACACCGGGGCCGGATGGTCGAACGACCGGTTCAGCGGCTTCGAGGCGGGCCTGTCGGGCACGGGCCTCGAGATCGTCGGTCCGGTGAACGTCGGCAACGAGCCGAACGCCGCATACAACGTCGTCGAGTCGACGATGGCCGGCCAGTCGGGCGTCGTCGCGATCGCCGGGCTCGACTGCTGCTCGACGACCGCCGCCGCCACCTGGGTGCAGCAGTCGGGCAACGCCGGCAAGATCGTCATGGTCGGCTTCGACCTGCTGCCGCAGACCGCGGACTTCATCACCAACGGGGTCGTGTCGTTCACGATCAGCCAGAACCCTGAGGAGCAGGGCTACCAGGCGGTCAAGGTGCTCTACGACTTCCTGACGGCCGGCACCCCGATCACGGGCGTCGACACCGGTGCCCAGTTCATCACGCTCGCGAACATCGCGGACGCGACGGTGGAGGGCTGATCTGATGTCCCCGCTTCCCCCGCTCGGCACCGCTGCCGTCGGCGACCCGGCTCGGCCCCCGGCCGTCCGGATCACCGACCTCAGCCGGAGCTTCGGCCCCGTGCGCGCACTCGACGGCGTGAGCTTCGACATCGCCGCAGGCGAGGTCACGGCGCTCCTCGGCGAGAACGGCGCCGGCAAGTCGACGCTGCTGAAGATCCTCGCGGGTCTGCAGCCGCCGAGCGGGGGAGGCATCATCGTCGACGGGCGTCCCGTCGAGCGATTCGATCCGAACACGATGCTCACCGAGCACCGGATCGCGATCGTCCCCCAGGAGCTCTCGCTCCTGCCCGACCGCACGGTCGCGGAGAACATCCTCTCCGGGATCGAGCCGGGCGGTCGCCTCATGCCCTCGCGGCGACGGATGCTCAGTCGCACCGTCGAGCTCCTCGCGGAGCTCGACCTCGACGTCGATCCGAACGCCTCCGCGCGCAGCCTCGACCTCGCGACCCAGCAGCTCGTCGTCGTCGCGCGCTCCATCGCCCGCGACTGCGCGGTGCTCATCCTCGACGAGCCGACCGCGATGCTCACGCCGGCGGAGTCCGACCGGCTGTTCGCGCTCATCGGCCGTCTCAAGCGCGCCGGCACGACGATCGTCTACGTCTCGCACCGCATGCCAGAGGTCTTCATGCTCGCCGACCGGATCGAGGTGCTGCGCGACGGCCGGCACGTCGCCGGCTGGGCGCGCAGCGAGGTGACGCCGGAGCAGGCGGTCGCCGCGATGGTCGGCCGCGAGCTCGGACAGTTCACGAGCCGCGCCGAGCTCTCGCCCGCCGGCCCGCCGCCCGCCGACGTGCCGGCGCTCGCGCTGCGGGCGCTCGGCGGCCGTCGTCACCACGACGTCAGCCTCGAGGTCCGCCCCGGCGAGATCGTCGGCGTCGCGGGTCTGCCGGACAGCGGCCGGGTCGAGCTGCTCCACAACGTCTTCGGCGCCGAGCCCGGCACGGCCGGCGTCGTCGAGATCCACGGCGAGCGCTACGACCGCCGCTCCCCGCTCGCGAGCGTCGCCCGCCGCCTCGGCTTCGTCCCGGGCGAGCGGCGGGCGCAGGGGCTGCTCACGACGATGAGCGTCGCCGACAACATCGGCGTGCTCCTGGCCGGTCGGCTCACCCGCGCCGGCTTCGTGCGCCGCCGCGCCCTCGACGAGCGGGCCGCCGGGCTCGCCGCCGACTTCCGGGTGAAGTCGGCGACGCTCGAGCAGCCGATCACGAACCTGTCCGGCGGCAACCAGCAGAAGTCGATGCTCGCGAGGTGGCTCGCGATCGACCCCACCGTGCTCGTCCTCGACGAGCCGACGCGCGGCGTCGACGTCGGGGCGAAGGCCGAGATCTACGAGGCGCTGTTCGCGCTCGCCGACGACGGCGTCGCGGTCCTCTGCTCCTCATCCGACCTCCCCGAGCTGCTCACCGTCACCGACCGGATCGCGATCATGGCCGGCGGCACGATCGTCGACATCGTCGCGACCGCGACGGCGACGGAGGAGTCGATCATGGCGGCCGCGACCGGCGCGACCGGCACCAGGGCGGCGTCGAACGCCGCCGAACCGCACACGAAGGAGACACCACGATGAAGCGCACCGGGATCCTCAACGCCGAGCTCAGCGGCGCCCTCGCGACGCTCGGCCACACCGATCTCGTCCTCGTCGTCGACGCGGGCTTCCCCATCCCGCGCGAGGCGCACCGGATCGACCTCGCCGTCGCCGAGAACCTGCCCGACCTGCGCACGGTGCTCGCGCTCATCGCCGCCGAGATCGTCGTCGAGGGCGTCGTGCGTGCCGACGACGTCGTGACGAACAACCCCCGCCTCGACGAGTGGCTGCAGGCGACGTTCCACGATGCCGAGTTCAGCTCCCGCCCGCACGCCGAGATGCTCGGCGCGATCGCCGCGAAGGCGAAGGTCATCGTGCGCACGGGCGCGTTCGAGCCCTGGGGCAACATCGGGCTGTTCTGCGGCGTCGACGTGCCCAAGTGGTTCGGCGGCGACGGCGTGGTGGCGCCCGACTACTACGCATCGAAGCTCTGACCGACCGCACCACGACCCGACCGACCACGACCCCACGGCGCACCGCGCGCCGCACCCCACAGAAAGCGAACGACATCGTGACCGAATCCGCCGCATCGCTGGCGCCCGCCGAGCTCGCCAAGTTCATCCAGCACACCAAGATCGAGGTGGGCACGACGCGCGACGAGATGATCGCCCACGCGCGCGAGGCCGCCGAGTTCGGCTTCAACGCCGCCATGGTGCCCGCCTCGTGGGTGCCGCTCGTGGCCGCGGAGCTCCAGGGCACCGGGGTGGGCATCGCCTCCGCCCTCGACTTCCCGACCGTCGGCGTGATGACGAGCGCCGGGAAGGCCGCCGAGGCCGCCGAGATCGCCAGGCTCGGCGCGACCCAGCTCGACATCGGCGTGCAGGTCGGGTGGCTCAAGAGCGGGATGTTCGACGAGTTCCGCGAGGACATCGCCGGCGTCGTCCGCGCCTCCGGGATCCCGGTGAAGGTCATGCTCGAGCTGCCCCTGCTCACCCCGGCCGAGCGCGAGGCGGCGGTCGAGCTCGCGCAGGAGGCGGGCGCGGCCTACCTGAAGAACGCGTCGAGCGGCGCGATCGAGACGGCGAACCCGGAGAGCATCCGCTACCTCGTCGAGCGGGCGCGCCCCGGCGTGCTCGTGAAGGCGTCCGGATCGATCAAGACCTACCCGCAGGCCGTCTCGCTCCTCGACGCCGGCGCCGTGCTGCTCGGCACGAGCGCTGGCCTCTCGATCATCTCCGACACCGGGACCGATGCCACGATCAGCTACTGAGCTGTGACGGTTCGCGGCGGGGGGCCTTGGGCTCCCCGCCGCGACCGGCTATAACCGCCCTGAGGGGGTGAGGCCGATGACGGACTCGACCGCGACCATCGACAGCTCGGGGATCAGTCGCGAGGTTCCGGTGGCGATCCACGCGCAGATCTCGGACCGCATCCGCACGCACATCGCCAACGGAGAATGGCCGGCCCACTACCGCCTCAAGAGCGAGCCGGAGCTCGCCGCCGACCTCGGGGTGAGCCGCGGCACGGTGCGACGGGCGCTCGCGACCCTCATCCAGGAGGGGCTCCTGCGGCAGGTGCGCGGTCGCGGCACCTTCGTGACCTCCATGGCGATCGAGCCGTCGATCGCCCAGCGACTCAGCACGCTCTCCGAGGACTTCGCCGACCAGGGCATCCTCTTCGACACCGAGGTCCTCTCGATCCGACTCATCTCGCCGCCGCAGCCCGCCGGCGCGCTGCTCGACCTGCCGCCCTCCGGCACCGTCTTCCACCTGCGCCGGCTGCGCTCGACGGACGGCGTCCCGGTCGCGCTCTTCGAGAACTACGTCCGCAGCGATCTCGCCCCGGGCCTCGACGAGTTCGACTTCGGCGCCGCGAGCCTCTTCGGCCTGCTCGAGGGGCACTTCCAGCTGAAGATCGCGACCGCGCGGCGCACGTTCAGCGCGGAGGCGGCGACGCCGGTGGTCGCCGCGGCGCTCGCCCTGTCGCCCGGCTCGCCCGTGCAGTACCTGCAGCAGGTCACCTACCTCGCCGACGGGCGGCCGGTCGAGTACTCGGACGTGTGGATCCAGAGCCAGCGGCTCAAGCTCACCTCGCTGCTCTCGCGGCGCTGATCCCGCTCGCGGTCGCCGTCAGCGCAGTCGGCGCCCGGCGCCCCACACGCCCGCGACCGCGAGCGCGTCGGTGAGGATCACCGCGTCGGCGGCGGAGCCCGCGCGCAGCCGGCCGAGTCGGCGGTCGAGGCCGAGCGCCGTCGCGGGCACGAGGGTGAGCGCCGCGATCGCGTCGGCGAGCGGCAGCCCGACCTCCCCGACCGCGATCCGGAGCGCGCGGTCCTGGGTGAGCGTCGACCCGGCGATCGTGTCGGTGCCGCGGAGCGTCGCGAGCCCGTCGCGGACGGTCACCGCGAGCGCGCCGAGCTGCCAGTCGCCGTCGGCGGCGCCGGCGGCCGCCATCGCGTCGGTCACGATCGCGACCCGCCCCGGCGCGCCGTCGAAGGCGAGCCTCGCGACGGGCGGCACGACGTGCATGCCGTCGAGGACGAGCTCGAGCGTGACCCGTTCGTCGCGCATCGCCGCGATGACGGGGCCTGGCGCGCGGTGGTGGATGCCCGGCATGGCGTTGAACGCGTGCGTGAGGATCGTCGCACCGCGGTCGAAGGCCTCGCTCGCGATCTCGGCGGTCGCCTCGGTGTGCCCGACCGCGGCGCGCACCCCGGCCCCGACGAGTCGCTCGATCGCGGCCATCGCCCCCGGCAGCTCCGGTGCGATCGTCACCTGCCGCAGCGTGCCGCGCGCGGCGTCGATGAGCTGCTCGACGGCGTCCTGGTCCGGCTCGCGGAGGAAGGCCGGCGCGTGGGCGCCGCGTCGGGTCGGGGCGAGGAACGGGCCCTCCGCGTGGGCGCCGAGGATGAGCGGGTCGGCCTCGGCGAGGTCGGCGATGAGCCCGAGCGAGGCGCGCAGCGCCGGGAGCGGCGCGGCGACGAGGCTGAGCACCGAGCGCGTCGTGCCGTGCGCGCGGTGGGCCGCGACGGCGGTCGCGATCGCCTCACCGCCGTCGTCGACCGAGGCGCCCCCGCCGCCGTGCCCGTGGATGTCGATGAAGCCGGGCGCGAGGATCCGGCCGTGGACGTCGACGACCTCGGCCCCCGCCGAGAGCGGCGCGCCGCCGGTGCCGGTCGCGGTGATCGTGTCGCCGTCGACGCGCATCCAGAAGTCGGCGACCTCGCCGTCGGCGTCGACCTTGCGGGCGTTGACGAAGAGGAGGCTCACGGTGTGCTCCGGATCATGGGGTCATCGGAAGATGATGGTGCGCGCCCCGTCGACGAGCACGCGGTGCTCGGCGAACCACTGGACGGCGCGGGAGAGGGTCCGCGACTCCTCGTCCTGGCCGATCGCGGCGAGCTGGGCGGGGGATCGGGTGTGGTCGACGCGGACGACCGACTGCTCGATGATCGGCCCCTCGTCGAGGTCGCTCGTGACGAAGTGCGCGGTCGCCCCGATGAGCTTCACGCCGCGGGCGTGGGCCTGGCGATACGGGTTCGCGCCCTTGAATCCGGGCAGGAACGAGTGGTGGATGTTGATCGCCCGTCCTGCGAGCTCGCCGCAGAGGTCCGGGCTGAGGATCTGCATGTAGCGGGCGAGCACGGTGAGCTCGATGTCGTGCGCGGCGACGAGCTCGCGCACGCGGCCCTCGAACGCGGCCTTCTCGTCCGGCGTCGTCACCGGCATCCACTCGAAGGGCACGTCGTAGAGCTCGGCGAGCCCCGCGAGGTCGGGGTGGTTGCCGAGCACCACGGGCATGTCGATCGTGAGCTGGTCGGCGCGGCGACGGTAGAGCAGGTCGCCGAGGCAGTGCCCGGCCTTCGAGACGAGCACGAGGGTGCGCAGCGGGCGCCCGACCTCGTCGAGCGTCCAGCTCATGCCGTAGTGGGCGAAGACGGGGGCGAAGAGCGCGGCCATGGCGTCGCGGGAGACCTGGGTCTCGACCTGCACCCGCATGAAGAAGCGCCCGGTGTCCTCCGAGGAGAACTGCTGCAGCTCCGTGATGTTGCCGGCGGCCTCGACGATCGCGCCGGTCATCGCGTGGACGATGCCGGGGCGGTCCTCGCAGGTGATCGACAGGAGCCAGTGGTTGGGGCGGGCGGCGGACATCACCGGTCCAGCGTAGCCGCGGGGTCGGCGCCGGCCTCGTCCGCTCGGCTCGTGCGCGGCGCCGGCCAGGCGACGCCGGGCACGCGCTCGTAGCGCAGGCCGTCGGCCTCCCACCGGCGGGCGAGCCGTGCGAGGCGGTCGCGGAAGTCGTCGAGGTCGCGCGGCCGACCGTCCCGGGGGCGCGGCGACCAGGCGAGCTCGGCGACGGCCGCGATCCTCGGGTAGACCATCGAGCGCAGCGCGTCGCGGTCGACGATCGTCTCGGTGAAGACCGTCGCCTCGATGCCGAGGATGCCGGCCTCGCCGAGTCCAGGCACGATCTCGGTCGGCTCCCAGCCGTAGGCGTCCTCGAGCGTCGTCGGCGCGCCCGGCCAGATGAGGCCGATGGGGTGGTCCTCGGTGTACTTGATGTCGAGGTAGGCGGCGTCGGCGGGGGAGAGGATGGCCCGGCCGCCCTGCGCGACGAAGGCGAGCAGGTGCTCGGCGTGGTCCTCCTGCGGCGCGGTGAGGTTCCAGTACTGGCCGATCGTGCCAGGCGGCAGGTCGTGCGAGCGCCCCATCTCGTGCCAGCCGATGAGCGTCTTGCCGGTCGCGGCCCCGATCGCGGCGGCGCGGCGGATGAACTCGAGGAAGTCGTCCTCCGGCGTCGCGAGGCACTCGTCGCCGCCGATGTGCAGCCACGGGCCGGGCGTCATGGCCGCGACCTCGCCGAGCACGTCCTCGACGAAGCGGTAGCTCGCCTCGTTGCGCGGGTCGAGGGTCGAGAAGCCCACCTCGATGCCCTCGTATGGCGCCGGGACGACGCCGGCCGGCGCGAGCTCGGGGTAGGCCGTGAGCGCCGCGTTCGTGTGGCCGGGCAGGTCGATCTCGGGGACGACGACGACGTGCCTCGCGGCGGCGTGCTCGACGATCCGGCGCCAGTCGTCCTTCGTGTAGTGGCCGCCGCCCCCGCCGCCGACCTGGGTGCTCGCGCCGATGCCGGTGAGCGCGGGGCGCGCGTCGATCGCGATCCGCCATCCCTGGTCGTCGGTGAGGTGCAGGTGGAGGCGGTTGAGCTTGAGGGCGGCGAGGTCGTCGATGAGCTCGAGCACGGTCTCGACGGGGTGGAAGTGGCGGGCGACGTCGAGCATGAGCCCGCGCCAGGCGAAGCGGGGGGCGTCGTCGATGACGAGCGCGGGGAGGCGGGTTGCGCCGTCGGCGCGGGCGCCGTCGGCGAGGCGCGCAAGGGTGGTCGCGGCGTAGGCCTCCCCGGCGTCGTCGGCCGCGGCGATGGTCGGCCGCTCGCCGCCGGTGTCGAGCCGGTAGCCCTCCGGTGCGATGTCGGGATCGCGCACGACGACGGGCGTCGCGTCGAGCGGCGCCCCCGTCGTGGCGGCCGCGCGCGTCGACGCGGGCAGCGGGATGACCGGCACGTCGCCTCCTGTCGTCCGCCGTCCCCGGCGAGTTTGTTAGGACTCCTGACGAACTCGATCCTACCCGCGCCGGCTCCCGGGTGCGAGCGCGGGCGGCCCGCCCGCCGCGCGTAGACTCGTCTGGCGGTCGGCGAGATCACGGCCGCCCACGACCCCGCGGCGACCGGCGGGCGTCGCGCCACCACCCGTCGCGCCGGATCCCATGCCGAAGACCGCCGCTCCCGCGTTCCCGCTCGCCCGCCTCCTCGTCGTCGCCGGGGCGATGTTCGCCTCCGTCAGCAGCGAGTTCCTGCCGACGGGGATCCTGCCCGAGATCGCCAGGGAGCTCGAGGTGAGCGAGGCGCAGGTCGGCCTGCTCGTCACCGTCTTCGCCTTCACCGTGGCGTTCACCGCGGCACCGCTGACGACGCTCACCCAGCGCTACTCGCGCAAGCGGCTCATGATCGTGCTCCTCGGGGCCTTCGCGATCACGAACGTCGTCTGCGCGCTCGCCCCCACCTACTGGGTGCTCGCCGCCGCGCGCGTCTTCGGGGGCCTCGCCCACGGGCTCTTCTGGGCCGTCGCCGGGCCGTATGCGTCGCGGCTCGTCGCCTCGACGCAGGTCGTGCGCGCGACGGCCGTCACGAACTCCGGCGGCACGCTCGCCTTCATGCTCGGCGTGCCCATCGGCGCCGCGATCGGCCACGCCTTCGGCTGGCGCTGGGCCTTCGGGATCATGGCGATCACGATCGTCGTCTTCGCCCTCCTCGTCGCCGCGTTCCTGCCGCCGGTCGAGCACCGCGTCTCGCTGCGCACCGGCGAGATCCCGATCGCCATCCGACGCGATCCAACGCTGCCGTTCGTCATCCTCATCTGCGTCACGATCATGCTCGCGTT
>Ga0209066_10007333_pt1 | contig 10966 bp, 7 predicted proteins | sample All_14_2_FD_187198 | JGI IMG/M metagenome (GOLD analysis project Ga0209066, IMG submission 187198) | Freshwater microbial communities in response to fracking from Pennsylvania, USA - Allegheny Zone_MetaG_DW_15 (SPAdes) (version 2) ... | reverse complement strand
GCTGTCCTGCTCGGGCTTCTGCGTGACCTGCCGCGTGGCCAGCCAGTTGTTGAAGGTTTCGCGTGCGGCGCGGTTGTTGGCCTGCGCGGTCTGGTGGCGCAGCTGGGCCTGCTCCAGCGCGGCCTGTGCCTCGTCGGCGGCCCGCCCGGCGTCCTTGATGGACTGCTTGAGCGCGGGCGTGCGCTGCGGGTCCATGAAGTCCTCGATAGAGCGGTGCTGCTCCACCTGCGGCAGATCGCCGACGATGGTGCTGCCCAGGCCGATGAGGAACCAGGCAAACAGGAATGCCACCAGCCACAGGCCGCGGCGAAACCATTTTTCAGACAGGCGCAAGGCGTTGCTCATGGTCGTTACCCCCTCGAATCAGAACATTGCTGCAGATTGTGACCCGGCCGCCGGCCGGGGCGCCCCGACCCTGTACCGAGCCGCGACAGGGAGCAGATCGTGCCTGCGAAGGTGCCATCCACCGATGGAGATCATCTCGGGGAACAACCGCATCGGCCGTCGGGTGCAGGAATCCGATACCGGAAGGTGGCGGTGACGGTGGCCTTCGCTCGACTTGACGACGTGCCGGGCACATACTTTCTCATCCTTGCCCACCTGAGACCGTCATGCCTGCCCTCACGCTCCACTACCACCCGCTTTCTTCGTACTGCCAGAAGGTGCTGATCGCGCTCGACGTGCTGGGCGTCGACGTCGACCAGCGGCTGCTGAATCTGGGTGACCCTGAGGAACGCGCGGCGCACCTGGCCCTGTGGCCCACGGGCAAGATGCCGCTGCTGGTGGATCAGGGCCGTCCCATCCCGGAGACGAGCATCATCATCGAGTACCTGCAGCGTCACCATGCAGCCCCCGGCCGCACGCTCATCCCGCCAGACCCGGACGCGGCGCTGAACGTGCGCTTGTGGGACCGCCTGTTCGACCTGTACGTCATGACGCCGATGCAGGCGCTCACCGCCGACCTGCTGCGTCCGGAGGGTGATCGCGACGCTTTCGGCGTGGCCGAGGCACGCGAGAAGCTGCTGTCGGCCTACGCGTTCATCGACCGCCACCTCGAAGGGAATACCTGGGTGAGCGGTGAGGAATTCAGCATGGCCGACTGCGCTGCGGCGCCTGCGCTGTTCTATGCCGTGACCTATGTGCCACTGCCGCCACCGCATGAACATCTGGCAGCCTACTTCGAGCGTTTGATGACCCATCCCTCGGTGGCACGGGCCATCGATCAGGCTCGGCCCTGGTTCAGGTTCTATCCGGGTCGTGCGGGACTGGACCGGCGCTTCCTCGAACCGACCAGTGGCTGAGCCACCCGTCCTCAGGCCTTGGCGTCCACATACACCCCGCGTGCCTGCTCGTCCATGGCCAGGGTCAGCAGGCGGCCGTGCAGGGCGTAGCCGCCGGGCTGACTGCGACAGCCGACGACGCTGAACAGGGCGTCGAACCGGGGGGCGACCACGCGCGCCACGCTGCCGCGCGGCAAGGGCACCGCGGCCAGCAGTTGCAGGCCGGTGAAGGACAGGTCGCGCAGGCGGGCGTGCAAGGGCTGGGGCTCGCCGGGCAGGTGCAGCCGGACGGTGGCGTCACGGGCGAAGCGCGGGTCCTGGCGGCGGCCGTGGGCATCGGCGCTGCCACCTTCCTGCTTGCGGGTGGCCACGGGCAGCGGGGTGAGCGGACTGCCACAGCCGTCGCAGCGGCTGCCGCGCTGCATCGGGCCGGCGTGGTGCCGGCCACAGAAGGGGCAGGCGCTGGCCCCACCGCCGTATCCGCTGTCCGGGGCGGGCGCGTGGCCCGTCCGCGCCGTGGCCGTCGCACCGTTGCGCCGCGCCGCCTGCCGGCTGCGGTCGTAGGCGGCGCGGCGCGCGGGGTCACTGAGCACCTCGTAGGCGGTGTTCAGCCGAACGGCGGCCTCGTGTTCACCACCCAGGTCAGGGTGCACACGGCGCCCGCTCATGAGCGCCCGCCAGGCGGCCTTGATCACCTCGGGCGGTGCGTCGGGCTGCACATGCAGGATGCGGTAGAGGTCGGTGCGGTCGTCGGCGGTCATGGCGGTCGTGACGGGGCGCCTGCGCGAACGGGCGCAGCCTGTTCGACCTATCGGCCGCCGGGTGCAAGGCTTGAGGCGGCGCCCGCAGGTGCGGCCTCGCTCAGGGTTTGATGGCGACTTTCAGCACGCCATCGCGCTGGTGGGCGAACAGGTCGTAGGCGGCCACGATGTCGTCCAGCCTGTACTGGTGTGTGACCATCAGACCCAGATCGACCCGACCGGAGGCCAGCACATTCATCAGTCGCCGCATGCGCTCTTTGCCGCCCGGGCACAGGGCGGTGTTGATGCGGTGGTCGCCCAGGCCGGCGGCGAAAGCCGACAGCGGGATCGTCAGGTCGCCGGAATACACGCCCAGGCTGGAGAGCGTGCCGCCCGGCTTGAGCACGCGCAGCGCCGACTCGAAGGTGGCCTGGGTGCCCAGGGCCTCGATGGATGAATCGGCCCCGCGCCCGCCGGTGAGCTTCATCACCTCCTCGACCACGTCGCAGTTGCGGAAGTTCAGCGTCACGTCCGCCCCCAGCTGCCTCGAGATGCCCAGCCTGTGGTCGTTGCCGTCCACCGCAATGATGGTGGACGCACCCAGCAGGCGCGCGCCGGCGGTGGCGCACAGGCCGATCGGCCCCTGGGCGAACACCACCACCGTGTCGCCGATGCGGATGTTGGCGTTCTCCGCGCCCTTGAAGCCGGTGGACATGATGTCCGGGCACATCAGCACCTGCTCGTCGGTCAGACCGTCGGGGATGGGGGCCAGGTTGGCCTGGGCATCGGGCACCAGCACGTATTCGGCCTGGGTGCCGTCGATCAGGTTGCCAAAGCGCCAGCCGGCGGTGGCCTTGAACCCGTGGCAGCCGCACAGACCCTGCGGCACGAGGTAGCTGCCATCCTGCGAGGGCGCGCCATCCTGCGCGGCATAGGAGTTGAAGTTGGGGCAGATGGCGCCGGCGATCACGCGCTGGCCTTCGCTGTAGCCCTGCACCGCACTGCCGAGCTTCTCGATCACGCCCACCGGCTCGTGGCCCACGGTCAGGCCCTTGGCCACCGGGTACTCGCCCTTGAGGATGTGCACGTCGGTGCCGCAGATCGTGGTGGTGGTGATGCGGATCAGCGCGTCGTTCGGGCCAACATCGGGGATCGGCTTGTCAACCACCTCGATGCGGTTGTTCTCGACAAACACGGCGGCTTTCATCATGGCGGGCATGGGCAATCTCCTTGTGGGGGATGGATGGAAGCGGTGCGACCGATTCGCGCACCACAGAGATTCAGTTTATGTAGCACACCGGCGTGACAGCTGATGCATGTCAAGGATCAGCCCGGGGCCGCGCCGTTCGGCCCATGGCGGCCAAACCAGCGCATCAAGTACTGGGCAATGGCATCAAAACCGTTCTGCAGCTGTCCCGCGCTCAGGCTCCAAGGACCGGGATGAAGTCTTCAGGCATTGACTATCCGGGTGCGGTTCTCAGTAGTCAAAGATGTGCTCCACCTGAACGCCTGCGGAAGTCCACTCGCGCAGAGCCTGAGCCAATGTGGGCACTTTGGCGGTGACCACCACACGCTGCCGACCCGGCTGGGTGAGGATGGGCTGCTCAAACAGCACCGCTTCAACGCCCTGCTGCGGACGCCAGCCGGTGTCGCCGACAAGGCTAACCAGGATCACGGACCGGTTGCCAGCGATTTCGCTGAAGTCGGCACCACGACTTGCCAGCGACTGTGCATAGCGCATGAACGCGTCGTAGCGGGGCACGGTCACCAGCGCCGTGCCATCCGGCGACTGGGCAAGGACATGAACATCTGGCCATTGGGGGTCGGACGGCGGCAAGGGCTTGAGCTGTACAGACGTCACCAGCAGCGCCGGGTCGTAGACCGCCTGCGTCCCCAGCTTGATGAGCTGAGCGTAGCCCGCCTTGATCCCGTACTCCAGTGACAGCGCAAAGCGACGCTCCCATTTTCGCAACATGTCCGGACCGACCATGGGAAGCTCCGTCCACAAGGTCTTGAACTGGCGCCAGAAGTCGAACTCATACCATGGGAGCACGCGGATGAAGTCCACATACTCCTGAGCCACCCGGGAGGCCAGCCGATCTTCCGCTGTGGGCGCACTGGCCGTGGCTTGGCTGAGCGCACCGAAGCTGTTCTCGTAGGCGGCTCGCAACGCGTATTCAACCGTGGTGCTGATGCCGATGACCATGACCATCAGGTGATAGCCGGGATTGAGGTCGTGGCCCATCGAACGGCTTTTCTCGAAAACAGTCAGATACCCCGACCAGAACTGGCCGATGTGTCCCAAGAAAGGAAACTGATCGGGCGTACCGTGCTGCACAAAGGCAGCGTACTCTGCAGGGCTGAACACGAGATACCACTCGGGATACGTCAGAAAGGTCTGCTCTACCCCCCGCCGATGCTCGGGAGGCGTGATCAGTGCTGTGGGGGTGGCGGTTGCCGGCGTGGTACCGGTCGCGCTGGGTTGCGCCCAGCACACCGCCGCCACCAGAAAGCCGCCCAAGGTCAACCCGCACCGGATGAGGTATCTCGTCATCATGCGGCCTCCGGCTTCTCAAAGGCCATCAGCAGATTGCGCGACGGATCGTTCGCCTGCGCCAGACGTACCCCGCGATCGACAAGGCCCGCGTCCGTCAGCAGGGCGCACCACTGGGCCACCGGGGCAAAATGACGGCGCTCCGCCCGATTGGTCTCCCAGGGCGCGCCCAGACCGGCGTTGAAGACTGTGTGGGCCAGCGCGACAAAGGCGCGCATTGGCTCGTCGCACACATCGTGATCACGCAAGATGAACACCCCGCCCGGCCTGAGCACCCGCGCCACCGAGGCCAGAAAGGCCGGAAGGCTTTCTGGCCTGGCATGGTGCAGCCCAATGTAGCAGGTCACCAGATCCAGGCTGGCGTCGGCCACGCTGTCGGGCAACGGTGCGTAGTCGTTCAGCGGAAGGAACTCCCCAATCCTGGCCAGACCGCCGCGCTCGACAATATCGACCGGTGACATGCCAGGCGCCACGTCGTGCACAAGCAGCAGGCGACCCTTGACGCGCACCTGCCGACGCAGGTCACTGATGTAGCGCCCCGTGGTACCGATCTCCAGGTAGCCGTCAATGTCCCGTTTGTCGCCCAGCAGTTCCAGCGTCTGGCGCGTCATCTCGGCCTTCTGCTTTGCGAGCGCAGGCAGCGCCAGACGCAAGTCCGCCAGGACCGGTTTGATGCGGGGCAGCTCGCGCTGCAGGTAAAAATAGATGTCCTCTTCACTGCTGTGGCGCTGCGTAGCGTCTGCAATCAGCGCGTGGAAACGGTCCTCTGGGTAGAGGCGATAGACGTTCTGGAGGAATCGGTAGAAGCCGTCGCGCAGCCCCGTGTCTTCATACACCGCGTGAAAATCGCTCGCAGGTACCATCGCTGTGGCTGGCCCAGGCTGCAGCGTCGGCGCGTAGTAGGTGTCCCAGAGCACATTGCGCCAACGGAAGTTGGGGTCAAGACGGCCCTTGAGCGCAAAGAGTTCACGCGCCCGAGGGTAGGCGGCGTGAAACTGGGCCGGCGTGGCGTGTGGCTGGTAAGGAAGGTAGTAGCCACCGCCCACACTGATCGCGGCGTCGATCAGTTCGCGCGTCCAGACCGCCACCCGCTGCTTGGCGTTGTCGCGCGTGCGCTGCTTGTAGTAGAGCACGAAGGCGAAGGTCTCTCCCTTGGCCCAAGCCAGCAACGTGCCCGGATCGGGGATCGCGTGACGCACCGATATATTGATGGCGTTGACACGGTGGCGCTGCAGGATCTCGGCCACCTTCGGCACGAACGCCTCAAACCGGTCGATCGGACAGAAGTATTCCTGCAGGACATAGGTGGCCTTTTCGCGCGACGCCGGCTCCAGCTCTGCCACGTCGTAGCTGGCCTCGAAGTTGCGCCAGTGCACCTTTCTGCGCCAGAAAACCAGTGGGTCAATCAGATACTCGCGTCGCCACTTGCCCAGCGGCGTCTCGGTGATGGCCCAGACGAAGTACCGGTGCAGCGGATAGGTCGCACCGTGTTCATGCAAGCGACGTGGCTCGGTCACCGGGCGCTCAGTGCGCCGCCAGGTCACCGAACGAACCCGCTGAAACTGCGGCGGGTAGAGGTCGGCGTTGTGGAACACGGCGTCTGCTGACCCACGGATCTGTGCACGAAAATGAGCCAGATAGTCCGTCGCGCTCATCTTCCGGTTCACCCGTTCCACGCGCACATTGTTCGTCAGGTCCAGCTCAACCTCGGTGATCACGCCCAGACCCCCGTACCCCCCGACCACCCCATAGAACAGTTCGGCGTTCTCTGTCGGGCTGGCTTGCTGATCTGTGCCGTCGGCCAGCACCACCCGCAGCGAACGCACCGACAGCACCAGCGGCCCAAGACCGATGTACCGGCCGTGCACATTCACCGACACCGAACCGCCGACCGTGAAGTTGGCATAGGTCTGCATGATCTTGACGGACAGGTCGTGCGGGTCGATGAAGCGCTGGATATCGCACCAGCGGATGCCGGCCTGCACGCGGATCGTCTTCTCGGTCGGCGAGAACGCCAGCACCTGGTTCATCTGCCGCATGTCCAGGTGCAGGCTGCCCGGACTGGCCGTCTGCCCGCCCATGCTGAAGCGCCCGCCGCCGACCGAAACCGGCCCATCGGTGCGCCGGAGTGCATCCACGACCTCCTGCTGAGTGCGCGGCGTGGCCACCGCCCAGACCGCTACCGGGTTCAACCCCGTGACATCATTGACGATGTGCTGAGTCATTTGATTCGATTTCCTCTCTGAATGTCGTTGTCGATGAACACCGGGCGATCAACGTCGAACCGGCTCCTGCAGGGATGCAACCCGCTCCTGCAGCAGGGCTGGCGTCACGCGCGGGAAAGGCACCGGCTCGCCCACATTCAGTCCCACGCGGTTGAAGAGTCCGCGCCGGAAGGGTTTGACCATGGCGGTGGGCTGGCCCTGGCTGAGTTCGATCCGGCTGAAGTAGGAGCCCCACAGGTTGGTCAGCGCCAGCGGGATGACGGGCACATCGAGACCCTCGGCCTGCGCGTTCTCCAGGATCTTCATGATGCCGCCCTTGAAGGGCTGCAGGGTGCCGTCGCGGGTGATGCCGCCTTCAGGAAAGATGCCCAGCAGGTCGCCCTCGCGCAGCACCTGGGCGGCCTCGCGGAACGCGGCCTCGTAGGCTGCGGCGTCTTCCTTCTGCGGCGCCACCGGGATGGCTTTGGCCAGCCTGAACAGCCAACCCAGCACCGGCACGCGGAAGATGCGGTGGTCCATGAGGAAGCGGACGGGGCGCGGGCTGGCGGCCATGAGCAGGACGGCGTCGACGAAGCTCACATGGTTGCAGGCCAGCACCGCAGCGCCGCTGGTGGGAATGTGCTCGTCCCCCGTCACCCGGAAGCGGTAGACGCAGCGCGAGGCCATCCAGGCCACGAAGCGCAGCAGGTATTCGGGCACCAGCAGGAAGATGTAGAACGCGACCACCGCATTGGCCAGGCCGACCGCCAGGAACAGTTCGGTGACCGACAGGCCCGCGCCCAGCAGCACACCGGCCAGCAGCGAGCTGGCGATCATGAACAGCGCATTGAGGATGTTGTTGGCGGCGATGATGCGCGCGCGGTGCGTGGGCTGGCTGCGCATCTGGATCAGCGCGTACATGGGCACGCTGTAGATGCCGGTGAAGAGCGAAAGCAGCAGCAGGTCGGCCAGCAGGCGCCAGTGCGCCGGCTGCGCCAGGAAGGCCGCCACACCCAGGCGCTGCGTGCCCCCCAGGCCGTTCGAAGCGAAGTACAGGTCCACCGCAAACACCGTCATGCCGATGGCGCCCAGCGGCACCAGGCCGATCTCCACATGCCGGCGGCTGAGCATTTCGCACAGCAGCGCGCCCACACCGATGCCGACCGAGAACACCACCAGCAGCAGGGAAGCCACCTGCTCGTCGCCGCGCAGCACCTCGCGGGCGAACGCGGGGAAGTTGGCCAGGAACACAGCGCCGAAGAACCACATCCAGCTGATGCCCAGCAGGGAGCGGAACACCACCGGGCTCTGCTGCGCCAGTTGCAGGTTGCGCCAGGTTTCGGTGAAAGGGTTCCAGTTGATGCGCAGGCCCGGGTCGGTGGCCGGCGAGACCGGCACCGCCTGCGCCAGCACGCGGCCGAGCACGGCCAGGCCCAGGCAGGTGGCGGCCACATAGGCCGGGCCGACCCCGGGCAGCGCGATCAGCAGGCCGCCGACCACATTGCCCAGCAGGATGGCGACGAAGGTGCCCATCTCCACCATGCCGTTGCCGCCGGTCAGCTCGCGCTCGTCCAGGTGTTGCGGCAGGTAGGCGAACTTGACCGGCCCGAACAGGGTGCTGTGCAGGCCCATGAGGAACACGCAGGCCAGCAGCAGCGGTACCTGGCCCTGTACGAAGCCCCAGGCGGCCAGCGCCATGATGGCGATCTCCAGACTCTTGACCAGCTGGATCAGCCGCTGCTTGGGGTACTTGTCGGCCAGCTGGCCGCTGGTGGCCGAGAACAGCAGGTAAGGCGCGATGAACAGCGCACCGATCACCAGCCCGGCCAGCGACGGCGGCAGCCAGTCCAGCTGCAGCTGGTAGGTCACCATCACGGTGAAGGCGAACTTGAAGACGTTGTCGTTGCCGGCGCCGAGGAACTGCACCCAGAAAAACGGGGCGAACCGGCGCTGGGTCAGCAAAGAGAACTGGCTGCCGTGCGCCGGGGCGGCGCTGTTCGGGGCACTCATGCGGGACTTCCTCCTGGGGTTGCGCTTCGGGCGGCGCGGCTGGCTGCATTCTGGCGCATCGGCAGTGTGCGGCGGCGAGGGCACGGCAGGAGGCATGACGCGATACAGTTGAAACATCCACCCCCTGAAGTACCGCCAGCCGATACCCGCCCCATGAGCACCACCCTGGACCTCGTCTCTGCCATCAAGAAGGAACTCAAGGCCGCGCAGATGACCTATGCCGACCTCGCCCTGGCCCTGGGCATGGCCGAATCGAGTGTGAAACGCATGCTGGCCAAGGGCGACATGTCGCTCTCGCGGGTGGATGAGATCTGCCGCGCCCTCAGGCTGGACTTCGCCGAACTGGCCCGGCGGGTGGCCGACGCGCAGCCGCTGCTCAAGGAAATGACGGCCGAGCAGGAGCGCGCGGTGGTGGCCGACAAGAAGCTGCTGCTGGTGGCCATCTGCGTGCTCAGCCAGTGGACACTGGAGCAGATCACCGCCCAGTACCGCCTGAGCGAAGCCGAGTGCGTGAAGTACCTGGTGCAGCTCGACCGCATCGGCATCATCGAGTTGCGGCCGCTCAACCGCTACCGCCTGAAGCTGGCCAAGACCTTCCGCTGGCGGCCGCATGGCCCGGTGATGAACTATTTCCGCGACCACGCCCTGCTGGACTATTTCGCCGGCGGGTTCGACGGCGGTGGCGAGGGGCTGATGCTGGTGCACGGCGCCATCAGCCGGGCGCTGGCACCGGTGTTCCTGGAGCGGCTGCAGCGCGTGGCGCAGGACTTCGCGCAGCAGCACCAGACCGACCAGAAGCTGGCCGAGAAAGAACGCGAGGGCTACACCCTGGTGCTGGCCATGCGCAGCTGGGAATTCGAGGCCTTCGCCCAGTTGCGCCGGTGACAGCCGGTTTCGGCGTGTGAAGCGTCGGCAAAGATCGCTAACAGGTGGTAAAGCGCCACACGGCGGCGCCGTGGCCGCGCTACATTGGCCAGCCCGCAACGCCTTTTGCCGACCATGCGAACTGCTGCCTGGCTGACCGCTTCCGCCCTGCTGATGGCCACCGCCACCACAGCGTCGACCGCCAGCACCGGCGCGCCAGCGTCCACCCCGCCCGACCCGGTGGCCGCCCACTGGCGCGCCCTCTCGCGCTTCGGCTATGGCCCGACACCGGCCACCACCCCGGCCGGGCAGCCCACCGGGATGGCCTGGGCGCGGTCCGAACTGGAGCGGGCCGTTGCCGCCGCCAGCCGCCCGGCGGCCGTGCCCGACGGCCTGCGCGACTTCGCCGCCCCTTTGCCCCAGCTGTTCGCGGCCGAAAGAGACAGCCGCCAGCAGCGGCGCCGCGCCAGCAGCGGCCCCGACCCGGCGAATGCCCGTCAGGCGCCCGTCTCCGCCGAATGGGCGCGCCAGGCCGCGCACTGGCGCCTGCAGGCCTGCAGCGACCCGGCACTGGAAGCGCCGCTGCTGGCCCGCATGACCGAGTTCTGGTTCAACCACCTGAACGTCAGCGCCGGCAAGGCCGCCGCGCGGCCCTTCGTGGGCCACTACCTGCTGCACGCCATCCGCCCCCACGCCCTGGGCCGCTACGAAGACCTGCTGCTGGCCAGCGCGAAGCACCCGGCGATGCTGATGTACCTGGACCAGGCGCGCAGCGTGGCCGAGGGCAGCGCACCCGGACGCCCCGGCGAGGCCGCGCGCGGTCTGAACGAGAACTACGCGCGGGAACTGCTGGAACTCCACACCCTGGGGGTGAACGGCGGCTACACGCAGAACGACGTGCGCGAACTCGCGCGCCTGCTGACCGGCTGGACGGTCGCACCCGACCAGGCCAGCGGCTTCCGCTTCGTGGCGCGCCTGCACGACACAGGCTCCAAGCAGCTGCTGGGCCAGACCGTGGCCGCCGGCGGCGGTCTGGAAGAAGGCGAGGCCGCCCTGCGCCGGCTGGCGCGCCACCCGGCCACGGCGCGGCGCCTGGCCACCCGCCTGGCGCAATGGTTCGTGGCCGACACGCCGCCGCCCGCCCTGGTGGAGCGGCTGACCCAGCGGTACCTCGACACCGGCGGCGACATCGCCGCGGTCCTGCGCACGCTGATCGATGCCCCCGAAACCTGGGCGCCGTCGCACACCCTGTTCAAGACCCCGCTGGACTACGCCTGCTCGGCCCTCGCCGCCGTGGGCGGCGCGGGCCGAGCA
>Ga0209066_10007332_pt1 | contig 10967 bp, 10 predicted proteins | sample All_14_2_FD_187198 | JGI IMG/M metagenome (GOLD analysis project Ga0209066, IMG submission 187198) | Freshwater microbial communities in response to fracking from Pennsylvania, USA - Allegheny Zone_MetaG_DW_15 (SPAdes) (version 2) ... | reverse complement strand
CTGTTCCCCACGCCTTTGCAAGCCCTCAAAGACCTCCCAAACAAAGCACCACTTGGGCCTGGTGCTATGGTTTTAGATGCAGGTTGCGGGCTGGGTGATGGTTTGAAAGCCTTGCGCGCCGCCTACCCGCAAGCCGAACTGCATGGGCTGGAATGGAGCTGGCCGCTGCGCGCCCTGTGTGCGCTGCGTTGTCCGTGGGCACGGGTGCGCCAGGGTGATATCTGGCGCGCCGACTGGTCGGGCTATGCGCTGGTGTACCTGTTCCAGCGCCCTGAGAGCATGCCGCGCGCCGCCGCCAAAGCGTTGGACGAACTCCAACCCGGCGCCTGGCTGGTGAGTCTGGAATTTGAGGCGGCGGATTTGCCAGCCGTTGCGCGGCTGCAGGCACCGGACGGTCGACCGGTGTGGCTCTACCAGATGCCGATTATTTGACCAGCAGCACCGGCACCGGCGACAGGTGCACCACCTTGACCGTGACCGAGCCCATGAACAGGCCCACCACGCTGCCAAAGCCGTGCGCGCCCATGATGATCATGCTGCAGTCTTTTTGTTTGGCAAAGTCAACGATGCTGGGGGCCGCTTCGCCCACCAGGATATGGGACGAAAACGTCAGCCCGGCGGCGGTCAGCTTGGCCTTGGCCACGGCCAGATCCTGTTCGCCGGTTTCATGCTGGAAGTCGTCGACCGTCTTGTTGTCGATGAACCGGGTCACGTTGGACGACAGGGCGGGTTGCACGTTCACCAGGTAGAGGTGCGGGCTCTGCTTGCGGCTGGCTGCGTCGGTTATGGCATGGTCCACCGCACGGGCCGAGGGCTCTGAGCCGTCGATGGCGATCAGGCAGGATGAGGTCATGGCAAGTCTCCTTCAGTGGTTTTGGTTTGGCCCGGGGCGGCCAGTTCGACGCTAGCGCGTGGCGCACGCCGGCTGCCCAGCCATTTTCCCACCACCACCACCAGCACCGCGCCGGCGGCAGCAAACAGGTAGTGCGCGTACGGGATGCCTTTGGACAGCGCCTCTGGCGTGGCCCGGTCAGACAGCAGCATGCCCCCGGCAATCCAGCCCAGCAGCGCCGCACCCAGGGTGATCACCACCGGGAAACGGTCCATCAGCGTGAGCACCAGCTTGCTGCCCCAGACCACGATCGGGATCGACACCAGAATGCCGAACGTGACTAGCACCATCGACCCGTGCGAGGCACCGGCCACCGCAATCACGTTGTCCAGGCTCATCACCGCGTCGGCCACCACAATGGTCTTGATGGCGGCCATCAGGGTGGTGCCACCGTCAATGTTGCCATGTTCATCGTCATGGTCAGGCAGCATCAGCTTGATGCCGATCCAGAACAGCAGCAGGCCGCCCACGATCTTCAGGTAAGGCACCGCCAACAACTTCAGGGCAAAGAAAATCATCACCACACGCAGGCCGATGGCGCCGACCACGCCCCAGAAAATGCCTTTTTTGCGTTGCTCGGGCGGTAGTTTGCGGCAGGCCAGGGCGATGACGACGGCATTGTCACCACCGAGCATGATGTCGATGATGATGATTTGAAGGACGGCGATCCAGAAGAGGGAAGAGGTGAGTTCAGGCATGCACTGATTCTACGGACGCGGGCGCCGGGCGCACCCCGTCTGGTCATCTCGCGGTGATCGCCGTCCCCGGCGTGGGCTCAGACCTCGTCCACACCCTCCACCAGCGCCCGGGCCGCGAGTTCGTCGGTGATCAGGATGGTGGCGTGCTGGCCGTCCAGCGCGGCGCGGATGGCGGTGGCTTTGGAGGCGCCACCGGCCAGGCAGATGCGCATCGGGATGCGGTCAATCTCGGGCAGGGTCAGGCCGATCATGCGCTCATCCAGCGGGCCCAGCACCGGTTGGCCTGTGCTGTCGATGTAACGCCCGGCAATGACCCCCACCGCGCCCTGCGTCACATACGGCTGCAGGTCGGCGGGGGTGACGGTGCCCGAGCCAAAGATGGTGCTGTCCTGCTGCAGGTGGCCCACGCCAAACACGATCTTGGTGCAGGTTTGCAGCAGTTCCAGTTGCGGGATCAAGGCCGGTTCTTTGTACAGCAGCGCGCGGATTTCAGGCCGGGACACCAGCGCGGGCGCGTGCAGGTTGATGCAGCGCGCGCCAAACCGGTCGGCGATGTTGGAGGTGCACAGCTCGGGCGAGAACTCGAAGGTGGACAGCATGCTGCCGGTGATCTGGATCACCGACAGACCGGCCACGCGCTGCGGCGCAATGGCTTTGGACAGCGCCAGCACGGTTTGCCCCCAGGACACGCCCAGCACGTCGCCTGCGGTCACCAGTTTGCCCAGCAACTGCGCCCCGGCCTCACCCAGCCGCTCGGCCACCGGGCGGCGGCCCTGGTCATCGGGGATGACGATGCAGCGCGCCAGCCCGAAGCGTTTGGCGAGTTGCTGCGACAGGCGCATGGCCGAGAAATGTTCGCTGTCCAGCGTGATCTTCACCACACCCAGGCGGCGCGCTTCGTGCAGGTAATTGATGACCGAGGCGCGCGACACACCCAGCACCTCGGCAATGTCGCTTTGGGTCAGCTGGTCCTCGTAATACAACCAGGCCGCGGACAACATCGGGTCCAGACTGGGCGCGTTGCTGCCGGCGTAACTTCTGACCGTTTTGGGCGCCTTCGAGGTGTTCATGATGGGTCCTTTGCGACACGCGTGGCGGGCTTTTGGGGGTTAGTCCTGATACAGCACTATGACAAATGATGGATACTATTTACATATGTAAATATGACATTTGTTGATATGTAGCAACTTATGTTACTTCTTTTTGAAAGCCAGTATGAAGAGTTTATGGAGTGAGCTGGACGCCCAGGCGTGTGTGGACCAATACGCTGCACTTGGCGTGCCGCCCGAGCTGGCCTTGCGCACGTATTCGGCGCGCCTGCTGGGCGCCAACCCCAAGCTGGTGCTGCATGGCGGCGGCAACACCTCGGTCAAACTGACCCTGACCGACGTGCTGGGCGACGCGGTACGCGTGCTGTGTGTCAAAGGCAGCGGCTGGGACCTGGCCACCATCGAGCCGGCCGGCCACCCGGCGGTGCGCATGGAGAGCCTGCACCGGCTGCGCCAGCTCGATCGCCTGTCCGACGAGGCCATGGTCAATGCCTTGCGCACCAACCTGCTGGACAACACCGCGCCCACACCGTCGGTGGAGGCGCTGTTACACGCCTATGTGCCGCACACCTTCATCGACCATACCCACGCGCTGGCCGCCATCGTGATCGCCGACCAGCCCGACAGCGAGACGCTGTGCCGCGAGGTGTATGGCGATGAGGTGGTCTGGGTGCCGTATGTGATGCCCGGTTTTGAGCTGGCGCAGGTGGTGGCGCGCACCGTGGAGGCGCACCCGCAGGCCAAGGGCTTGCTGCTGGCCAAACACGGCCTGTTCAGCTTTGGCGACACGGCCAAGCAGTCGTATGAACGCATGATTGGTTTTGTGACGCGGGCGGAAGACTTTATTGCGGCGCGCAAGGCCAGCCGCGCACCCGTTATTGCAGCCGCACCCGCTGTGGGTGCCATTGCCAGCCTGGCCGATGTGGCGCCGTTTCTGCGTGGCGCACTGGCGGACATCGCCCCAGCTGGTAGCCCGCAGCACTGGGTGCTGGACTTGCGTGCCGATGCCTTGGCGCTGGAATTTGCCAATGGCATCGGCCAGACCGAGGTAGCGCAACGCGGCGTGGCCACGCCCGACCATGTGATCCGCATGAAAGGCCGCCCGCTGGTGTTGGCGGCGCCGCGGGTGGGCCAGTTGGATGCCTGGGCGCACGACCTGCAGGCGCGCCTGGCCGGGTTTGTCAGCCGGTACCAGGCTTATTTCGAGCGCAACAATGCCCGCGTGGGGGGCATCAAAAAGATGCTCGACCCGTTGCCGCGCGTCATCGTGTTGCCCGGTGTGGGCATGGTCGGCGTGGGCAAAACGGCGGTGGAAGCCTCGGTCAACGCGGATGTGATGGCCTCGTGGATGGAAGTGGTGACCGACGCCGATGCGTGTGGCACTTATGAGCCGGTGTCTGAAGCGCACGAGTTCGACATGGAATACTGGTCGCTGGAGCAGGCCAAGCTGGGCAAAAGTTCGGCCAAACCGCTGCAGGGCCGGGTGGTGGTGGTGACTGGTGCGGGCAGCGGCATTGGCGCGGCCACCGCGCGGGCTTTTGCCGCGCAAGGGGCGGAGCTGGCGCTGCTGGATGTGGACGCCGCTGCGGCGCAGGCGGTGGCCAAGAGCATCGGCCGCCAGGCGCTGGGGCTGTTGTGTGATGTGACCGATGCCGCGTCGGTGCAGAGCGCCTTTGCGGCGGCGGTGCAGCGGTTTGGCGGGGTGGATGTCGTGGTTTCCAACGCCGGGGTGGCGTTGCCGGGTGGTATGTTGACCTTGCCTGACGAGTCGTTGCGAAAGAGTTTTGAGGTGAATTTTTTTGCCCATCAACGGGTGGCGCAGGCGGCAGTCACCGTCATGAAGCAGCAGCGCCTGGGCGGCGTGTTGTTGTTCAATGTGTCCAAGCAGGCGGTGAATCCGGGGCCGGATTTTGGCGCCTATGGCACCTCCAAGGCGGCGCTGTTGGCGCTGGTGCGCCAGTACGCGCTGGAGCATGGCAAGGACGGTATCCGCGTCAACGCGGTGAATGCCGACCGCATCCGCTCGGGCTTGCTCAATGACGCGACCATTGCGCTGCGTGCCAAGGCGCGGGGTTTGAGCGAGGCGGATTACATGGGCGGCAACCTGCTGGGCCAGGAAGTCACCGCGCAGGATGTGGCGCAGGCGTTTGTGGTGTCGGCGCAGTTGCCCAAGACGACCGGGAACGTGTTGACGGTGGATGGTGGCAATGTGGCGGCGATGCTGCGGTGATGTTTGCGAATGGCTTGTGATGCCTGGGTTGTCAGCTTTAACCCGCAGCGCACATTGGGTGTCCGACTCCGCAAATGTCCCCCGCCCTGCGGGCTCCTCCTTGATTTTGCTGCGTCAGACACCCAACGCACGCCGCTTGTCGCCTTCGGGCGGATGGCAGTTTGGTTGTTCAAATTGGCCCCTTTCCCCCATGGAGGAACGCTGAGATGGGGGCTGGCATCTGGCACCGTTTCATGTTCTGGCGTCGCTGCCAAAGCCATGAGATTTAGCATAAAAAGTGCTAACAGCTATGTTTTTGTTTGAAAGATCATCACCATGACCTACCAAGCCCTGACCCCCGACACCCTGGCCGACTACCTGCGCCAGGTGCCCGCACTGCAAAAATTGCTGGGTGACCTGGAGACCCTCGACATCGTGGAGGTGGGTGACGGCAACCTGAACCTGGTTTACTTTGTCAGCAGCCGCAGCCAGCCCGGGCAAAGTCTGGTCATCAAGCAGGCGCTGCCTTATCTGCGCCTGGTGGGTGAAGGCTGGCCGCTCACCCGCCACCGCGCTGACCGCGAGGCCAACGCGCTGCAGCAGTTTGGCGCCTTGTGCCCGCAGCATGTGCCTGCGGTGTTCCATGCCGACAGCGCGCAGTCGCTGATCGCCATGCAACATTTGCGTCATCACATCATCCTGCGCAAGGGGCTGATGGAAGGTCTCACCTATCCGCTGCTGGCCGAGCACCTGTCCACGTATCTGGCACAGACGCTGTTTCACGGCTCGGACCTGTATCTGAACGCCGCCGCCAAAAAGCAGGCGGTGGCCGCTGCCACCAACACCGAGCTGTGCAAGATCACCGAAGACCTGATCTTCACCGACCCGTTTGAAGACAACCCCACCAACGCCTACAACCCGGCGCTGCCGCGCGCCGCCATTGCGCGGGTGCACCAGCCCGAGGTGCGGCTGGCTGCCGCGCAGATGAAGTGGGCCTTCATGAACCGGGCCGAGACGCTGCTGCACGGCGACCTGCACACTGGCTCGGTGATGGTGAACCCCACCGACACCTATGTGATCGACCCCGAATTTGCCTACTACGGGCCGATCGGTTTTGATGTGGGCCTGCTGCTGGCCAACTTGCTCACGGCGTACTTGTCGCAAGACTGGCACCGCGTGCAAGCCGGGCAGGACCCGGCGCCTGTTCAGGCCTGGTTGTTGGATCAGGTGGTCAGCGTGTGGGACGGGTTTGCCGACAAATTCACCGCGCTGTGGGCCGCGCACGATGCGGCCAGCGCGACTAGCTTCATGGGCAGCGCCCGCGACGAGGCCAGTCAGCGCCTGTTCCGTGAGGCTTTCATGCAGCAGGTTTTCCACGACGCGCTGGGGTTTGCGGGTTGTGAGCTGGTGCGGCGCACGCTGGGGCTGGCCAAGGTGGCAGAAATTGCCAGCATCCCGGATGAAGCAGCGCGTGCGTTGATCGAGGTGCGCACGCTGCGCCTGGCTGAAGCGCTGCTGCTGGGGCGCGATGACTTTCAGTTCATCAGCGAGGTGATCGACTTGGCCCAGGAATGCAGGACACTGACGTTATGAAAATTCAAGGAACGCCGTGGCGCACTGTCTGGCTCAATGCCGACGGTTTGGTTGAAGTCATCGACCAGCGCTTTTTGCCACACGAACTCAAAACCGCCACACTGCCCGATGTGGCGACCTTTGAGCGGGCGATTCGCGAGATGTGGATTCGCGGCGCGCCGTTGATCGGTGTGGTGGCGGCTTACGGCCTGGCCGTGGCCATGCGCCACGACCCCAGCGACGCCGCCCTGCTGACCGCGCAACGCACCCTGCTGGCCACCCGCCCGACAGCGGTCAATTTGAAATGGGGCCTGGCGCGCATGGTGGCTGACCTGCTGCCGCGCGCGCCGTCAGAGCGCGAACAAGCGGCTTTCGCGCTGGCGGCCCATATGGCGGATGAAGACGTGTCCATCAACCACCAGCTCGGCCAGCACGGTCTGGTGCTGATCCGCGAACTGGCGGCGCGCAAGCCGGGCCAGCGCATAAATATCCTCACCCACTGCAACGCCGGCTGGCTGGCCACGGTGGACTGGGGCACCGCCACCTCGGCCATTTACCAAGCGTTTAACGAAGGCATTGATGTGCATGTGTGGGTCGACGAAACCCGCCCGCGCAACCAGGGCGCCGCGCTCACCGCGTGGGAGCTGGGCCAGCACGGCGTGCCGCACACGCTGATTGTGGACAACGCGGGTGGCCATCTGATGCAGCACGGCCAGGTCGATTTGTGCATCGTCGGCACCGACCGCGTCACGGCGCAGGGTGATGTCTGCAACAAGATCGGCACCTACTTGAAGGCGCTGGCGGCGTTTGACAACGGCGTGCCGTTTTACGTGGCCATGCCTTCGCCCACGCTGGACTTGACGGTGCAAGACGGCGTGCAAGAGATCCCGATTGAAGACCGCGACGGCGAAGAAATTTCGCACATGAGCGGCTGGCATGCCGATGGCGTGCTCACCACCGTGCGCATCTGCCCGGCCACCACGCCGACCCACACCAACCCCGGGTTTGATGTGACGCCAGCGCGGCTGGTGACCGGCCTGATCACCGAGCGCGGCCTGTGTGCGGCCAACGCGCAGGCGATAGGCGCCATGTTCGGGTCAAACACGGTGTAGGTGGTTGCGGCGCCAGGTCCACCCTGCAGGCGCAACGCGGGCGGTTCAACGGCTGTCAGCCCAGCCGCGCAAAAAACACCGCGCTCATCACCAAGCCGGTCACGATCACCCCGATGCGGACCCACTGAACCGGCAGCTTTTTGGCCCAGCGCGCCCCCATGAAGCCGCCCGCCGTGGCCGCCACCATCATCAGCACGCCTTCACGCCAGGCAATCGCCCCGGCCACCACAAACGCCGCCACCGACAGCCACGAGAGCACCAGCGAATTGAGGTTTTTCAGCGCATTGGCGGTGTGGATGCGGCTCTCGCCGGTGGCGGCGTACAGCGCCATCAGCAAGATGCCCAGGCCGCCGTTGAAATAGCCGCCATAAATGCAGGTCAGCACCAGGCCCGGCTCACGCCAGCGGTCCAGCCCCTGGCCAGTTTTGGAGGCCGCCATGGCCCGGCGCGCCAGGGTCGGACCAAAGGCAAACAGTACAGTGGCAAACAGCAGCAGCCACGGCACGATGACAGAAAACACCTTGGCCGGGGTCACCAGCAGCAGCAAGGCACCTGCCACGCCGCCCGCGGAGGCGATCAGCATCTCGCGCTTGAGGCGTGGCATCGGCAGCGCGCGTAATTCGTCACGAAAGCCCAGTGTGCTGCCCAGGTAGCCGGGGCTCACCGCCAGCGCACTGGTGGCGTTGGCCATGATCGGCGGGATGCCGACAAACACCAGCGCAGGCAGCGTCAGAAAACTGCCGCCGCCCGCAATGGCGTTGAGCACACCCGCGGCAAACGCGGCGCTGGCCAGCAGCAGCGAAGAGGTCCAGAAATCCAGCGGCATGGTGCCCATGTCACCCAGTGCCTCAGGCGGTGACGCTAAAACGCTGGTTCAGGTAAGCGATGATGGCGCCCGAATCGTTGAGCCATTGCACCTGGCCTGTTGCGTCGGTGATTCTCAGGCACGGCACCTGGTCGCGGCCGCTGCCCTGGATCAGGTCGGCCTTGTTGTGGGCGTCATGCTGGGCGTCGCGCTTGGCAATCGGCAGCGCCAGCCGGTGCATTTCCTTGCGCACCTTGATGCAAAACGGGCAGGTTTTGAAGTGGTACAGCACCAGGCGCTCGCAATCCCGGTCCACTTGGGCTTGCTGCGTGGGCGTGCGTTGCACCGGTTTTTGGCGGCTCAGCACCTCAAACAGCAACATGAATGGGCCCAGCACAATGCGCAGGGTGCGGAAAAAGAGGCGGATCAGGGGTTTCATAGCGCAAAAATCTTTCCAGGATTGAGAATGTTGTCAGGGTCCAGCGCGTGTTTGATGGCGCGCATCATGGCCACGGCGCCAGCGCCGGTCTCTTCCACCAGAAAACCCATCTTGTGCAGGCCCACGCCGTGTTCACCGGTGCAGGTGCCGCCCAGCGCCAGCGCACGCGCCACCAGCTTGTGGTTCAGCGCCTCGGCGGCGTCGCGTTGTTCGGGCTTGTCGGGGTCAATCAGGTAACCCATGTGAAAGTTGCCATCGCCCACATGGCCGACCATGAAGTACGGGATGCCGCTCTGCTGCGCCTCGGTCACCGAGTCCAGCAGCGCATCGGCCAGGCGCGAAATCGGCACGCAGGCATCGGTGGTGATGGCTTTGCAGCCGGGCACCGACTGCACGCCGGCAAAGTAGGCGTTGTGCCGCGCGGTCCACAGCCGGGTGCGTTCTTCGGGCGTTTTGGCCCACTCAAAGGCGTGGCCGTGGTGCTCGTCGGTTATCGCCTGCACCATCTCCACCTGCTCCTGCACACCGGCGGGTGAGCCGTGAAACTCCATCAGCAGCATCGCGCCTTCGCGCAGCTTCAGTTTGGAATAGCCGTTGACGATGCGCACCGTGGTCGCGTCCAGCAGCTCACAACGGGCGATGGGTACGCCCATCTGGATGATCTGGATGGTGGTGTTGACCGCATCGGCCAGGCTGTCAAAGCTGACGATGGCGGCCATCACCGCCTCGGGCAGCGGGTACAGCTTGACGGTGATCTCGGTCATGATGCCCAGCGTGCCCTCACTGCCCACCATCAGCCGCGTCAGGTCGTAGCCAGCCGATGACTTTTTGGCCCGGGTGCCGGTGCGGATGACCTCACCGCTGGCGGTCACCACTTCCAGCGCCAGCACGTTCTCGCGCATGGTGCCGTAACGCACGGCGTTGGTGCCGCTGGCGCGGGTGGCCGCCATGCCGCCGATCGACGCATCCGCCCCGGGGTCAATCGGGAAAAACAGGCCGGTGGATTTGACCGCGGCGTTGAGCTGGGTGCGCGTCACGCCGGGCTGCACCGTCACCGTCAGGTCGTCAGCGTTGATGGCCAGCACCTGGTTCATGCGGCTTACATCCAGGCTGATGCCGCCCTGCACGGCGAGCAGATGCCCTTCCAGCGAGGAGCCCACGCCAAACGGGATCACCGGCACCTTGTACTGCGCCGCCAGCTTGACAGCGTCACGCACATCCTGGGTGCATTCGGCAAACACCACCGCCTCGGGCGGTGCCACGCTGAAGGCCGATTCGTCGCGGCCATGTTGTTCGCGCACCACTTGGGCGGTGGATAACTGGGCACCGAAGCGCTGGCGCAGCGCATCGATCAGTGCGGCTGGCACGTCGCGCGCTTGGGTGTGGGGCAACAGGTGGCCGCTGGTCAGGGGTGCGTTCATGGAGTCTCCGTGGTAGGCGGCGATTATCGGCATTCGTGTCAGAACCGCGCGGCGTCGGTGCGCTGTCGCACAGGCATGCGGTTGACGGCTGACTATGCTGGTGGCTAAACTGAACTCTGCCCTTCAGGACGTCTTCGATGCCACTTCTTCAGTGCCTTTTCTGCAACCATGTCAATCCGGGTGCGGCCAGTTTCTGCAATGAATGTGGTTCGCAGCTGGATCTTCAACCCTGCGGCCAGTGTGGCGCAGTGGACAGCCGCCATGCCAAGAGTTGCTACAAATGCGGTACACCGTTCCCGGTGCCGGTCATCGTCCCGGATCTGGATGCTTTGCTGAAGCCGGTGGCGTATGGTGATCCGCTGGACTATGCCTCCCGGATCGAGGCCAGTGTGGCGGGTGCCAAGGCGATGCATCCCCACCCTGACCAGCGCCCCGGCTCGGCGTACCGCCAGCTGACGGTAGGCGCCATGGCCGCTGACATGGTGCTGCAGACGCGCCCATCGCGCAGTAGCTGGCTGGTGCCAGGCATTGGCGTGTCGTTGGTGGTGCTGGCCGCGCTTTTTGCCATTTTTTACCAGCGGCCGGTGACCACCGCGCCACGGCAGGCCGGTGTGCCCATGGCCCCGGTTGTCCTGGAAACATCTGCACCATCCACCGCACCGCAGCCCCCGCCGCCTGCCCCTTCACCGCCCGAGCAGGCAGCCCAGGCGACGCAGGCTGAGCCGGTTGAGCCGCTTGAACCGCCTGAGCCACCCGAGGTGGTCCCCACC
>Ga0209066_10007330_pt1 | contig 10969 bp, 10 predicted proteins | sample All_14_2_FD_187198 | JGI IMG/M metagenome (GOLD analysis project Ga0209066, IMG submission 187198) | Freshwater microbial communities in response to fracking from Pennsylvania, USA - Allegheny Zone_MetaG_DW_15 (SPAdes) (version 2) ... | reverse complement strand
TGCACCCAGACGATGGAAAAGGTCGGACGCCCGACGGGACTGATCCGCTGGGATACGCTCGCCGCGCAGCAGGCGAAGGAAGCCCGCGCGGCGCCCGTGCCGTGGCGGCCCGTGCGGGCGCGCACCTTGCTCTACGCCGGACTGCTGAGCGTCGTCGCGGCCGTCATGCTGGTGGTCTTCGCGCTGCGCGCCGACACCGAACTCACGGTGCAGCGCGATCGCAACCCGAACTTCGTGCGCCTGTCCAACGGCGACATCCGCAACTCCTATGCCGTCAAGGTGCTGAACAAGCGCCGCACGCCCCAGCATGTCCACCTCGAGATCGACGGGTTGCCGTCGGCGCAGTTGGGTTTCGTCGGCGCCGACGTCGAGGGCAGCGGCGCGACCGCGACGCTGTCGGTCCAGCCCGACACCGTGGGCACCTTCCGGGTCTTCGTCACGGTGCCGGCCGCTGCCGCACCCGCGGGCGCCAAGCCCATCACCTTCACCGTGCGCGACGAGGCGGGCGGCGGGCGTGCCTCGCACGACGCGGTCTTCGTCGGCCCGGGGCGCTGAGGACAGGATCATGAACGCCATCGACGTCGCGCGCGGCCGATACATTCCCTGGCTCTTCGTCGCCGGGTTCGCGATCGTGTTCGCGGTCAACGCGACCATGATCGGCGTGGCGGTCGGATCCTTCTCCGGCCTCTATACGCCCAAGCCGCGCGACCGCGGCCTGCACTACAACGAGGTGATCGCCGCCCAGCAGGCGCGGGATGCGCTGGGGTGGCGGGTCGAGCCCACCTGGCGACCGGGTAGCGACGATCTCGAGATCGCCGTCTTCGATCGCAGCGGTCAACCGCTCGCCGGCGCCCAGGTGGCGGTGGCGCTGGTGCGGCCGGCCGAAAAGGGCGGCGTGCTGGGCGTAGCGATGACCGCCGTCGACATCGGGCGTCACGCCGGCCACGTCGTCCTGCCGGCGCGCGGCAACTGGGATGTCGACATCTCCGTCGAACAGGGTGGCCAGCGCTTTGCGCAGACGCGCCGGATGTTCCTCAGGTGAGCGACACGGTCCTCTTTGCCCCTGCGCTCGTCGCGCCCGCGGCGGTGCGGACCTGCGCGCATTGCGGCGAGACGCTGCGCGGCGCGCCGGACACGCCGTTCTGTTGCCCGGGTTGCGCCAGCGCGCACGCCATCATCGGCGCCGCCGGCCTCGGTGCCTTCTACCGACGCCTCGAACAGACGCGCGCCCATCGTCCCGAACCGCTCGACATCGACTTCGCCGCCTATGCCAAGTCCGACGGGCACGGCGGCGCGACGCTGGAGCTGCTGGTCGACGGGCTCGACTGTGCCGCCTGCGTCTGGCTGATCGAGAGCCTCCTCGCCCGCAATCCCTCGGTCACCCGCGCGCGCGTCCATCTCTCGACGCGGCGCCTCTCGCTCGCCTGGAAGGGATCGACCGACGAGGCCAACGCCCATGCCGGGCTGGTCGCGGCGCTGGGCTTCCGGCTGGCGCCCTACGACACAATCGCGGCCGCAGCCGGCGACGATCGCGAGACCCGCGAACTGCTGCGCGCGATGGCGGTGGCAGGCTTCGCGGCGGCCAACGTGATGCTGCTCTCGGTCGCCGTCTGGGCCGGCCATGACGGCTCGATGGGCGAGGCGACGCGAACGCTCTTCCACTTCCTGTCGGCGGCCATTGCCCTGCCGGCCGTCGCCTATGCCGGCCGGCCGTTCTTCCGCTCCGCCCTGAACGCGCTGCGCGCCGGGCGCACCAACATGGACGTGCCGATCTCGATCGGCGTTACGCTCGCCTGCCTCGTCAGCCTGCATGAGGCCTGGGTGGGCGAGCAGCACGCCTATTTCGATTCGGCCATCACCCTGCTGTTCTTCCTGTTGATCGGGCGCTACCTCGACCGCCGCGCGCGCGGCCGCGCCCGGCAGGCCGTGCATGCGCTGCTGGCGCTCTCCAGCCGCAGCGCCACCGTGGTCTGTGCCGACGGCAGCACCACCTCGCGGCGCGTCGACAGTCTCGTGCCGGGCGACGTGCTGCTGGTCGCCGCCGGCGAGCGGCTGGGCGCCGACGGCATCGTGAGCGAGGGCGTCTCCTCCGTCGATACGTCTCTGGTAACCGGCGAGAGCCTGCCGCAGCCCGCCCATCCGGGCGCCAAGGCCTTCGCCGGCACGATCAATCTCGGCGCCGCCCTGCGCGTTCGGGTGACGGCGGCCGGCGACAACACACTGCTCTCGGAGATCGTCCGCCTGGTCGAGGCGGCCGAGCGCGGACGGTCGCGCTTCGTGGCGCTCGCCGACCGGGTCGCACGTGCCTATGCGCCCGTCGTTCACCTGACGGCCCTGCTGACCTTCCTGGGCTGGACGCTGCTGGCCGGCCTCGCCTGGGACCGGGCGCTGCTGATCTCGACCGCCGTGCTGATCATCACCTGCCCCTGTGCGCTGGCGCTGGCGGTGCCGGTCGTGCAGGTCGTCGCCAGCACGCGGCTGCTGCGCTCGGGCATTCTGCTGCTGTCGCCGACGGCGCTGGAGCGCCTGGCCCAGGTCGATCACGTGGTGTTCGACAAGACCGGCACGCTCACCCTCGGCCGGCCCGAGCTGGTGGCGGCGCCCGACGATGCCGAGTCCCGGCGGCTGGCCGCATCGCTCGCCCTCAACTCCCGCCATCCGCTGGCCCGCGCCCTGGTGCGCGCCGTCCCAGACGCGACACCGGCCGCGCGCGTGGTCGAACATCCGGGAGCGGGCCTGGAGAGCGATGGCGTCCGGCTGGGCTCGGCCACCTTCTGCGGCGTCGGGAATGCGGCGGACGACGGCCGGTCCGAACTGTGGCTCGCGCAGCCCGGCCGCCTGCCTCTGCGCTTCGCCTTCGCCGATCGCCTACGGCCGGATGCGGCGGCAACCGTCGCCGCCCTGCGCCGGCAGGACCTCGCCGTCGAAGTCCTGTCGGGCGACCGGCAGGCTGCGGTGGCCGAGGCCGCGTCGGCCGCCGGCATCGCCCAGTGGCAGCGCCTCGCCGAGCTGGCCGCCCAGGGCAAGCGCGTCCTGATGGTGGGCGACGGGTTGAACGACGCGCCGGCGCTCGCGGCGGCCCATGCCTCGCTGTCGCCGACCACGGCCGCGGAGGCAACCCAATCCGCCGCCGACGCCGTCTTCCAGGGCGACGCGCTCGCGCCCGTCGCCGAGATCCTCGATGTGGCACGCCGTGCCGACCGGCTGGTGCGGCAGAACCTTGCCCTGGCCCTGTTCTACAATCTCAGCGCCGTGCCGCTCGCGATCCTGGGCAGCGTGACGCCGCTGATCGCCGCCGTGGCCATGTCCTCCTCGTCCCTGCTGGTGATCGGCAACGCCCTGCGGCTCGGCATCGGCGGGGCCAAGGCCCGGAGGCCCTGATGGACAGTCTGCTCGTTCTCGTACCGGCGGCCCTCATCCTCGGCCTGCTCGCCCTCGCCGCCTTCCTCTGGGCCCTGCGCAACGGACAGTACGACGATCCCGACGGCGCCGCCGGCCGCATTCTCTTCGATGACGACGACACAAGGAGCAAATGATGTCCTACTGGATCATGGGAACCATGGCGGCCCTGATGGGCTTGGTCGGGCTGTTCATGGCGGGCGCCGCGAAGGATACCGGCATCCTCGCCTTCGGCCTCGGTCTCTCGCTGTTCGGTGTGCTGTTCTGCTGGTTCATGATCAAGACCAGCTTCGACGAGGCCGAGCGCAAGGCCGCCGACGGCAATTAGCCCAGATTGATCTGGATCATGGGCCGTTGAATCCTGGCGGGCATAGTGAGCCATCGCCCAAGGAGACCTCATGCCCCTGAAGAAGATCATCCTCGAACTGGCCCGCACGCCGGAGTTTCCCAACGGCAGTTCGAGCCATGGCTACGAATTCGTCGCTCCGCTCGATGCGGACGGTCATCTGCAGGCCGACGGCTGGGCCAAGCACAAGGCCGCCTGCACCGTGCGCCGCTTCTGGGAGGGGGCCGACGACGAGACCGGTCACCTGATCCATCGCCGCGACGGCAAGTGGGCCTTTTCGTATCGGCCGGGCGACGACGACGACGAGCCGATCTTCCGCTTCGATACCCACCGGTTCTTGGCCGGCGAATACGTGTCCGTCACCGAGCATGACGGCGTGCAGCGGCCGTTCAAGGTCGTGAAGGTCGCGCCGAAGGTGGTGTGACGCCTCGGGTCACGGTCGACCCGAAGCTACGACCCGCATCCAGGCGGTCGAAACGTCCGCGACTTCGGCGAGAACCTCGTCCTTGGTTCGGCCCGACCGGACCAAGACAGCGAAGGAATGATCAGCCTCGGCCACTGGCCGCAAGGTCGCGCGCGCTCCCAGGCGCTCGATGACCTTCCGCAGCAGTGCGGGCTCCGCGAGCGCGTCGCGCGTGCCCTGGATGAACAGCTGGGGAATGCGGACGTCGAGCAGGTGCGCCGCGCGGTCGATCGAGGGTTTGCCTGCCGGGTGCAGCGGAAACCCCAGGAACACCAGGCCCCTGACGCCCGGCAGGGGATCCAGCGCCTGTGCCTGTGACGTCATGCGGCCACCGAACGATTTGCCGCCCGCGAACAGCGGGAGGGCCGGCGCCAGTTTCGCGGCCTTTGCGACGGCCGCCCGGATCGTCGCGTGCGCCGTGGCCGGGCGGTCGGGCCGCTTCGAACCTGCCTCCATATAGGGAAACTGGAACCTGAGGGTGCTGACGCCTCTTTCGGCCAGAAGCCCAGCCACGGAAGCCATGAACGGATGCGCCATGCCGGCGCCCGCGCCATGCGCGAGGACGAGCAGCGCCGAGGCTCCGGGAGCCCCCTGGTAGAGCGCCGAGACGCGCAGGCCGGGTTCTACCGACAGGCTGAGGCGTCTGGCTCGGGCGGGAGATCTCATGAGCGAAGTGTGCCGCGGAAGGGCGATACAGGGAAGAATCCGGGCGGCGAACCGGCGGCCGCGGGCTCTTCGCTGCGCCGGAGACTAATCTTCCGCGCCACGACAAGGAGACGATGAGGCGATCTCGTCTTCGGAAAATCATCGATGCGAAGATTCGATGTATGGGCGCCTCACGCACTGCCACGCTTTGCACGCAATCTTCCACGGGTTCGAGGTGAGTCCGGGAGGTTGAGCGTTCATCAAGCGTAGGAGTTTTACATGACAGGCAAGACAGCGACACGCCGCCGCTTTGTCGGCGCCGGCACCGCTGCGATCGCCGCAACGCTGCTGCCGGTTCGGCCGCGGGCCGAGGCCTATCCGGAGCGCCCCATCTCCTATGTCGTTCCCTTTCCGCCGGGCGCCACCAACGACAGCTCCGGGCGTATCGTCGCGCACAAGCTGGGCGAGAAACTCGGCCAGACGGTCGTCGTCGACAACAAGTCAGGCGGCGGCGGCTCGATCGGCGCCGAGTTCGTCGCCAAGTCGAAGCCCGACGGTCACACGCTACTCAATGCCTCGACTGGCAACCTCACCATCGCGCCACACCCGGTGCGCACCGGCTACGAGCCTTTTCGCGACTTCAAGCCGGTCGGCTATATCGGCGCGTCACGTTCGGTGTTCGCGATCCATCCGTCGCTGCCGGTCAAGACCCTGCAGGACCTGATCGACTATGCCCGGGCAAACCCCGGAAAGCTCAACTTCGGATCGGCCGGCAACGGCTCCGGCGGACACCTCGCAGGAGAATATCTCAAGCTGCGCGCGAACATCGACATGGTGCACGTGCCCTATCGGGGCAGCGCCCCCGCCGCGAAGGATGCGACCGCGGGCCTCATCCAGCTGATGATCGATCCCATCACGGCACCGCTCGTCCGCTCCGGGCAGCTGCGCGGCCTCGCGGTGTCCGGCAACGACCTCCGCGACGACCTGCCCGGCGTGCCGAGCATCGCCGAGGCCGGGATCCCCGACTGGGAACTGAGCAGCGGCTTCGTCGCCGTCGCGCCGGCGGGGACACCGGCGCCCGTTCTCGCGCGGCTGAACGAGGTCTTCGGCGAGATCCTGTCGGATGGTCCGGCGATCGCATCGCTCAACGCGATCGGCTTGCGTCCGCTCGTGCTGCCCCCCGACGAGATCGTCGCCAGCCTGAAGAAGGAGAGCGAGACCAACCGTCGGATCATCGAGGCCGCGAAGATCACGGCGGAATGAGCCGACGGTCCCGCGTCAGCGCGCTCCGAGATCGACGGCCAGCGCCGCCGGCAGTCGGTCGAGGCCGTAGGTGCGCATTGCCGTGCCGCTGTAGAGCGCCGTCTTCTCGGCCGCACCGGCGCTCGCGGTCAGGCGCTTGAAGGCGTTCCACAGCACCGGATAGCTGCACTGGCCCTTGTCGACCGGGAAGTTGCTCTCGAACATGCAGCGTTCGACGCCGAACGCCTCGATGCAGGGCTCGATATAGGGCGCCCAGGTCTTCGCCAGCTCCTCGGATCCCGGCGGCTTCGGCCGCTTGTGGAAGTCGAAACCGTTCACGAACATGGTGAGGCCGCCCAGCTTCACCCGCACATTGGGCAGCGCGGCGAGTTCCCTGATGCGCTGCTTCCATTCGGGATAGACCTCCGCGTGCCGGCCGCGGAACGGCCCGATGCCCAGCGGACCGCCGACGTGATCGACCACGATGGTCAGCTCGGGCACCGCCTTCGCCAGCGCCACGACATGCGCGAGCTGCGTGTGATAGGCCCAGACATCGAGCGGCAGCCCCTGCTTCGCCAACCGCCGCGCGCCCTCGGCGAAGGACGGATGCTCGAGCGGTCCGGGCGGCTTCATCACCAGGTTCGAGGTGACGTCGGGCGACGGATGCCACGCGGTGCGGTTGCGGATGCCGCAGAATCGTCCGCCGGCAATCGCGCGATGTCTTTCGAGCAATGGCTCGACCTTGTCGCCCAGTGTCAGATCGACCATGCCGATGATGCCGGCGCAGGCGCGCGTCGGCCCGTGGCGGCCGCTCGCGCTCACCGCCGCGGCGCCGGTCACGAACTCGGTCTCGCCCAGCGACCGTTCCTCCTCCGGCCCCGAGCAGCGATACATCTCGCCGCACTGGACGAAGACGGTCGCGCGCACGTCATGGCCGCTCGCCGTATCGGCCAGCAGCTGCGGCAGCAGGTAGGAATGGCCGCCGTCGCGCTCCCAGAGATGATGGTGCGGATCGACGATCGGCAGGGCGGGCTCGAGGATCTCCTCCTCGGTGAGCCCGAGCCAGTCCTCGCGCACGACGATCTGGCGACCGTGTCCCAATAGCGGATCGTCTTCGGCCATGCTTCACCTATTCGATGCGGATGTCGGCGCTCTTCACCATCTCGGCGAAGAAGGCGATCTGCTTCTCGCGGAAGGCCGTGAATTCGGCGACCGTGTTGGGCTGCGTCAGGGCTCCGAGCTCGGCCAGGCGCTTGGCCACGCTCTCCATCTTCATCACGGCGTTGACCTCGGCATTGAGGCGCGAGATCAGCGCGGGATCGGTGCCGGCCGGCGCGAACAGGCCGTTCCATTCCCAGGTCTCGAAGCCCGGAATCACCTCCGAAATGGCCGGCACGCCCGGCAGCACCTCGACCGGCTTGGGACCGGTATGCGCCATGCAGCTCACATCCTTCGAGGTGAGCAGCGCCACGGTGCCGGGGACGTTGCTGAACAGCAGCGGGATGCGGCCGGCGAACAGGTCGTTCCGCACCGAGCCCATCTCCTTGTAGGGCACGTGATTGATCTTGATGCCGGCCTTCTGGTTCAGCAGTTCCAGCGAGACATGCTGCACCGTGCCGACGCCGGTCGAGGCGCAATCGAGCGCACCGGGCTTGCTCTTGGCCAGCGCGATCAGCTCGGGAACGGTCTTGGCCTGGAACTGTGCATTGCGCATCAGCGTGACCGGCGTCTGCATGGTCTGGGCGATCGGCAGCAGGTCGCGCTGCGTGTCGTAGGAGAGCTTGCCGGCGAACAGCGACGGATTCACCGACTGCGCCGTGGCGTCGTAGAGGATCGTGTAGCCGTCGTTGGGCGCGCGCGCCACGATCTGGGCCGCGATGGTGCCCGCCGCACCGGGCTTGTTATCGACGGTGAAGCTCTGACCGAGCCTCTCGCCCAGCGCCTGGCAGTAGATGCGACAGACGACGTCGGCCGTGCCGCCGGCGCTGTAGGCGTTGACCACCCGCACGGGCTTGTTCGGCCAGGCCTGCGCGCGACCGATCGCCGGGGTCGCCAGTGTTCCGGCCGCGGCACCAAGGAAAAGTCGGCGCCGCAGGGTCGCGTTCTTGGTCATCTGATTCCTCCGTCACAGTTCTTGTCGACTGTGATGGAAGCCTTCGGACAGGGCGCGTTGCCGGACAAGGGCAAACGACAGCGATCCACTGCACGCCGGAACGAGAAACCTCATGCCGGCTCGTCGGGGTTCAGACGCCCAGAGCCTTCACGACATAGGCGTTCAGACGGCGTGCAAAGGCCGCCGGATCGGACGGGATTTCGCCGTCGAGGATGCAGGCCTCGTCGAGCAGCAGGTTCGCGAGATCGTCGACGTCCTGCGCACGGTCTTCCTTCTTCGCCGTGCCCAGCGCCCGCACCATCGCATGCTTCATGTTGAGCTCGAGGACGGGCTTGCTGCCGCTACCGCGGTTCTGGCGTTCGAGCAGGCGCTCCAGTTCACGATCCCTCCCCTGCGCGCTCGCCACCAGGCAGGAGGCGCTGTCGGTCAGGCGGGTCGAGGCCTTGACGTCCGCCACCTTGTCGCCCAGCGCCTGCTTCGCCGCTTCCAGCAGAGCGGCATCGTCCTCGACGGTCTCGGTGCCGGCGTCCTTCGCCTTCTCCTCGTCGACCAGCGGGATCAGGCCGAAATCGACCTCGCCCTGGCTCAGAGATTTGAGCGACTTGCCCTCGTACTCCTGCGGCAGGGTCGTCCAGAAGGCATCGACCGGATCGGTCAGCAGCAGCACCTCGACGCCGCGCGCCTTCGCGGCCTCGAGCTTGGGGTTGGACTTGAGCCGGTCGAGACTGTCGCCGACCAGATAGTAGATCTCCGTCTGGTTGGGCTTGAGGTCGGCAACGTAGTCCTTGATCGAACGCGGCGTATCGCCCGCGGTCGAGGCGAAGCGCGCCAGGCCGAGCAGCTGGGCGCGCCGCTCGTGGTCCTCGTAGAGTCCCTCCTTGAGGATGGCACCGAACGTCTCCCAGATCTTGCCGTAGGCCTCGGCGTCCTTGCCGGCGGTGCTTTCGAGTTCCGACAGGACGCGGCTCACCAGGCCCGAGCGGATCTGCCGGACCTGCGGATTGTTCTGCAGCATCTCGCGCGACAGATTGAGCGGCAGGTCCTCGCTGTCGACCACGCCGCGCACGAAGCGCAGATAGGCCGGCAGCAGCTCGGCGTCGTCGGTGATGTAGACACGGCGGACGTAGAGCTTCACCCGGCCCTTGCGCGCCGGATCGGTGAGGTCGAACGGCGGCGTGCTGGGCACGAACAGCAGCACTGCATAGGACTGCCGGCCCTCGACCTTGTAGTGCAGGGTCAGCGCCGGCTCGTCGAACGCCATGGCGAGCGAGCGATAGGCCTGGGTGTAGTCCTCCGGCGTCACCTCGGACTTGGAGCGCTGCCACAACGCGCTGGCGGCGTTGACCTGCCGCGCTTCGCCCTTGTCGTCGATCAGCTCGATCGGGAACAGCACATGGTCGGAATAGGTGCGCACGATGCGCTCCAGCTCGTAGGGCTGGAGGTAGCGCACGGAGTCTTCCTTGAGATGCAGCACGATCTCCGTGCCGCGCGCCACGCGCGCCGCCTGCTCCGGCGTGGCGGCCGACACCTCGAACCCGGCACCGCTCGCCGAGGTCCAGGTCCAGGCCTCGCTCGAACCGGCGCGGCGGCTGGTCACCTCGATGCGGTCGGCCACCATGAAGGCAGCATAGAAGCCGACGCCGAACTGGCCGATCAGGCCCAGCCCGTCCTTGGCATCCTTGAGCCCCTTGAGGAACGCCTTGGTGCCGGAGCGCGCCAGGGTGCCCAGATTGTCGATCAGCTCCTGGCGGTCCATGCCGATGCCGTTATCGGCGATGGTCAGGGTCTTGGCCGTCGCATCGGGCTTGATGCGGATCGCCAGCCGCTCGTCGCCCGCCAGCAGCTCCGGCCGGGCGATGGCCTCGTAGCGGACCTTGTCGCAGGCGTCGGAGGCGTTCGACACCAACTCGCGCAGGAACACGTCGGTCTCGGAATAGACCGAATGGATCATCAGGTTGAGGAGTTCGGCCACTTCGGCCTGGAACTGGTGCTTCTCCGGGCCGCCCTGGGCCGCCGAACCGTCGCCGTTCATTGCGCTTCAATTCCTCGCGGTGAATTTTCCGGCGGTGGATATAGGAAAAGCCCCTGCGACGACAAGGGTGTGTGGCCGCCTCACCAGCTCAGGCGGACGCCGGCGGTGAAGGCATGGGCGTTGTCCTGACCCGAGACCTCGCCCTCGTAGCGCACATAGACGTTCATCGCCTCGGCGACCGCCGTCGTGGCGGCCAGTCCCAGCACCACGCCGTCGCGCTGCGGCGCCACGCCATAGGTCGTGAAGGGTGCGGCCGGCGCGCCGGCGAACGAGGCGGTCACCGGCCGCGCCGTGTCGGCATACTCGTGGCTCCAGCCCAGCCGCACCTTCATCGCGAGGCGGTCGCGCCAGCCCAGGTCCATCGAGCCGCCGAGCTGCGCGCCCAGCACCGTGCGCACCGAATTCGTTGTCTGCTGCGCCACCGACAGGTTGAGCGAGCCCGCCCCCGTTTCGGTGAAGGCGTTCTGGGTTCCGGTATAGGCCTGCAGCCGCACGAATGGCGTCACGAACGCGTCGGCGAGACCGCCGAGACCGACACGGTAGCCGCCCTCGACCTGTCCGTAGACCTGGTTGGCGCCGGTCAGTCCGTAGGCGGTGCGCGGCGCCAGCCCGGGGATGGCGATGCTGCGCCACATCTGGTTGGCGCTGTAGGCGTAACCCGCGACCGCGTCGGCATAGAGCGGGCCGTCGCTGTAGTTGGCGTAGAGACCGGCCTGGAACGTGTTCGAG
>Ga0209066_10007328_pt1 | contig 10972 bp, 7 predicted proteins | sample All_14_2_FD_187198 | JGI IMG/M metagenome (GOLD analysis project Ga0209066, IMG submission 187198) | Freshwater microbial communities in response to fracking from Pennsylvania, USA - Allegheny Zone_MetaG_DW_15 (SPAdes) (version 2) ... | reverse complement strand
GCAGCACGCTCTGCGCCGCCGCCATCAGCTCCACGGCGCTGCGCAGGCTCACCGGCGAGCGGTCTTCGCTTTCGATTTCGCTGGCGCCGACCACGAACAGGTCGCCCGGGCGCGGCACGATGTAGACGCGGTGGCGCGGGTGCAGCAGGCGCACCGGGCGCTGCAGCCGCACGCCGGGTGCGTGCAGCCAGATGACCTCGCCGCGAACACCACGCACTGCCATGTCTGCGCCGAGTGCCAGCGCGGAACCGGCTTCGCCGGGCCGCTGCTGGCGCCCCCTTGAGGGGGTGACGCCGCAGGCGGCGCGGGGGTGAACCGAATGCACACCTCGCACGTCAATGGCCAGATCAAACCGCACCGGCCCTTTACCCGCCACGTGCAACACACCGGGCGCCACCCGTTCCACGCGCTCGCCCCAGCACCAGTGCACGTTCGGCGCGTGCACCGCCAGCGCGTGCAGCATGTCGCGCGACATGACCTGCGCCTCGCCGGGCAGCAGCCAGGCGTGCAGACCCGGCGCCAGCGCGGGCTCCAGCGCGGCCAGCGCCGCCCGGTCCAGTGGCTGCGGCGCGGGCAACTCTGCCGCCAGCGAGGGCGCGGTCTCCAGCCGGGCCAGCACGCGGCGCGCTGCACCCAGGTCGGACCCGTGCGCCAGCATCAGGCTGCCGTGTTGTTCGAACAGCGGCACCGTGCAGCCGGCCGCACGCAGCTCGTCGGCGATGCCGCGCCACAAGGCCAGCGAGCGCCAGCCCAGGCGCGCTATCTCAGGGCCGGCGTTGTCCAGCTCGGCGATGGGGCTGAGCATGCCGGCGGCGGTGAAGGCGGCGGCTCCCCGTTCGGGCTGAGCCTGTCGAAGCCCTTCGACAGGCTCAGCCCGAACGGAGGCACGTGCGGGTTGCCAGCCCGAAATACCGCCCACCTCCGGTGCCTGAGGCCCGGGAGCAGGGTCGAACACCGTGACGCTGTGCCCGGCCCGCGACAGCTGCCACGCCAGCAGGCGCCCGAGCACGCCCGCGCCGGCGATACCGATGCGTGCCATGGTTCAGCCCTTGGTCGAGATGGAAGAATCTGAGCCCCCGACCCTGGCTTCGCCAGGCCCCCCGAGGGGGTGCTGTCGTTCTTGGGGCAGCCCGGCGAACGACGACACCGGCACGTAGAACTCACCGCCCACGGCCTTGAATTCCGCGCTCTTCTGCGCCATGCCTTCGTTCAAGGCCTGCTCTTCGCTCAGGCCTTTGGCCGCGGCGTAGTCGCGCACGTCCTGCGTGATCTTCATGGAGCAGAACTTCGGCCCGCACATGGAGCAGAAGTGCGCTTCCTTGCTTGAATCCTTGGGCAGGGTTTCGTCGTGGTAGTCCTCGGCGGTCTGCGGGTCCAGTCCCAGGGCGAACTGGTCGCGCCAGCGGAATTCAAAACGCGCCTTGCTCATGGCGTCGTCGCGGGCGCGGGCACCGGGGTGGCCCTTGGCGATGTCGGCCGCATGGGCGGCGATCTTGTAGGCCATGATCCCCTGCTTCACATCGTCGCGGTCGGGCAGGCCCAGGTGTTCCTTGGGCGTCACGTAGCAGAGCATGGAGGTGCCCATCCAGCCGATCATGGCCGCGCCCACGGCGGAGGCGATGTGGTCGTAGCCCGGTGCGATGTCGATGGTCAGCGGGCCCAGCGTGTAGAACGGCGCCTCGTGGCAGTGCTTCAGCTGCTCGTCCATGTTGGCCTGGATCAGGTGCATGGGCACGTGGCCGGGGCCTTCGATCATGGTCTGCACGTCGTGCTTCCACGCCACCTGCGTCAGCTCGCCCAGGGTCTTCAACTCCGCAAACTGCGCTTCGTCGTTGGCGTCGGCCGCGCTGCCCGGGCGCAGGCCATCGCCGAGCGAGAAGCTCACGTCGTAGGCCTTCATGATTTCGCAGATCTCGTCGAAGTGCGTGTAGAGGAAGTTTTCCTTGTGGTGGGTGATGCACCACTTGGCCAGGATGCTGCCGCCACGCGAGACGATGCCGGTGCGGCGCTGCGCCGTGAGGTGGATGTAGGCCAGGCGCACGCCGGCGTGGATGGTGAAGTAGTCCACGCCCTGTTCTGCCTGTTCGATGAGGGTGTCGCGGTAGATCGCCCAGGTCAGGTCTTCGGCCACGCCGCCCACCTTCTCCAGCGCCTGGTAGATCGGCACCGTGCCGATGGGCACAGGGCTGTTGCGCACGATCCAGTCGCGCGTGGTGTGGATGTTCCTGCCGGTGGACAGGTCCATCACGTTGTCGGCGCCCCAGCGGATCGCCCACACCAGCTTGTCCACTTCTTCCTCGATGCTGGAGGTCACGGCCGAGTTGCCGATGTTGGCGTTGATCTTCACGCCGAAGTTGCGCCCGATGGCCATGGGCTCCACTTCAGGGTGGTTGATGTTGGCCGGGATGATGGCGCGGCCGCGCGCCACCTCGTCGCGCACGAACTCGGGCGTGAACACCTCGGGGATGCGCGCGCCCATGGGGTTGCCGCGCAGGCGCGCTTCACGCGCCGGGTCGCCCAGGTACTCGCGCATCCACTCGCGCTTGCCGTTTTCGCGCAGCGCCACGTATTCCATTTCCGGCGTGACGATGCCTCTTCGGGCGTAGTGCATCTGCGTCACGTTCATGCCGCTCTTGGCGCGGCGCGGTGTGCGCTGCAGGCCGGCGGCCTCGGCGCGCAGGGCCTCGATGCGTTCGATGGTGGTGCCGTTCTGCGCGGCTTCGTTTTTGATGCCGTCGTCCAGCGCCGCACGCTGGCGGCCGGTGTAGCTTTCGGTGTCACCGCGCGCAGCGATCCAGGCGCCGCGCACGTCGGCCAGGCCCGTGCGCACGTCGATGGCGGCGGTCGGGTCGCTGTAGGGACCGGAGGTGTCGTACACCGTGATGCGCTCGCCGTTGGAAAGCAGGATCTCGCGCATGGGCACGCGGATGCTTTCATTCGAGCCGGGCACGTAGACCTTGCGCGAAGCAGGGAAGGGCTCGCGGCTGAGCGCGAACTGATCGGCGAAGGGAATCTTGTCGGGGGCGTTCATGGCGGCGGTCTCCTGTTGGGGCTGTGGATGCTCCGGAGACCGCCCGACAAAACATGCACCCGGGCCCACCGCTGGTGTGGACGGACCCGTCGCACGAGGAACGGGTGGGGGATGCAAGCACTGGGGGCTGCGCTCTTCTTTCGCTGGTATTAGCCAGATCAAGTTCACGGGTTCGATTGTTCAACCATCTCAGCGCCAGGCCTTCACAGGCCCGTGCACCCCGGAGCAGCGCAAAGTATAGCGGCGGTCTTGGCAGGCGGTGTTGCCATGCCCCGTGCACCAACGGGTAGCACGGCCCGGGTCACGTCGCCGTCAACCCCTGTGGTGGTCGCCAGTGGCGTGTCGGGTTCGCCCTGCTGCGCCACGTCCTGAACATCTGTATAACCGCTCTACTTTTGCGGACCCGGGAAACCGGGGGAATCGCCAACCGGTTGTTTGCCCTTGGTGGGTGGCACACGCGTCAACGAAATGGTGCTGGTTTTAAAACCCTGCGCCGAATTTCAAACCACGGTGATTGGCACGCATAGCTGGTAGCCTTCCATCCGGATGGCCCGGATGGCGGTGCCTTCAAAGCCGACCTTCTTGAACAATTGGCGAAGCCGCACCACCCGCACCGTCAGGGCGGCTATTGTGTAATGAGCGGCGTCTTCACGCAGCACCTCGATCAATTGCCAATACTCCAAGCGCTTGCCGGGCGCCAGAGCCAAGGCCGAGAGAATGGTCGCAGCGGCGTGGCCGATGGCCTCCTCGCCCTCCGGACCGCAAAGCGTCATGCGGCGCAGGTTGAGCGTGGCGCTTGGCGCTGACAGGCGGGCATCCGGGGTGCTGTCCTCAGCCGTGTCGGCGCGTTGGCGTGCGTGCGCCTGAATAATGGCCAGCAGTTCATCAGGGTGTGTGGGTTTGGCGATGAAGGCATTGGCGCCCGCTGTGTAGCAGGCCAGGCGGTCCTCAATGCGGTCGCGTGAACTGATCACGATGATCGTGAGACTGGGGTAGGAGGCCCGGTAGCGGCGTATCAAGCTGAAGCCGTCTTCGCCAGGCAGATTCAGGTCAACCAGCAAGACGTCGATCAAGGCGTTGGCCTCTTCGTCGCTGAGGGCTTCGGCACTGGTCACGCCAACGGCACGGTGCCCGTGTTGCTGCAGCAGCTCCACGGTGACAGCGCACAGGCTCTCGTTGTCCTCGACAACGGTGATACAAAGTCTGGATGGCAAGAAACGGGTCTTCAAAGGCTGGGACATGGCGGTGAGCCTATCGGGTCGATCAGAACCAATGTTACAAAACACTACATCGGCGCCACAGCTTCAAGCGGCGACTCTGGCATCACCAGCGTGAACGTAACGCCCTGCGCGTCGGCCTGGTAAAGCAAATCGCCACCCTGACGGCGTGCCAACAGGCGCGACAAATGCAGCCCCAGCCCAGAGCCGCTGATGTGCCGCACCGCTTCCCCACGGTAGTACTTTGAAAACAGAAGTTTGGCATCTGGCAAGGGCCCTGGCAGCACATGATTGGTCACACTCAACTTTTGTATGGCGCCCTGGGGATGGATTTCGCGCACGATGGCCGCACGGATGGGCAAGCCGGGGGGCGAATACTTGAGCGCGTTATCGAGCAGGTTGTTCAGTATCACGGTCAACATGCGCCGGTCCGCCAGGATGGGTGGCATGGCGTGCTCTGTCGCGATCTGGATTTTGGCCTTGTCGGCCCAAGCGTCGACGCGCTGCTCAAGTTCTACCGCCAGGGCACACGCCATCTGCTGCGGTGGCGTGCTTGCATCGTCAATGTTGGCGGACTGGGCGCAGTGGTCTATGACCTGGCGCATTGATGACAGGGCCAGCTCGGCGTGTCGCTTCATGGACGAACTCGGGGTGGGCGATCCGATCACCATGGCCAAAGTGGACAAGGGCGCCTTCAACTCATGCGTCAGCATGTCCATGAACTCCTGCTGGCGCTGGCGTTCACCCCGCTCATAGTTGAGTGCCAATGCGTCCATTTCAGCGCGGTACCGCTGCTCCAACTGCCGCTTCCGGTCGGCATGCGTACGCCACCAACCGACGACAAACAACACACCCACGGTGCTCAAAACAGCGAGTGGACCCACCGTCGCAAAGAAGTACATGTCTTGCGTCTTGTACAAACCACTGCTGAACGACGTCGCCCAGGCCGTCCACAGCACCAAGCCAAAGGCCAGGCGCTCTGCGCTCCTCCAGGTCAGCCCCAGCACAAGACCCGTGGCCGGATCCCGCGGCTCGCGCGGGCATGCCAGGCTGGCCACCACCAGCCCCAGCGGCACCACCAGTTGCAGCGCCAGCGCCACAGTCCGGGCCTGCGCCAACTGCCCCGACAACAGCAGCAGCAAGCACACCGCCAACAGTATCAGCGGGATGCGTTGCAGCTTCAGCGCCCAAGGAGGTGTCTGCAGCAGTTCCAGTACCTTGATGAAAAACCACAGGCTGACCGCCACGTTCAGCAAGCGCAAGCCTTCCATCACGTAGCTACCGGTGCCTTCAGGCCAGTGCAGCGCGCCGGGCAGCACGGGCAGAGATAGCAGATCGGCGTTGAGCACAGCCAGCGACAGGTTGACCACCTGCTTGGTGAACAAAGTGTGGCCAATGCCCCGCCGGTCCACCAACCAGACAATCAAGCCCAGCAGAATCAGCAAGGCCTTTGCGCCGATCACGATGCCCATCATGATGCCGTCCGATACCCGCTGGTTGGCGGCCTCTTCAAGCGTCAAGACCACAGTGGTCAGATAGATCGGCCCGCCGGGGTCCAGCCGCAACCAGAGATCGCGGGCTTGTGCGCTGGCCTCAATGGGCAGCGTTTGCACAGTAAAGATCGGCGCAGCGGGTGCGGTGTCCAGCCGTTCCAGGGCACCGATGGCATCACGCCGCAAAGGGTCGTACAGCAACAGCGACTCGCTCCAGATCGGAACAACGCGCAGTCGTTCGGACGCTGGCGGCGTTGCACCCGCTGACGGCACCACCCGCAAGCGCACCCAGACCACCGAGCTGTCCATAAACCGCGTGAGGTTGCCTGAGTAGGTCGTTTCTGGCTGTTGCCGGGCCTGATCCAGCGTCATCTGCCCGCTGGGGTCGAGCACAAAAGCCTGTTCCACGATCCGGCTGGGCGCCGCCAGACAAGCCGGCGACCACAGCAGAACGGCAAGCCACAGGGCCAGGCAGCTTGCAATCCAGGGGGTAGGGCGGCGTGAGGTCAGAGGGGGTTGCATCGGTTGGCGAATGGTGCGCTTACACGCCGTGTACGTCATTGTCTTTCTGTTTGTTGAAATCCGCTTTGGTTTTGTTTTATTTTGTTTGATTTTGTAGTTTTTTGTAGTTTTAGTTGAATATTGATGCCTATCATTTTTTGCATGACACACAAGTATTCGAAAACAAGCAGCAGGGGATTCGCCTTGGGCTTGCTGTTAAGCGCGGCATGTGCAGCGGGCAGCGTCGGTGCGCAGGCCCTGAAATACACCCCCACCAACCCGCACTTTGGCGGCAGCCCGTTCAACGGCGCCGAATTGTTGGCCTCTGCCCAGGCGCAGCGGCAAGTCAGCACAGCGCCCACCGCGAGCGCCACCAGCGCGCTGCAGGGTTTTGCCTCCAATCTGGACGCCCGCATCAGTTCCGGGCTATCGCAATACATCAGCAACCAGCTGTTTTCAACCAGCGGCAGCGGCAGCGGCAGCGGCAGCGTCGTATTCGGCACCCTGAAAGTTGACTACGCACGCGTTGACACCACCAAGACGGTCTCGGTCACCATGACCGATATCCAGACCGGTGAAACACGAAACCTCAGCTATCCGATTGGCCTCTTTGTGCCTTGATCTGCGCCATGAACAGATCCAATCCATGGCAGCAATGCCCTGAAGCGAGCCGAGTTGGCGTGTGGTTGTTGACCCGTCGCCTGGCGCTGGCCTGTGTTGTGGCGGTCAGCCTGTCGGGCTGCGCCGTCACGCCGCCCCCGCGAACACCGCCCAGCATGTCCGTCACCCCACTCAGTACGGAACTTGATGCTCTGCCGCCACCACGCAGTGAATTTGTTGTGGCTGTCTATGGTTTCAAGGACCTCACTGGCCAAAGAAAACCCAGCGACACCGTGGCCGACATGTCCACCGCCGTCACCCAGGGCGGCGGCGCCCTGCTGGTGGACGCGTTGATGAAAGTGGCCAAGGGCAAGTGGTTTCGCGTGGTTGAGCGCGAGGGTCTGCAAAACTTGCTGCAAGAGCGCCAGCTGATCCGCGCCACCCGCGCCGAACACCAAGACACCACACCGCTGTCGCCCATGCTCTTCGCTGGCGCCATGCTTGAAGGCGGCATCATCAGCTACGACGCCAACACCCTCACCGGCGGCGCCGGTGTGCGCTTCTTTGGTGTAGGCACCCACAGCGATGTACGCATCGACGAGGTCACGGTCAACCTGCGTCTGGTGTCGATTCAGACGGGCCAGATATTGCACAGCGTCACCACCCGGAAGTCGATCGTTTCAACCCGCGTCCAAGGCAACATTTACCGCTATGTGGACGGCAACTCCAAGATATTTGAGTTTGAAGCGGGAGTGAGCAAAAACGAACCCGCGCAATACGCCGTGCGCCAGGCCATCCAGAAAGCGGTGCTGGGCCTGGTCATGGAGGGCATTGACGCCGGTTTGTGGGAATTTTCCGACCCGTTGCTGGGTTTGGCGTTTCGTCAGCAGTTCGAGTGGTCGCGCAACGCCGAAACCAGGAAACCGGAATCATGGGCACGATGAACCTCAGAGGGTTCGGGTCTGGGTGACGCCGCAGTGGCTCGACGACACCGTGCATTTTTCAGCCAGTTTTCGCTCTTTCTATTTTTAAAGGAATCACCATGGGTCAGAAAATTCAATTCAAGGCGTCCGTCATGGCGGCCGCAATTTCCGTGATGGCAGCGGGGCCGGCGCTTGCGACGCCCACTGAGGGCAACATCTTGGTCGGTCCGGATCTGGACACCAGTGGCGTCTCCACCGTCAAGATCGACCAGAGCGGTACCGGCAACATCACCAGCAGCTCAGGCGCGGCCAATGGCGCCGCTTTCATTGTTGACCAGTCGGCGGGTGCCACCACCGCCCTGACCATACAGCAGGTGGGCACCACGAACAGCTTGGGACTGCGGTCTTACACCAGCGACGTAACCAAGGTCCAGGTGTTCCAGGGCGCAGATGCAGAAACCGGCAGCACGGGAAAACTGGGGACAGATGCCACCAAATTGGTCAACTCGAACAGCGCCGTGGTTCAAATCGGTGCGGACGCGACACAAAGGGCTGGCGCCACCGATGTGTTTTTGACGCAGCAAGGGGATAACAACGTCGCGGCTACATTCCTCGGCAGGGCGACGGGCGCCTTCACCGGCACGTTGAATTTGCTGCAGGTGGGCAATGGCAACTTGGCCGACGTCGTGGTCAATGGCCAAACGACGGCGGGCCAGACCTTCAACATCGGCCAAAGTGGCGGCAACAACGCGCTGTCCCTGACCGCCAACGGAGACCAGTCCACGGGCATGACACTCGACTTCGGTGGCCTGACCTTTGGCCGGACCACCTCGCTGCCTGGAGCGAGCGATACGAGCGGAAATAACAATGTCAGCAGTTATACCTATTCGGGTGCGAACAGCACATTGAATGGCTACTTTACGGGCTCACTCGCGGGTATCAACGTGCTGGGAACGGACGAGTTCAAAATCAAGACGTTGTATGGCCCTAACAACATACAGGTGGATCTTGCCAGTGCAGCAGCGACGGGCAACAAAATTGACGTCACCAATTTCTGGAGTAACTTCGCAATTTACGGCAAGGGTGGAGCAGCCATCAATCTGGGTGGCTCTGGCCGTTTGTCTGTAGACGGTGATCTGGTGGTTTATGCGAACGGCGGTTCGATCAGTGTGAACAACACCAACTTCTATGGCCGCAGTGACTTCAGCACGGCAGACGGTGGATCGATCACCTACAACGGAGGCGATGTTTTTGAGATGTCAGTTTCCCAGTCAGGTGCCGCCCACAGCTTTTCATCCACCAATGGCATGTCGGGCTTCGTGGAGTCTTCGAAAGTCACGCAAACAGGTCCAATCGTCAACAGCATGGTTGTAAACAACAGCAGTGCTGATAACTACAGTGGTTTTTACACCCCTTCGTTCACCTTGACCCAGACCTCAGAGACGGGAGGTGGCGGGCATGCGATGACGCTGTACAACAACGGTAATGACTCGTCATCCTGGACGGTGGCCCAATCGGGTGCCGGGGCCAAGACGCTTGGGTTCACGAGCAACACGGGCTCGGCGGTGATCAACGCAACCCAAACGGGCCTCGCCAGCCAAAGCGCTACCGGTATCAATTTTGCCGCTGCATCGGGCAGCAGTTTCACGCTGGCACAGCGCTGACCGGTCTGCGCCATGCCGAGACAGGCAGGGATTCAACCTGCCTGCCCTCGCGCACTTTTGGATGGTCAATCATGAACTTCAGCCCATCAAGCCGGCTTGCCCCCAGCGCACTGGCGGCTGCGGCCCTCTCTGCGGCGTCTTTGGTCTGGGCGCAATCGACGCTGGACCACCTGGTGGTCCAGGCGCCCAGCGCCCCGGTCACGGTCCAGATCACTCAGGAAGGCGCGGGCAAGCTCGGCGCCTCTGTCGAACCGATCACCCTGGTCAGCGCTTCAAGCGCCCCGATTTCTCTGACTGTTCAGCAAATAGGCGCGTTCACGGTGGCCTCGCAGATCAAGGCTTACACAGCCGGCGCCACAGCCAACACGATCACCCTGAAACAGGAAACGGCCGATGCGACACCTGGTGCGGTGAATGACGTCTGGGCCAAGTTGTTGCTCGGCACACAAGCCGCGCCGGCCGCCAGCCAGCACGTGACCTTGCTGCAAATCGGCGACAAGGCCCAGGCAACGATCGAATCGGAGGGGGACAACCTGGCTGCCACCATCATCCAGCATGGCAATAGTTCAGGGGTGAGTTCGCTGAACATCGCCAGCAACGGTGCCAGCAACACCTATGGCAGTGCAGGCGCGCCCATCACACTGGGCGCGCTGAGCACGCTGGCCATTTCGAGTGCGGGTGATAACAACAGCTATGCGATTTCGCTTGCGGGAGACAGCACGGCTGGCATCACGAACGCGGGCAGCTTCAATACGTACAACATCGCAACACAGTTGGCTGGTGACTCACTGGCGTTGGCCATCTCTGGCAGCGGCAACGCCTTTACCTTCGACTTCCCGACCACCGGAACGAGCCAATACAAGGCGGTGGCCTGGGGCAGCGCGGCAACGCCAGCCAGTGTGACCAGTGGCAACTTCGTTGCCCAATGTGGTGGCAGCACTTGCTGGGTGACCGATACCAGCAGCAACGGCTACACCGCAGCCAACCTGGCCGCAGCTGCCAACGCCAGTGTGACACCCCGTTAGCGCATCCAGCCAACCCAGCGCTTGGCCCGTTTGCAGTTCGAGCGCTGGCTTGCCGCTCGCGCTGGCTTCCTGGTCATCAGGCAGGTCTGCGGCTCGGATGCGTTGGCGGCTTGACTGTCGCGGTGTTTTCAACCAGCCGGGTCACGGCCCACAGCACCCGGTTGGCCGGCGTGGGCACGCCCAGCGCTTCACCCCGACGCACCACGTAGCCGTTGAGGTGGTCGATCTCGCTGGGTTTGCCGCGCATCAGGTCTTGCGCGGTGGATGAAAACTGGGTGGGCATGGTTTCGGCAATGCGGCGCACGGCCAGGTTCACGTCGCCGGGCAGGGTCACACCGTCGGCGGCGGCCACGGCGGCGCATTCGGCCACCACGTCTTGCATGACGGCGAGCACGCCGGGGCGCTGCACCAGCTCGCCGTAGGCGATGCGGCCCACGGCCGAGAGCGCGTTGTAGGCGCAGTTGAGCACCAGCTTGGCCCACAGCGCGCCGCGCACGTTGTCGCTCACTTCGGTGGGC
>Ga0209066_10007327_pt1 | contig 10973 bp, 10 predicted proteins | sample All_14_2_FD_187198 | JGI IMG/M metagenome (GOLD analysis project Ga0209066, IMG submission 187198) | Freshwater microbial communities in response to fracking from Pennsylvania, USA - Allegheny Zone_MetaG_DW_15 (SPAdes) (version 2) ... | reverse complement strand
GCAGCTTCGCTCCACGCTTCCTCCCCACAATCAGTCACCCTCATGCAGTTGCGCTTCGCTTCGTTCGCTGTGATCAACTTACGGTGGGACTTCCACCCACAAGAGTGCGCCCGTGCCGGGCGCACAATAAAAAGCGCGGCCAGCGCCGCGCTTTGGGAGAGGAAATTTCGGCTGAAAATGGGTTTTTCTACAGCCCCAACATTTGAAATCAACGTCCTGCGCGGCTTTTCGCGCAGGACGGCTCGCTTGTCGGATCGGAGGGATGGCTCATGCCGCAGTAGCCCTCTTCAACTGGTTGCAGTCGGAGCACAGGACTTGAACATTCCAGAAGCCATTTGAACCACCGACCGAATGGGGCAAGATGTGGTCAAACTCAATACGCATGGTTTCATTTACCTTGTGTCGTTTGGTAATACCGGCCACTCCGGGACACCAACGACCAGACGCAAGAAACTCTGTGAGTACGGCCTGCCGGACCTCGCCAGGAATATGCCTGGAGTGAGCAATGCGAGCCTTTGGTGTATTAACGCTAGAAGGCTGCCAGTTTGAACGAAGGTACTCCATGAACCATTTGACGCCGCCGATGCTGAACACCCACGAGATGTGCTCGCCTTCCACCGAAAACAACTGTGGCCGTTTTTGAATCTCCCGACAAAGCTCTCTGCTGTAGGCACCCGGAATCCAGATTATCGTTCTGCACTGTCTCGGTTGAATGTGAAACTGCAACTGCCCGCGGAAATACACGCGAAGGGAGTCTGTCGCAAAGGAAAGCGTTACCAACGGGTTCTGCTCTTGGAGCGCGTCAAGTTCCTTCAGAAGATGCGATGCAATATGAAAGGCCGCAGCTCCATCGCTCGATGAACACGCAGACTTCGACAACACTCTGTCGAGGAAGTGTATGCAGTAGTGAATATTCCCGAATCCTTTCTTCACTTAGCCACCCTTTAGCATAGAGTTCAACGTGAAGCCCCAACGCCGAGCATAACCGAACCACCGGAGTAGTGTTTTTTGCGCGTTTTGCTGCTCAGTGAGGGTGATGGTTTTGCGCACGGTTGCCATGGCCTGACCTCCAAAAAATCCCACAAGGGATTGGTAAATTATCATACTACTGGTGCGAAATAACGCTGCATTGCTCATAACAGCACGCAAATCGGCACTGTCATGACGCCTTCCTTGTGCGGCAGGCGCAATCCGATGCAGACTGACACGCGGCGTGTGATCTTTGCTGGTTAAGCAATCAAAGGGGTCAGGCTCGAATTATTTTCAGCATTAGGCTCGTATTTCCAAATTTCCTTGTCCCGCTTCCGTGTCATCACCGTTTTGTCCTGCGCATACGGCGCGCCGCGCGGTTTGGCTTCCCGCCGCTGCCCGGTCATGTCCTCAATCTCGGCATCGAAACGTGAATTGCCCAAGGGCTGTTTCTGGTTCAGCGCCAACAAGCCAGCATGAACCAAGGCACTGCGAGCAAAACCATGACGCCCGCCGCTTACAGGTGACGGTTGACATCCATGCGGTGGTGCAGAATTCGGACAACGGCAATGCCGTAGCTTGTTGGGCGGAAATAGATAACGTGCTGCTCCACGCTGCGCCGCCAGTAACCTGGCCGAATGTAGGCGCAACTCTGCGCCTGCTGTGGGGCTTCGGCCAAGTCGGCGCAGGCAGATTCGATGAGGTCGGTGTAGCGCAAGGCCTGTGGCAGGCCCCATTGCACGACGGTGTAGTCAAAAATCCCGTCAAGATCGCGCTGCGCTCTTGGGCTGAGACGGTATTCAGCCATACTGCGCCGTCTTACGCTGTTTGAAGGCGGCAAAATCGAACGGCTCAGGTTCGCCGCTTTGCTCACCTTCGATCAAGGCTTGCCGGATGCTTTCGACTTCGGCCCCCCGCTCCTGTTCACGCCGGATAAGGTCGCGGATCGCCTCGCTGTCGTTGGTATAGCTGCCAGCGGCGATTTGTGCCGCAATCCACGCGTTTTGCTGCTCGGTGAGGGTGATGGTTTTGCGCACGGTTGCCATGGCCTGATCTCCAAAAAATTCCACAAGGGATTGGTAAATTATCATACTATTGGTGCAAAATAACGTTTTTTGCGATGAAAGCAAGGTCGATCATTTATCCACTGGGGCCAGATAGCGTTATAGTCTAAGGCACAGACCGTCGCACTTATGCTGCATTGCTCACAACAGCACGCAAACCGACACTGTCATGACGCCTTCCTTGTGCGGCGGGCGCAATCTGATGCAGACTGACACGCGGCGTGTAATCTTTGCTGGCTGGCTTCCCGCAAAACCAAACGCAGCTAGGCGGGCGTATCACCCACGGTAAATATCACCCGCAACCGAAGCGCGCACGCAAAGCTTACTTTCTGATGTGAATCAAAAGCTTCGCGCCGTCTCACCACCGCCGACTTTTCATATGATGCTCACCAAACTGCCCTTTCTGCTGCGTGAAGATGAAGTTGAACTCACCGCCATTCGCGCCCAGAGGGCGGGCGGGCAGAACGTCAACAAGGTGTCGAATGCGGTGCATCTGCGCTTTGATATCCGCGCGTCCTCGCTGCCTGATGAGGTGAAGGCTCGCCTGCTGCAACTGCGTGATCAGCGCATCAGCGCCGATGGCGTCGTAATCATCAAGGCGCAGCAATACCGCAGCCTTGAGCGCAACAGCTTCGCTGCTCTTGAACGGCTGCGCGAATTGATATCCAAGGCAGCCTTCGTCCCGCGCCAGCGGCGGGCGACCAAGCCAACGCGCAATTCACAGAAGCGTCGGCTCGACAGCAAAATGCTGCATGGCAAAGTCAAAGCGCAGCGCGGCCGCGTCAGTGATTTTTAGCGCATGGCTGCATCGGTTTGCGCGCTTTACATTATGGCGTTGCTGGCATTCCGGTCAGCGCCAAGTTAGGTCTTTTGCTTGATCTGTGGTACATTGCGCCCCGCTTCACCTTCTAAACGGCTGCGATTCAGTCCCCTGCCGTACCAATGAAAACCGCTTCTTTCCCGCTCGATGTTTTTACATCTCAGCGCCAAGCGCTTCTACGGTTTCAACCCCATCGAAGTTTCGTCCGGACTGAGTTGCACTGAACACCACAGCGCGGCCGGTCGGCTTCAGAGGTAATTAATATGCAATTCACCGAACTTGGGCTCTCGCCCGAGCTTCTGCGCGCCATTGGCGAGCAGGGCTACACCACGCCAACGCCGATCCAGGCACAGGCCATTCCCCATGTACTTTCCGGACGCGATCTGGAAGCGCTGGCGCAAACCGGCACGGGCAAAACCGCTGCTTTTGTGCTGCCTTTATTGCAACGGCTGACCGCCGCAAGCACGGCAACTGATGCAACCAACACACCTTTGCAGCGCATCAAACACACCGCGCCCCGTGCGCTGGTGTTAGTCCCCACCCGCGAACTGGCACAGCAAGTGGAAGACAGCGTGCGCGCTTATGGCAAATACACCGGCATTCGCAGCCTGGCGATTTACGGCGGCGTGAGCATCAACCCGCAGTTGCAAACCCTGCGCCGTGGCGTGGATATTCTGGTCGCCACACCGGGTCGTTTGCTGGATCACATCAGCCAGCGCACGGTGGATTTATCCAAAGTCACCACGCTGATTCTGGACGAAGCTGACCGCATGTTCGACATGGGTTTTATTCGCGACATTCGCAAGATCATCGAGCGCCTGCCACGCGAGCGGCAGAACCTGATGTTCTCGGCCACCTTCGCCGCGGAAGTGCGTGAGTTAGCGCACACCGTGCTGAAAAATCCGGCGCTGGTTGAAGTCGCACGCCGCAATACGGCAGCTGAATTAGTCACGCAATCAGTCATTCGCGTCGATCAAGCACAGAAAAAAGATGTGTTGCTGCACTTGTTTGAAACCCACGGCTGGCATCAAGTGCTGGTGTTTTGCCGCACCAAGCATGGCGCCGACGCCCTGGCCAAACGGCTCGATCAATCGGGCATTCGTTCAGCTGCGTTGCACGGCAATAAATCGCAAAACGCCCGTGCCCGTGCGCTGGCGGATTTTAAATCCGGCAAATTGGCCGCACTGGTGGCGACTGACATTGCCGCACGCGGCATCGACATTGACGCACTGCCCCACGTGGTGAATTTTGAATTGCCGCATGTGCCTGAAGATTACATTCACCGCATTGGCCGCACCGGCCGCGCGGGCGCAAGCGGCATCGCTTTGTCTTTAGTGAGCATTGATGAGCGCATTCAGTTGCGCGACATTGAGCGCCTGCTCAAGCGCGAGATCGAGTCGTCCATTCTGCCCGGCTTCGAGCCGCAACAAACCCGCCCCACGCCCAGCAGCGCCAAGCCGCCGATGGGACGTCGTTCAGGCGCGCCCGGTGGCAACAGTAACAGCCGTCCTGGTAATGCCAACCGGCCTAGCCGTGGCGCTTCTGGCCCATCTTCCGGCCGTAGTGCCAATGACCGCACAGGCGCACCCCGACCCGCCCGATCAGGATTCGGCGGCAAACCAAGTGGTGCGCCGCGCGGGGATCGCGGTGCCAAGCCCGCTAGCCATCACAGCGGGCAACGCCATCAATAAGCTGTCGCTCCGCCCTGTCCGTTAAGTAAGATAACGCCCGGAAAAGGGCGTTATCTTTTGCGGATACTGTTTGCGGAGGTAAGGCGTGCGCGGACAACGGCCTGCACTTATTCCTCAACACCGCCGCCAGACAATAAATGCCTGTGCATGCGCTGCCCTGCCAAAGTCGCATCCCTGGCCAACAGCGCTTCTAAAATTTCGCGATGCTCTTGCAAGGACTGCTGCAAGCGCCCTGCCGGCCGCAGGGAATCACGCCGTGCGAGCATTGCCACTTGCCGGGCATCGTTAATCAGCTGGGCTAGATACCGGTTGCCCGCAATGTCTTGCAAGGCTGTATGAAACTGGTGGTTAGTGTCAAAAAATTTATCCACATTGTTCGCTGCGGCATAAGCCTCCAGGGCATCGTGTATCGCCCGCAAACGCAAAAAGTCGGCGCTGGTGGCACGGCGTGCAGCGTCTTCCGCCACACGACTTTCCAGCAAAGCCATCACAGGAAACACTTCGCTGCGCTCCTGCTCGGATAATTCGGTGACATAACAGCCCCGGCGCGGCTTCAAGGTCACCAAGCCTTCCGAAGCCAGCACTTTCAACGCCTCGCGCATGGGCGTGCGGCTAATGCCATACTCGACAGCGAGCACTTGCTCATCGATCCAGCTACCGGGCAACAGCTCGTGCGCAAAAATTCTGGCGCGCAAACGCTCGGCCACCTGGACGTAAAGTGCCGGAACATCGAGTGTGTTTGTCGCAGTGACGTGCGCAGAAACATGCACGCCTTTGGCTGGTTTTTTTGCTATCATAATTATGAATGCAGTATCATATTGAGCAATTAGAAAGTCAACTGCATCAGCGTTTTACGAACATTCTGCTGTTATCACGCTGTTATCATCTAGTCATCGCGCAGTTTTTGAAAGACATGCGACAGAGAGGCCACCACCCATGAGCACACATTCCAACCCTTCCGAAGGTTTTAATCCAGCGTCAGCACCTTCACTGGAAACCTGGGCAAAAGCCGCTGCCAAATCGGCACCCGGTGGCGATGTCTCAAAGCTTAACTGGGAAACGCCCGAAGGCATTACCGTCAAACCCTTGTACACCCAGGCGGATACGGCCAACCTGCCTTACACCAACACGCTGCCCGGGTTTGCGCCTTATGTGCGTGGCCCGCAAGCGACAATGTATGCCGTGCGACCCTGGACGATCCGCCAGTACGCCGGGTTTTCCACTGCGGAAGAATCCAATGCGTTTTACCGCAAGGCGCTCGCCGCTGGCGGCCAGGGCGTATCCGTTGCATTCGATTTAGCCACGCATCGCGGCTACGATTCGGATCACCCGCGCGTCACGGGCGACGTGGGCAAGGCCGGTGTGGCGATTGATTCAGTTGAAGACATGAAAATCCTGTTCGACGGCATTCCGCTCGACAAGGTCTCGGTGTCCATGACCATGAATGGCGCGGTGCTACCTATCCTCGCTGGCTACGTGGTCGCGGCCGAAGAGCAAGGTGTGACGCAAGACAAGCTTTCCGGCACGATCCAGAACGATATTCTCAAAGAATTCATGGTGCGCAACACCTATATTTACCCGCCCGAGCCGTCCATGCGCATCATTGCCGACATCATCGGCTACACGGCAAAGCACATGCCGAAGTTCAATTCGATTTCAATTTCCGGTTACCACATGCAGGAAGCCGGCGCCACGCAGGCGCTGGAACTGGCCTTCACCCTGGCCGATGGCCGCGAGTATGTGAAAACGGCGATTGCCAGCGGCATGGATGTGGATGAGTTCGCCGGACGGCTGTCGTTCTTCTTTGCCATCGGCATGAATTTCTATCTGGAAGTGGCCAAGCTGCGCGCCGCGCGCCTGTTGTGGTGGCGCATCATGGACGAGTTCAAGCCGAAGAATCCCAAGTCCTCCATGCTGCGCACGCATTGCCAGACCTCCGGCTGGTCGCTGACCGAGCAGGATCCGTACAACAACATCGTGCGCACCACAGTGGAAGCCATGGCTGCGGTGTTTGGCGGCACGCAATCCTTGCACACCAATTCGCTGGATGAAGCGATTGCCCTGCCCACCGAATTTTCATCCCGCATCGCGCGCAACACTCAGCTCATCATCCAGGAAGAAACCCACATCACCAACGTGATCGACCCCTGGGCCGGTAGCTACATGATGGAAAAGCTCACCCAGGACATTGCGGATGAGGCCTGGCGGATTATCGAAGAAGTCGAAAAGATGGGCGGCATGACGCAAGCGGTCGAGAACGGCTGGGCGAAACTGCAAATCGAAAAATGCGCCGCTGAAAAGCAGGCGCGCATCGACTCGGGCAAGGATGTGATCGTTGGCGTGAACAAATACAAGCTCAAGGAAGAAGCGCCGATTGATATTCTTGACGTGGACAACCACGCCGTGCGCGAAGGGCAGATCACGCGCTTGAAACACATCCGCGCCACGCGTGACGATGCGGCCGTCAAAGCGGCCCTGGCCGCACTCACCGAAGCGGCCAAAACCAGCACGGGCAATACGCTCGACTTAGCCATCAAAGCCACGCGTCTGCGCGCAACGGTAGGCGAGATTTCCGACGCGTTAGAAGCCGTTTGGGGCCGCCACCGGGCAACCAACCAAACCGTCTCCGGCGTGTATAGCGCGGCCTATGGCGCAGGCGAAGAGGACAGTACCATGCAAGAAATTCGCACCGAGATAGACAACTTTGCCGCCGCCGCAGGCCGCAGGCCGCGCATCATGATCGTCAAACTCGGTCAGGATGGGCACGATCGCGGCGCGAAAGTGGTCGCCACCGCATTTGCTGATCTAGGCTTTGACGTGGATGTCGGCCCGCTCTTCCAGACACCGGCGGAGGCCGCGCGCCAGGCGATTGAAAATGACGTCCATGCCATTGGCGTTTCCACCCTGGCGGCCGGCCACAAAACGCTGGTACCCGAACTCATCCAGGCATTGAAGGCGCAAGGCGCGGACGACATTGTGGTGTTCGTCGGCGGCGTGATTCCGGCGCAGGATTATGCGCAGCTTTACAAAGACGGCGCAGCGGGAATTTTTGGCCCCGGCACGCCGATTCCCGTTTCAGCCCGCGAAGTATTGCGCGCGGTTCAAGCGGCAAAAAACCCGTCCGCTAGCAAAGCCTCTGCTTGACGCCATCTTGCTCCTGGCTTAAATCCTGAACCACTGTGCCTGTAGCCGCCACGTCCGACATGCACCCACTGGCCTGCGATTTGCGTGCCGGCCAGCGCCGTGCGCTGGCCAAGGCCATCACGCTGATTGAGTCCACGCGTGCGGATCATCAAGCCGAGGCTCAGGCGCTCCTCACCGAGCTGCTGCCGTATACGGGCAATGCCATACGCATTGGCATTTCCGGCGTGCCAGGCGTGGGCAAATCAACCTTCATCGAAGCCTTGGGGCTGTATCTGATTCGCCAAGGGCATCGTCTGGCCGTGCTGGCGGTGGATCCCTCGTCCAGCATCACCGGCGGCTCGATCCTGGGCGATAAAACGCGCATGGAATTGCTCTGCCGTGAAGAAGCCGCCTTCATCCGCCCTTCGCCCTCGTCAGGCAGCCTGGGCGGCGTGGCCGAAAAAACGCGCGAAGCCATGTTGCTGTGCGAGGCCGCAGGCTTTGACATCATCATTGTCGAAACCGTGGGCGTCGGCCAATCAGAAACAGCAGTGGCCGGGATGACCGATATGTTTGTGCTGCTGCAACTGCCCAATGCCGGGGATGATTTGCAGGCCATCAAAAAAGGCATTGTGGAACTGGCCGACATGGTGGTGTTCAACAAGGCCGACATCGACCCGATTGCCGCGCAAGCGGCGGCGAGCCAAATGCGCTCGGCGCTGGCCATGCTGCGCCCGGCGTCCAGCCGCTGGCAGCCGCCGGTGTTGATGCTCTCGGCCATGAAGCAAGAAGGCATTGCTGAGTTCTGGCAAACCATAGAAAAATTTCGCACCATCATGAACGAGTCCGGCGAATTAGACGCGCGCCGCCACCGTCAGGCCAACGACTGGATGTGGCAGCAGATTGACGCCGCCTTGCGCCAACGTTTTCGCGCGCATCCCGCGGTCAAGGCCGCATTGGCGGACGTCACGCAAAAAGTCGGCGCTGGTATCACGCCGCCGACCCTGGCCGCACGACAACTGCTCGCCCTTTTTCATTAACCGCACTCAGCTTATTTAACGACTGTTCGAACTAACTGATTTTCTGGGAGGCAATTCACATGCATGACATCATTAATCAACTCGACGCCAAGCGTGCACTGGCGGCTTTAGGCGGCGGCCAAAAGCGCATTGACGCGCAACATGCCAAGGGCAAGCTCACGGCGCGCGAGCGCATTGAGCTGCTGCTGGACGAAGGCACGTTTGAAGAGTGGGACATGTTCAAGGAGCATCGCTGCGTTGATTTCGGCATGGAAGAACAACACGTGCCAGGCGATGGCGTGGTGATTGGCTATGGCACCATCAATGGCCGTATGGTGTTTGTGTTCTCGCAGGACTTCACCGTGTTCGGTGGCGCCCTGTCTGAAGCGCATGCTGAAAAAATCTGCAAAATGATGGATAAAGCCATTCAGGTTGGCGCACCCGTCATCGGCATCAACGATTCCGGTGGTGCACGAATTCAGGAAGGCGTAGCAGCGCTCGGCGGCTATGCCGAAGTATTTCAGCGCAATGTCATGGCCTCCGGCGTGATCCCGCAAATCTCGCTCATCATGGGGCCTTGCGCCGGTGGCGCGGTGTATAGCCCAGCGATGACCGATTTTATTTTCATGGTCAAAGATTCTTCCTACATGTTTGTCACCGGCCCGGAAGTGGTCAAAACCGTGACCCATGAAGAAGTCACGGCAGAAGAGCTCGGTGGCGCAGTTACCCACACCACGCGCTCTGGCGTGGCCGATCTGGCCTTTGAAAATGATGTGGATGCCTTGCAGATGCTGCGCCGCTTTTTCAACTACATGCCACTCAATAATCGCACGAACCCTCCGGCGCGCCCCACGGACGATCCGGCCGACCGTCTGGATTATTCGCTCGATACGTTGGTGCCGGACAACACCAACAAGCCTTACGATATTAAAGAACTGATTTTCAAAATGGTGGATGATGCGGACTTTTTCGAGATCCAGCCTGATCACGCTAAAAATATCATTATTGGCTTTGCACGCATGGAAGGCGATGCTGTTGGCATTGTGGCCAACCAGCCTATGGTTCTGGCCGGTTGTCTGGATATCAAATCGTCGATCAAGGCCGCACGTTTTGTGCGCTTTTGCGACGCCTTCAATATCCCGGTAATCACCCTGGTTGACGTGCCCGGTTTCATGCCCGGCACAGCGCAGGAATACGGCGGCATCATCAAGCATGGCGCCAAGCTGCTGTATGCCTATGCCGAATGCACGGTGCCAAAAGTTACGCTCATCACCCGCAAAGCCTATGGCGGCGCGTATGACGTGATGGCTTCAAAACACTTGCGTGGTGACGTGAACTTCGCCTGGCCATCGGCTGAAATCGCAGTCATGGGTCCCAAGGGCGCGGTGGAAATCATTTTCCGTGAAGAAAAAAACGACCCTGTCAAAGTGGCGGCGCGTGAAGCGGAGTACAAGGCCAAGTTTGCCAATCCGTTTGTGGCCGGCGCACGCGGCTTTATTGATGATGTGATCATGCCGCATGAAACGCGCAAGCGCATCTGCCGCAGTTTGGCGATGTTAAAGAACAAAAAGATCGAAAACCCGTGGCGCAAGCACGGCAACATTCCCCTTTAATTGCCGGCAAGGAAAAATCATGTTCAAGAAAATTCTTATTGCAAACCGTGGCGAGATTGCTTGCCGTGTGATTAAAACCGCCCACAAAATGGGTATCAAAACCGTGGCTGTGTATTCCGAAGCCGACCGCGATGCGCGCCATGTCGAGATGGCCGATGAAGCCGTTTGCATTGGCCCTGCCGCATCGAAGGAATCTTATCTGGTGATGGACAAGATCATCGCTGCCTGCAAACAGACCGGCGCCGAAGCCGTGCATCCGGGCTATGGTTTTCTTTCCGAAAATGCGGATTTTTCCCGTCGGCTGGAAGAAGCCGGCATTATTTTCATCGGCCCCAAGCATGCCGCGATTGCGGCGATGGGCGACAAAATCGCGTCCAAGAATCTGGCGCTCAAAGCCCAGGTCAATGTCATCCCCGGCTATAACGAAGCGATCGACACACCAGACCAGGCGGTTGAGATTGCCAGAAATATCGGCTACCCAGTGATGATCAAAGCCTCGGCTGGCGGTGGCGGCAAGGGTTTGCGCGTAGCCTACAACGATAGGGATGCGCATGAAGGTTTTGCCTCTTGCAAAACAGAAGCCAAAAACGCCTTTGGCGACGATCGCGTGTTCATCGAAAAATTCATCGAAGAACCCCGCCATATCGAGATTCAGCTGATTGGCGATGCGCACG
>Ga0209066_10007326_pt1 | contig 10974 bp, 21 predicted proteins | sample All_14_2_FD_187198 | JGI IMG/M metagenome (GOLD analysis project Ga0209066, IMG submission 187198) | Freshwater microbial communities in response to fracking from Pennsylvania, USA - Allegheny Zone_MetaG_DW_15 (SPAdes) (version 2) ... | reverse complement strand
TGAACCCGGCCAATTCATGGCACCACGCGGTTTTCACGTCCTGCACCGGAACGCCTTCCCACAACCTCAACCATTGCGCCCCGTATGCCGCCGCCATGCGTTCAAACAAGCGGTCGATGGCCTTCATAGGCAAGCTCATGCTGCAATCCTCCTTGGGTTGATTTCTTCGGCGTCGATGAATTCGGGCGCCGTGTTTGCGCTGGGCCACTGGCGGCCGGTCATGGCTTCCCATTCCGCGCGCTTGTCGGCCTTGTCCTGCTGGGCAAAGCTCGTCACCTGAACTCGGCTGGCCGTGCTGCGCTCTTCTGGGCGCAGCCAGTCAGCCTGCAGCCCATGCGTCCCACGGCAGCACCAAACCTGCAGGAAGGCATCCAGCGTCATGCCGGCCTTTTCGCTTTCAGACCTTGCGCTATTGACCACGGTTTCAGTCACGGTGGCTCGCTTGGCCTTGCGGTGCTGCAGCCAGTCAGCCCAGGTCTGTTTGTCAACGTCATCAGGCTTGCCAATCGCCGGGGTTGGCGTGCTGCGCTTGCGCGGCGCTTTCCCCTCTTCTTGGTTGATTGGTTGATTGGTTGATGGTTCGCGGTTAGCGGTTGGCTTTGCGTCCGGTTCTTTTTGAAAACCGTCACGGTTATCTGTAGAACCAACACCCTTTTTAGAGGGCCTACCGCCAAGCTTTCCAGCTGCTCTTGCCTGCTCTGCCTTGGCTTTGTACTGGGTGATTTCCCGCTCAACGCGCTTGTGCATCCAGCCCGACTCGGACTGAACGAACATCTCTGAAAGCACATCAAGCACTGCTTGTTGCTCCGTCTCGGTTCGTGCTGATAACCGACGAAAAAGGGTCCGGCTATCTTTTGGAAGCGGCTGCTCGTCTAGGTAGTACCAATCCAAAAGTTGGTTGTAAACGCCATGCTCAAGCAAACTCAGGTGCATGGTTGCACTCCTGTAGTCGCCTATGTTTTTCTGGTAGTGATACATCAAGCAGCCCTACCCTTTAGCTTCTTGTTGAACACTGGCTTCAAGCGTCGAATCAAGCGGGCCTCACGCATCAGCCAATCTCCGTAGCGGCGAGACGCGCTGTACTTGATGGTGATGCTCAGTGGAAGATCAAACTCTCCCCATGGAGTAATGAATGACTTGGCATATGAGTGCCGGAAGGCGTGCCCAGAAAAACGATTTCGAAGATCGTTTGTTGAGCCGATGTAGCGCAGACTCCCATCGAAATACACCGCGTAGCAACATGCGATATTGGGCAGGCCGCGCAACCCACTCAAGTAGTCGTAGGTATTCCATCCGTGCTTGCGAACGGTTGAATCGCCGATGTGGTGCGGGTAGTGCTTCACACAGCCACCCAAACTCTGTACCCGCCGACGATCACGTCATTTCCGCGCGCGTCTTTCAACACATCAGCAAGTCCGGCGATTTGCAGCTCTGGCAATCGCCTGTCCGTTTGAACCACCGTAAGGCCAGCCATGACGGCCAGACCGTGCGAGCTGCGCGGGCCTTCTTTCAGCGCGGCCATGATTCGGCCCTTGTGGCTGTCAGCGAAGAACGTGGCATTGCGTGCGGCTGTGTGGGATGTTTGCGGGTCGCGGCGGCGTGCCCTGGTGGTAGTACTCATGCCGCCTCCTTCATGAAATATGCGGAGTCGATGGCCTCGATTCGGCGCCCAATCCACGCAGCCACCGGGACAGCCCAGCTATTACCCAAACTTTTATACCTTGGCCCATCTGGGCACTCGATGGCTGGCTTCTTTCGCCATGGGATCAGCGTGTGTCCTGGCAAAAATCCTTGGAGTTTTTCGCATTCCTCGGGCGTAAGGCGGCGGACCATCGTTCCAGCCTTCGGCTGCACGGCAAACGGAGCCTTCTCGAAAGCCCGCAAGCAGTCCGTCCTTTCTTCGCTGATACCCATGCTGCTGGCGTCATTGCCGCTCTTGTGCATGTTGAACGCAACGGCTGTAGGGTTCACGGCGCAAAGCGACGGGCTAAGCTCTTCCGAGCTGGCGCACTGCGTTGCGCTCATGCGGCCCGGGAAAGCAATCGCAGGCGCATGCATTCCAGCGGCCAGCGGGTGGCACGGGTCGCCAGCCTTTGGGTTGCTGTAGTTCGCTGCGCTGGTGATCTGGGTGGTGTCGAACGGAACCGGAACAAACAACGGGCATCCGGCGTTCACATGCTGGTCTTCAAGGCCTTGCTTTGCTCCAAAGGTCGTGTCTAGCGTGCTGCTGATTTCTGCCGGCCAGCGTTTTGCAATCAATCCGCCGTCACAGTCGAAGTCGGTTCCAAGGCCACCGCCTGCAGTGCTGCGGCTAGGGATGGTGGGAGCGACTTTCCGCGCTTCTCGGCTCGGCGCAGGATGCCCTTGCAGGCTGTGGCGCTCAAAAAGAACCGCTGCGGCACTGCGCCAGTCTCCAAGACATCCGACAACGAACACACGGCGGCGTCGCTGGGCCACTCCAAAGTACTGAGCGTCCAAAACCCGGTAGGCGAACCCATACCCGAGTTGGCCCAGCATCCCGAGGAAGGTTCCAAAATCCCGTCCTCCATTGCTGGACAGGACGCCTGGGACGTTCTCCCAAACCAACCACTTGGGCCGATACTTTGCAGCAATGGCACCGTAGGTAAGCATGAGGTTGCCACGAGGGTCATCCAGTCCTTTTCGGAGTCCTGCGACGCTGAATGATTGGCATGGTGTTCCTCCGCAAAGAAGGTCAATTGCATGGTCGGGCCAGTCTTTGAATTTGGTCATGTCGCCGTGGTTCGGAACATCGGGGTAGTGGTGGGCCAGAACTGCGCTGGGGAACGGTTCGATTTCGCTGAACGCAACGGCCTTCCAGCCGAGCGGCGTCCATGCGGAACTTGCGGCCTCGATGCCTGAACAAACGGACAGAAACCTCATGATTTCTTCGCCCGGTAAGCCAGCGACTTGCTGGGCGCAATCGGCTCAGAAAACGGCGTGGCCTTGAGCAGCTTCTGAGCCCTCTTGGACAGCGTAGGCATGACGGCTGCACCGTGGCCGACTGCGCCGGTTGCCTGACCGTAGTGCGACCCTTTGCGGGCCAGAGTTGCTTTTGCCTGCTCTGCCTTGTCAGCAGCGAACACCGATGCGGGGCGCTGCGTGAAGGCGTTGTTCAGGGACTTGGGCGTGTTGGTGCCTGGCCAGTAGGTCATGCTGTATGAATCCTCATCATTCGTTGGAGAGATGCGCGCGCCGTTCTGCTGAACGACGATGGCACCATGCGAATAAAAAACGCCCACCACGACAGAACCTGCCTTAGCTGCGCAGCGGGGAGAGCACTGCGTCTGGCGTTGGGTCTGCCAGCAGTCGGATGCCAGCGGGTGGTGGGCGGAAAACATTCAGGCGCTCTTGACGCCAAGGAATTTGTCAACGGCATCAGGCTCGGCACGAAGAGCGCCGCCAGTGACCGCTTGGATCTGCATTTGCCGGTCGGCTGGCGGGTAGTCATCCCACGCCGCTACGGACGGTTGCTTGATGCCCAGCCTGCGGGCGGCTTCGGATTGAGTCCCGAAGAACTCGATAACTTCTTGTGTTCGCATGGCATGAGTATAGCCGTGGCTATTACTCAAAAGGAGGGAGAGTCTTAGCTGTCGCTATGATTCTTTTCTAGCGATGCGCAACAATCAATGCATGGACACTATCGGCGGTCGGGTCAAAGCTCTTCGTGAGTCGAAGCGCATCAATCAGTCCGAGCTTGCGCGACGGGTAGGCATCAAACAGCCATCGCTCTACAACATAGAGAGCAACAACACGAAGTCGATCAAGGGCTACGTGCTTGACGCCCTGGCACGCGAGCTGAACACGACAACGGGTTACATACTGACTGGTGCAGAAAACAGCCAGGATCACGAAGCGTCGATGATGCTCGCCGAAATACAGGCCATCTTCCGAGCGCTGTCATCAGAAGACAAGGAAAAGCTACTCAGGGATGCGCGCGGACTAGCTCTCACAGCGAAGTCTCCAGCAAGCCATGTAAACCCTTTTCCACAGGTGTCCGCACTCGAAAATTGACGAAAACTTAGCTGTAGCTTGCATGGCAATAGCGGTAGCTGTAGAATCAGCACCGTTGCCGTGGAAAGCAATGTCACCGAAACCGCTTACTCATGCGTCTGGCCCCGATAAAAAGGGGTTTCCACCCAGGCGCAGTAGTAAGCGGTTTTTCTTTGCCACACGGAAACCGTCAGAGCGCGTTAGCTGATGGGCCTGCATGGGCTGCACTCAAGAAACACCGCCACCGGATACACCCCCGGTTTTTGGCGTCCGGCCTGTCAACGAGGGACCGGATAAGTCAGTGGAACATGGTGATACAAGACCGCTGACGAATGAATCGTTGCCGCTATGGTGCTCTGGTCTCTAGATGCAATGTCTAGATGATGGGAGGGGATGAGACTCTATCTCACCCTTGGCAGAACTATGTCCCGAGCTAATCAAGAGAAGGCGGAGCGCTTACAGAGAACTCCAAGACCTGAGCGCCATCTTGGTACATCAAGGCCTGAACAAAAACGGTCTTTGACTTCACCATCCATGCATGGAACAGGCTTCCCCTGCTGAAGCTCACCCGGTTCGATGACATATCCATTGGCGATGACGCCTTGAACAGCATCGGCTGGCCGCCATCAAAGCGGACAAGAATCTCACACTCACGCCCGCACAGCCACTGCCCCTTATCCAGCGACACAGAGGCCGCATAGTCGCCGCTTGGCAAGGCCACGATCTGTAGCCAGCCGTTGTTCTTTCCGGCATATGGCGGCTTTAGCTTGACCTGGTTGTCGCTTTTGAGAGTCGCGAACTTCACCACATCGCCAGTCATCTTGTCCACCGACTCGCCTTGAGTCCATGGCGCAGCCTGAGCGCAAAGAGTGGCGGCTGCCAGGGCAAGTCCAAAAAGCGTCTTCATAAAACCTCCACAACAACGGTTGTTGATGCTACTCCAGCACGCCGCCAATGACGATAGCTAAAAACTAGCGGAGGCTATGTGCCGATACAAACGTTTTAGCCCTGATTTATAGCTACAGCTTCATAGCCACGGCTATACTAACACCCATGCCTAGAACAACTAGGAGCAGCAAAGGGCAAGCCCCAACGCGAGCGGTACGCCACCACCGGAAGCTGGCGTGAGGGTAGTTCCCAAGATCAGAAAGCACAGCCTGGTGGGTGCCGGGCGAGCAGTACGCGAATGCAGGAGGTTTACGAATGCAACGCGCCACGGCGAAAGACCGTGAAGTGAGAGTGATTGAAGGTGGTGCGGTGTTGTAAATCGGGACCACACCAGCAAACAGGGAATAGGAGAGCAGTAGCTTTCAACCTATGCCCGTCGAGTCGGGAAACTGTTTTTGCTGCATCGCCTGGGTTGCGTCAGGCCGCCACCTTCAATCACTCTCATCGGTGGAACCGGCTATACCGGAATATGCCATCACCGACTCTAGCGAGTCGTCATAAGCAAGCCAAACGGCTTGCTTATGGAGGTAAAGAATGTTTAGCGCAGAAGAAATTAGATCGGCATTTAGATATGACCCTGAAACTGGGATTGTGTACAGAAAGATGAAGGGTGGAGTTGAGAAGCGAGCTTCATTTTTTGCAAAATTACAAGGCAGAAATAGAGTCACATACAAGTCAACAAAAATGTATGCCTATCGAGTCGCATGGGCAATCCATTTTGGAGTATGGCCAACAAGAGAGATTGACCACATCAACGGAGACAGTTCCGATGATCGAATTGTCAACCTAAGGGATGTAGATCGTTCAACAAACCAAGAAAATCTAAGGCGCGCGAAGGCAACAAACGCCATCGGTGTTCTTGGTGTTAGCAAGTCTGGGAATAGATTTTTTGCCACCGTACATGCGCATGGCAACAGCAAGTATCTCGGGTCATTTATGAATGCAGAGGATGCCCACAATGCATACATAGAAGCCAAAAGGAAATACCACAAAGGGTGCACCATCTAGTGCCACCCAGGTACTGCAAACGCAGTGCCGTCAGTAGAGTTCTTTGCACATGACTGAATCACGCAGCCTTACGAGGTGTGCGCGGCAGACAGACCTGTGACGGCGCTGGAATACAGGCCTATGGAATGCAGCTCGAAAAATTGTGAAAGTAGCCTGCAAAGCACTCTACTGACGGCCACCAGATAGGCGGGTCAGCGCCGCCGTCCCAATGTCAACCATGCCGCTTTAAGCAAGCTGTTGGCTGTCAATCCACCTCCCTGAGCCCTACGGGGCTTTTCGCCAGCACTGGAAACAGTGGCTGGCTTTTTATTTCCACATGGAGAAATCAAATGTCCATATGTGTAACCGAATCCCACGAGTCCCGCCGAATGCTGGACGAGTACATGCGCGAAACCGCGCAGGAGCACAGGGCGAAGCTGGAGTCCGACATGGCTTTCGACTTCTCCAGAGCCATTGAGCTGGGCGACCCTGACGCGACTCCTGCATGGGCCGGCACCGTGACCGACTACAGCAAGGCCCGCGAGCTGGGTATGACCTACAGCGATGAGCGCGCACCGCGCCGCGCTTGCACTGTGGCCGAGAGCCTGCAGGACGCGCTTGACTATACCAACGGACCGAGCCTGTCCGATGTTGTCAAGCTGCTTTCTCTGGCCATGAAAAGCGACGACAAGGCTGTTTCCATTGCGGCTCGCGCTCTTGTGCACCGCGCTGCTTTGAAATTTGCCGAACATAACGTCGAGGTGGACGAATGAACGCGCAGCACACTCCGGGGCCTTGGGCCTACGCGCTGGAATACGGCCAGAACATCACCGAGTTGCCGCGCATCACGACCGTGGCGCGCTGCGCGAACTACGTCATTGGGCTGCAGAGCGACTACCCAGGCGGGAACTACCGGGACGGAGACCCGTCCGGCGACGAGGAAGCGGACGCGCGCCTGATTGCCGCAGCGCCTGATCTGCTGGAGGCGCTGCGCAACCTGCTGAAAGAAGGCGAGTTCACCGACTACCCGAACACACGCCAATGGTTCGCGGTGAATGCAGCACGCGATGCCATCGAAAAAGCAACCGGGAGAAAGTCATGACCCGCGCCGATTACTTCGTGATGGTGTGTTGTGCGCTGGCTTCGCTGGCGATGTGGTTTATCAAACTTCCGGGGGCGTGATGCAACTAGCCAACCTCTTCCGAGAGCAACTAATCCGCGCCCGCATCTGGTGGTACGAGCTCGCTTTGACGCAGATCGACCCGAGCCACCCTGATGTGCCGGAAATCATCATCAAGCTGCTGGAGCTTTACGACCAGCGAGATTCATTGAAAGGTAAAGCATGAACACAAGCGAAGGCGCATTGAGCGCATCACGAATCCTGAGAGCCCCGCTGATAGATTGCGGCTTCGGACATTGCGGAGCTAAGGTGGATTGCACCGGGCCGTGCAAGCTGAAGGCCGCTGTGCTGAATCTGCCGGTAATTGACGAGAAGTTTCTTGACTCGCAATTGCAGTGTGATCTGCCTATTGAAATGATCGATCCGATTCCGTCAGTGATGAGTTTGGCTAAATGGCTCAAGATTGTTGCGCTAGTGGTTGCACTTGAGATGGTGTTTCTAGCTGTGCTTTTGGCTTCTGTGCGGTGATCGTCATGACCATCACCGAATCCGATCTATTCGCTATGGGTCAGGAAAGCGAGACAGCCGACAACCTCATGCGAGAACTCTGCGAACGGCTGGGTTTCGCCTATCCGCCTGAACACCGCCAGGACACGACCAAGCGTGAAGCGATGGCCGATCCACTACTTGAAAGCCAATCATGGTCCTGAACAAACTGAATGAAGCACGCAAGCTGTTCCACGCGCAGCAGATCAAGAAGACGGGTCACAACTCGTTTTCCGATTACGACTATTTCGAGCTTGGGGATTTCCTGATCCCTGCGCTTCAAATCTTCGAGCAACTCAAGCTGTCCGGCGTTGTGTCGTTTGGCGTTGAACTGGCGAGCATGACGCTGACAGACCTTGAAGACGGTTCGCAGTTTGTCATCACATCGCCCATGTCAACGGCAAAGCTCAAGGCTTGTCACGAGGTTCAGAACCTCGGTGCCGTGCAGACGTATTTGCGCCGGTATTTGTGGGTTGCAGCGCTTGAGATTGTCGAGCACGACGCGATTGATTCGAGTCCCGGTGCTGAAAAGATAGACGTTCAAGCCATCCTGCGAGGCGTCAGCAACTCGCGCTCACTTGAACTATTGCGGTCGAACTTTGAAGCCGCAATCCTTCAACTCCCATCCGAACACCATGAGGCCGTCACCAAGGCCAAGAACTCCCGTTACCGAGAACTCAACAAACCAAAGGAAGCCGCATGAGCTACGACAACACAAATTCCGGTGTGCTTTTCAAGAATGACCGCAAGGAAACAGATAAGCACCCTGATTACAACGGGTCGGTCAACGTGAACGGGCAAGAGTTTTGGCTGTCTGCTTGGATCAAGAGCGGTCAGAAAGGCAAGTTCATGAGCCTTGCTGTGAAGCCAAAAGACCAACAGCAACAGCCTGCGCCGAGACAAGCTGCACCGTCTGCGAAGAAACCCGCCGCCGCGCCTTCCGGTGGTTTTGCGGATATGGATGATGACGTGCCTTGGCGATCGGAAAAATCATGAACATCACACTATTCGATGCCGCGCAATCCGTGCGCGAAGCCCTAGCCACGGTTGATCCTGAAACCGGCGAGTACACCGACGCCTACAGCGAAAGCCGCGAGCTTTTCGAGCGCAAGGGCGGCGCCTGTGTCGCTTATTCCGTTGAGGAAGCCGCAGGTATTGCCGCTGCTGAATCGATGCTCAAAACCATGTCTGAGCGTGTCGCAGCACGCAAGGCGCGGCTTGATCGGTTCAAGGGCTATCTTGCTGAGTGCATGAAGGCAACCGGGATCAACAAACTGTCAGTTGATGGTCTGGTTTCGGCAACGCTGTATCCAGACCGTGACGAATCGGTGGAGCTTGAGGATGGCGCGGAATTCCCGCCTGAGCTTTTCAACGATCCGAAGCCTCCAGCTCCAAGCAAGTCGAAGATCAAAGCGGCGATTCTTGCTGGCCATCCGATTGCAGGCGCTCGAATTGTTCGCCGTGATCGACTGACCATCCGGTAATGCTAACCCACCACAACGAAACCCTTCTAGAGCGCTACCAGCGCGAGCACCGGGTATACGAGGGAATGAAGATGAGCGAGAAACACACGCAAGGCCGACTTGGCCTGTCCCGCAACGGGGTGATCGTTGGAGGTCCGTTGCAGCACTACGTGAACGGATCAGCACAGCCGCAGGTTTTTATGGCCTGTGTCGGTCCGGATGGCGGATCAGAGGAGCAGGAAGCCAACGCCCGCCGCCTTGTGGCCTGCTGGAACGCTTGCGATGGCATCAGCACGTCTGATCTTGAAATGGACAACGTGATGTTTGTTGCCGCGTTAAAGCAGCGCGATCGCCTGTCTGCACCATGAGCAAGACACTACCGCCACTTCCAGCACCGAAGATCATCCGACAGCTTCGGAGCGATGAGACGCCGCTGCCACCGTATTTGATTTATGGCTACACAGCCGATCAGATGCAAGCCTACGCCAGCGCAGCCATCGCCAATATCGTCGTGCCTTCTGGGTACTGCGGAAGCGCCTATGTGAGCAGCAAAACAGAGCACACCGTAACCGTTGAGTTTGAGACGGCTGAGCAGGCCGAGGCGTACATAGACGGCCTCGCAGAAGCAATGAAGGAAACACCATGATCGACAACCTGCCACCATTGCCAGCGCCTGCGAGAAGGCAGGGCCAGCAAATGAGCTACGACGGAGACGACACCGCATTCTTTGATTGTTATTCAAACAGCCAGATGCAAGCCTACGCCCGCGCGGCTATCGAAGCCAACACGCCAGCGGCGGCTGCTGGGTGGAAGCTGGTTCCGGTTGAGCCGACGAAAGAGATGCTGGAAGCGATGGTGTCAAGCGCTTGGTTGCCTGGTTGCTACCGCGCCATGCTCGCAGCAGCACCCCAGCCGCAACCAGTGGCGCAGCCATTGCAGGCGAGCGAGTGCGAGTGGACAAACTGCCCGCGCCGTGTTGGCGATGTGTGCTGCAACCAACAGAAGGAGTGAACATGGCTTTTACCCCTGGACCCCAAGAAATCGAGTTCAACAACTGGTATGACACGAAGTTCAAGCCAGCAATGGAACGCGGGCCACTGGACAAGTACGTTGCTAGACAGGCATGGTTCGCAGCCACCAACCCACTACTAGCGCGCATCGCAGCCCTTGAGGCTCAAGTCGAGCAGTCTGAGAAAGTGGCGTACTGCCACGCAAGAGACGTCAAGGAACCAACGCTGAAGGAAGCTCAAGTCGAGCAGACCGCGCAGCCGTTTGCCGATCCGTTCACCTACGTGATCCAGCACCTGAACAGCAACCCGTATGCACTGACAAAAGATGAGTGCATCGAGAAGATTAAAGAGCTTCGGGCGCTCTACACATCGCCACCAAATGAGCCGGCGCAGCTACAGAAACTTAGTGAGTTTGAAGAAGGAACGCTTGTCATAGAGCACATGGGGCCTTCCGCGCTGGCTGGCGGCAGAATGAGCCTGATGGATGCATTTGACAAAGGCTTGAAGGTTGGGCAATCCGAGCTCGCGGCAAAGAATGGAGTGGAACTCAAATGACAGACCGTGAACTGCTTGAGCGCGCTGCGCGGGCGGCGGGGATTGTTGGGTCTTGGGAGAAAGATACCGACTTCATCCAAGACCGTTACTACTTCAATGTGCCGTATGACCACCACAACATGCTGACCGGCTTTCGATGGAATCCACTCGCTGAAAGCGGCGAAGCTCTCAGGCTTGCCGTGAGGCTTGGAATGGTCGTTCAGATCGACATTGATGCCGGAGCTACCAGGATACTCAACGAGTACTTCGAGGTGCTGCTTATCCACCTGCACGTCGATGGAGGCGCAGAGGCAGCCACCAGAAAAGCCATCGTGCGGGCTGCTGCGTCTATGGC
>Ga0209066_10007324_pt1 | contig 10978 bp, 9 predicted proteins | sample All_14_2_FD_187198 | JGI IMG/M metagenome (GOLD analysis project Ga0209066, IMG submission 187198) | Freshwater microbial communities in response to fracking from Pennsylvania, USA - Allegheny Zone_MetaG_DW_15 (SPAdes) (version 2) ... | reverse complement strand
CGTATGACTACTCGACCGTTCGCTTGCTGAATCCTCGATCTCGTCCGACACCCGCCACCTCGCTCAAAGAGCGGCAATCATCCCGGCGAACGGGCACCGCGCAAGGCGGCCCTCAGGCCCCGCTTACCGAGCGGCGCTGTAACAGCTTTTAAAGCGTCTAATGCCGTCGCGGGGGCAAGATCGCGAACGTCGGATTCCGTCGAAAGTTGGCTTTCGGTATTCGGATGGATCGAAGGTCCACCGTCCACCAGGTCCATTTATTGGACGGCGTCGGTGCAATGCGGGTGAGCCTAGCCGAGTTGTCGGTCCGCTTGCAGGGTCGGGGCACAATCCGTTGAACGGCAATATTCAGGGTGCTAATCGCCTGACAATAATCGCCCCTTTGTCGCCGTTCCGGAAGTTCAACGCATTCATGATTGCGGGCATCCGTGACGCCGAGCATCGAAAAACAACGCGAAAAGCATGGAGGTAATGTTGGAGATCGACGCACATTCGGTCGAGGAAGCAGACATCGTGCGTCGGCAGCTCGATGCCTACAACGCGCGTGACATTGTGGCGTTCATGTCTTTCTGGGCTGATGACGCCGAGGTTTTTTCATGGCCTAACACGCTTGTCGCGGCGGGTGCGGACGACATCCGTGCACGCCATATCGAACGATTAAAAGAACCCGATCTGTTTGCCGAATTGATTAGCCGAGTGGCCGTTGGCGGCCTTGTGGTGGACCGCGAAGTGGTCACGCGGAACTTTCCGGAAGGACTCGGTAAGCTCGACGTCGTCGGCATATACGAGTCGGGTGACGGTCGCATCCGCCGTGCGTGGTTCAAGCAGGGAATACCAGTTCTTCAGGCCACCAAGGCAGCTACCTCGGATGACCGCCCAAAAGTCGCCAAACTGCAGTCGATCAGGAAGACACCCGGCGGTGCTGGCGCGATGCACTCTGACGGGTAGAGCCGCCAGTGGGCTTTTGGGAACGCCGCCTTTGCCCCGGAACGACAGTATATGAAGGCGCGCTTGCCGACAAAGCGAGGGCGCTGCAGTGGTCCGAACCCCCACTCTGCCGCCAGATGGCGAAACATGCTGCGGCTGCCGGGCGATCGCATTCCAGCTTTGTCACAATTAGGCGTTATGCCCCCGGCCATTGGCAGAGCATTTGTTGCTGAGTGCATTGAAGCGTGTGCACGGTAAGCGCCGACGGAAGGCGGCGTTGACGTAAGTCTATTTGGCCTTCCGCGGGCGCGGCGCCCATTTCTTTGCCAGCGCTGCTAAGCGGTTATGGATCATGTCGATGTCGGGCTGAGCATCGGTATCATGGTCGTCCCCCAGGGCTTCCAACGCCTCTTCATGGTATTCATGTGTCGGATCGGCCAGGGCTTCCAGCTTCTCGGCATAGCCCCAAGGTCCGCCTGAGTCCTCTGGCGGTCGCATGCCGGTGGCTGCGAGCAGGCGAGGATAGCTGCCTTGGGGCTCGGCCGGAGCGATGCCCTGGATTTTGACGCTGTGCTCCCAGGCATCACCGAAGTCGTATAGGTATCGGAAGGACTTGCCCCGCATTCCCTCTAGAGCCTGACCCAGGGTCGCCTTGCGGGCATCGAGCGGACCGCCAAAGCCATATTCGGGATCTGGGATGCCGAAGCCCGTGCGACCGAACGTCAGTTCCCACAGATGACTGTCCGTCCACGCCAATGCCGCCTGGAAGACGCTGTGCAGACGATCGAGCCGGATACCCAGCGGCACTTCGATTACGCGGCTGACGGCCGGCGTCACGTCGTCTAGGGTGATTGTCATCCGCACGATGAAGGCGTTGCTCAAGCAGCATACTCCAGGTTCTGGACCTCTCTCGCCGCATGCCAGTTCCATGGCAGCAATTCGTCGATCCGGTTGATCGGGTGGTTGCCGATACGCGCGATGACGTCGGTAAACCAAGCCTCGGGTTCCACGCCGTTCAGGCGGCATGTCTCGACAAGCGAGTAAAACAGGGCCGAAGCATCTCCGCCCTTGGTCGAACCGACGAACATCCAGTTGCGCCGACCAAGAGCAACGCCGCGCAGGGCATTTTCGACCAGGTTGTTGCTGATCTCGAGCAGGCCATCGTCGCAATAGCGGATCATCGCCGCCCACCGGTTGAGCGGATAACGGCAGGCCTTCGCCAGTGCGCTGTCTGAGGACAGCCCGCGCATCTGTGCTTCGAGCCAGGGCCGTAAGGCAGCCAGTTTAGGGGAGGCCTGCTGCTGGCGGACCTGTCGTCGTGCATCGGGTGGTGCGCCCTTGATGTCGCGCTCGATCGCGAACAGCTCACCAATCCTCACAACGGCTTCAGCCGCGACTGGCGACGGGTTCTTTTCCAGGATGTCAGTAAACTTGCGCCGCGCATGTGCCCAGCAACCCACCTCGGTCACGCCGCGCGGGGCCTTCGTCTTGGGGTCACGATACAGCGCGTTGTAGCCGGCATAGCCATCCGCCTGGAGGTATCCCTGATATCCGGCGAGATGGGCTGCGGGATGCTCGCCGCCGCGGCCGGTGGTGAAGCGGAACACCACAGCGGGCGGGCTCATGTCGCCGCTCGAACGACCATCGCGCAGATAGACCCAGAAGTAGGCAGTGTGGCTGCCGTCCTCACCCATGAGCAATGTGACCGGCGTCTCGTCACCATGGATCTTGGGAGCTTGGAGGACGTAGGCGAGCAAGCGTTCGCCGAGCGGGGCCATCAACCAAGCCAGCTTGCGGGACCAACGCCCCATTACATCGCGATCGATGTCCACGCCCTGGCGACGCAAGATCACCGACTGGCGGTGCCAGGGTTGATGATCCACGAAGCGGCTGACGACCAGATGCGCAAGCAGCGCGCTGCTCGCCATGACCTTGGGCAACGGCAGCTCAATGGCCGGAGCCTGGCGGATTGTCTCGCAAGACCGGCAAGCGATACGAGGGCGAACATGGCGCAGGACGCGGAAGCGGGCCGGCACATAATCCAGCACTTCGGTGACGTCTTCGCAGATGACGGTTTCCACGCCCCCGCAGCCACAGGGCTCTGGGCGATGCTCCGTCGTCAGGCGCGGGACGTGCGCCGGGATCGGCGTCCGGGCTCCAGCCTTGCGTGCCGATTTCAGCTTTGACGATGTGGCTACGTCGTCATTGGCCGGCTCCGGGGTCTCGACCTCTTCGAACATCAGGCGCAGTTGCGCGATATCCATCTTTTCGGAGCTGCGACCGAACTGGACGCGCAGCAGCCGGGCAAGGCGATGCTCCAGCTTTTCGATCGTCAGGCTTTGGGTCTTGACGGTATGCTTTACCGCCTTCAGCTCGGCCCGCTCTACCTCCATGGCTTCGGCCATCTCCCGCAGCATTTTCTGCAGGAGAACCGGGTCTGTGGGAAGGCGATCAAGGTCGAACCGCATGCCCGGAACTATAGCGGAAATGCCTTCCCGATCCTACCTAAAACCGCAGTTTTTCGTGACTTTTCCGCTCATGCGAGTGTCGGTACGAGCACCTCGTTGTGAATGATCGCCTGCCTCCAATCGAGGCCTTCAATCAACATCGCCAACTGTGCGCCCGAGAGCCGAGCTGCCGCCCCCTCCTGGGTTCGGGGCCACACGAACTTTCCACGCTCGAGACGTTTCGCGTACAGGCAAAGCCCTGACCCGTCCCAGACCAGCGCCTTCAGCCTGTCACCTCTTTTCCCGCGGAACAGGAATACTGCACCAGAGAATGGATCAAGCTGCAGGATATTACGAACCTGGGCCGACAGCCCGTCGAAGCCTTTGCGCATGTCGCACGGTGCCAGCGACAGATAGATCTTGGCCGACGGCGGCAAGGTCAGGCTCACCGTTCAAGCTCCCCGACAATCTCGAGAACCAGTCGCAGCGCCTGTGGGTCAACCAGCCTGTCCACCGAGACCGTGAAGCCGTCGCCTCGCCGGATGTCGATCCGGCCAGCTTCAGGCGGTTTGCCTGCCGGCTCGGGCTTCACCAGTTCAACTGGAACAAAACCCGCCATCGCCCCGCGCAGCAATTGCTTGCGCCATGTGTAGAGCTGGCCTGTTCCGATCCCATGCCGCCGCGCCACCGCCGCAACTATGACGCCGGGCTGCGTCGTCTCCTTCAGGATCGCGAGCTTCTCCTCGTCGCTCCAATGCCGCCGCCGCTCGACACGTACGACCGCTCCTCCATCCCGACGAGCGCCCATACGAGGCTTCTGTGGTTGCCGCCCGTGATGCAAGAAGTTTCTGATCCGAAGAGCGAGTGATCGAGTGCGGTCTTCTGTCAGGCCTTTGGTTGCGGCGTTTCAGAAGCCGCTGGCCGGTATGGTGATCTGCGGTTCGAGTCCAAATCTCGTTTTCGAGCTGGGATGCTCACGCCTCGTAACTGGTTTTCCCGAACCAGATCTGTTCGCTCATTTCGCCCATTCGGGTCGTCGCCTTCTCACACCCCCATCATCCGACGTTAGGTAAGCTTGTTGGCATGCCGATCATGCAACTGCTGCCTGCGCCGGAATTCTGTATTCATTACCATTTTTTATCAGGGCCCAAATCGTTCTGGCCATCTTGTTGGCGAGGGCAATTGCCACAAGCATTCTCGGTTTCCTGGCAAGCATATCTGCGAGCCAGGAATTTTCTGGAATCGATCTTCGACCCATCCAATTCAGACGGGACATTGCACCTATGATAAGCAGTCTGCGGATATCGGCCTGACCCGCTTTCGAAATACGTCCAAGGCGCTCCTTTCCGCCCGAGGAGAATTGTCGCGGGACAAGACCGAGCCAGGCCGCGAAGTCCCGCCCGCATCGGAAGCTCTCCATTGATGGGGCGAAGGCCTCGACCGCTAAGGCTGTTAAAGGGCCAACTCCCGGAATCGTCTGTAGCCGCTTGGCCGCGTCAGTTTCAGCCGCCAGCGCTTTGATCTTCTTTGTCCGTATATTGATACGCTCAGTTTTCTCAGCGATCTGTGCCAATAGATCTCGGCATTCCTCCCGCATCAAAACGGGCAAATCGCTGTTAAGCTCATCAAGAATGTCCGCAATCCTGCAGAGCTGATTTATGCCTTGGGGGACAACATGACCATATTCATAGAGCGCCGCCCTTACGGCATTGACCAGTTCCGTGCGTTGATGAACCAGCCGTTCTCTTCCGCGAAATAGAATCGCCCTGCTTTGCTGCTCTTCCGACTTTGGATCAACAAACCGCATCTCTGGTCGTTGAGCCGCAATTACGATCGCTTCAGCGTCAGCGGCATCATTTTTCTGTCGCTTCACGAACGGCTTAACATAGTGTGGTGCGATAAGTTTGACCTCGTGGCCAAGCCGGATCATTTCCCGGGCCCAATAATGCGCACTGCCACATGCTTCCATCACGATCACCGCCGACGGTTGCGCTGCCATAAATGCGGCGAAGGCTGAACGCGGAAGCTTTTTCCGAAACTTGGGTTCGCCTGTCATTGACGCTGCATGAAGCTGAAACACGGACTTTGCCAAGTCCACGCCGATCATTGTATCTTTTGACACGATTGCCGTCCTTTCCGCTCAGTGGTCCTAATTCCACTATCCTGGCACATCTCAGTGCCGTCTGGGGAGGGCGGCAACCACCCCATCTCGTTTGACTGCTCGATATCCACTCGCAAGGCCTCCATTTGCCCCGCGAAATCTACGCCATCCCAATCCTGCGCAAGGCCGGGTTCCGGCGGCGCTTACTGTGCACGCACTTATACGGCCTGATGGCGCAAGCATGCTGCGACATTGTCCAGTACCAATATCAGCGATCAAGCTACCAGTTGATCTGACGCGCTGGACGACGAGCCTGGCAAATGGCGCACCGCCCTCTTCACGCAAAGCTGGTCGTGTGAAAGGCAGTGCCTTTGAGTTCGCGGCGTGGCCCAAACCTATATGTTTGGATCAAAATGCGGACCAGTCCTCTTCACCAGAAACTTTCAGGGCTGCACTACCAACAGCTCGAAACTGACTAGCGGGCGCACTTGGTCGAGGGACAGAACCTGCATGTGCTGAAGCTTTTACCGGCGTCCTGCTTTGTGTGTCCGTCTTGAACCGATGTACCACGGAAGCGAGATCCTGTGCTTCCTGTGAAAGCGAGCGGGCAGCAGCGGTTGATTCCTCGACCATCGCCGCATTTTGCTGTGTTACCCGGTCTACCTCGGATACAGCTGTGCTAACCTGTTGCAGGCTCACAGCCTGACTGTGGGCATTTCTCGCAATCTCAGCAACCTGATCGTTGGCCTCGCCGACCCGGCTGACGATACCAGACAGGACATCGCCAGCCTGTCCGACCAGGTTCACGCCCGAAGTGACCTGCTCACCAGATGTAGCAATCAGTGTTCGAATTTCCCGAGCAGCATCCGCTGAACGCTGCGCGAGCGCGCGAACCTCGGTGGCAACAACTGCAAAGCCTTTGCCAGCATCGCCAGCACGCGCGGCTTCCACACCTGCATTAAGGGCGAGAAGGTTGGTCTGGAATGCAATGCCGTCAATCAATCCGATGATCTGGCTAATCTCGTCTGCCGACTTGGCGATAGCCGCCATCGCTTCAACCGCCTGTTCGACAACAATGCCGCCGGTGGATGCCTCTTCATGTGTCCGCGCGATGGATTCCTGCACCTCACTTGCCGAACGCGCCATGATTTTGACCCCTTGGGTCACCTGATTGAGTGCTGCGGACGTTTCCTCAACACTGGCAGCCTGTTGTTCATTGCGGCGGGCAAGGTCGTCAGAGGCAGTATTGATTTCGCTCGCACCGGTCATCACCGTCTGCGCAGTCTGACTTACACTCTGAATAGCGTCAGAGAGCGATGCCACGGCACGGTTGAAATCTAAACGCAGTTCGTCATAGGCACCCGGAAGCGGATCGTGAATCTGGCAGTTCAGTCTGTTGTTGGCCAAGGCGCTCAGCGCTGTCCTGAGCGCGTTCACGACAAATTCCTGGTTTTCCTTTGACGTGCGGACTTCCAGGGCATTGTTGCGAAATGTCGACATGGCGCGCGTCATTCGTCCCACGCAGTCCTTGTATTCAGGATAGGCAAACGGGCTGTCGGTATCACCGTCGGCAAGGGCTTCCATGCGGACCACTGTATTGACGTAAGGTCGGCAAATCCGATCCTTTGCGACCAAAGTCGTGATAACCACGCCAATGACGGTCACCATGCTGACCCCAACAGCGATATGCAATGGCAGCAAGTCGAAAGCGGCCGCAGTCGTGGCCATGAAGCCCATCAGGGTCAAGCTTCCGTAGATCGCTACTAGTGCATCAAATTTTTTCCGGATCGGTGCGTCTTTTTCAAACCAGTCAAGCATTCTGCAACTCCGAATGGCGACCCTTTTGGGTGTCTGTACGGCGGCCTGAACCTCCCGCTAGAGTTTACATATACTGCCTCCCCACCAACGACCTGACAGATGGAGCATACGTTTTTGTACCGAGATCGCCGCCCTTCTTGTTAACCAATATCCAACCAACCGTGGTTCGACTGGGCAGCGTCACGGGAGTTCGGCTTGCGCAGAATGGCCTCGGCTTGTGCAACAAGAACGCGCTGACCAAGGTGGCTGACGTGTCATCTCATCACGATACCCATTACCACGTTGCTTAACCAACGCGGGCAATGCTCAATCGTCGAGGTTGATCCGGGCGAAAGCCACCGGCTTGATGCAGCGTAACGCGTCGTCGACCGGATTGGTGCAACGCGAGGGCTGCAAACGCAGCGAACGAACGTGCAGTGTGGAGGATTGCGCCAGCATTGCTTCATCTTGCGCCACGCGCCAGTGCGATTGCGCATCGGCGCGTTTGGCGCAGACAGTAACGCCAGATGCAGCAGGGCAACGAGTTTCGCCGCGCGTGACAATGTCTACCGGAAGTCTGAAGTCCTGGTGTCCACTGGCCAAAACAGGCAACCCGACAGATATTGCGGCAGCGGTCAGCAACGTCAGCATGGCAAAGCCCTTTCGACGACTTGGGCACGATCGCCCGGATTGGTCTGGCGGCGCGTCGCACCAGGGAAGTTACGGCGCGCCGCCAGTGCTCCACTTCCCTCGGCGCACCGCTTCCGGAAAGGGGGCCGTATCGGGCTGTGGCGTGCTGCGCGCCCGAAAAATCGGGGAGGAATAGCGCGCAGCGCGTTCGAAACTGTATGGGGGCGGCGCTGAATTGCGGGGTGCCGCCCCCTGCAAGGACAGATGCGATGGTCGCTCAGTTCGGCGAAACGGGGGTCAGCGTTGTGCGAACTGTCGGAATTCGACCATCTGCGGGGCATCCTCTCGGTCCTTGCCAGACCGTGATGCCGGGACTTACTTGTTGCGTCCAATCGAAATGTTGGGCATTTTTCGATAGAAACTTTCTATTGAGGTGCATTTGCCGACCGTCCGACAACTTGAGTATTTCCTGGCTGTTGCCGAACAGCGTCATTTCGGCCGAGCGGCCCAATTGTGCAATGTTTCGCAACCAACGTTGAGCCACCAGTTACGTGCGCTGGAGGACCGATTGGGAGTGGTTCTGATCGATCGTGACACGTCGACCGCTGAATTGACCCCGATCGGGCGCGAGATTGCCGATAGGGCCAAGCGTGTGTTGATGGAGATTCGCGATATTCGCGCCGTGGCAGCTCGCTCGGCCAAGCAACTGTCGGGTATCGTACGCTTCGGCATCACTCCCACGCTCGGCCCCTATCTGATGCCTGCTCTGATCGGTGCGCTCAAAGCTGAACTGCCCGATCTGCGTTTCTACATCCGTGAAGGCATTCCGGCAGAGCAGGCGCGTGACCTGTCATCCGGTCGGCTGGATCTGATGGTTGGCCCCGCGCCAGTGATAGGTGAGAATCTGGATATTCTACCGTTGTTTGAAGAGCCGATGAGTGTGGTTGCCGCGCGCACGCATCATCTGGCCAGCGCGCAGCACCTTGATCGCCGCGATCTAGCCGGTGAGCGATTTCTCACACTTGACCCGCGCCACCATTACCACCAGCTCGTCCGGCAGGCTTGTGCTGAACTCGGCGCAGAAATTCTGCTCGATTACGAAGGCACCAGTCTGGACAGCATTCACCAGATGGCGGGCAGCGGAGTGGGACTTGCGATACTGCCCGAACTCTATCTTCGATCAGAAGTGGGCGGCGATGCGCTGGTTGTGCGGTTGCCCGTTCACAATTGGCAATGCAGCCGCTCAATCGTTGCGGCGTGGCGCAGCAACTCGGCCAATTCCGCCGAATATCGCGCGCTGGCAACCCGTATCCGCGAGAGAGCCAACGAGTTGCTAAGGTAGTGCGCCTGCCCGCGCGGGGCCGAGGACACCCTCCTGAGCTGAAGCGTTCATGTGACTTCATACCATTCAGGAGGATGGCTACATCAATTGCCCGGTTTCTGCAGATCTGGCAATTCAACGCCCATTACCTTACGCCAAGTTTCGGCTAACCCGGTCGTTCAAAGGGGGGACTGTCGAAAGGCAGAATTGTCCTAGCCCAAGTCTTTCCGCCATTGCTACAGCGTGCTGAACCAACGGCAAGAATCGATCACATCAAAATTGAGCGCGAATGACCGGGTTTAAGGCGGCATACGCCAGTCGGCAGGCCAGCTTCGCAGCGGTCGCTCGCGACCAGATTAAGACGTTCGTTAATCGCACACGAACGTCCGCCTGTGACAATACCAGTCATTTGGGTTAAGCGAGATTTTCAGGCGGGCGCGCCATAATTTTGGCTATTCCAGTATAGTTGTGGCTTCATCAAGATTTGCCGTCCGATCAGCGGTTGAGAGGCGGTTTTTTGGCTGGTTGCGCAATACGTGATCGTAGCGCCTTTTATACAGAAACTTGCCGTTCAATTAGGTTTGTACTTTAGCAGATTGTCCACCACGCCCGGATCGGCGAGCGTCGAGGTGTCGCCAAGGTTCGAGACGTCATTCTCGCCGATCTTGCGCAGGATGCGGCGCATGATCTTGCCTGATCGGGTCTTGGGCAGGCCGGGGGCGAACTGGATCACGTCTGGCGTGGCGATGGGGCCGATTTCGTGGCGGACCCATGCGATCAGTTCCTTGCGCAGGGCTTCGTCTGGTTCGATTTCGGCGTTGCAGGTGACGAAGGCGTAAATGCCTTGCCCCTTGATGTCGTGCGGCATGCCGACGACGGCAGCTTCGGCAACCTTGCTGTGGGCAACGAGCGCGCTCTCGATCTCGGCGGTGCCCATGCGATGGCCCGAAACGTTGATCACGTCGTCGATGCGGCCGGTGATCCAGTAGTAGCCATCGGCATCGCGGCGGCAGCCGTCACCGGTAAAGTACTGGCCCTTGAACGTGCTGAAATAGGTCTGGAAGAAGCGTTCATGATCGCCCCAGACGGTGCGCATCTGGCCCGGCCAGCTGTCGGTGATGACAAGGCAGCCGTCGGTCGCCCCTTCAAGCAGCGTGCCGTCGTTATCAAGCAGGGCGGGCTTTACGCCGAAGAACGGGCGTGAGGCAGAGCCGGGCTTCAGCGGAGTTGCACCGGGCAGGGGAGTAATCATCGCGGCCCCGGTCTCCGTCTGCCACCATGTGTCTACGATGGGGCAGCGCGCATCGCCCACGACCTTGTGATACCATTCCCACGCTTCGGGATTGATCGGCTCGCCCACGCTGCCCAACAGGCGCAGCGATTTGCGGCTTGTCTTCTTCACCCATTCATCGCCCTCGCGCATCAGCGCGCGCAAGGCTGTGGGAGCACCGTAGAAGATCTCGACCTGAAACTTGTCGACCACCTGCCAGAACCGGCTGGGATCGGGGAAGTTGGGCACGCCTTCGAACATCACCGTCGTCGCGCCGTTCATCAGCGGGCCGTAGACGACATAGGAATGACCGGTGACCCAGCCGATGTCTGCCGCGCACCAGTAAATCTGGCCGGGGCGGTAATCGAACACGTATTCGTGCGTCATCGATGCCCAGACCGAATAGCCGCCTGTGGTGTGCAGCACGCCCTTGGGCTTGCCGGTCGATCCGGAGGTGTAAAGGATGAACAGCGGATCTTCCGCGC
>Ga0209066_10007323_pt1 | contig 10978 bp, 10 predicted proteins | sample All_14_2_FD_187198 | JGI IMG/M metagenome (GOLD analysis project Ga0209066, IMG submission 187198) | Freshwater microbial communities in response to fracking from Pennsylvania, USA - Allegheny Zone_MetaG_DW_15 (SPAdes) (version 2) ... | reverse complement strand
TTAAAATGGCGCGCTGCTTGCTACGGTCAGAGCGGTTCACGAGGCCGCCACCACGGGCAGTCCGTATGATCACCCTCATTCCCAGCTAAAAGGATCACCATGCAAGTCACCGCTTCCATCTTCAAGGCCTATGACATCCGGGGCGTTGTCGGTCAAACCTTGAACGAGGCCGTGGCCGAACACCTCGGCCGTGCATTCGGCACCGAGGCATTGAAGCTGGGTGAAAAGGCCGTGGCCATCGGTCGCGACGGCCGCCTGTCCGGCCCGTCGCTGACCGCCGCCCTCAGCCGTGGCCTGCGGTCCACCGGCATCAACGTGATCGACCTGGGCGCCGTCACCACCCCCATGCTGTATTACGTGGCAGCCACCCGGGGCGACCAGGGTTGCCACAGCGGCATCCAGGTCACCGGCAGCCACAACCCCAAGGACTACAACGGCTTCAAGATGGTGCTGGCCGGCCGCGCCATCTATGGCGACGACATCCAGGGCCTGCGCCAGCGCATTGAAAGGGAAGACTACGCCTCTGGCTCCGGTTCGCTGACCGAAGTCAACATCCTGGGCGAGTACACCCAGCGCGTCGTGAGCGATTGCAAGCTGGCTCGCCCCATGAAGATCGTGGTGGACTCCGGCAACGGCATCCCCGGCGCTTCGGCCCCCGGCATCCTGCGCGCCCTGGGCTGCGAGGTGATCGAACTGTATTCCGAGGTGGACGGCGACTTCCCCAACCACCACCCCGATCCCTCCAAGCCAGAGAACCTGGTCGACCTGATCAAGGCCGTGAAAGAACACGGCGCCGAGCTGGGCCTGGCTTTCGACGGCGACGGCGACCGCCTGGGCGTGGTCACCAAGGACGGCAACAACATCTTCCCTGACCGCCAGATCATGCTGTTTGCCAAGGACGTGCTCTCGCGCGTGCCCGGCGCGCCGATCATTTTCGACGTCAAATGCAGCCAGCGCCTGGCCGTGGCCATCAAGGAGGCTGGCGGCGTGCCCGTGATGTACAAAACCGGCCATTCGCTGGTCAAGGCCAAGCTCAAGGAACTCAACTCGCCTTTCGCTGGCGAGATGAGCGGCCACATCTTTTTCGGCGAACGCTGGTACGGCTTTGACGACGCCACCTACACGGCGGGCCGTTTGCTTGAAATCCTCAGCAAGGTGGCCAACCCCAGCGCCGTGCTGGACGCCTTGCCTACCAGCTTCAGCACACCCGAGCTGAACGTGGCCTGCGCCGAAGGTGAGCACCACGCGGTCATCGAGAAGCTGCGCCAGACCGCCACCTTTGACGGCGCCGAGCTGACCACCATCGACGGCCTGCGTGCCGACTACCCCGATGGTTTTGGCCTGGTGCGTGCGTCCAACACCACGCCCGTGCTCGTGCTGCGCTTTGAGGGCCAGACCCCCGAGGCGCTTGAGCGCATCCAGAAGCACTTCATGGCGCAGATCCTGGCGGTCAAGCCTGACGCCCACGTAGGCGCTTCGGCCCACTGATTTGACGACGGCGACCTTCAAGCCCTGGCTGGCGAGACAGGCCTACAGCCTGTTGCTGAGGCTGGGCACGCCGGCCTACCTGTGGCGGATCTGGTCGCGTGGCCGGCAGGAGCCCGGCTACCGTGTGGCCTGGTGGTCGAGGTTGGGCTTTTACAGCGCCGACTACAAGCAGGCGTGGCGGGATGGCGCCGGGGCGCCGGGGCGGCCAGTGCTGTGGCTTCACGCCGTGTCTCTGGGCGAGGCGAGGGCCGCCGCGCCCTTGCTGCAGGCCCTGCGCCAGCAGCGCCCGGACATGCGCCTGCTGCTGACGCACGGCACCGCCACGGGCCGCGAGGCTGGTTTTGCCTTGCTGCAGCCCGGCGATGTACAGACCTGGTTTCCCTTCGACACCCCGGGCGCTGTTCGCCGCTTTTTGCGTCAGCACCGCCCGAGTGTGGGCGTGCTGATGGAAACCGAGGTCTGGCCCAATGTGCAGCACGTGGCCCAGGCCATGGGTGTGCCGATGGTGCTGGCCAATGCCCGCCTGAGCGACAAGAGCCTGCGTCAAGGACAGCGGTTTGCATCCTTGTTGCGCCCGGCAGCACAGGCCTTGAAGCTGGCGCTGGCCCAGACAGCCGATGACGCCCGGCGCCTCGCCTTGATGGGCGCGTCACAGGTCCAGGTCTGCGGCAACGTCAAGTTCGACATGACCCCTGCACCGGCCTTGCTTGAGCAGGGCCTGCGCTGGCAGAGGGCCTCGCCCAGGCCCCTCGTGCTGGCGGCCAGTTCCCGAGAGGGTGAAGAGGCTGGCCTGCTGGATGCCTGGCAGGCCGCCCGCGATGCCGCGCCATGGGCAAGTGCTGAGGGCGCACCCAGATTGTGGATCGTGCCGCGCCACCCCCAGCGCTTTGATGAAGTGGCCGGCCTGATCGCCCAGCGCGGCTTGAGTGTGTCCCGGCGCAGCGCATGGCCCGACGGCGAGCCTGATTCAAGGGCCCTGCAGGCCGATGTCTGGCTGGGCGACACCATGGGCGAGATGCCTGCCTACTTCGCGGCGGCCCGCGTGGCCTTGCTGGGCGGCAGTTTTGCCCCCCTGGGCGGGCAGAATCTCATCGAGGCGGCAGCCTGTGGGTGTCCCGTCATCATGGGTCCTTCCACCTTCAACTTTGCCGACGCTGCCAGTCTCAGCGAAGCGGCCGGGGCAGCCTGGCGCGTGGCGGATTGGAAACAGGCCATTTCCCGCTTGGTGGAATTTTGTGAGCCTGCCGACTGGTCGGCACAGTCCCAGGCGGCACGGGCATTTGCTCAGGCACACCGCGGTGCGGCGCAGGCCATGGCCCACTCTATTTGGGGGATATCCTCCCCCCGAGCCGGGGATAACGTTTAGAAACAACTCTGTGCACAATCGACGCATTCGATAACAAGTGAGTGTCCTATGAAGTTTTCAGCACGTTTCGTGACCTTGGCCCTGGTGATGGCAACTGCCATGTCCCATGTGTCTGCCAAGACTGAAGGCTTGGGCGTGCTCAATGCATCGGGCACCACGTTTGGCAACACGTTCTTCACCAACCTGTCCGACTTCACCGATTACTACACGTTCTCGATTGCAGACCCCGGCACGGTGAGCGGCACGACAGTCGACACCTCCTACGTGTTGTTTTTCACCAAGGACGTGACCCTCAAATCGCTGACCCTGACGACGGCCACCTCGTCAACGCAAATTGCCAAGGACACCTCGGCCAATTCGTTCACCTTCTCTGGCCTGAGCGCTGGCGACTACAAGCTGGCTGTCAATGGCTCTGCCTCGGGTTTCATGTCGGGCTACGGCAGCTACAGTGGCACGATCAAGGCTGTGGCCGCTCCGGTGGCTTCGGCTGCGCCCGAGCCTGCTGACCTGGCCCTGACCGCACTGGGTCTGGCTGGTGTTGGCCTCATGGTTCGCCGCCGCCGCGCTGCCCGCTGAACCACTTACTTTTCCGGTATCTGAGAAAACGGACCTTCGGGTCCGTTTGTTTTTGACGATGCCCAGATAGTCTTGTGAACATAATGAGGCGACCTGCATCTGTTTTGCAGGACCCTCAGGAGACCTGTTGACATGGATTGGTTCAATTGGCTGTCCCGGCCTATCACCGGACGTCTGTTGCGTGGAACCGTGGGCCTGGCCCTGTGGGCTGTCCTGGTGGCGTGCTCGAACAAGGACAAGCCAGCCAATGCCGATGCGTCGCAAGTCGTGGCCCAGGTCAACGACAGTGAGATCTCCATCCACCAGGTGCAGACCCTGATGCAAATGCAGCCCGCCCTGGTCAACCAGTTGGGCGAGGGGGCTGCGGGCAAGGTGCTGGACAGCCTGATCGAGCAGGAGCTGGCCGCACAAGCCGCGCGCAAGTCCGGGCTGGACACGACCCCCAAGGTCTTGCAAGCCATGGAGTTGGCCAAGCGCGAAGTGCTGGCCCGCGCCTACCAGGACCAGCTCGCCGACAAGGCGGCCTTGCCCGATACCACGGCAGTAGACCGCTACTACGACGAACACCCCGAACTGTTCGCCAAGCGCCGTCAGTACAGCCTGCAGGAAACCCTGGTTCAAGCCACGCCGGAACAGCTCAAACCCTTGCTCGACCAGCTCGCCTCGGTCAGCAGCGTCGAGGCATTGAACAAGCTGGTGGCAGCGTCTGGCTTGCCCAATAGCAGCCGCAACAGCGTGCAGTGGGCTGAGGGCCTGGACATGGCCTTGTTGCCGCGCCTGGCCGCGCTTCAAAACGGCCAGTCGATCACGGCGCTTCGGCCGGACGGCTTGGTCATCCTCACGCTGCTGAACGCCGAGGACGCGCCTGTGTCTCGGGCGCTGGCCGGGCGCGCCATCCAGTCGGCCATCGTGTCGGGCCGGCGGCGTGAACTGATTCAGCAAGGCATGGCGACCCTGCGTCAGGCCGCGAAGATCGAGCGCAAGGGCGCATTGGCCGCTGCGGCATCGGCACCCCAGGGCGCCGCTGCATCGTCACCATGACCCTGCTGGCGCCGGCCTTGTCGGCCCATCGCTCATTCTGGGCGGTCATCCTGATCGGGTGGCTGAGCCTGGCCGCGCCCAGTCTGTGGGACTTCATCTTTGGACAATGGTCGGGCTACAGCCAGGGCCATGAGTTGCTGTTGCTTGTCGTCGCGGCCTGGTTGATGTGGCGTCAGTGGCCGCAGGTACTGGCCTTGCCGGACCAGGCAGCCAGCGGCCTGGCCATGGCCTCGTTGGGGCTGGGCTTGCTCGGCTACGCCTTTGGCCGCACCCAGGAGTTCATCCGCATCGAGATGCTGTCGCTCTGGTGGGTCAGCTTGAGCCTCTTGCTGGTGTGCAAGGGTCGTGCGGCCTTGCGCCAGACCTGGTTCGTCTGGTTGTTTGCCCTGTTCATGATCCCCATCCCCTTCTCGGTGGTGCTGATGCTCACGGCCCCCCTGAAAGAGGCCGTGTCTGCGGTGGCCACTTTCGCCTTGAGCGCGGTGGGCTACCCGGTCGGACGCACGGGTGTGGTCATCACCGTCGGGCAATACCAGTTGCTGGTGGCAGAGGCCTGCGCCGGCTTGCACTCCATGTTCATCCTGGAAGCCATGGGGCTGCTCTACAGCCACTTGCTCAATCACCAGTCCTGGTGGCGCAATGGCCTGCTGGCCGCCTGTGCCATCCCCGTGTCCTTTGCGGCCAACGTGGTGCGCGTGATGATCCTGGTCATGGTGACCTACCACTTTGGTGATGCAGTCGGGCAGGGCTTCGTGCACAACTTTGCCGGGCTGGTGCTGTTTGTGGTGGCGCTGGCTTTGATGGGCACTGTGGACACCGTGCTGGGTGTGGTCCTGCCTCGCCGTCACCGGCATTGAAGCGACGGCGTGCGCCCATGAAAAAAGCCTGGCTCCTTGCCTTCCTGATGGCCCTGACGGCGTTGTTCAGCGCCGTGTTCTTGCCGCGCCCTCAGCCCATGGCGCAAGAGCGAGCAGGCACACCGCTGGAGCAGTTGTTCCCAGACCAGTTCGGCGAGTGGCGCCTGGACCCTGGCGCGGCGGCCCTGATTCGGCCTGCTTTCGAGCAGGCCAAGCGCTTTCAGATGTACGACCAGGTGCTGGAGCGAACCTATCTGAATGCAGCGGGGCACAGGGTGATGCTGTCGGTGGCTTATGGGCGCCAGCAGTCTGTGGGCTTGCAGATGCACCGCCCCGAGGTTTGCTACAAGGCCGGTGGTTTCAAGGTGGATGACATTCAGACGGGCAGCCTGCCCCTGCCTGGCTTGAGCCTGCCCGTGACCCGCCTGCTGGCCAGCATGGAGGGCCGCCCGGAGCCCATCACCTACTGGCGCTTGTTGGGTGACGAGGTGGTGGCCGACGAAACACGGTTCAAGCTTCGGCAGCTGTCCTTGGGTGCGAGCGGCGCGATACCAGACGGCATGCTGGTGCGCGTGTCCAGCATCGATGACGACCGTCAGGCGGCCTACAGGGTGCACGAAGCGTTTGTGCAGGCCTTGGCGCTGTCTCTGACACCGGCGCAGCGCGCCCGGGTGCTGGGCCAGCGCTGAGCCGCGACCCTCAAGCGATCAGGTCTTGCCACTCGGGGTGACGCCTGAGGTACACCTGCACATAGCTGCACAGTGGCACCACCTTGTGGCCCTGTGCGCGTGCCCAGCCCAGCGCCGCTTTGACCAGCGCTGCCGCGATGCCACGACCTTCCAGTGCAGCGGGCACGCCCGTGTGCATGATGCGCATGACGTGGCCATCAAGCTGGTAGTCCACCTCGCAACGCAGGCCCTGGATGTGGGTCTCGAAGCGGCCGATGTCAGGCCGATGGGTGATCTGGATGTCGTCAGGCAAAGCGTTCATGGTGTGTTTCAAAGGGATGTGGATCAGATCAGCCCGAGGCCGCCCATCAGGCCGCCACCAGCCACCAGCCAGATGAGCGAGATGCGGGTGCGCCAGACCAGCAAGACCACGACCACGCTGAGGGCCAGGGCAGATGGCTGCGTTTGCACAGGCGGGGCCAGCAAATAGCCGGTGGCCAACAGCAGGCCGATCGTAACGGGCACCATGCCTGCCTGGAAGGCCTGCACGCTCAGCCAGGCACGCCGGGTGGCCACCCATCGCGAGACCACCAACGTGAGAGTGGTGGATGGCAGCATGATGCCGAGCATGCTGCCCAGCGCGCCGCCCAGGCCCCCGCTGTACCAGCCCATCAGGGCCACGAACAGCACGTTCGGGCCGGGCGCGGCTTGCGCCAGCGCGATCGATGCGGTGAAGTCCGTGTCGCTCAACAGGCCACCATCTGTCACCAGGCGCCGGTGCATGTCGGGCACCAGGGTGATGGCACCGCCGATGGACATCAGCGACAGCGCCAGAAAATGCCCGAACAAGGCCCACCAGCGATCAGGCGCCCACATCAAGGGCGTCATGGCCTGCACGGCGTGTTCCACCAAGGTCACGTGGAGGCTCCCGCCTGCTGGGCGCGGTGGCGCAGCAGGGCGTAGGTGCCCAGGCAGGTCATCGAACCCAGCCCCAGCAGCACCCAGACCAGCGGCCAACGCAGCCAGGTCATCATGGCAAAGGCGGATGCGGCCAGCGCAGCGCACACCGGCCAGCCCAGCACATGGTCCTTGATGGGGGCGGCCAGTTTGAGCACCGTGCCCACGATCTGCCCGGCCGCTACAGCCGCGATGCCACCCAGTGCGCCCTTGATGACACCTTGCACCTGGCCCACGTTGGCGGCCTCACCCAGCAGCCAGGCCAGGCTCAGCATGAGCACCATGGGCCCGCTGATCATGCCGGCCAGGGCCACGCAGGCGCCACGCCAGCCAAAGAAGCGGTCACCGATCATCAGCGAGAGGTTGCAGACGTTCGGGCCGGGCAGCACCTGGGCACTGGCCAGCAGTTCAACGAAGTCTTGCGGTGTCAGCCAGCGGCGGCGTTCGCACAACTCGCTCTGCGTGACGGCCAGCACGCCGCCAAAGCCCTGCATGGCCAGCACGGTGAAGGCCCAGAACAGTTCTCGCAGCGAGGCCGGGCGCGCCAGGGGCTCTGCCGACTGCCCCGCGGTCTGCGCGCTGTCAGGCATACACAGCGACCACCTGGTAGCCGAAGGCAGCCAGTTGGCCATCGTGTGTCCACAGCGTCGTTTTTTCGTTGACGTAGCCTTCGCCGGTGGCCAGGGCATCCTTGTCCATGCGCCAGAAGCCGCTGGGGTCTGTGACGTCGACGGGGCGCAGCTCCAGTGCCCACGAAACCGACGAGGCCGGCGCAAAGCCCTTGAGCTGGCCCAGGGCCGGCGTGGGGCCCGCATCGGCCAGCAGCACGGCCTGCAACTCGGCATCCACGCCCTCGTATTCATGCAGGCGGATGTGGGTGCGGCTGTGCCACTCGCTGGAGCCCGAGAAAGGCACGCTGCCCTCGGCATGGCGGATGTCCATGTGCTGGGTGAAAGCCGGCATCACGTTGGGGATGTAGGGCCATTTCATCGAGGTGTGGGCATCTTTGGGCACCACCACCTGCTCAGGGCGCAGATGCGGCAGGGCCGTGGTGCGGCCTGCGCCAAACACCCCCAGCAGCACGCCACCGAACTGTTCGGTGCCTTGGGCATCCGCCTGCATCACATGGGCCTGGATCTGGCGCACGTTCTTGCCTTGCCGCAGCAGGGTCACGTCAACGTGCATGAGGCCGGGTGCGACCGGGCCCACGAAGTTGGTCTGCAGGGCGCGCAGGGGCCAGTCGGCACCACAGACGTCGCGCATGGCCTGAACAACCAGCGCAGACAACAGGCCGCCAAAGGTGGTGCGGCCCTGCTGCCAGTCTGGTGTCACCATGAAGCTGACGCGGTTTTCCTGGCGCTGGCGGCTGGCCAGCAACTGCGCCAGCGTGGTGGTCGGCAAGGCGGATTCGCTCATGGTCAGGCCCATTTCAGTGAGAGAGGGCTCATTATCGAACGATCGTGCTATTTTTGCTTGAACCCATGGATTCGAGCATGTGCTCGATTTGCACAGCCGGTACCGGACGGCTGTAGAGGTAGCCCTGCACGACGTCGCAACCTCGGCTGGCCAGGAAGGCCTCCTGGTCCGGCATCTCGACGCCTTCGGCCACCACGTTCATGCGCAGGCCGTGCGCCATCGAGATCATGGTGGACACCAACTGGCTGTCGCTGTCGTTGCCAGGCAGGTCTTGCACGAAGCTGCGGTCGATCTTCAACTGGTGCACCGGGAAGCGCTTGAGGTAAGCGAGGGACGAATAGCCCGTGCCGAAATCGTCGATCGACAGGAATACGCCCAGGGCATGCAGCATCTGCAGGAACTGCTCGGCGCCCATGCCGGACTCCATCAGCCCGCTTTCGGTGATCTCGATTTCAAGCCTGGACGGCGGCAGCCCGGTGCGGTTGAGGATGCGCGACAGGCGTTCGACCACACCGCCGCGGCGGATTTCGCTGGGCGACAGGTTCACGGCCACGCGGCCAAAGTCCAGCCCGGCGTCCAGCCAGGCCTTGCCCTGGCGACAGGCTTCTTGCAGCACCCATTCGCTGAGGGCCACGATCATGCCGGTCTCTTCCATCACCGGGATGAACTGATTGGGGCTGACCGAGGGCAGGCAGGCATCGGCTTCGGCGGGTGCCTTCAGGCGCACCAGGGCTTCGACGGCGGTGACCTTGCGGTCTGACAACCTGACCATGGGCTGGTAGTGCAGCACAAATTCGCCGTGCTCCACCGCGCGGCGCAGGCGGGTTTCGAGTTGCAGCCGCGAGGTAGCGTCGCTGGTGAAAGCTTCGGTGTAGAAGCTGAAGCTGTTGCGGCCACGGCGCTTGGATTCGTACATGGCGGCGTCGGCATTGCGCACCAGCTCGGACGCGTCCACCCCATCGGCCGGGAACAGGCTGATGCCGATGCTGGCGCGCACATACACCTGCTGGCCGCCATCCAGGGTGAAAGGCTGGTTCAGCGTCTCCAGGATGGCCGTGGCCACATGCGCGGCCTGTTGCGGGTGGCGCAGGTGCTCAAGCACCAGGATGAATTCGTCACCGCCCAGGCGCCCCAACGTGTCTTCCTGGCGCACGCGCAGGCGCAGGCGCTGGGCCACCTGCTTGAGCAGGCTGTCGCCGGCGGCATGGCCCAGGCCATCGTTGACGGTCTTGAAGTTGTCCAGGTCGATGAAGACGACGCCCACCAGCGTGTGGTGCCGTTGCGCCAGGCCGACGGCATGGGCCAGGCGCTGGTGGATCATCACGCGGTTGGGCAGTTCGGTGAGCGGGTCGAAGTGGGCCATCTTGGCCAGGCGCTCTTCGGTCTGCTTGAGCTGGGTGATGTCGGTGAACACGCCCACAAAGTGGGTCGGGCGGCCGCGCGTGCTCTTGACGGAGCTGACCGACAGCTTGGTCATGAACAGCTCGCCGGTCTTGCGGCGGAACCAGACCTCGCCCTGCCAGTAGCCCGAGCTCATCATCTCGCCACGCATGTCGGACAGGGTCTCTTCAGGCCGATCAGGCAGCAGGAATTCGGGCGAGCGGCCCACCACCTCGTGCTCGTCGTAGCCGGTCAGGGCCGTGAAGGCCGGGTTGATCGACACCAGCATGCGGGCGCGGCTGAGCACCATCATGCCGTCCTGTGTGCTTTCCAGTGCGGCGGCATGCAGGCGCACGCGCTCTTCGGCCTCGTCACGCAGGGACTCGCGGTGCAGGTTGTTCAGCGCGAACGACAGGTCGCTCGACAGGTCCTTGAACAAGGCCAGCTCTTCGGTGTCCTGGTCGTCCACACGCTTGCCCAGCAGGATCAGGTGCCCCACCAGCAATTGCTCGCGGTGCAGGGGCACAGTCACACAGCCCGGGCAGGCTGCCGCGATGGCCTGCTCCGTCCACGCGGGGCGCATGGCGATCTGGCTCAGGTCGCGGGTGCGGAAGGTGCGACCGTGGCGCAGGGCGCTGTCCAGCAAGGCGTCCTCGGTTTCCTGTTCGAGCAGGGCAAAGCTCAGGCTGTCTGCGCTGGGCAGCTCATCGCCGGCCAAGGCCTCGCAGTGCAACTGGCGCGAACCCGGGGCATCAAACAAGGCGACCCAGGCCTTGCGGAACTGGCCATGGTCCACGGCCACCTCGCAAACCTTGTCCAGCAGCGTTTGCTCGTCCGTTGAGCGCACCATCGCCTGGTTGACGTGGCTGAGGAAGTCATACATCCGCGTCTTGCGGCGCAGGCGGTGTTCGATCTGGCGGCGCGAGGTGATGTCCCAGATCATCCAGACGACTTCATTGGTGCCGCCGACCGGCGCGCAGCGACTGTCAAAGTGCCGTCGCTCGCGGTTGATCGGGATGGTGAAGGTCAGCGCCTGCGTCGAGCGCGATTGCAAGGCCTGCCGCAAGACCGTCATGAAGCGTGCGGCCATGTCGGCCGGGAACAGGTCGTTCAGCCCCAGCCCGATCAACAGCTCGGGCGGGCGACCCAGCAGTGGCAGGTTGCTGCCGTAGATGTCCAGGTAGTGGCCATGCTCGTCCATGTGAAAGGCCAGGTCGGGCAGCACATCG
>Ga0209066_10007321_pt1 | contig 10983 bp, 9 predicted proteins | sample All_14_2_FD_187198 | JGI IMG/M metagenome (GOLD analysis project Ga0209066, IMG submission 187198) | Freshwater microbial communities in response to fracking from Pennsylvania, USA - Allegheny Zone_MetaG_DW_15 (SPAdes) (version 2) ... | reverse complement strand
ATTATTTCTTGAAGCCTATGCCAATGCCCAAACCGCAAAATGGACACCTATCATTTTGAATGCATTGATTTCCTTTGTAGAAATACAAAACGAGCTTCCCACAGAAATAAAACTGGCTGCAGCATTGTCTGTCCTTGAGCACTCCGCCGTCACACCTAACCTGCGTGCGCGCAGCGAGCATCTTCGCACGGAAATCAGCTCCTATATCACCACACAAGAATTTGAAAAAGTAGAGAAACTATTGCGCGAAAAGAATACAGAGATCTTGGCGCAGGAAATTATGAAATAAATTTCGCTTTCTACCCAACGCACTGGAATAGTGCAAATTATATAGATAAGAAAGAAAGCCTATCAAAGAGAGCATGGATAGGCTTTAATATTGCCCTCCCAGATTGAATTTAATACTTTACTTTCAAAATTTTGGGGCTAGATTCTTTACCTTTTCTTGATATCCTGATTATTTCCCTTGACCTTAATTTGACCAATAACTGACTACACTAATTCCAATGGAGGCACGCATGAACGACATCTTGTTTATCGCTTTAACCGTTCTGTTCTTTGCGCTTTCCCTTTGGCTGATCAATGCTTTGGATAGCTTACGGGAGGATAACTCATGAATCCTCTCTATCTCATCACAGGCGTTGTCGCGCTGGGATTGCTGCTGTATCTCGTATTGGCTCTCGTAAAACCGGAGTGGTTTGGATGAACCTCTATAGTTGGTTACAAATTTTGATTTTTATGGCGACATTGCTTTTACTGGCAAAGCCGCTTGGCACATACATGGCGAAGATCTACCAGGGCGAGCGCTTCTTTCTGGACCGTGTACTGGGTCCCGTTGAGAGATTCCTTTATCGCCTCTCGGGCATTGACTCGCAATCCGAAATGACATGGAAAACTTACGCAGTTGCCATGTTGGTCTTCAACATCATTGGCTTGATCTTCGTTTACAGCCTGCAACGTCTGCAAGGCATTCTGCCCGTCAACCCGCAGGGACTGGGCGCAGTCACCCCCGACTCGTCTTGGAATACGGCGGTGAGTTTTGCCAGCAATACCAACTGGCAAGGCTACGGCGGCGAGACGACGATGAGCTATCTCACTCAAATGCTTGGTATGACCGTGCAAAATTTCGTCTCTGCGGCGACAGGCATGGCTGTTCTAGTTGCCTTGATTCGCGGCATTACTCGCCATACGACAAAAGAGATCGGCAACTTCTGGGTGGACATGACCCGTTCCACGCTGTACATCCTTTTGCCACTTTCGCTCGTGTTGTCACTGGCATTGGTTTCGCAAGGTGTCGTGCAAACTTTCAGCGAGTATCAGACTGTAGCACTGATTCAGCCGTCGACAGGGAATGAGGCGCAAGTCATCGCGGTGGGACCCGCCGCTTCGCAGATTGCGATCAAACAAATCGGCACCAACGGCGGCGGATTCTTTAATGTCAACTCGGCACATCCGCTGGAAAACCCAACTCCGTTCTCAAACTTTTTGGAGATGTTGTCCATCCTCATCATTCCTGCCGCGTTGTGCTACACCTACGGCAAGATGGTCAGTGATACGCGTCAAGGTTGGGCATTGCTCGCAGTAATGACGATCATCTTTGTGGCGTTACTCGGAGTGGCAGTTTGGTCGGAGCAGAGTGGCAACCCTATGTTCACCACAATGGGCATTGATCAGACTCAAAGCGACACAAACCCTGGCGGAAACATGGAAGGCAAGGAAATGCGCTTCGGCATTGTGAACTCCGCGCTATGGGCAACGGCGACAACTGCCGCATCGAATGGATCGGTAAATTCAATGCACGATTCATTCATGCCGCTGGGCGGACTCGTACCGATGTGGCTGATGCAACTCGGCGAAATTGTTTACGGCGGAGTGGGTTCAGGCTTGTACGGCATGTTGGCATTCGTGATCATTGCAGTCTTCGTCTCTGGTTTGATGGTCGGACGCACGCCCGAATATCTCGGCAAAAAAATCGAAGCCTATGAGATGAAGATGGCGTCCATCATCATTTTGATCCCCGTATTTCTGGTGCTATCTGGAACCGCAATTGCACTGATGAGCGAAGCAGGCAGGGCGACGATCTACAACCCGTCTGCGCATGGATTCAGTGAAGTACTGTATGCCTTTTCTTCGGCGGCTAACAACAACGGCTCGGCGTTTGCTGGCTTGGGTGCGAACACGCCCTTCTATAACATCGCACTCGGCATTGCCATGTTCATTGCACGCTATTGGCTGGCGATACCTGTGCTGGCAATTGCAGGCTCGCTGGCGAACAAGAAGAAAGTTCCCGCAAGTGCAGGGACATTGCCCACGCACACTCCGCTCTTCATTGTATGGGTCATCGGCGTCATCATTATTGTAGGCGCGTTGAGTTTTCTACCCGCCCTGGCGCTCGGACCTATTGTGGAACATTTGATGATCTTCGGATGATTTTTAAACACAAAGGACTCGAAGGTCACTAAGGAAAACCTTTTGTTCCATTTTCCCTCCTTTGTGTACTTTGTGCCCATCGTGTTTAAAAAATGGATAACTTATGACAACTAAAAACAAAACCCAAGCCCGCCGTGAGATGTATCAACGCGCTGTGCTCGACTCCTTTATTAAACTCAACCCACGCTGGATGGTGCGCAACCCCGTCATGTTCGTGGTGGAAGTGGGCAGCCTGCTCACCACTCTGTTGTGGATTCAATCCCTGATCGGCAAAGGCGAAGCTCCTGCGGGATTCATCGGTGCGATCACACTCTGGCTGTGGTTCACCGTGTTATTTGCAAACTTCTCCGAAGCCGTTGCTGAAGGACGCGGCAAGGCGCAAGCCGAGTCGCTCCGCAAGGCGAGACAGGATACTCCTGCAAAGAAAATTCGTGGCGAAGCGAGCGATGTGCAGACCGCGCTCTCGAAAGTCGCAGTGGTTTCCTCCACTGAGTTGCGCAAGAATGATCTGTATCTCGTCGAAGCAGGTGACATTCTCCCTGCCGATGGTGAGATCGTCGTTGGCATCGCTTCGGTCGACGAAAGTGCCGTGACAGGTGAATCCGCTCCCGTGGTGCGTGAGGCTGGCGGTGACCGCTCCGCTGTCACGGGCGGCACACGACTACTTTCTGACTGGCTCATCATCCGCGTCAGCGCTGACCCTGGTCAGGGATTCCTTGACCGCATGATCAGCATGGTCGAAGGTGCAAAGCGTCAGAAGACCCCGAACGAGATCGCGCTCAATATTTTGTTGGCAGGCTTCACCATCATCTTTCTCGTTGTATGTGCCACCCTACTTCCGTACTCGATCTACAGTGTGAACGCCAGCGGGAGCGGCACACCCATCACGATCACTGTTCTTATTGCGCTGCTCGTCTGCCTCATCCCCACCACCATCGGCGGCTTGCTTTCCGCCATCGGCATCGCAGGCATGGATCGCATGATCCAACGCAACGTCATCGCCATGTCAGGTCGCGCCGTCGAAGCAGCGGGCGATGTGGATGTGTTACTGCTCGACAAAACGGGAACCATCACACTCGGCAATCGCCAGGCGGTGGAGTTTATTTCCGTCAACGGTGTTGCGCCGCAAGAACTTGCTGAAGCCGCGCAACTCGCCTCCCTTGCCGACGAAACTCCCGAAGGTCGTTCCATCGTTGTGCTTGCCAAAGAAAAATATGGCTTGCGCGGACAGACGATGGGCGCAAGTGAAAAAGCGCCGAGCGGTATGCACTTCATCCCGTTTACAGCACAAACCCGCATGAGCGGCGTGAACTTCAATGGAACGGAGATCCGCAAAGGTGCACCGGATACGATGATTCAGTTGATCCAATCGAATGGAAATGGCATCGCCTCAGATCTCAAGCCGACAGTGGATTCCATTGCCCGAGCCGGAGGGACTCCGCTGGTAGTGACTCGAAATAACAAAGCGCTGGGTGTCATCCACTTAAAGGACATCGTCAAAGGCGGCATGAAAGAGCGCTTCGCCCACCTGCGCAAGATGGGCATCAAGACCGTGATGATCACGGGCGACAATCCGCTCACTGCTGCTGCCATCGCCGCCGAAGCAGGCGTGGATGATTTCCTCGCGCAAGCCACGCCCGAAGCCAAGCTCAAACTCATCCGCGAATATCAAACGGGCGGACGGCTGGTCGCGATGACAGGTGATGGCACGAACGACGCACCTGCACTCGCTCAAGCCGACGTGGCAGTTGCCATGAACACAGGCACGCAGCCCGCGCGCGAAGCCGCCAATATGGTGGACCTGGACAGCAACCCCACCAAACTCATCGAGATCGTGGAGATAGGCAAACAACTGTTGATGACTCGCGGCGCGTTGACCACCTTTAGCCTCGCCAACGATGTGAGCAAATACTTTGCCATCATCCCAGCCGCATTTGCGACGACCTATCCGCAATTGAATGCGCTCAACATCATGCGCCTTGCCACACCTGAAAGCGCGATCATGTCCGCGGTAATTTTCAATGCGCTCATCATCATTGCGTTGATCCCGCTGGCATTGCGCGGCGTGCCCTATCGAGCCGTCGGCGCGGCACAACTCTTGCGTGACAATCTTTTGATCTATGGGCTGGGTGGTCTGCTCGTGCCATTTATCGGGATCAAGGGCATCGACATGTTATTGGTGGCATTTGGATTGGTCTAGTAGAAAGATATTCATATCGCTGTTGCAAGATCCATCTTGCAGAAAAAGGAGAACCGCATGAAAACAAAAATCTCACTGGCAACTTTGGCTGGTATTGTCTCAACTGTTGTTCTGGTCGCCGCCAGCGTAGCCCCAAAAACATTGAACATCCCTGCGCCCATGCGCCCGTGGATATTTCTCTTAACCATCGCATGGACACTGCTCGTCGTCTCTGGAGTATTCTCGTCATGAAACAACAACTTCGCCCTGCCATTACATTGTTGGCATTACTTACCATCATCACAGGTGTAATCTATCCGCTCACGGTGACGGGTATTGCCCAAGTCATCTTTCCACACCAAGCGGACGGCAGCCTGATCGTTGTAGATGGTAAAGCCTATGGCTCGGAACTCATCGGTCAGCAATTCGACGACCCGAAATATTTCTGGGGCCGCCCCTCTGCCGCTGGGTATAATGCCGCGGCTTCCTCTGGCTCCAACCTTGGACCAATGAATCCATCGTTGGAAGAGGTCGTGCAAACCCGCATTGATGCCCTCAAAGCCGTTGACCCGAACAACCCGCTTCCGATCCCCGTTGACCTGGTCACTGCCTCTGCAAGCGGACTCGACCCGCACATCAGCGTGGCTGCAGCGTTGTATCAGGCCTCTCGTGTAGCGGCAGCTCGCGGGTTGAGTGAAGCGGAAATCACATCCCTTATCGAGAAGTTTACCGAAGGTCGTCAGTTCGGGATTTTCGGCGAGCCGCGAGTCAATGTCCTGATGTTGAATCTTTCTCTTGATGGGATACAATAACTTTAATGGAACATCGCCCTGACCCTGATGAGTTATTGAAGAATATTCAAGCTGAAGAAGGCAAGCGAGGCAGGCTCAAAATATTCCTTGGCTATGTCGCTGGCGTAGGTAAGACCTATGCCATGCTCGAAGCTGCGCATCAACGCAAAGCTCAAGGCTTGGATGTAGTGGTAGGGTACATCGAAACGCACAAACGCGCCGAGACCGAAGAGCTGGTAGAGGGCTTGGAGGTTCTACCGCGCAAACAAGTGGAATATCACAGCGTGAGTTTGCCTGAGATGGATGTGGATGGTGTCATTGTGCGCCGTCCACAATTGGTCTTGGTGGATGAATTTGCGCACACCAACGCGCCGGGTTCACGTCACCCGAAACGCTATCAGGATGTGCAAGAGATCCTCGCGGCAGGCATTGATGTGTATACCACACTCAACATTCAGCACCTTGAAAGTTTGAACGACATTGTGGCACAAGTGACAGGAGTCATCGTCCGTGAGACGATACCCGATGGCGTAATCGATGAAGCTGCAGAGATCGAAGTGATCGACCTCCCTCCCGATGAATTGCTTATGCGATTGCAGGAGGGTAAAGTTTATGTGCCCGATCAAGCAGCGAGGGCGATCCAAAAATTCTTCCGCAAGGGAAATCTGACTGCATTACGTGAAATGTCTCTCCGTCGTGCGGCAGAGCGCGTGGACGACCAAATGCGGGCATATATGCAAACCCGAGCCATTCAAGGAATTTGGGCGGCGGGAGAACGTCTGTTGGTTTGCGTCAGCCCCAGCCCGTTAAGTGAAAGGCTCGTCCGCACGACAAGACGGTTGGCAGATGAACTCAACGCCGAATGGATCGCGCTTTATGTTGAAACGCCGCAGTTTGCTTCGATGTCACAAGAAAAGCGTGACCGTGTAGCTAATATTTTGCAATTGGCAGAGGATCTGGGCGCGCGGTCATACACGCTTTCATCCAGCAGTTCAATGGATTCTGTATCTCAGACGGTGATCGACTTCGCGCACAAGAACAACATTACCAAGATCGTCATGGGCAAGCCATTACGCCCACGATGGCAGGAGCTTATTCGTGGTTCGCTGGTGGACAATTTGATCCACAAAAGCGGTGACATTGATGTGTACATCGTTACAAGTTCGGATAAGCCATCCTTCCCAGCCGATGAAAGCCCTCTCAAATTGCACAGCACGGTCAATAGATATATCGGGAGTCTGCTTCTCGTGATCGCAGCCACTGCCATTGGATTTATCATCGGCGGGGATATTGAAGCCACCAACCTTGTCATGGTCTATCTTTTGGCAGTCGTGATCGCCGCAGTATATCTCGGTCGCGGACCTGCCATCTTCGCTTCACTATTGGGTGTGCTTGCTTTCGATTTTCTTTTTGTCACGCCTTATTTCACATTTGCAGTTTCAGATACACAATACATCATTACGTTTACCGGTTTGTTTTTGGTGGGAATCGTCATCAGCCAGCTGGCGGCCCGGGCGAGCGAACAGGCGCAGGCAGCGCGTGAGCGTGAAGCGGAGACAGCGGAGCTATACGATCTCAGCCGCGACCTTGCTTCCTCTGCAGATGTAGAATCCATTTTGTCTGTTCTTCAAAAACATCTTGAACAAACATTCAGCCGTAACATTGCTGTTTTACTGCCTGAAGGGAATCAACTTGTCTCGCGCGCGGTCAGCAACGACATGACGTTGAACGATGAAGAGTTGGCAGTAGCAGACTGGGTATACCGACATGCTGAACCAGCCGGACGGCACACCAACACATTACCCGCCGCACAGTTAAGATATTTGCCGCTCAAAACTTCGAAGCGAGTTGTGGGCGTGCTGGGCGTGGGAAAACCGAACACAATCAACACCGATCTAACATCGGCACAGCGTCGGCTGATGGAAGCGTTTGCCAACCAGGGTGCGCAAGCCATTGAGCGCGCCTTGCTCGAAGAACAGAATCGCCAGATCGCATTACTACAATCCGCGGAAAAATTGCAGAACGCTTTGTTGAATTCGATCTCGCATGATCTGCGTACGCCGTTGGTTGCCATCACAGGCGCACTTTCAGCACTCGATGAAAACTTTACAGAGCTGGATGAAAACACCCGCAGCTCATTGATCGAAAATGCACGCGGTGAATCAGAGCGTCTTAATCGTCTGGTCGGCAATCTACTCAACATGACCCGCATTGAAAGTGGCGCGATCAAACTCCACCTCGAACCAGGCGATATGCAAGACCTGATCGGCACTGCACTTGAGCAGCTCGGTAAACGTGCAAGCAAGAACAGAATAAAAGTAGGTATTTCACCAAACTATCCGCTCGTATTAATGGATTTCACATTGATGGTTCAGGTTATTGTCAATCTGTTGGAAAACGCCATTAAGTACTCACCAGAAGATTCATTAATCGAAATATCTGCAACCTTGGAAAATTCAAATGCGCGCCTCACTATTCTGGACCGTGGAGTTGGGATTCCACAGGAAGATCTTTCCCGTGTCTTTGACAAATTCTATCGTGTCCAACGACCAGAGAACGTCAGTGGCACTGGGTTAGGGCTCTCAATCAGTAAAGGAATCGTTGAAGCCCATGGCGGAAAAATTCAAGCAAAAAACCGTGAAGATGGCGGCACAATTCTTGAAGTTGAATTACCATTGGAAAAATGATACCTACAAACCAACGTGTACTGGTAGTGGATGATGAAGCACCCATTCGGCGATACTTACGTGCCGCTCTGGGAGCGCAGGGATTCACCGTGTATGAAACAGCTTCTGGAATGGAAGCAATAACCGCGGTACTAAGCCACCGTCCCGATATCATAATACTTGATCTCGGCTTGCCTGATATCGATGGTATCGAAGTGACGCGCCGTCTGCGTGAATGGTCGCAGACTCCCATCATTATTCTCTCAGTCCGCGAAGCAGAGCAGGATAAAATTGCCGCTCTCGACGCAGGAGCAGATGATTACCTCACCAAGCCTTTTGGAACTGGGGAGCTACTGGCACGCATGCGTGTTGCTTTACGCAAGCAAACATCCAACCCAGGTGAGCCTATATTTCACACAGGCGACTTGAAAGTAGATTTTTCCCGTCGATTGGTTACAATACATGAAAAAGAAATCCAACTCACTCCTACCGAATACGACCTATTGAAAATTCTTGTTACACATGCAGGCAAGGTCATTACACATCGTCAATTATTGCGTCAAGTATGGGGAGAAGGCTATGATGATATGCACATCCTGCGAGTCAATATCAGTAATTTACGCGGAAAAATTGAACCTGACCCATCACGCCCTACATATATTCATACAGAGCCAGGGGTGGGGTATCGATTGAAGATTTAAACAGGATTTGGACAAATCTTGACCTTTTCTTGACGCTTACACTCATTCCTTTGACTCTAATTTGACTGACAACTGAATAGACTTTCTCCGTTAGAAACATTTTGGCTATTTACGTTCCAAATTTCAGGAGAAATGTCAATCAGTATGATCAACGACAAGGATAGTTCACAATCTTCCATCATTGAGAGGAATGTAAGTCGCCTCCCACCGCGCACCATACGATCCTGGCTTATCGGCAGACCATTATCCACTGCAGATGCACCTCATCAAACAATCGGCAAGGCTGTTGGTCTTGCCGTGTTCGCTTCAGATGCGTTATCTTCCACTGCGTATGCCACGCAAGAAATTTTAGGCGTAATTGCCGCTGCGGGCACAATCGCCTATGGATATCTCTTCCCTATTTCCATTGCGATTATTACTCTGTTGGCAATCGTCACCATCTCTTACGAACAGACCATTCATGCATATCCTGGCGGCGGCGGTGCTTACATTGTTGCACGCGATAATCTTGGCGAACTACCTGCGCAAACAGCAGGAGCGGCTCTTCTGACAGACTATATTCTGACGGTATCAGTATCCGTTTCGTCTGGCGTAGCCCAAATGGTATCAGCTTACCCTGACCTTTTCCCATATCGGGTGTGGATCGCAGTCACTGCTGTATTTTTTATCATGTTGATTAATCTAAGGGGGGTGAAAGAGTCTGGGACAGCCTTTGCCATTCCAACCTATTTCTTCGTTGTTCTTATGGTAACTACTGTTGGTTTGGGAATTTTCCGCTTTCTAACAGGGTCATTGGGTATGGTGGTAAATCCACCTCACTTCGAGGCGCATAATGTTGTTTCTGTAATTACACCCTTCATTTTGCTCCATGCATTTGCAAATGGCACTACTGCTCTTACAGGTGTCGAAGCGATCTCAAATGGTATTACTGCCTTCAAAGAGCCGCGCAGTAAAAACGCTGGCATTACCTTAATTTGGATGTCTGCAATTTTAGGGTCGTTGTTCCTTGGGCTTTCATTTCTTACCGGCCAAGTTCACGCAGTCTTTTCCGAGGAAGAGACTGTTATTTCCCAACTAGCTCGAACTATTTATGATGGCAGAGGCATCGCATACTACATGCTGATCTCTGGTACTACAATTATTCTAATCATGGCGGCAAACACAGCATTTGCAGATTTCCCCCGCCTTGGGGCGCTTCATGCCAATGATGGTTTTCTACCTCGCCAGCTCACTTATCGGGGAAGTCGCCTGGTCTTCTCAAGGGGCATTATGACCCTGGCTGTTATTGCATCCATCTTGATCATCATTTTTCAAGCGAGTGTAACAAAGTTAATACCGCTCTATGCTATTGGAGTATTTCTTTCCTTCACGCTCTCGCAGGCAGGTATGGCACGCCGCTGGTGGAAGATAGGTCATTTGAAAGAAGGTGAAGAGATTACAGAGCCAGGCTCCACACTGAAGTATGAAAAAGGCTGGCAATACAGGATGGCAATCAATGGCTTTGGCGCAATTTGTACAGCGATTGTAATGGTCGTATTTGCTGTCACAAAATTTACAGAGGGTGCCTGGGTTGTGTTGATCCTAACGCCAGTGCTGGTGACGATCTTTTTCTCAATTCATCGTCATTATAAGAATCTTGCGCAAAATCTTTCACTAGATAACTTTGGTGCCATCCCTCCACACAACAGTCGACACCGCGTTATTATGCCTGTCAGTGGAGTACATCAGGGTACTCTTGCTGCACTCCGATATTCGCGTATGCTTTCGGATGATGTAACTGCGGTTCATGTTGCAATAGAACCAGCAGAGTCAGAAAAGGTTCGTAAAAAATGGGAAATGTGGGGAGAGGGAGTACGCATGGTGGTATTAAATTCACCATATCGCCTCTTCCTTGAGCCATTACTGGAATATATCGCTGAAATTTCTGAACAACGCCAATCAGGCGAAACCATAACCATTATTGTTCCTGAATTCATTTCAAACAACCGTATAACTGCCACTTTGCATACGAATACAGCTGACCTCCTCCGCAGCCACCTTAAACGTCAGAGCGGAATTGTGATTATTAATGTGCCCTATCATATCCATGAAAAAGGCGAGCATTAATCTATTCTTATCAACACCGTTTAACCAAGTCAATAAAGCCAGTGTCGCAAATGAAATCAGTTTATTAAACTTGAGAATAAATTTTCTTTAAATTGCCAAACCTTTGAACT
>Ga0209066_10007320_pt1 | contig 10984 bp, 15 predicted proteins | sample All_14_2_FD_187198 | JGI IMG/M metagenome (GOLD analysis project Ga0209066, IMG submission 187198) | Freshwater microbial communities in response to fracking from Pennsylvania, USA - Allegheny Zone_MetaG_DW_15 (SPAdes) (version 2) ... | reverse complement strand
CCATCTCTTATGCCCACGGCGCTTCGCGGGTTGACGGCGTCAACAAGCCGCTGACGTCGATCGATCCGGTCAAAGTGGTGGGCGGCCTCGAGTATCGCTCACCGTCCGATCGGTTCGGCGGCCAGTTGAGCGCCGCTCACGCGGAGCGCAAATCGCTGGGTCGTTCTGGGCTGGCCTGCTCGGCGACCGGCGTGGTCGGGACTTCGCCCTACTATTGCTTTAGCCCGCCGGCCTTCACGGTTGTGGATGTCACCGGCTGGTGGACGGTCACTGACCACGTCACCCTGCGCGCCGGCGTCTTCAATCTCACCGACAAGACCTATTGGTGGTGGAGCGACGCCCGAGGTCTGGCCGCCAACTCGACCGTCACCGAGGGCTACAGCCAGCCGGGCCGCAACTATAGCGTCTCTCTGGCTGTCAAGTTCTAGCCAGAATGCGGGGCGGCGCGGGCTGGAGACCGCGCCGCCGATCATCGCCGGGGACAAGTCCCGCTTCCCCTGCTAGCAACGCGTATCAACTAGCCTGGAGCTCGCATGCTGCGCCGCCTGTACGACTGGGTCATGGGATTGGCCGCCTCGCGCCACGCCCCCAAGAGCCTTTTCGCCATCTCGTTCGCCGAGAGCTCCTTCTTCCCCATTCCCCCGGATGTGATGCTGGCGCCCATGGTGCTGGCGCGGCCGGACCGAGCCTGGCACTACGCCACGCTCTGTACGGTCGCCTCCGTGCTGGGCGGCATACTGGGCTACGCGATCGGTTTCTTCCTGCAGGATCTGGGCATGTGGATGATGGCCGCCACGGGCCACGCTGGCGGTCTGGCGGAGTTTCAGTGCTGGTATGGCAAGTACGGGGTCTGGGTGATCCTGGCCAAGGGCCTGACCCCTATTCCATACAAGCTTGTGACCATCGCCTCTGGTCTGGCCGCCTTCAGCTTCCCGATGTTCATCATCGCTTCGGTAATCACGCGCGGCGCGCGGTTCTTCCTGGTCGCCTGGGTGGTCAAGAAATTTGGCCCCGCTCTGCTGCCCGTGATCGAGCGGCGCCTCGCCCTCTTCGCCGGCGGCCTGTTTGTGCTCCTTGTGCTTGGCCTCACGGCGAGCCATTTCCTGGGTGGAAATAGCGGAGGCGCTTGCGCGGTATGATGAGCGATATCGACGATCCCCAGCCGACGAAGGCGGGCCTGGCTCAGGCTGGACCGCCGGTCGTTGAGCCCGTACGCGGTCCGGCTCCTGTCGTGACCGTCGCTCCGGCCAAGACTGGGATTGTCTCTTTGAGCCTAGAGTGGTGGCCCGTCGTCGCTTTTGTCGCCAGCGCCGCCATGCTGGCGATGGCTCACGCCTTCGAGACCTTTGGCAAGCTCTACCCCTGCCCGCTGTGCCTGAGGCAGCGCGAGGTGTTCTGGGTCGCCGGGAGCGTCGCCCTGATCGCGATCGCCGCGCGCTTCAGCCCCTGGGCCCTGCGAGCGCGCCGTCCTTTCGATCTGCTGCTAGGGGCAATCTTTCTCTATGGCGCGGGCCTTGCTGCCTATCACGCTGGCGCGGAACTGAAGTGGTGGCCAGGCCCGGCCACCTGCAGCGGCGGCGCAACGGCGGCAGCCAGTGATCTGGTCGCCATGCTGAAAGGCGACACGATCAAGCCCCCCGCCTGCGACAAGGCCGCCTGGATCTTTCTGGGCATCTCCATGGCAGGCTGGAACGCCCTGATCTCGCTTGGTCTGGCGACAACGGCCCTGGCCGCTGGCTTTCGCAAGACGGAGACTGTGCGATGAGCGCCCCAATGCCCCGTCGCCCTGGCGCTGGCGCCGCCAAGGCGCGGCTAGCCGAAATCCTGCGCGTTGACCAGGCCGGCGAACTGGCCGCTGTGCATATCTATCGCGGCCAGGCGGCCGTAATGCGCGCCAGCCCAGGTCGCGAACGTCTTGCCGATCAACTCAAGGAAATGGAGGGCCACGAACAGGTCCACCTGAGCCGGTTCGACCAGCTCCTCACCGAACATGGCGTGCGCCCAACCCTGATGTCGCCAGTCTGGCGCGCGGCGGCGTTCGCGCTTGGCGCCGGCACCGCCCTGCTGGGTGACAAGGCCGCTCACGCCTGCACCGAGGCGGTCGAAACCGTTATCGAAAAGCACTATGCCGGCCAGATCGCCGAACTGCGCGACCGCGACCCTGAACTCGCGGCCGAACTTTCCCAGTTCCGCGACGATGAACTGGCCCATCGCGACCTCGCCATCGACGAAGGCGCGCACGAGGCGCCGGCCTACGGGTTTCTGAATGCCGTGATCCAGGCCGGCTGCCGCACCGCGATCAAGATCAGCGAGAAAATCTGACCCCCTTGGCGTTCGCGCCGCCCCGGCCTACGCATGACGCAAAGAACCGCTGTCCTGGGGAGTCCCGCTTGCCTCGTTCCATTCTCGCCGCCGCCTGTGCGGTTTCCCTGCTGGCGCTCGGCGCCGGCCAGGCCCTTGCCCAAGCCAAGCCCCCGGCCAAGAAGACTACCGCCCTGACCCTCAGCACCGGCGGCGTCGCCCCCGCCGAACAACGCGACATGTCGCTGGAGCATGTCGATCTGCGCATCAAGGTGATTCCGGAGCGCAAGGCTATCGAGGGCGACGCGACCCTGACGATTCAAGCCCTGGCCCCGCTGACCAGGCTGATTTTGGACCTTGATCGGGACCTCCCGATCAGCCTGCTGACGATCGATGGCGCGCCGCTCGCCGCCAGCGCCTGGAGCAATCCTGAAGGTCGCCTGTCGATCACCCTGCCCAAGCCCCTGGCCAAAGCCGAGCAGGTCAAGGTTCGCATTCGGTATGACGGCGTACCTCACGAAGCAAAACGCGCGCCCTGGGACGGCGGCTTCGTCTGGAAGAAGACCAAGACAGGTGATCCGTGGATCGCTACGGCCGTACAAGGCGACGGCTGCGACCTCTTCTGGCCCTGTATCGACCAGCCAACGGGCGAGCCCAAGCTGGTTGACCTTCACATCGTCGTGCCCGCCCCGCTGGTCGCACCGGCCAACGGAGTGTTCGTGGGCATGGAGGAGAAGGATGGCTGGCGGACCTACAACTGGCGCGCCAAGAACCCCAACACCTACGCCATCGCCCTGGACATCGGCCCCTATGTCGAGCTGACCGATACCTACAAGAGCCGCTATGGCGACAGCTTCCCGATCCAGTTCTGGCACCTGAAGGGTCGAGAAGCCGAGGCCAAGGCGCTGTTCGCCGAGTTCGGGCCGATGCTCGACTTCTACGAGGCCATGATTGGCCCCTACCCGTTTCGCGACGAGAAGATGGGCGTGGTCGAGACCCCGCATCTGGGCATGGAACACCAGACCATCAACGCCTATGGCAACGAGTACGCCAAAGACGTCTACGGTTATGACTGGCTGCTGCACCACGAGCTGGCTCACGAGTGGTTCGGCAACCAGCTGACCAATATCGACTGGGACGACATGTGGCTGCACGAGGGCCTGGGCACCTACATGCAGCCGCTCTATTCGCAGTGGCTACACGGTGACATGGACTACATGGCCCGCCTCAACACACAGCGCGCTACTCTGCAGAACAAGTTCCCGGTGGTGGCCGGCAAGTCGATGGCCGAAGATCAGGTCTATGATCCCAAGGTCGGCCCTGGCAACGACATCTACTACAAGGGCTCGAACGTCCTGCATACGCTGCGGGCCCTGATCGGCGACGAGGCCTTCTTCAAGGTGATCCGCCTTGTGGTCTATGGTCGAGCGGACCCCAAGCCGGGCAATTTCGCACCGCGCTACGCCAACACCCGGGATTTCATCCGGGCGGTGAATGACGTGACAGGCCAGGACTATGGCTGGTTCTTCGACGTCTATCTTTATGAAGCGGCCCCACCCGAACTGCTGGAAAGCCGTGAAGGCGGCGATCTGGCGCTGCGCTGGAAAACGCCGAAGGACAAGCCCTTCCCGATGCCCGTCGAGGTCAAGGTCGGCGACAAGATGATCGCCCTGCCGATGGCCGACGGTTCTGGCCGCGTGCGGGTTGGAATGGCCACCCCGGTGATCATTGACCCCGCCTCGAAAATCTTGCGCCGCCAGCCGCATATCGAGGCCTACCAGGCCTGGAAGAAAGCCAAGGACGACGCCGCCAAGGCAGAAGCCGAAGCCAAAAAGAAGGCGGAGGAAGCCGCGAAGGCCAAGGTCAGGTCCAAGAAGCGCTAGCAGCGCCTGCGGCAACCAATCGAGGGCGATCAGATTCATCCTCGGTTGATCTTGTTCGTTCACTACATGACGGTAAGGCTCTGGATATGAAAGGGCCTTACCGAGAGCCCGCCCCATGCTTACGCCCAATCACATCGTGATCGCCGCCCGCGCCTTGCTTCTGATCGGCGGTTTGACGGCCGCAATCTTGATGCTGGGGCCGTTTCAGGGGGCGGAGGCGGCCTTCGGTCTGAACGACAAGAGCGCGCACGCCATCGCTTTCGGCGGGCTCACGGCGGTTTCGTTCGCGGCCTTCCCCCGCATGCGGCGCTGGGACCTCGCGCGCGCCGCCCTGCTTCTCGGAGGAGCGACCGAACTCGTCCAGATGCTGGGAGATCGCAGCGCCAGTCTGGGCGACTGGGCCGCTGACGCTGTGGGCGTCTTGACCGTCTATGGCTCAAGCCTGATCGAAAGCGCGCGGAAAATGGCGCGTGAACACGGCGCCGTACCTTTCTCAACCATTGCCGAGATGGATCGTCGGCGGCCACGTGCGACCAAACCCGTGCTGACGCCGGTAGCCTCGCACGAGGAGGAACGCCCGGCACGCTTTGCAGACCGCGCTGCCAAGCGCTATCCGCCAGGCGCTTCAGCCTCCTAAGACGCCGCTGCCAGAGCCTCAAGCCCCTCAGGCGTGATCTTCCAGCCCACCCGATCGCGCTGGGCAAACCCCAGGTCGGTCAGAGCGCGGGCGTCGCTGATATTGATCCAGTCGACATCATCGCCCGCCTGCTTGCGAGCCAGGTTCTTCAGCGCCGTCAGTTGGCCATCGGACAGCTTCATCTAGTGCGCGTCCAGCGACGGCTCGCCCACGGCAGCCTCTTCTGGCTTGGCGGCCTCGCAAAGCTTGCGAAGCTGCTTCAGCATGGAAGGGCCGCTGATCTGGCTGGGCGCGTCGGAAAACCCTTCGATCTTCAACTGGCGACGGATGTCGGAGATCGTTGAACAGTCGCCGGACCGCGCCAGTTGGAAGGCGCGTTCGAGGGTCGTTGGTCTATTTGTCATGCCTCACAGTACAGGAGACGGACCCTAACAGCGAGGTGTTGTTCTGCCGGGCCCTCCGGAACAAGCGGATCTGCGAAACGTTAGCCCTCCTCATCAGAGGACCTGATCATGACCGACACCAAGCAGACACAAGACGCGTCAGCGCCCGGCGTACTCGGCGACTGGTCACAGGCTCAGGACCTGGGCCAAACCGGCCATCCCGAAGACCGCGTGAGCGAGGCCGACGTCAAGGAGGCCTTCCAGAAGGAAGACACCCCTGCCAGCCGTCTGGTTGAACCTTTGCCCGAAGGTGAAAAGCACGACCAGCTGACTGACCATGTCGATCTGGCCGAGGACCGCCAGGAAGCCCTGCTGGACGAAGGCCTGGAAGAAAGCTTCCCCGCCAGCGATCCGGTCAGCGTCAAGCGCATCACCTGACGTCATCCGCAATCCTCCAGCCCTTCACGCCTCCAGTTCGATATCCCAGTACAGATAGTCGAGCCAGCTGGCGTGGAGGTGGCCGGGCGGGAAGCGGCGACCACGATCCTGCAACTCATGCATGCTGGGCCGACGCGCTGTGTGGAACAGATGCATACCCGCCTCGCGTGGCGTTCGCCCGCCCTTCCGCAGATTGCAGGGCGCACAGGCCGTGACGATATTCTCCCAGGTTGTACGCCCGCCGCGTGAGCGCGGGATGACATGGTCGAATGTCAGGTCGTCTGGCGACGAGCAGTACTGGCAAGAGAAGGTGTCACGCAGAAACAGGTTGAAGCGTGTGAAGGCCGGCGGCCGGTCCTGGGGGACATACTGCTTAAGCGAAACGACGCTAGGCAGCTTCATTTCGAAAGACGGCGAACGAACGACATGGTCGTAGGTCGACACAACCTCGACACGTTCAAGGAACACCGCCTTGATCACCTCCTGCCAGGGCCAGAGGGAAAGCGGATAATAGCTGAGCGGCCGATAATCGGCATTCAGCACCAACGCCGGCATGCCAGACGGAGGACGGGACAGCACCTGCATCAGGTCCTCCCTCGGGAACCGGACAGGTTCCTGTGAAGCGGGTACGCGATCGGACTGAAGACGGGCCTCCTTCCTACGCATTCAAAGGGAATCGCCATTCATTCCCGAACGCATCCGAAACATGATCCAACTCCGCGACGGAACCAAGACATCTGTCCGCGAGCGATCAGAATGGTGGAATTTCGCCCTTCTTGACTGCGCCATAGCAACGCCACAGCAGGTGAGCCGCAACGGTGCGATAGGGTTTCCAAGCCTGCGCCCGGGCATAGGCCTGCTTCTCGGAGGGACGAATCTCGGCGCCATCAACCCAACGGATGGCCTCCTGGAGCGCCACATCACCGCCGGGAAAAACGTCCAGACGCCCCTCGCAGAACATCAGATAGGTCTCGGCCGTCCATCGCCCGATGCCCGTAATCGACATCAGGGCCGCTGCAGCCTCATCATCACCCTTATGTCGCAAGGCGTCGAAGTCGCAGAGACCGGAAACATGCGCTTGGGCAATGGCGCGGGCGTACCGCACCTTGGGCCTCGACAGGCCAAAGGCCTGTAGATCAGCGTTCTCAAGCGCCAGCACAGCGGCGGGCGAGACCTCGCCCAACCCCGCCTCCACCCGCGCCCAGATGGCGGCGGCCGAGGCCAGAGAGACCTGCTGTTCGACCATCAGCTTGAGTAGTCCAGCGAAGCCTCGGTCTCGGATGCGCCATTGAAACTCCGGCGTCACGGCCTCGATGGCGGCGATGGCCGGATCAAGGGCCGCGAGCTGCGCTCGCGCGGCGCGAATCTGCTCTGGGGTCGGAGGGGCGTCAGAAGTCACGATGCAACCTGACCACCACCCCCCGCCGCAGGCAACCCGATGCTTGCGCTATTCGATAGAGATGATCTCAACCTCGCCGCCAGCGACCATTGCCGTGTCGCCGATGGTCTTCCCCAGCAGCGCCCTGGCCAGGGGCGAAACATACGACACCGAACCTTCGGCGGGATCGGCCTCGTCCTCGCCGACGATGCGGAAGGTCTGACGACGGCCATCCTCGCGATCGAAGGTTACGGCTTGACCGAAATGGACGACGTCGGCGGGTCCGGTGGGTTCGGTCAGTTGGGCGCTGGCCCGGCGCGCCGCATAGTAGCGCAGGTCGCGTGTGGCGCGGGCCATGGCGGTGCGGTCTTCGGCCACGCCGCCCGTAGCCTGGGCGGCGCTGTAGGCGGCGCGCGCCTCGGCGAGCCACGCTTCGAGTTGGGCGAGACCCCGGGCGGTAACCAGGTTCGGATTGGCGGAAATCGGCCGATCAAGCAGGTCGGCGGCAAACGCCTCGCTGTCGCCTTCCTTGGTGAAGGCGACACTCATGGGCGGAACATCTGGGCTGAAATCGACATAGGCTGGAAATCCGGGAGCCGGCGGGATGTTCCCGGCGCGGACTTCGAACTCCAGGCGCACCGGTACCTGGTGCTAGCCCCCGACGCGATCTGGTTCAAGCTCGGGCGGTCAGTGAGCGGACGACGGACGCGACGACGGGGCAGTCATGAAAGAACCAGCCCCGCCGCTCGCGGGCAAAGCAATCCTACAGCACAACGCCCGCGACAGCGCCGGCGACAGCCAGGGCCAGCACGAGGAAATAGCCACCGGCCATGCGGTCAAAGGCGGCCTCAAAGGCGGAGAGCGAACGGCGCATGATTGAAATCCTTCTCTGTAAACGAGCCTCGCCAGTTGCAGGTCAAAGGCCTTGTCCAATCTGGACGATGCTTAGATAACATGGATCTAAACGACGTCAAGATGATCTTTACAGCGTTCGGATGAAATTTTAGAAAGTAGGGGCTAGAGTGAGACCGATGACCATCCCAGCCACCGAATCCCGCCCGTATCACCATGGCGATCTGAGCCGCGCGCTAGTCGACGCCGCGCGCCGCATTCTTGAGAGGGAGGGTCCAGCCGCGCTGTCCCTGCGCGCCGTGGCGCGAGAGGCCGGTGTCAGCCCCGCCGCCCCCTATCACCACTTCAAGGACAAGGGCCAATTGCTGGAAGCGGTCGCGCACGAAGGCTGGATGGCGCTGGACGCGGCCCTTGGCCAAACGCGCGCCGCCGCTAAAGACGCCCGCGAGCGGATGACCAGCATCGGCGTGACCTACGTTCAGTTCGCGCGAGACAATCCGGCCCTCTACCGCGTCATGTACGACTGCTCTCGCGACAAGGACGCCCTCCCTGATCAGATGAAGGAAGAAGGCGCCTACTGCCAGGTGCGCGACACCATCTCCGAGCAGTCGCTTGACGGCGTCAGCGACATTGATCTGGAGCTGGCCACCATCGCGGCCTGGTGCGCAGGGCATGGATTGGCCGAAATGATCAGCTTCAAGCAATTCGCTCCGCTGAAGGAACTGCTTGGCGGCGAGGACGCCTTCCTCCGCGCGGTGTTCGAACACCTGGGCATGTTTGCAAAGTACGACCGGGGCTAGGTCCTTGGGCTTCGCCACGCGGTTTGCGCCTTCGCCGACGGGCCTGCTGCATAGGGGTCACGCCTTTTCCGCTCTGTTGGCCTTTAATGCGGCCCTCGCCGTCGACGGTCGCTTCATCTTGCGTATCGAGGATATCGACGCCACCCGCTGTCGGCCGGAGTACGAGACGGCGATCCTGGAAGACCTTGCCTGGCTTGGCCTGGAGTGGGAGCAACCTGTCCGCCGCCAGTCCGAGCATCTGGCCGACTACCACGCCGCCATAGAAAGCCTCCGTGGACGGGATCTCGTCTATCGCTGCTTCCGCACGCGCAGGGAACTGGACATTGGCCGAGCGCCGCATGAACCGCAGACGCCATTCGTGGGCGGCCCCCTGCCCTCGGTTGAGGAAGCCGAACGGCTGGCGCGCGGCGAGGCCTTTGCGTGGCGGCTGTCCCTGACGGCGGCGAGCGAGGCGATGGGCGGCTTCGAAGCCCTGACCTTCGTCGAGGAAGGCGCCGGTCCCGAGGGGCAGACCGGGCTGATCTCCGCGCGTCCTGAAACCGCCGGCGACATCGTCCTGGCCCGCAAGGACGTCGGCGTCGCCTATCACCTCGCTGTGGTTCTCGATGACGCCCTGCAGGACATCACGCACGTGATCCGGGGCGAGGACCTGTTCGAGGCGGCGCATATCCAGCGCCTGCTGCAAGCTCTGCTAGGCCTGCCAACGCCGATCTATCGCCACCATCACCTGCTCGCGGGGCCAGACGGCAGGCGCTATGCCAAGCGCGACAAGGCCCAGACCCTGAGAGAGCTCAGGGCGCAGGGTCTGACGCCAGGGGCCCTCCGCGCGGAGATGGGCTTCTAGCGGACATCGGGTCGTCTAAACCCTGATCATTCGGCCAGCAGCTTCTCGACCAGGCCTCGCGCTTCGGGGCTGGACCAGTCGGCGTCGCCCGCCAGCCGGGCCCGCTCGCGGCCCTGCTTGTCGTAGACCACCGTGGTTGGATAACCCGCCGCGCGTGGCTCCATCTCGAACGACATCTTGTAGGAAGGATCGCGATAGAGCTTCAGCGGCGGATTGGCCGCCATCTCGGCCTGGGCCAGATTGAGATCCGAGTCGCGATCGACGCTGACCGGCAGCACCTTGAACGGCTGGGCCGCATAGGCGGCGGCCAGCTTCGCCAGGGTGGGCATCTCCTTTTTGCAGGGGGCGCACCATGTGGCCCAGAGGTTCATCACCACCACCTGCCCCTTGAAATCGGCAAGGGTCACCGGCTTTCCGGCCTCGTCGAAGAAGGTTGTGCCCGGGGCGGCGCGGGGCGACGCGGGCACGTCCAGCTTGGCCAGCGAAGCCCGCTTGAATTCATTGAGATCGGCCGGCCCAGAGGGTTTGAACGAAGCAGCGGCGATGACGTATAGAACCGCCGCAACGCCGACCAGCATCACGGCGCCGATCGCCCACTTCAGCGGACTGCGCTCTGCGCGCGCTCCGTTCTTGCCTGCCCCGCTCTCGTCCGACTGGATTTCGCTCATATGACCGACAACGCCTCCAAAAAACCCGACACCGCCGACGGCGCGAAGGGTCAAGCCATGTGGGGCGGCAGGTTCTCGGCCAAACCGGCGGAGCTGATGCAGGCGATCAATGTCAGCATCAGCTTCGACAAGCGCCTGTGGGCGCAGGATCTGGCGGGCTCCCGCGCCCATGCCCGGATGTTGATCAGCCAAGGTGTGATTGCAAGTGGCGATGGTGAGGAAATCCTCGAAGGCCTGGCCCGGATCGAGGACGAAATCACCACCGGAGCCTTCCCGTTCCGCGACGAGTACGAAGACATCCACATGAACATCGAGGCCCGGCTGCGCGAGCTGATCGGTCCGGTGGCCGGCCGCCTGCACACGGCCCGGTCGCGCAACGACCAGGTGGCGCTCGACTTCCGCCTCTGGGTTCGCGAAGCTTGCGACCGCTCGGCCGCCCAGCTGGACGCCCTGCAACGGGCCCTGCTGGCACAGGCCGAGCAATATGCCGACGCCCTGATGCCCGGCTTCACCCATCTGCAGCCGGCCCAGCCGGTGACCTTCGGCCATCACCTGATGGCCTATGTGGAAATGTTCGGCCGCGACGCCGGCCGCTTCCGCGACGCTCGGACAAGGATGAACGAGTGCCCGCTGGGCGCCGCCGCCCTGGCCGGCTCACCCTTCCCGATCGACCGCCACGCCACGGCGGCGGCCCTCGATTTCGATCGCCCGACCGCCAATTCGCTGGACAGCGTCTCGGCCCGCGACTTCGCGTTGGAGGCCCTGTCGGCCGCCTCGATCACCGCCACGCACCTGTCGCG
>Ga0209066_10007319_pt1 | contig 10984 bp, 10 predicted proteins | sample All_14_2_FD_187198 | JGI IMG/M metagenome (GOLD analysis project Ga0209066, IMG submission 187198) | Freshwater microbial communities in response to fracking from Pennsylvania, USA - Allegheny Zone_MetaG_DW_15 (SPAdes) (version 2) ... | reverse complement strand
GCTCGCAACGCCGTCCGCGATCTGGTCGCCGAGCGCCATCCCGGTCTGTCGCTGGCGTAGCGATGGACCACGACCTCGTCACCCTGCCTAAGGCCGCCCTCGACGCGATGCTCGAGGATGCGGCCGAGCGCGGCGCGCGCAAGGCGCTTGCGAGCGTGGGCCTCGGCGACGAGGAAGCGCCCGACCATATCCGCGGCCTGCGCGACCTGTTCGACATGTACCGCGCGGTGCGCAACGGCGCGCTGAAACAGATCGGCCAGGCCGTCGCGCTGGTCCTCATCGGCGCGCTCGCCCTGTTCGCGTCCCAGAAGTTCCCGACGAAGTAGGAGCCGCCATGAGCAATCCATCTCCCCGCGAAACCCGCGGCTTCCTGAACAACAATCCTGGCAACATGGATCGCATGTCGGGCGACGTTTGGCAGGGCGAGATCCGTGACCCGAACGACGAGCGGCTGACACCTTTCCAGCGCAATGAGCTAGTGCGAGGCCGCTTCTCTGTGTTCGTTGCCCCGGAGTGGGGAATCCGCGCCATGGTCAAGAACCTGCAGGCTTACCAGCGCATGGGGCTGCGCAGCGTCCGCCAGATGATCGACAAGTGGGCGCCGCCGACCGAAAACAACACGGGCGCCTACATCGCGGCGGTCGCCAAGCGGCTGGGCGTGGGCGCGGACGAGCCGGTATCTCTATCCGATTACGCCACGACGCATGCCCTCGTGGACGCCATCATCCGCGTCGAGTGCGCCGGCATGCCCTACAGCGGGAGCGAGCTGGAGGACGGTTTGCGCTTGGCCTCCATCGTGAAGCCGGTGACGGTCAAGGAAAGCGCCACCATGAAGGGTGCGGCCACGGCCACTGCGGCAACGGCCGCACAGCCCGCGGTCGCCGCTCTGCAGGACCCGCTGCAGGATCTGGCGCACACGCTGGAGCCGATGGCCGACATGCACCAGTACGTCACCTATGCCCTGCTGGCGCTCAAGATCGCACTCGCCTTGGTCGCCATCTATGGCGTGTGGATGATGGTCCGGTCCCGGAAGGGAAGGGCGGACCGCGACGCCAAGATCGAGGCGTCGGCGACGGAGCAGGGACTGTGATCGTGCCCGCCTGGCTATCCGGTCTGTGGGCCAAGGTTGCCTTCGTCGGTGCTTTCATCGGCCTCGTCTTGCTGGCTTGCCTGAAGTTGATCGGCGTCGGCCGGAGGGCGGAGAGAGCGGACACCCTGGAGCGCGTCACCCAGCAGGCCAAGGAGGCCCGAGATGTCGAGAACCGCGTTGATGGCGCTGGCGCTGACGAGCTTGAGCGCCTGCGCGACAAGTGGACCCGCGGATAGCTACTGCATGGTCGCCAAGCCCATCTACTTCGCGCCGGCCGACCGCATGAGCGAGCGGACCGAGCGCGCGATCATTGCGCACAATGAAACGTGGCAGCGTCTCTGCGGAGGCGCCTGATGGCCACCGACGTCGATATCGCCAACATGGTCTGCGGGCGGCTGGGCACGCGCGCCACCATCGCCGACCTGACCGAGAACAGCACCGAGGCTCGCGAGATCAACCGGTGGTACGAGACGGTCCGCGACGACCTGCTCGGCATGCTGGACTGGAACTTCAATCGGGTATCGCAGCCGCTGGCATCGTCCGGCACGCCGCCCGACCGCTGGGCCTACAGCTACGCCTACCCGTCGGACTGCCTGAAGATCTGGCGGCTCGACTTCGGCGGCTGGTACTGGACGCGCTGGAACGGCATGGCGATCCCGTTCGAGGTGGCGTCCGACGGCACCAACATGTTCCTCTACTGCAACGATGCCATCGCCAACGCCGTCTTCAGCCAGCGGGTCACGGACCCGTCGCGGTTCAGCCCGCCGTTCATCATGGCGTTCGTCGACTGCCTCGCCGCGGCCAGCGCGCTCGCGATCACCCAGAAGGCCGACCTTGCCGCGCGACTGACGCAGCGGGCCGAGGACAGGATCGAGAAGGCCATGGCCGACAGCGCCAATGAGCAGTCGTCGACGCAGCGCTTCGAGGTCGCGGAGTCTCTGGCGGTACGCGGCTACGAGGACGGTCCGCTGGCCTGGCTCAATGGGGCGTGGCGCTGATGCCGATGCCCGTCGTCCTGCCGAGCTTCGCGGCCGGGGAAATCTCTCCGGCGCTGCATGGTCGTGTCGATCTCGCCAAGTATCAGGTCGGCCTCGCGACCTGCCTGAATTGGTTCATCCACCCGTTCGGCGGCGCCTCGACGCGGTCAGGAACGGCGTGGGTGGGCGCCGCGCTCGACGCCGCCAAGCGCTCCCGGCTGGTGCCGTTCAGCTTCAACACGCAACAGACCTACGTGCTGGAGTTCGGCGACCAGAAAATGCGGGTGATCAAGGACGGCGGCTACGTGCTCGAGGGCGCGCTGACGATCACCGGCATCACCCAGGCCAGTCCCGGCGTCGTCACGACCTCCGGCGCGCATAGCTATTCCACGGGCGACCGTGTCTTTCTCGACGCGATCGGCGGCATGACGGAACTCGCAGGCCGCAGCGTCGACATCACCGTCACGGGCGCCAACACATTCTCCATCGGGATCGATACCGCGACCTTCGGCGCCTGGACCTCCGGCGGCACGGCGGCGCGGCACTACACGCTGGCGACGCCCTATGCCGTGGCCGACCTGCCGCGGCTGAAGTTCGTGCAGAGCGCGGACACGATGACGCTCACGCATCCGTCCCATGCGCCGCGCAACCTGACCCGCAGCGGCCATGCCTCATGGTCGCTCACCACGATCACCTATGCGCCGACGCAGCAGCCGCCGACCTCACTTGCCTCGACATCGGCCGGGGCTGGCTTCGACTATGTCGTGACGGCGGTGAGCGAGGAGACCGGCGAGGAATCGGTTGCGTCGGCCTCCGTGAGCGCCACGACGCAGACTTCCAAGATCACCTGGACCGATGCCGCCGGCGCCAACTCCTACAACGTCTACAAGGGCAAGAACGGGGTCTATGGCTTCATCGGCCGGGCAGGGGACGGCACGACGGGTTTCACCGATACGACGGTCGCGCCGGACACGTCGGATACCCCACCGGAGGACAAGAACCCCTTCGACGCCGCCGACAAGTATCCCGGCTGCTCGACCTATCACGAGGGCCGGCAGTGGTATGCCCGCACCAACCAGAAGCCGCAGACGCTGTGGTCGTCGGCCTCGGCCGCCTTCAACAACATGAACACCAGCTCGCCGTCGAAGGACAGCGACGCAATCACCCGCACCATCGCCAGCCGCGAGGTGAACGAGATCCGGCACCTGCTCAGCCTCAACGTCCTGCTGGTCTGGACCTCGGGCGCGGTGTGGAAGGCGTGGGCCGGCGCTCAGGCCGATGTGATGACCCCCGCGAACTGTGCCGTGAAGCCGCAGAGCTACGAGGGCGTCTCCGACGTGCCGCCGATCGGCACCGAGAGCAGCGCGCTCTATGTGACGGCCTCGGGCAAGAAGGTCCGTGATGTCGCCTATGAGTTCACGTCGGACAGTTTCCAGGGTCGCAACCTCTCCATCCTGGCCGGCCACCTGTTCGAGGCCGACGGCATCGAGGAATGGGCCTATGCCCGCGATCCCAGTGGCGTGGTCTGGTGCGTCCGCGCCGATGGGGTCCTGCTGGCCTTCACCTACCTGAAAGAGCACGACGTCTATGCCTGGTCGCGGCACGTCACCGATGGCACGGTCGAGAGCGTGGCGACGGTGCAGGAGGGCGACGAGACGATCCTGTACCTGGCGGTCAAGCGCACCGTCGGGGGACAGACCGTGCGCTATGTCGAGCGGATGGCGTCGCGGTACTTCGCCGATGTCTATTCGGCGTGGTGCGTCGATTCGGGGGTGAGCTACGACGGGTGGAACGACGACACGACGGACACGCTGGCGCTCTCCGGCTCGAGCTGGTCGGCCGGCGACACCGTCACCGTCACGGCGGCCGGGCATACCCCCTTCACCAGCACCTCGGTGGGCGCGAAGTACATCCTGCGTAGCGGCCAGAACCAGGTCACGGTCACCGTCACGGCCTACACCGATTCGACCCATGTCAGCGCCACGCTCGATACCGCGCCGCACACCAGCCTGCAGGCCACGGCGCTGTCTGACTGGGCGCTGGCGACCCTGACGCTGGGGCGGCTCTGGCACCTCGAAGGGCGCGAGCTCGCCGTTCTGGGCGATGGATCGGTGCAGCCGGCGGCGACCGTCGTGGGCGGCTCGATCACGCTCCCGCGCGCCTGCGGCCGCATCGTGGCGGGCCTGCCGTACACCTGCGATCTGGAGACCCTGAACATCGAGGCCGGGCAGCCGACCCTGCAGGGCCGCCAGAAGGTCATCAACGAAGTCGTGCTCAGGGTGAAGGACACCCGCGGTCTGAGCGCCGGGCCGACTTCCGACCGCCTCGTCGACATCAAGGAGCGGACGACCGAGCAGCCGGGTTACCCGACACGGCTCACCACAGGTGACGAACGGGTGCTGGTCGATCCGTCATGGAATGCACAGGGCCGGGTCTTCGTGCGCCAGGCCAATCCGTTGCCCGCCACCGTCGTCGCCATCATCCCCCGAATCGAAGCCGGAGCCTGAGCCATGGCCCTCACGAACGTCGACCGCAAGGTGATCCACGACGGGAATTCCAGCGCGACCGTCTTCCCGTACTCGTTCCCGATCCTGTCGGCCTCGCACCTGACGGTCATTTACACGAATGCTGCGGGCGCCGAGACGACGCTGTCGCCGAGCCAGTTCAGCGTGACCGGCATCGGGGGCAGGAGCGGCGGCAGCGTCACCTATCCGCTCACGGGCTCGCCGATCGCGACGGGGACCAAGCTCACCATCGTGCGAACGGTGCCGTATACGCAGACGACGGTGCTTTCCAACCAGGGCGGCTATTACCCCGAGGTGATCGAGGCGCGGCTCGACCAGATCTACATGGCGATGCAGCAGCTCGCCGAGATCGTGAGCCGCTACACCGTGTCCAGCATCAGCGACCCGGCGACGGAACAGAGCAACTATGCGCTGATCCAGGCACTGCAGGCCGACCTGGGCGACTTCGACAAGCTCACCACCCAGGGCGACCTGCTGACCCGTGACGCCTCCGGCTACAAGCGGCTTGCCCGCGGGACGGCCGGCCAGTTCCTCGGGATCAGCGGGGCGGATGTGGCGTGGCAATCTCCTGTCTCGGCTGTATGGGAGACGGGCGACTATCGGATCAGTTCGCGAGCCACCACGGCGCTTGCCGGATGGGTAAAGGTCGACGACGGCACCATCGGCAGCGCGGACAGCGGCGCCACGACGCGCGCCAATGCCGACACGGCTGATCTCTTCGCGCATCTGTGGAACACCTTCAGCAACAGCCTCTGCCCAGTATCGGGCGGGCGCGGCGCCACCGCCGCCGTCGACTTTGCCGCCAACAAGACCATCACCCTGTCTGCCATGCTCGGCCGTGCGCTGGTGGTGGCCGGCACTGGCAGCGGTCTCACCGCGCGGGCGCTCGGCGACAAGACGGGCACCGAAACCCACGACCATGGCGGCTCCACCGGCGTCGCGAGCAACGTGACTCCCGTTACGGGTGGTGGCGGCAACGCGGGCGCGGCCGGTCACACGCACCCGATCAACGCGGCCAGCACCATGCAGCCCTCGACCTTCATCACCGTGTTCATGAAGCTCTGATGATCACCATGCTCCCCGCCACCGAAGACGACGCCCACGAACTGGCGCCACTGCTACGGCCTGAGGATCGGGCGGAAATCGCCGCCCTGTCCGGGCGCGAGCCTGCCGAGCTGCTGGTCGACAGTGTGCGCGCCTCTTGGGAGACCACGACCTACCGGGCCGACGGCGCGCTGATCTGCATCGGTGGCGTGGCGCCGCTCAGCCTGATCGGCTCGACGGGCGTGCCTTGGCTGATGGGGACCGATCTCGTGCCGGTGCATCGCAAGGCGTTCATGCGCCACAGCCGCGACGCGATTCCGCGCTGGCTGGCCCGCTATCCGACCCTGCGCAACGTCGTGGATGCCCGGTATGGCGAGGCAATCCGCTGGCTGCGCTGGCTGGGCTTCCGGTTCGGCGATCCTGTCGTGATGGGCGTCGCGGGCCTGCCATTCCTGCCTTTCCAGATGGAGGCCGCCGATGTGTGAGCCGATTTCCCTCACTGCCGCGATCTCGCTTGGCGCCACGGCCCTCAGCACGGGCCTGGGTGTCATGGGCATGGTGCAGCAGCAGAACGCCCAGGCGCAGGCCGCCAGCGCCGCGCAGGCACAGGCCCGCTATCAGGCGCAGGTGGCCCAGCAGAACCAGGAACTGGCCCGCCGGCAGGAGGCCGATGCGCTGCAGCGGGGGCAGGTCGCGGAAGAGAACCGGCGCCGCCTGACGGCCCAGCAGATCGGCCAACAGAGGGCCGGACTCGCCGCACAGGGAACCGACTTCACCGGCACGGAAACCGACATCCTCGGCGACACCGCGGCAGCCGGCGAACTCGACGCCCGCACCGTCCGCGCCAACGCCGCGCGCGAGGCCTACGGCTACCAGGTGCAGGGCATGGGCTACGCGAACGAGGCCGGCCTGCAGTACACCCGAGCAGCCAACTCGACCTACGCGCCGAACTATCTCGGGGCGGGCGCATCGCTGCTGGCGGGTGCGTCGACGCTCAGCGACAAGTGGCGGGTCTTCCAGCAGAACAACCCGAGGCCATCAGGTGCAGTTGACGGTGTCGGGACCGGAACGGGGTGGACCTACTGATGTCCGTCATTCGCTCCTACAATCAGCCGACCGTCGAGGCTCGTCCGGCGCCGGGTGCCGTCGTGCCGGCGAATGCCGCGGTGGGCGCCTTCGGCAATGCCGCCCAGACCGAGGGCAACGCCCGCGCCACCATGGTCGCCGGGGCTTATCTCGACCGCGCCGCCGACACGACGGGCAATATGGCCCTGTCGATGATGGAGGAGGCCAACGAAGCCCGCGTGCAGGAGCTGGCCAACGGCTTCATGTCGGGCACGCAGTTCACGCTCTACACCGACAAGGACGCCTTCTATCGCAAGCGCGGTCAGGACGCGATCAACGGCGCGCAGCAGGCGACGGACAAGCTGCTCGAGCTGAAGAAGGAAGCGCTTGGCCTGGCCGCCAACGACACGCAGCGCCGCCGGCTCGACAAGATTCTCAGCGCCCAGATCGTCGAGGCGAACGGTGGGATCTCGCGGCACGTCTCGCAGCAGAGCATGGAATGGCAGAAGGGCGTTGCGGAAGGAAAGCAGGCGCTCATCCGCAATCAGGCTGCGCTCGACTGGAACGACGTCGATAAGATCGACGGGCTCGCCATGGCAGCCGAGGATACCGCGAAGGCACAGGCGAAGCTGGCGGGGCTGGCCGACACCGATGCCGAGAAGGCGATGGTCGCGAAGGCGCGATCCGACGTCTACTCGACCGTGATCGTGCAGCGGCTGCAGAACGGTCAGACCCGATCCGCCCTGGCGCTGCATGACAAGGTCGCGGACAAGCTGGACGAGAAGGACAGCATGCGGCTGGCCTCGGCGTTGAAATCGGCGCGAACCGACGTCGACGCCGAGGATTGGATCGCTGCCCAGACGCCGAACGAGGGCCGCCGCGAGGTCCGCCGGTTCTTCGAGGCCAAGGGCTACACCCCGGAGCAGGCGAGCGCCCTGGCGGGTCATGCGCAGGCCGAGAGCCAGTTCAACCCCGGCGCCACCAACCCGAAGGACGGCCGCGACGGGTCCGACAGCATCGGCCTGTTCCAGTGGAACAGCGACCGCGCCAGGGCCCTGCAGAAGTTCGCGGCCGACAACAGGATGGATCCCCGATCGCGCACGACCCAGCTCGAGTTCGCGGCGTGGGAGCTGGAGAACACCGAAGGCACGGCCGGCAAGAAGATCAAGCAGGCCAAGACGCTGGAGGAGGCCAATCAGGCGGTGTTCGGCTATCTCCGGCCGGCAAAGCAGACCGGGCGGCTGGATCTGACGACGGCCGCCTTCAACGACAAGGGCGTGGGTTTCGACAAGGCCAACGTGCAAGGCCTGATCAATGTCGCGCAGAACGATCCGAGCCTGCCGGGCTCGGTCAAGGTCGCCATCGCGTCAAAACTGTCGAAAGAGAGTGCCAGCCTCGAGGCGTCGCGCAGCGCCACAATCAAGGGCGCCGACGACGTTCTGGAGGCGACGACGCAGGCCATGATCGCGTCGCCGGCCGGGTACAAGAAGGGCACGCTGGGGGCCATCGCCGACACCTACGAGGCGGCGGGCGAACGGTCCAAGGCGGTGAACGTTCGCCTGCTGGCATCGATGGAAGACACGCTGCTCAACTTCTCGCAGGCGCCCAAGAGCGCGCAGGAAGAGACCATGCGCACCGTTGCGGCCGCGCTGTTGCCGGGCAAGGGCAAGGCGCTGGCGGACAGTCTGGTATCGATCGGCAAGAAGGACGCCGCCGACGCGGCCAAGGCTGCCGGTGAGGATTTCGCCGCGCTCAAGACCGCTGCCACCAACGGGGTCCGCATGGACACGATGGAGAAGAAGGCCCGCGACATCGTCGACGGCTTCATGAAGGCTGGTGATTTCACCAAGGCCCGTGAGGCGGCCGACTTCTTCGACGCGCAGGTCACGGCCCAGGCGGCCGGCCAGGGGCCACCGGCCCAGCTCGCCGCCGCGATCGGCGACATGCGGACCCGGATCGAGAACGGGCAGCAGACCAACACCAGCATTCGGCAGCTCGACGCGATGCGCGACGTGCAGCAGAAGCAGGCAGCGGCCTTCGACAAGGATGCCCTCTCGGCGGGCTCGACGATCTACAGCCGCGAGCTCGGTCCGCTGCCGCCGGCGACGGACTTCGCCGGCCGCGTGGCCTATGCCGATCAGATCAGCCAGCGGCAGGGCGGCCGGCAGGTGCTACCGTTCACGGAGCCGGAAATCGCCCAGATCAGGACGACGCTCGACAATTCGCCGCCGGAGCAGCAGGCCAAGACCATGCAGGCCCTGGCCCAGATCCCGGCGGCGCATATTCCCGGCATCGCGGCGGCGCTGGCGGGGAAGGGGCCGGGCGACCAGCTCAGCCGGTCCTATGCCGCGGCACTGAGTTTCTATGCCGATAAAGACCCCGCCTCGCGCGAGATCGGCAACCAGATCCTGCAGGGCGCCAAGATCATCAAGGACGGTGGCGATGGTAGCCGCAAACCTGCGGTCACGTCGGATGCCTGGCAGGCTCTGCAGCAGGAGCGTGTCGGCAATCTTCTGATCGACGCCGACCCCAAGCAAAAGGCCCTGATCACAGACGCGATTGCTTCGGTCTACGTCTACCAGATGAACCGCGCCGGCCGGCAAGGCGAGAAGACCGACATCGACATCCTCGACAAGGCCATCAAGGCGGTGGTCGGTGAGCCCGTCGTGCGTAACGGACAGGCCTTCCTCCCGCCGATTCGCGGCATGACCGCCTACGATGTCGACAAGGCCCTGCGTTCTCTGAGCGACGGCGATCTTGACGGAATTCGCACGGAAGAGGGGCAGCCGGTTACGGCCGATGTGATCCAGCGGCGCGGCGTGCTGACCAACGGCCGCAACGGCGAGGGCTGGTACTTCGTCCGCATCCCCGATCCCCGCGCCGGCGGCGATCTCCGACCGGTCATGATGCCGAACGGCAAAGACTACCTGCAGCTCGACCTGCGGCCCCTGATCGAGCGCGCCGCCCGATTCCCCGATGGCCTGGCACCGCTGCCGGATGCCGTCACACGGGCGCGCGGCAAGGCGCCGACCAGCCCGACCGAAGGGCTGGTGCCGTAATGGGCCTCCTGGACCTCTACGCGAAGACGGCGGGCACGACCGATACCCCGCTGCAGGCGCTGCCCTCGACCCTCGGCGAGCGCGTCGCGGCCACGGCGGACGAGACCTTCGCTCCGGATCGGTACTTCATGATCAACCGCAGCCGCCGGGATCTCTGGCAGCGGGCGGCCGACGATCTGCAGCGGGTGACGGGGGAGGCGCTGCCGAACCCCTACGACCCGCCGACGCATGACGAGATGATGCGGCTGTTCAACGAACCGGCCGTGCAGGACGAGCGGCGGAACCGCCTCATCGAGGCCAGCCGCATGGCGCGCGCCCAGGGCAACGACGATCTGTTCGATCCCGAGAACATCGACCGCTACATCGGCGAGGAGGCCAACCGTCGCCGCGGCCGGGCGCGCGACCTGGAGGGCACCGGCTACGGCTTCCTGAACTTCCTGGCGGCTGCCGGGCTGGAGACGGCGACGCCGCATGGCCTGGTCGGCCTGTTCGTGCCGGCGACCCGCCTTCCCGGTGCCGCGAACGTTGCGCGGTCCTTTCTCGGCAATGTCCTGCGTGAGGGCGCTTTCCAGGCCGGAGCAAACGCCGCGCTGCAGGCCGGCGCCGAGGGGCTCGATTTCCTCAGCCGCAGCCAGACCGGCAGCGCCCAGACCGGCGAGGAGATCGCCACCAACATCGCCGGCGCCGCGGTGATCGGCGGCGGACTCGGGGCGGGCCTGCGCGCCCTGCATCTGAAGTGGCTGGGGCTGCCGGAGAAGGTCCGGGCCGACGCGCCGCTCGAGGTGAAGGACGCTTTCCGCGCGATCGAGGGCGACGTGCTCTATGCCGGCAAGAACCGGCTCGGCATCGATGCCCTGCTGCACGAGCGCTTCGTCGAGCAGTCCATGGATCCGATCCTGCGCGGGCGGGCGCCGGACTTCTCGTCGCTGGCGCGGTCGGTCGATACCCCGTTCACGGCGCTGGGGACGGTCCTGCGCACGGTGCCGGACGAGGTCAGCGTCCGTGGCCTTGAAGGGCTCGGCACGGCCATGGACCGCGTCCGTGCCCTGCCGGACCGCGAGCTGGAGACCTTCGCCCGCGAGATCGCACCGCGCCCGTTCGAGCGGCTCGACGGCGTGCAGGCCGAGATCGCCCAGGTCCGCGCGCAGCTCGCCGACCTCAACAGCCGGACCCCCAGCGCCGCCGATCTGCTGGACCCCGACACGGCGATGCGGTTGCGCGAGA
>Ga0209066_10007317_pt1 | contig 10987 bp, 9 predicted proteins | sample All_14_2_FD_187198 | JGI IMG/M metagenome (GOLD analysis project Ga0209066, IMG submission 187198) | Freshwater microbial communities in response to fracking from Pennsylvania, USA - Allegheny Zone_MetaG_DW_15 (SPAdes) (version 2) ... | reverse complement strand
TTATGTTTGTTGCTGGTGCAATGCTGCTTGCATCGTGCACTGGTGGTAAAAAAGAGTTAACCACTGGCCCTTGGCTTGGTGTTGTTCAGTTGGATTCACTGGGTAATTTTACGGTTCCCTTTAACTTTGAGGTGAAGAAAGATGCCGAAAAAGTTACACTGGTTATTCGCAATGCCGATGAGTTTATTCAGGTTGATGAGGTTGAGGTGAAAGGTGATACAATTCACGCAAAACTTCCAGTTTTTACCAGTGAAATTGTTGCAGTAATTGGCGATTCGTTAAAAGGATTCTACTATCCAAAGGGTTTACAGTTTGGAGTAAAGTATAACTTCTACGCTGTAAAAGGCCAAACCGACCGTTTTCCTTGGTTTACCGAAACCCCAGCCTTTGATGTAACAGGTCGTTGGTGGTTTATTGAGAATCCTGGAACACCAGATTCAACCTTAATGATTGCCGAACTAAAGCAAAATGGCAGCATTGTTACAGGAACAATTCTAAGCACTTCGGGCGATTACCGTTACCTTGAGGGTAAAGTATCGGGCAGTAAATTCTACTTCTCGAAGAACGATGGCGCTCAAACAATCATCATTAAGGGCGATATTGCCGATGCAAACACAATGGTAAACGGCTTAATTTCTGGAAGCCCCAAGTGGGTTGCACCTTGGAAAGCCGTTCGCGACGATAACGCAAAGTTACCAGAATCCGACAAGTTGGTTTGGGTTAAGAAAGGAATTTCCACATTTGAGTTTGCTGGAAAGGATTTGGATGGAAATATTGTAAAATCAACCGACCCAAAATTTCAAGGAAAGGTTATTGCAGTTTTGGCTGGTGGAAGTTGGTGTCCAAACTGTTTAGACGAGGGCAGATACTACAAAGCCCTTTACGAAAAGTATGCCGATAAAGGATTGGAGGTTGTATCGCTTTGTTTCGAGGATAAAACCTTTGAGGCTGCTCAGCCTAAAGTTCAACGTTTTGCAAAGAGCATAGGTGCAAATTACACCTATTTGTATGTAGCACCACGTGGACGTGAGCAACGCGACTCAGTACTTTATGCCCTTGAAGGGCAAATGGCCTACCCAACCAGTATGATTTTGGACAGGAAGGGCAATATCCGCAAGGTTGAGACAGGATTTTCGGGCCCTGGAACAGGAGCACATTACGAGAAGTTTGCCAAAGAAACCGAGGAGTTGATAGTAAAACTTCTTGAGGAGAAGTAGCGAATATCGAACAAGGAATGATGAATGTAGATTTTGAAGTTGCTTTTTAATTCATTATTCAAAAATCATCATTCCTTGTTCATAATTTATTTTACCCATGAATGAACTACTAGCATTTGGATTGCTTGGATTTACATCGTTTTTTACGTTGATTAATCCATTGGGTGCAATGCCAATATTTATGACTATGACCGCTGAGTTAAACCCAGCAGAAAGAGTTAAAACTGCTCGAAAGGCCTCAATTGTTGCGTTCTTAACAATTCTTTTCTTTGCCTTTACGGGACAGCTCCTTTTTAAATTTTTTGGGATTTCTGTAAACAGTTTGCGGGTTGTTGGTGGTGTTATTTTCTTTATGATGGGAATGGATATGCTTCAGGCTCGCTTGACAAGAGTTAAACTTGCAGAAAATGAGGTTAAGAAATATGTAAACGACATTTCCATAACACCCCTTGCAATTCCTATGATTTGTGGTCCAGGGGCAATTACTAATGCTATTATTCTTATGCAGGACGCCACCACATTCGATAAGAAATTGGTTTTAGTGGTAAGCGTATTGCTGGTAATGTTATTGACCTTTTTAATACTCTATAGTTCATCAAAGATAATAAAGGCATTAGGCGAAACCGGAAACAACGTTTTAATGCGTCTTATGGGATTAATTGTAATGGTTATTGCGGTGGAGTTTTTTATTGCAGGGATAAAGCCTGTGATTATTGAAATTCTGGGTCGATAAATTTTACATACTCTCAAGTCGATTTCTAATTTCCTTTATAATTGGTTTAATTTGCCGATTGAATTCATCGAGATAGGCAAATGCAGCTCGTTGTTTTCCTGGCTCAAGCATTTCAATTTTGTGAAGGAGCGATGCAATGTGGTAAATTTTAAATTGATTAAATGCCGATTTCATTTTGTGGGCAATCTCCGATGATTTAATCAGGTCTTTTTCCTTTATATACTTATTCAAATCATCGCTGTTTTTGTAGGTATTGTCCAAGAATGATATTAGAATAAGTTTTACAGACGCATTATCGCCGCCCGCAAATCTGAATATATCGGTTAAATCGAATTGACTATTTGGAGTTTTACTTGTTTTTTGGGCTTTATCTTTTTCTCTAACTCTTTTTTGTAAGCCAACCAAAGGTGCCAAAGCATTAAAAAGATCATCTTCAATGAAAGGCTTTATTAAATAACCCGAGAACCCTTGCGATGTAAAATGATCCGGATTGTCAATCATGCTATTGGCGGTAATGGCAATAACGGGTAATCCGGTTTCGAGTTTTTCAACGATCTTAACCACATCGTAACCGCTAATGCCAGGCATTTGTATATCGGTTAATATTGCTTTATACTGATTTTGGGTAATCACCTCTTCTAATTTTTCGGCATTAGAGATGGAGTCGACTACGAATCCCAGGCTTTTCGCCATTTCTACAACAATAAGCCTGTTGACATCGTCATCATCAATAATTAGGATCCTAGTTCCTTCTGGAATGGTGTAATCAACTAGGGTTGGTTTAATTTCATTGGAGGTTCCAGTTAGTCGAAATGGTATTAGAACTTTTACTGTGGTGCCCTCGTTTGGTGTGCTATTTAACGAAACTTCTCCACCTTGTAATTCTGTTAACTTTTTTACTATTGTCAACCCTAATCCTGTTCCGCCATATTTACGAGCCACTCCGCTGTCGGCCTGTGTAAATTCCTCAAATATCAAAGCCTGTTGTTCTTCGGGTATGCCAACTCCTGTATCGGCCACGGTAATAAGTAGTTTTGCAAAGTCGTCAGTCTTCTTAATTAACGAAGCGCTTACAATAATGCTTCCTGTTTCGGTGAATTTAATAGCATTGCTAAGTAGATTCATGAGAATCTGCCGTAACCTGAACGTGTCGCCCCAAAGCTCTGAAGGTGTCGAAGGATCAATGTTTACAAGGATATTAAGGTTCTTGTCATTAACTCTAGGCGTAAAAAAGGTCACAACATCGCTAATTATTTGTTTTGGTTCGAAACGGGAGTTTTCCAGTTTAAGCTGACCCGATTCAAGCTTAGAGTAATCCAAAATATCGTTAATTACAGACAGTAGGTGATCGGCCGATGACGATAGTGTATTTACAAACTCCTTTTGTTTATCGCCTAATTCAGTTTTATTGAGTTGTCGGGTAATTCCAATTATTGCACTAAGTGGCGTGCGGATTTCGTGGCTCATATTGGCCAAAAATTGTTCCTTCACCTTTAGTAGGCGCTCAGCATACTGTTTTGCCTCGAATAGTTGGACTCTGTATTGATTTCCTCTCGATATATCTCGGAAAATGACAGCCAACAGCATTAACAGTAGCATAAAAGTTATTGCCCCTAATGCCAATACTTTGATAATTGATTTGCTGACAAGTTCTTGAACCACCATCGACTGCCGTAGCGAAGATGAAAGTTCCTGTTTTTCCAGTAAGCCAATTACAGAGCGAATTTGTTCCATTATTTCCCGGTCTCTCTCAAGCAGTTCTAGTTCTTTTTCGCTCAGGTTTATCCTGTATTCTCTTTGTTCTAGTCTAATCTGTTTAAGTATATCGGTAAGTCCGCTAATGATAGAGTCCGAAATGGAGGGTGTTATTGAAATTGTATCTTGCCGGGTTTCTACTCGAACCTTTGTAGGAATTGAGTCAACCTCGGTTGAGCCCACAAAAAAACTTTTAATTTTACCAAAGATCCCTTTTTCACTTGTTTTCTTCGAAACCAAGGTGTCGCGTTCCGATGTGGTTACTGTTGTGGTTTTTGCTATAGCTTTTGAATTTTGAACCGATTTCCCTGCAAAAGAAATTTGTTTAAGCGCTTCGTCGTAGAATCTATCAGCATTTTCGCTTTGTCTGAGTTTTATGAGTTCATCAACAATCTCGCGCTTACTTTTAATCAACCTTGAAATTTGATCAACCTTTTTATTCTGATCGGAATTGTCCGATGTTAAACGATTAAGCGAGCGAACGGCGGTGTTTATCTTTTTTTGCTTTTCGGCGTATTTTCCCAAATATACTGGGTCGTTGGTAAGAACATAAGTTCTAATGTCGGTTTCTTCGCCGTATATTTCTGTAATTATTGCGTTTATAATTGCCAGTTTTTGGCCCGGTTCACTAAGGCCTTGACGGGTAAGATTCAACTCCATAAATCCTCGGTAGGTTATAACTATTGATACTACAGAGAAAATAAGTATAATAGCAAAACCACCCAAAACTTTGGGTTTAATCCACGAACCATATGATTTTTCAATTCCCTCGGCCATCTTGCAAATCAACAACTCAAAATTAAATTAATTTATTGTTATTGACTACACATTACTATTTTTTGCTGGCCGTCACATTATTTCTACCTGCTATAGAACGAAATACCTAAACTTACAGAGACGAATAGAGGGCTGTCGCCAACTGGTGGTAATACGAAGAATGCAAGTTTTGTTTTAGGCTTTGGAGCAAGTTTGTTCATAGTTGCGCTAAAGTTCGAGAAATCGATATCGAAACCAAAACCTCCTGCGTTAAGTTGAAAATTGGAATCGCTTGTTGTTGACGTATTGTCCTGAATATATGGGCTCGATGAATCCATTGTTACTGTCGATGAGGTTGTGCTTAGGTTCATTGTTGGCTTATACTTGAAGGTGAATGCAACTCCTTTCCAATTTCCTTCATCAATAAACTTTCCCATTCCAAAAGTCCAACCAAGGTTAAGGTTTATTAGTATAGTCATTGTTAAAGAACTAATATCAACAGACATTAATGGCTCCGTATAGCCATATTTGAATGAGTATAGCATAATATCATACCCCCAACCAATATTCGATGAGTTCCAAGTTGATAGACCAGGCTTAAAGGTTGGAATTTTTAAGTTTATCCAATTCATATTTGCTGAGAAACCACCGCCATAGCCATTCATTTTGCCAATTTTTTCGATATCCATGCTATAGTAGGTGCCTGTTAGCATCACCGAGGTGTAGTATATTCTGCCACCTCGGGCCAGCCACTCCTGTCGTAGCGCCTCGGAATCATCAACTTTTTCAGCTTTAAAGCCGAGTGCGAGGTTGTCTTTATCTACTTTCAACTGCGTTTGCCATTTTCCATCAACAAAAACACTATCCTTTTGTGTTTTGGAGTCGCCAAGTAAAGCCTCTTCACCGCTTACAAGATTTATATAAACACCTTTAAGGTTAAAGCCAACCTCGAACTCATACACTTGCTCGGGTTTAGGCCTTAAGTAGATTGATGCTTGAGGATTCAACCCTGATTTACAGTATATCCTGGTTGGTTTATAAAACTCAAGAGGAACATTAACGGATATATTGCTTCCATTTTTGAGAATGTATTCGTTATCCTGAATAATAACTTTGATTTTGGCCGCAGATCCTTGAAATTTTGCTGGTCGAACAAACTTTAATGTAACCATATCCTGTGCGCCTGCATTGACAAATATGAAAAACAGGCACAATACAACTATATTTTTCATAGGTTGGCTGTTTTGGTTAAATCAAAGTTACGGTGCGTCAGTTTTTTGTCAAGTGTTTTTATACTCCGTTTGATAGTTGGCAGTATTCTGGTTGCTAAACAAATAATCTGTTTGACAGAAAAACGTTTTATGGTGATAAAAAAAGCCCCTTAAATTTAAGGAGCTGTTTAAAAAAATTGGGGTGGTAAATTACATGTTCAAATTTATTGCTACCACCTCTTTAATTTCTGGAACATCACGCCTAACTGCTTGCTCAACGCCATTCTTGAGTGTCATTAAGCTATAGGGGCAACTACCGCAAGCACCATGAAGTTTAACTTTTACAGTAAAATCCTCAGTCACCTCAACTAATGATATGTCGCCACCATCGTTTTGTAGGAATGGGCGAATTACTTCAATCGATTTGCTAACCTTTTCAAAAATTTCCTCTTTTGTTGACATCGTGTAAATTATTAATGGTTAATTATTTATGTTGAACATTTACGATACTAGTAGGTGGAAGGTTTCTGTTTCGAATTGTAACCTGTTCCATTACATTGCTAGCCAGTTTATCGAAAGCCTCAGCAACTATTGATGTGTGTAGTGCAACCGGCTCTCCGTAATCTCCACCTTCGCGAATACTTTGCACTATTGGAATTTGACCCAGCAACGGCAACTTCATCCGTTCGGCTAACTTTTTGCAACCGTCTTTACCAAAGATATAGTACTTGTTATTTGGAAGTTCTTCGGGAGTGAACCATGCCATATTTTCGACTAAACCAAGTACCGGAACTTTAATGTTTTCACTTGTAAACATGCTGATTCCTTTAACTGCATCGGCTAGGGCAACTTCCTGTGGAGTGCTAACAATTACTGCGCCTGTTATAGCAACCTCCTGAACTATGGTAAGGTGAATATCGCTTGTACCTGGGGGCATATCAATAAATAGGTAATCCAGCTCGCCCCAAGCTCCTTGGTGTATTAACTGTTTCAAAGCACTAGTTGCCATTGGCCCACGCCAAATAAGAGCGTTGTTTGGGTCAACGAAGAAACCAATGGAGAGCAGTTTTACTCCGTAGTTCTCGGCAGGGATAATTAAATCGAGCCCATCCTCCTTTTTAACTTCAGGTCTTGCATGCTCTAGGTTGAACATCTTTGGGATTGATGGGCCGTAAATATCAGCATCAATCAACCCAACCTTTGCACCAGTTTTAGCAATGGCAACTGCCAGATTCACCGCAACTGTCGATTTGCCAACACCACCTTTGCCGGAGGCAACGGCAATAATATTTTTAACCTTGCTAACCGATGCTTTCTCCTTTAATGGTGAAACTCTTGGCGCAACATCGGCCATAATGATAATGTCAACCTGCAAGTCTGCTCCAAACTCATCGTTTAAAGCCTTGGTTGCCGATTTTTTAATAGATGAGGCAAATGGATCGTTCTTTTTGGTAAGCTTCAGCGTGAATGAAACCTTGCTATCAACAACTTCCAAGCCTTGAACCATTTCCATGGTTACAATATCCTTGCCTGTTTCGGGGTGAATTACTTTTCGCAGAACTTGCTTTACCCCATCAACATTCAAACTCATTGTTTTGATTTAGTTTAAATTAATGCACAAAGATAGATTATTTTTTAGACTCAATATGTTTACACATTAGTAAATGGGATAGAATTATTTATGTTCATTTTATCCCACAAATAACCATTAACTAGGTAAACATCTATTCTAACTCAATGTTCGGATCCCAGAAAAGTTTTTCGAAATTTACCACTGTATTGTCTTCAATTTTAATGCCTTCCGATTCGAGCATCTCCTGCATTGTGTTGCTTCCGGGGAAATGTATCTTTCCTGTTAATTGCCCAGCCTTATTTACAACTCTGTGGGCAGGAACCCATTTGTGGTATGTATGACAAACATTTAGAGCCCAGCCAACCATTCGGGCCGATTGTGCTGAGCCCAAGTAACGCGCAATTGCACCGTACGATGTAACTCTGCCAACGGGAACAAGGAGAGTAACCTCGTAAACTTTCTCAAAAAAGTTATCGTTATTCGTCCTGGGATTCTGGTTCATTGAATGGTCCAGCGTGGTTTAGCTGAAAATTGATATAGGTTATGGTAAAACCTTTCTCCATAAATAGCTGTTCGTAGTGGGTTCTGATACCAAGAATGGGATCGTCTTTCACTGTAGCGTACAGATCGTTAGTGCAAACATTAACCTTAAGGTTATTGTACTCAATTACTGCTTTTGTGTAGGCGTGCAAAGCCTGACTATCGGTTTTAAGATGAACAATTCCGTTTGGTTTAAGGAATTTTGCGTAGTGGTTAAGGAATCGGCTCGATGTTAACCTTTTCTTCGATTTCTTCTCGCGTGGTTGAGGATCGGGGAAAGTTACCCAAATCTCATCCACCTCTTCCGGAGCAAAGAACGATGCTATATGCTCAATTCTTGTACGGATAAAAGCCACATTGCCCAATTTTTCCTCCACGGCAGTTTTGGCTCCACGCCAAAGGCGTGCACCTTTAATATCGGCACCAATAAAGTTTTTCTCCGGAAACATTTTGGCTAGTCCAACAGAGTACTCTCCCTTGCCACATCCCAGCTCCAGTACAATAGGATTGCTATTTTTGAAGTAATTGCTACGCCAGTTACCCTTTAAATGAAAATCGCCATTCATTACATCGGACATGGTTGGCTGAAAAAGATTCTCAAATGTCTCGTTCTCAGCGAATCGCCTTAGCTTATTCTTTGCCACAGATATTTATAATTATTTTGCCGCAAAAATAGAAAAACAAATCAACAGATTAAAATAATTGGAAACTAACGCTGCCAGTATTTAAAACTAAGTCAGGGATTGAGATCTGTGATGTTTATTCAAAATTGCAATAAGCAAAACATTTGTAGCATTTAAACAAATTTATATCTTAGCGGTGAAAACCTTAAAACCCTAATAATCTATGAGTTTAAAACTTACCCCCCCCCAGAATCAAGCAGTTAGCTGTTGCTGGGGCGGTTCTGTCTATGCTATTTTTGGGCTGCGAGCGAGATGAAGTGCCGATTCCTAAACCCGACACGCTTGCACAGCAAACCCAGCTGGATCTGTTTTTTAAGAGCCACCGAAGCAAAGAGGATAACTTTCGCGATATTATTGTGCAAAAAATGCTTGCACTAAACGACTCCACTGGTATTGTTTTTGATTTGTTCAACCGTTATGGACAACCACGCTGGAGTGTTGAAAAAACCAACGAGAGCAAGTCGGGCAAAGCGCTATTTGTTCCGGTAAAGGCGCTAAGCAAGGACTCCATCTGTGCTGTTTTTGTTTTTGTAGACTCCGCCAATACGACAAAACTAAGGATATTGGACAACAGTAGCCCCGACACGCTGGTTACCGATTTTATACTTCACTACCAGTACTTTTTATACGGAAAGAGCCTTACCCCTTCGCGTTTAGTTAAGCGTGTGCCAAATACTTCGAAGGATTGGGAGGAATGGCAGTACTGTCTGAATACGTGTACCTCTGTGGATGGTGTAAACTGCATAGAAATAACCCACTCTAGCTGTTACAATTTTTGGGTTTGGGTAAGTCGAGGTTTTACAGAGGAAATAGATTTGCCAGATATATCAGATGGCGGTTCTGGTGGTGGCGATAGCGGAGGAGAAGAGAGCCCAACCTTTATAAACCTTAATGATGATGCCAAGAATAATCTTAAGAACGCTGAGAACAAGTTAAAGAATGGCCCTTGCCTCAGCCGAACCATTATAAATACAACTTGGAATAGTAACCTTACAATAGGAGTTAATTCTTCATTGGGTAGTATGGGGGAACATTATCACGGTGTAATTGAGTTTAGGAGTGCAACTTCCATTACGGACATAAGCCTACTACACGAACTTTTCCACGAATATCAGGACAATGTTAATGGAGTTCTCCCACAAAGCCAGTTGCGCGAGTTTGAGGCTTGGCTATTCGTGGATTTATACCTCTGGGATATCAATAATGAGGCTTTGACCTGGACAAGAGTATACGATCCAAATGGCTCGTTATTGGAAGATTACAAGATTTGGATTGACGATATCTATGAGAATGGGTTTAATGATTCCAATATGGCCGATTATACGAAATGGTTCAACGAGTTTATGAAAGTGAAAGATTCGACCTACGGGAAATATCCTGTTGGTACCAACTCAAACCCGGGTGCAATAATAAATGTTTTTAACGTTTGTAATTACTAAAATATTGAGCTTATGAAACGAAATTTCTTAAACATAAATGATTCCTTTGTTAAGATTTTAGGGATAATACTGTTAACTTTAGCATTCCAGAACATTTGTTATTCACAAGATAGCAAAGATTATCAAGTAAAAGGTAATAAAGGAGTGCTAAACTGTACAGAATCGAAGAGTAAGAATAGAACTATATACAGCAACGCGAATAATAAAAAAAACCTCAGCGAAGATTACAAAACAGATGATCCTGAGTTGGAACTTTCTTTCCTTGGGTTCTATATTAACACGTATGATAGCTTTATTGATGCCTTTAAAAAAACATTTACTGAAACGAGAATAAATGAACTATCTTCAATGGGTGAAAAAATAAAGATAAATTTTGCTTTGAATCAAGATGGCGAATACCTCGCAATGGCTTTTGTCCTAAACTATGGTACTAATGTTAAGCCTGATGAAATTTTAACACTTGAGGAAAATATAAAAAAGATGGTCTCCTTCATTCCCCTACAAAAGTTTGAGTACAAACTTCTAACCGCGTATGTAATAAGAACGGATTTTGATGAAATTCGCCGTGGAGATATTACAAAACTAAAAAAGATGGAAGCCAACCAACGTGAAAGGGCTAAACTATTTGTTACAGAATAGCATTATACAAACGGGAGTTTAATGCTCCCGTTTATTACAAAAACATAAATACTTAAATAAAATGAGAACAAAAGGCTTACTACTCCTAATTCATCTTACACTTTTAAACGTTTTATCGTTTGCACAGGTTAGCGGCAATCTTTTAAAAATTCAGGGCGAAGCGGTAATTTACGAGACGCCTGAAAATATGGTTATTAACATTGCTGTGAGAGTGAAAGATTCTTTATACAGTAAATGTTCTGATTTGCTAATTCAAAAAAATAACAGATTAATAACCATGCTTCAAGAGAACGTTGTTCCTAAAGAGGCGATTAAAAATGAGCAAATAAAAATTGACCGTAATTTTAACTTTGGAAAAGAAAAACTTGAGCAGGATGGATATTCCGGAGAAGTAAACGTAAAATTAATTCTAAAGTTTGATACAAAACATTTAAACGATTT
>Ga0209066_10007315_pt1 | contig 10988 bp, 10 predicted proteins | sample All_14_2_FD_187198 | JGI IMG/M metagenome (GOLD analysis project Ga0209066, IMG submission 187198) | Freshwater microbial communities in response to fracking from Pennsylvania, USA - Allegheny Zone_MetaG_DW_15 (SPAdes) (version 2) ... | reverse complement strand
GAGGAATTTGCAGAAAGTCTGGATCTGTTAGATGAGGTGGTCTTGCTCGACCTTTATCCGGCCCGAGAGGCTCCTATTCCCGGAGTAAGTGAGCAGACTATAGGACAATGGATGAATAAGAAGGTGCTCTATATGGAGAAGTCGACCGTTTTAGAGTGGTTGACATCGCATGAGATTGAAGTATTACTTACCATTGGAGCTGGCGACATAGATCGTTTAGTTGCACCTATTGAAGAACTTTTAATAAATCGCGCAAAATGAAGCCTCAATATGCTAAAATAGTTAGATGGGTAAGCTGGAGCATCGTTGTTGTTGCTTTGGTTGCCGGACTGTTTTATGCCGAGACTATCATGGGTGATCGTAGGTGTAAAAAAGTAGAGATTGCCATCGACAGCAATAAATCAGGGCAGTTTCTTACCAATCAAGAGATCGAAGACATTCTCTTTCCCGACAAAAAGGATCCTATTACCAATTCACCTATTAAGACGATAAACTTTAAAAGGATAGAAAATAAACTGGAGAAGAACCCTTATATTGAGAAAGCAGAAGCTTATGCCTCATTGACTGGAAAGGTTAAGGTAAACATCCTTGAGAGGAAACCAGCTTTAAGAGTGGTCAATGGTTGGGGGGAGCAGTTTTATATTAGCACAGACCGGGTGATGTTCCCATTAAAGAGCGGTTGTCCGGCCAGAGTGATGATCGCTACTGGAGGGATCTGGTTAAAGTATCGTGAAGGAAAGAGTCTGAATAGTATTAACGATACCATTATAGAGAGGTCAAACATTGGATCCTTACTCTATTTAAATCATTTCATCAATTCAGATGATTTATTAAGTTCGTTAATAGGACAAATCAACATAAATGAGGATAATGAAATAGAGTTGGTACCTAATACTGGAAACCATCTGGTTATACTGGGTGACACCAGTAATCTGGAGGCTAAGTTTGCCAAGCTCATCCTATTCTATGATCGGATACTCAGCAAAAAGGGTTGGGATCTGTATAGCACAATAAATCTCAAATTCGACAAACAAATAATCTGTATAAAATAATAGCTATGGAAACGCAAGATATTTTTATTGTAGGCCTGGATATCGGGACAACAAAAATAGCAGCCATTGTAGGCCGAAAAAATGAGTATGGCAAGATAGAGATTCTAGGATATGGCCGAACAGAATCAATTGGCGTAAAGCGTGGAGTAGTCTCAAATATTGAGAATACAGTTGAGTCCATTCGTATTGCAGTCAAGGAGGCTGAGGAGCGGTCGAGTGTTGATATTAAATATGTCAATGTAGGCATCGCTGGGCAGCATATAAAGAGTTTACAGCATCGGGGCAATCTAATCAGAGAGAATGCCGATGATGAGATTTCTCGTGGCGACCTTGATCGTCTAATAAACAACATGTACAACCTCAATATGAATCCCGGAGAAGAGGTTATTGATGTTATTCCACAAGAGTATATCGTAGATAATGAGGTAGGCATTAAACATCCGGTAGGGATGTTAGGCAATACCCTTGAGGCCAACTTTCATATTATCATTGGGCAGACAGCGGCAGCAAAGAATATTTATAAGTGTGTAAGGAAAGCCGGACTGGAGGTGGTTGATCTGATTTTAGAACCCATAGCTTCAGCAGACGCTGTTTTATCTGATGAAGAGAAGGAAGCTGGAGTGGTATTAGTAGATATAGGAGGAGGTACTACTGATTTAGCGATATTCCAGGATCACATCATCAGGCATACGGCTGTTATTCCTTTTGGTGGAGATATCATTACAGAGGATGTCAAGGAGGGCTGTAGCATCATCAAGAAGCATGCGGAAGAGCTAAAGGTAAAGTTTGGATCATGCCTCTCAACAGAGAACCGCGATGATGAACTGGTAGCCATCCCCGGCTTGAGAGGACGCCCCCCTAAAGAGATCACCTTAAAAAATCTCTCCAGCATCATCCAGGCACGCATGGAGGAGATTATTGAACACATCTGGTATGAGATCAGAAACTCAGGTTATGAGAAGAAACTCATAGCCGGAATAGTCTTAACCGGTGGTGGAGCTCAATTAAAACACATCAAACAACTAACGGAGTATATGACCGGGATGGACGTGAGGATAGGCTATCCCAACGAACATCTTGCGCCAGGTTGCCCAGAACAGATGGCCAGTCCGATGTATGCTACCGGTATAGGCTTAGTTATTCAAGGGTTCAAACGATACGAACAAGAGGCGATCAAGCATGCTAAAGAGAGCAGCACGTCTCAACCGAAGGAGAAAGAGAAAGCTGCCGAACCCGCTCCAAAGGTGGATTTACCCCGTATGGAGCAACCTAAAGAGCAACGACGTCAAGGAGGATTTCTTGAACGCATGCAGAAATGGTTCGAAGACACTACAGAATAGCAACTGCTTATCAACAGCAGTTTGTTAATAAATTCAATTATAGACCATAACAAACAGAAATAGAATAGAGTAATTTCAGGAGAGCAAAAAAAATGGATAACATGTTAAAGTTTGACCTACCCAAAGGGCAATCTTCCATCATCAAAGTGATTGGTGTTGGAGGAGGTGGCAACAATGCGGTAAATCATATGTTTCGTCAAGGTATTGAAGGAGTTGATTTCATTCAATGCAATACCGATGCTCAAGTCCTAGACGAAAGTCCTGTACCCATTAAAGTGCAATTGGGCAATCGTGGACTGGGAGCCGGGGCGAAACCAGAGGTTGGCCGCATGGCTGCTGAAGAATCGATCGAGGAGATACGCGAAATCCTCAGTAAAAGCACTCAGATGCTCTTCATCACTGCCGGTATGGGCGGTGGTACCGGCACCGGTGCTGCTCCGGTAATAGCCTCAGTGGCCAGAGAACTCGATATTCTAACCGTCGGGATTGTGACTATCCCTTTCACCTTCGAAGGAATGCGTCGCCGCCGCCAAGCAGAACAAGGCATTCAGGAGATGCGTAAATATGTTGATACTCTCCTGGTCATCAACAACGATAAACTCCGTGAACTTCACGGTGATCTTAAACTGGAACAAGCTTTCGCTAAAGCCGATAACGTACTGACAACGGCGGCCAAAGGTATCGCCGAACTGATTACCGTCAGAGGCTATATCAACGTCGACTTTGAAGATGTCAAAACGGTGATGAAAGACAGCGGAAGAGCAATCATGGGTTCAGGCCTTGCCGAAGGCCCCAACCGCGCTATCGAAGCCGCTGAACAAGCTCTCAGTTCACCTCTCCTCAACGACAACGATATACATGGAGCTCGAAACATACTGCTCTACATGGCTGCCGGCGAAGAGGATCTTACTATGGATGAGATCACTGAAATCACCGACTACATCACTGAACATGCAGGTATTGATGCCGACATGATCTGGGGTAAAGGAACGGATCCAACATTAGGGAAAAACGTAGCTATCACTATTATCGCTACCGGATTTGAAACCCTCGAAGCCGTCGAAGCAAACCGACCATCGAAAAATGTCACCCCTCTTATCATCGAAAAACCCGTCGAACGGCCTCAACCCGCAACTCAGCCTATCAGACACGACATTAATCAAGATATAACTGAAATCACCCTGATTTCACCCAAACAGCCTGCCTCTACTGAGCCTGCTATGGCAACTAATGAACCGGAAAATCCGTTCAAACCCCTAGTTGATCCTAATCTTAACAACCTTACTGAACCAATCATCTTTACCAGAAGCTCAGAAAATCAGGTTGCATCTCAGCCCTCACCATCGGCTCAAACCTCCACGCTCAACCAAGAGCCTCAGGCTTATGCCGCTCCTCAACCCTCTTTTCAGACTTCAACTCAGCAACCCCGTACCCAACCGGCTCCTCAAACGCAGCCAACTCCCTCCTATACCGAAAGATCTCAACCCCTTCAAAACACCTTTCAAAGTGCTAATCTTAGAGAAGACCCCAGATCAAGTATAAGTGAACTCCCACCAACCGCTGTGGCTAACAACGGACAATATGAGCTGATCCCCGCCGAACAAGCTCTCAGAAGAGAACAAAGCATCAAAAGGCTTCGGGCAATAAGCCAAGGAAATAAAACCCCGGAAAACGTAAACCAATACGAAGCCGAACCCGCCTACCTCAGAAGAGGAACCCAACTAAATGATGCCCCTCCCGCTTCTGAATCCGTTGTACCAAAAATGGCTCTCGACAAAGATAATGAGCTAAAACAGAATACATTTATCCATAAAATAGTCGATTAATACCGAGATCATGTCACTAGAACTACTGATAAACAACGATATAAAAGGCGCAATGCTTAGCCGTGATAAACGAAAACTTGAGGCTTTACGCGCTATCAAAGCAGCCTTGTTGCTTGAAAAAACAGGAAAAGATACTTCAGGTGGAGAGATCCCCGAAGAGGTAGAGTTTAAACTCCTCCACAAGCTCGTTAAACAACGCAAAGAGGCTGCAGATGTCTATGCCAATAACGGAAGAAACGAACTAGCTGAAGAGGAACTTTATCAAGTTTCGATCATAGAGGCTTATCTCCCCCATCAAATGAATGAAGAGGAGATTACAGAGGAACTTAAAAAACTCATTGCCGAAATAGGTGCAACCTCTATCAAAGACATGGGCAAACTGATGGGTGCAGCATCTAAACACTTCGCAGGTAAAGCCGACAATAAAGTGGTCGCAGAGCTTGTAAAAAAGCTTCTGGCGATTTAACTCTCTCTATTTTTTTTGCACTCCAAAGCCGGTCAATAGGCCGGCTTTTTTTAAACAAAACGCTATGACTAGATCTGAAGCTTTTGAACTTCTAACAAACCATGTCGCTAGTGAAAAAATGCACTTCCATTGCCTCGCTTCAGCCGCAGTCATGGAAGCCCTTGCCATTAAACTTAATCAAAACGCCGACGATTGGTACCTGGCAGGACTACTACATGACCTCGATGTAGAGATTACAAGAGATACCCCCTCCACCCATGGCTTAATCACCGTCGATCTCCTCAAAGATAAAGGGCTTAACGAAGAGATTCTTCATGCAATTGAAGCCCATAACGAAATGGCCTCCCGCTTTCCAAGAACCTCTCTCTTCGATCATGCTCTGGCTGCTGGAGAAACCATCACCGGTCTCATCTCTGCAACAGCGCTGGTCTATCCTGATAAAAGAATTGCCTCTGTCAAAAGCTCCTCTGTTATCAAACGAATGAAAGAGAAAAATTTCGCAGCCAGCGTAAAAAGAGAAAATATTATGGAGATTGAGCTTTGTGGTATAACTTTGCCCGAGTTTGCCGAACTGGCTCTGGTTGTAATGAAAAGAATGGAGCAACCTGACTAAATTAGCTCAATATAGAACACTCATATATCAGCTACTTCTGTTAAAGTCAATTGAAAGATGAAAAACCTATTCATACAAATAAAGAATAAGCTACCTAAACCACTCCGAAATAAGTACGCTTTAACATTTACGATCTTCTTCATCTGGATGCTCTTGTTTGATAAAAACTCTGTTATCACTCAAATTAAAAAGGTAAACACCTATTTAAAACTAAAGAATGAAGTAGAAAGCCTAAGAAGTGGTGCTGCAGAAAACCAGGATAAGGTCAAAGCATATCTTGAGAACAAACAAGTGCTTGAGAAACTCGCTCGCGAACGATACCTAATGAAAAGGAAAAATGAAGATGTATATATTCTAACCGAAGATTAATTAGCTCCTGCTAAGTCTTTTTATCCGGGATCCACATCGAAGCTAACCAATACCCTCCCCAATCCGGGCTCCTTAACAATGGCTAAGGCATTTTCCAATATAAAGCGCTTTTGGGCTCCAAGTGCATTATTCTTCTCCAACTTAAAAATCAGTTGCCTAATATAGAGATTCTTTACTCTAGCCACCATCGGAAAAACAGGGCCTAATAGATTCTTGCCCAATCTTGGCCTTAATCGATCAGCAAGTAGGTTTGAAGCTTTGGTAACAACCTCTGAGTCGGCATGTCGTAGATAGAGATAGACCATCCTGCAATAAGGGGGATAGTTATACTGCTTTCTCTCTTCAATAATATTATTAAAAAAGGTATTATAATCATTCAACATCACATAACTGAGAATAGGATTTCCGCCCTGACTCGTTTGAATGAAAACCTTACCCGTACTATCCTTACGACCAGCTCGACCTGCAACCTGACTTAGCTGCTGAAACGACTTCTCATAAGCACGGAAATCGGGAAAGTTTAACATCGTATCTGCATTAACCACCCCAACAACCTGTACACCGGAGAAGTCCAGTCCCTTGGTGACCATTTGAGTCCCTACCAATACATCCACATCACCAGAGGAGAAGCTTTCCAATAACTTCTGAAAAGAGAACTTCGATCGGGTTGAATCAATATCCATCCTGGCAATCTTAGCAGTTGGAAGAAGTAGGCCCAAATCTTCCTCAATACGCTCTGTGCCGGCACCTGCCAACCTGATTTTCGTGTCACCACACTCTTCACAATGCTTAGGAAGGGTGGTACTATATCCACAGTAATGGCACCGAAGAAGATTAAGTGCCTTATGATAAGTCAACGAGACATCACAATTCCGACAGGTGGGAACCCAACCGCAGTTCTCACACTCCAAATGCTGCGAAAAACCTCTTCTATTTTGAAAGATAATAGATTGCCTTTCCCCTTCTAATGCACCACGAAGGGCGGCCAGCAAGGGAGCCGAGATCCCTCCATGAAAAGTCTTAGCCTTCCGCTGAAGCCTGACATCAACGATCTCTATCGTCGGTAGCACTCCATCACCATACCGTTGCATCAACCTAACCAAAGAGAACCGGCCTGAAGTGGCATTGTAGTACGACTCAACAGAGGGGGTGGCACTCCCTAATATCACTTGGGCACCCACCTTACGACCTAACACAACAGCGGTATCACGAGCTTGGTAACGAGGCGCTGGATCAAACTGCTTATAAGAGCCATCATGCTCTTCATCTACAATAATTAACTTCAGATTACTAAAGGGAAGAAAGAGTGATGACCTTGCCCCTAAAATAACTTGATAAGAATGGGCATAATCAACAAAACCAACCCTTTTCCACACCTCTCCCCTCTCTTGCTCATTAAAACGAGAGTGGTAAACACCTACCTTATCGCCAAAGAAATGCTTTAATCTGCCCACAATCTGAGTAGTTAATGCAATCTCAGGAAGAAGATAGAGCACCTGCCCTCCATTGCTAATTACCTCATCGATGAGTTTGATAAAGATCTCTGTCTTACCACTACCGGTGATGCCATGAAACAAGATTGGCTTATTAACATCTAATAGTCCTTTTATCTCATTATAGGATCGCTCTTGCTCCAAACTCAACGAGATCGTTTGGGCAGAATTCAACGCAGCCTCCTCCGAAAACCGACTAACCTCACTACTCGAAGAATCAAAAATAGACTTTCGAATCATTGCTTCCAAAACAGTGGAGGTAGTACCTGAAGCCTCCAAAAGCTGTTTACGGGTCACCTCTTTTAAAGGCTCATTAGGCCACCCGGAGAGAGTAATATAGGCTGTTAAAATATCAACTTGCCGGGGTGATCGCTTCTCAAGGTGCTCAAAAAGCTCACGAAGAGCCGTCTCAGTACAAAAGGTATCAGAAAGTGAGATATACTTCTCAAAACGAGGCTTCAACTTCTCCTCCATCTGCTCCTCTAGTACAACCAACCCTTTATCCATCAAAGTTCGGGCAACGGGTACTATACGGTTTAACCCAATTGCCTTTGACAAATCTTTTAATGAGATGGCACTCGACTGCATCAAAAGCTCAAGGATCTGATCCTCATGTGCCGATAATCCGGAAGGGATCTCCGTTAACCCCGGACAGATTGAGATCTTGGTTTCAGAGGCCATCTTTAATACCGATGGTAAAGCCACACTTAGCACCTCCCCAGGAGACGACATATAATAATCAGAAATCCAATCAACCATCTCAAGCCACCACTCACTCACCAACGGCTTCTCATCAAGAACCGATAAAACATACTTTATCATTCCCGATGCCGGTATATTATGATGAATGCGCCTTACCAGGGCTGTGTAGACTCTTTGTTGACCAAATTGAACCACTACTCTACTCCCAACAGAAATCTCCCCCTCCATTTCCATGGGTACACGATAAGTGTAGTACCCTCTTACGGAAAGAGGCAAAATAACATCTGCAAAGGTTACTAATGGTTCCTCTAAAAGAGTCATTACATCTCCTTTTTCTTCTCTAACATCTCTCGTCTCTTGCCCTCAAAAAGCTCAAAACCCGCATAACGACACTCCAATGGGCCATTAAAAAGTGTAACCTTCTTAAAAGGCTTTAGTCCGATGTATTTCAACGCCTCATAATCAGAACTAATAATCCAAGCCTGCCAACCAGAGTAATAGTGCTTCAGCGTGCTACCTATTGCACCATAGAAAGCCTCCAAGTCTTCACTCTTAAGCCTTTCTCCATATGGAGGATTCATCACTAAAATACCCTTATCGGCTGGAGCCTCATTGTTTAAGAAATCCGCCTGTGAGAGCGTAATATCTTTATGCAGATGGGCACTTCTGATATTTCTTTGAGCAATTTCAACCATCTTAGAGGATAAATCAGAGCAGAAGATCTCCTCATCTTGATCAGAGATTAGTTCATCTGCATCGGCTTTAATATCACTCCAAAGCTCTTTATTAAAATTATCCCAAGACATAAAGCCATAATGCTCCCTATAATATCCCGCCGGAATAGACTGAGCAATCATCCCTGCTTCTATTGCTAGAGTACCCGACCCGGTCATCGGATCAAATAAAACCTGACTTCCATCATATCCTGCAATCAACAACATACCTGCCGCCAAGACCTCGTTCATTGGAGCCTCTCCCGTTGCTTTGCGATAGCCTCTCTTAAAAAGAGGCTCTCCCGAAGAATCAAACAAAATATGAGCATCCGTTCCATTAATATGCAACTGAACTAACACATCGGGCTTCTGGGTATCAACATCGGGTCGAACACCTTTCTCATCTCTCCAATAATCCACAATAGCATCCTTTACCCGTAAAGCAGCAAAATGGCTATGAGTAAGAGATGACTTAACCAAAGTAGCCTCAACCGCTATGGTCTGATCAGGCCGCATCAAACGACTCCAATTCAACGCTCGTACACGATTATAAAGCATCTGCTCGTCTAATACCTGAAACTCAGCAATTGGCACTAAAATCCTTAATGCCGTCCGACACGTATAATTAGCCCGGTAAAGCACCTCCATATCACCAGTAAAAGTTACCGATCTTGCCCCTGCCTGTACATCAATGCCACCAGCTTTCGTTATTTCACCAACCAAAACATCTTCAAAACCCGGTAGCGTCTTAGCCACCATTACCGTTTTATCAAAACTGTTTTTCACCCTTAGAATATTTACCACAAAAGTAGCACAATTAAAGCAAAAGAGACCTCACCCTATAGGCAAGGTCTCTTAACCCTTTTCCTAAACTACCCAAGCTCCTCGTTCGACTCCTTCAGAGCCTTCCCATCGGTAACATCAGTCGAACTGACCGGATAACGACCATGTGCCTTTAAGGCTTGCGTAATGATCCATTCCAATTGACCCTGCGAGCTCCTGAACTCATCTACTGCCCAAGTCTCTATAGCCGCCAGTACCGCAGGATCTAACCTCAATAGAAATGTCTTTTTTATTCCCATCAGCTCATTTTAGTATAGACTTCCGGTATTTACCACCGGTGTAGCCGATTTATCAGAGGTTAATACAACCATCAAATTGCTCACCATTGCAGCCTTCCGCTCAGGATCCAACTCTACAATCTTCTTCTCAGACAACTGTGCCAAAGCCATCTCAACCATACCAACAGCTCCTTCAACAATCTTCTGTCTCGCAGCTACAATAGCCGTCGCCTGTTGACGCTGTAACATAGCTCCTGCAATCTCTGATGCATACGCCAAATAACTGATACGAGCTTCTACTACCTCAATCCCAGCTATAGCTAACCGCTCAGCTAACTCCTGCTCTAACGCTGAGTTAACCTCCTCCCCACCTGATCGAAGGGTCAAATCATGCATCTCATCATCAAAATTATCATATGGATAGTGACCCGCCAATCGCCTTATTGCCGACTCACTCTGAATGTTGACAAAATGAGCATAATCATCCACCTCAAACGCTGCCTTAAAGGTATTCTTTACCTTCCATACCAACACAATCCCAATCATAATCGGATTACCTAACTTATCATTAACCTTTATCGGCTCACTATTCAGATTCCGTGCCCTCAGCGATATACGCTTCTTAATATAAAACGGATTCACCCAATAAAACCCATTCGTTACCACGGTACCATGATACTTACCAAATAAAACTAAAACACTTGATTCATTCGGATTAACCACTATTAACCCCGGCAAAATCAATATGCCAATTATGATTCCTAATACCCCCAAGGTGATGTACAAAGCATCCTCCTCAGCATTTATCAAGGTCGCAATGGCTCCACCTATCAAAGCCAATCCAATGAACAACATAGAATAGCCATTCATCGGCTTAACAAATTTTTCTTGTTCCATAAGATATAAGTATGATATCATTTTTATATCACAAATATAGCATTATCCCTATCCAAAAGTCAAGTTTTTATGAAGGATATTTTAAACTAGATAACCAAGAAAGTTCAGGATCCATTTTTTAATAGGATTAATCCAAACCCATTGAAAATAACAATTGAAAACAACAAGATAATCGGGAACAGTGGTATTTCTTTAGGCTCATAAGAGGTTAATGTTAAGAGAGAGAGGAAGAATAATTCATAAAAAATAGGTAAATTGCCACGCAAGAGAATACAAATCCAACAAGAATGTTTTTCACCCCGATTATTTTACCCTTACTAGTTGGAATCTTTCTGGCTATCAATATGGGAGGGAGTGGTACAGCACCCTCGTTTAGTGCGGCGTATGGGGCCAATGTGATTAAGAGGTTTGCCATTCCCGGATTATTTGGAGTCTTTGTGATATTAGGAGCTTTAT
>Ga0209066_10007314_pt1 | contig 10989 bp, 10 predicted proteins | sample All_14_2_FD_187198 | JGI IMG/M metagenome (GOLD analysis project Ga0209066, IMG submission 187198) | Freshwater microbial communities in response to fracking from Pennsylvania, USA - Allegheny Zone_MetaG_DW_15 (SPAdes) (version 2) ... | reverse complement strand
TCACATCCGAGTCGATCGCGGTGAGCACGACATTGGGCTTCAACCCCCGCCCCAGAAACGCCTTGTTGATCAAACCCCGCCCGGTAAATGCGTCGTCATAGGTAATCAGTGGATACCGTGCAATGGCCTCCAGCGTCAGTGGCTGCTCCTTGAGGATGGGATGACGGGGAGAGGCCACCACACAACGGTTCCACTGGTGGCAGGGCAGCATCACCAGGTCCTCGCGCTCGGCAATGGCCTCGGTGGCGATCGCAATATCGGCAGTTCCATCCAGCACCATGTCACAGACCTGTTGCGGATTGCCCTGATGCAGTTCCAGCTTGACCTGCGGATAACGCCGCATGAAGTCACGGATCACCGTCGGCAGGGCATAACGCGCCTGGGTGTGGGTCGTCGCAATCGACAACCGGCCCGCGCTCTCGTTGGCAAACTCTTCACCCACCTGCTGCAGGTTATCGACATCACGCAACATGCGCTCGGCAATGGCCAGCACGGCCGTCCCGGGTTCGGTCACCCCCACCAGGCGCTTGCCGTGGCGGACGAAGATTTCCACGCCCAACTCGGACTCGAGCAAGCGGATCTGCTTTGACACCCCCGGCTGCGAGGTAAACAAGGCATCCGCAGCGTCGGACACATTCAGACCGCGGCGCGCCACCTCATGGATGTAACGTAACTGCTGCAGGTTCATTTTCGCATCCTTAATAACCAATTCTTCTTAAAGTCTAACGCAAACCCCCTTTTTATGCCTAAACATCCCGCTTAGGATGCACTGCACCATGAGCAGGTGTTCGTCAGCACGAACACCCAGCCCCAAGTCCGACGCCTGGGCGGCCGCGCTGCATCACACGACCGCTCGCAGACAGAGAGAAGCGATGTACCAATACGACGAATACGATCAGCGGATCGTGGATGAACGGGTCGCCCAATTCCGCGACCAGACGCGCCGCTATCTCGCCGGCGAGTTGAGCGAGGACGAATTCCGCCCACTGCGCCTGCAGAACGGCCTCTACATCCAGCGCCATGCGCCGATGCTGCGCATCGCCGTGCCCTACGGCAACCTGCGCGCCAAGCAGGTGCGCATGCTCGCCCACATCGCACGCACCTATGATCGCGGTTACGGTCACTTCACGACGCGCCAGAATCTGCAATTCAACTGGCCCAAGCTCGAAGACGTGCCCGAAATCCTGGCCCAACTGGCCACGGTGCAGATGCACGCCATCCAGACCTCGGGCAACTGCATCCGTAACGTCACCTCCGACCCCTTCGCCGGCGTCGCTGGCGACGAGCAGATCGACCCTCGTCCGTGGTGCGAGATCGTGCGGCAGTGGAGCACTTTCCACCCGGAATTCGCCTATCTGCCGCGCAAATTCAAGATTGCAGTCAACGGTGCGACCGATGACCGTGCCGTCATTCAGGTACACGACATCGGTCTGGACTTGAAACGCGACGCAAGCGGCAACATCGGCTTCCGGGTACTGGTCGGCGGTGGCCTCGGCCGCACCCCCATCCTCGGCGAGGAAATCGCTGCCTTCGTGCCGTGGCAGGACATCCTCAGCTACTGCGAAGCAGTGCTGCGTGTCTATAACCTGCACGGCCGCCGCGACAACGCCTACAAGGCACGGATCAAGATCCTGGTGAAGGCACTCGGCATCGACGCCTTCCGCGCCCAGGTCGAAGCTGAATTCGCGCATCTGAAGGGTGGCCCCGCTACCCTGACCGAGGCAGAAGTGGCCCGCGTCGCACGCCACTTCGTCGACCCTGTGCGGGAAACCCTGCCCGCCGAAAATGCTGCCTACGCCGCCCAGCTCGCTGGCAACAAGGCCTTCGCAGCCTGGGCCCGGCGCAATGTCCGCGCGCACAAGTTCGCAGGCTACGCCAGCGTCGTGCTGTCACTGAAGCAGACGGGCATTGCGCCTGGAGACATCACCGCCGATCAGCTTGACCACGTCGCCGATCTCGCAGAACGCTACAGTTTTGGCGAAGTCCGCGTCACCCACGAGCAGAATCTGGTACTGGCCGATGTGCGCCAGTCCGAACTCTTCGCCGTATGGGAAAGCGCCCGTGATGCCGGCCTTGCCACACCCAACATCGGCCTGCTGACCGACATCATTGCCTGTCCGGGGGGAGATTTCTGCGCCCTGGCCAACGCCAAGTCGATCCCCATCGCCAACGCCATCCAGGCGCGCTTCGACGACCTCGACTACCTGCACGACATCGGCGAGATCGAGATCAACATCTCCGGCTGCATGAATGCCTGTGGTCACCACCACGTCGGTCACATCGGCGTACTTGGTGTCGATAAGAACGGTGAAGAGTGGTACCAGGTGACCGTCGGCGGCGACCAGGGCAACGACACCGCACTTGGCAAGGTCATCGGTCCATCCTTCGCCGCAGCCGAGATGCCGGATGTGGTCAGCTCATTGATCCGCACCTACACTGAACATCGTCACCCTGACGAACGTTTCATCGACACCGTGCGCCGCGTTGGCGTCGAACCGTTCAAGACCCGCGTCTATGCTGAACGCGAGCAAAGGAAGCAAGCTCATGTCTGACATCATCAAGCACGGCACCCTGCACACCGACGACTGGACGGTAGTGCGCGTCGTCGAGGGCGAGGATCTCGCCGCGCTCGAACTGCCCGCTGGCCGTGTGATCGTGCCGCTGGCGCTGTGGCTGGCGCGACGCGACAGCTTGCTGGCCGGTGCGGAAGCGGGTGTCGTCGGCGTATGGCTGGCTGGCACTGAAGACCCTGCCACGCTCGCCGGCGATCTATTGCGTCTGCAGCTTATCGCGGTGGACTTTCCGAAGTTTGCCGATGGCCGGGGCTACTCGATCGCCACCTTGCTGCGCGCACGGTTTGGCTACGCTGGCGAACTGCGTGCCATTGGCGACGTACTGCGCGACCAGTTCTTCTTCTACACCCGCTGTGGCTTCGACAGCCTGCAGCCGAAGGACGGCAAGTACAGCCGTGCCCAACTCGAGGCTGCGCTGGCCAGCCTGAAGGACTTCTCCGAACCCTACCAGGGTGCGGTAGACCGCGCAGAGCCGCTGTTCCGCCGGCAGACACGCAAGGAGGCCGCATGAACATCTCGGTTTCCATGCTGAGACCAGCCGGCGCCCAGGCACCTCGTAACCCGGCGACGCACCCCGAACTGACCGAGACGCTGCGTGCGTCGGTTGCGACCAAATCCCGTGCCGCAATTGAACTGCTGCAAGCCACGGTGACGGAACTTGGCGACCAGGGTCAGGTGACCTTTGCCAACAGCTTTGGCGCCGAAGACATGGTGCTGACCGACCTGATCCTGGGCAACAAGCTGCCGGTCGAGATCTTCTCGCTCGACACCGGCCGCCTGCCGGCAGAAACCTACAAGCTGATGGGTGATGTGGAACAGCACTATCACACCCGGTTGAAGGTGTATTTTCCGGATGCCAGCTCGGTCGAGCACTACGTGCGGACCGAGGGCATCAATGCCTTCTACCACTCGCTGGAACTGCGCAAGACCTGCTGCCAGATTCGCAAGGTCGAACCGCTGCGGCGTGCGCTGGCGGGCAAGAAGGCCTGGGTCACCGGCCTGCGTGCAGCCCAGTCGACCACCCGCACCGGCCTGCCCTTGCGCGAGTTCGACGCCGGCAACGGTCTGGACAAGCTCAACCCCTTGTCGGACTGGAGCGAAAACGAGGTGTGGGCTTACATTCGCCTCAACAATGTGCCCTACAACGACCTGCACGACCAGTTCTACCCCAGCATCGGCTGCGCACCCTGTACCCGCGCAATCGCGCTTGGCGAGGACATCCGCGCCGGCCGCTGGTGGTGGGAAGACCCCACCGCCAAGGAATGCGGGCTTCACGTCAAGAAGGACTGAGTCATGCACCATCATCCTGCCAACGCTGCGCACGGCACGCCGATCGGCGCCCCCCGGCGCAGCCTGCAACACCGCCTGGGCGCCCTGCGCGCAGGTTTACGCGCGGCGCTTCGTGCGTTGCGCCCGCCCCCCGTCAAGCATCCGAACCGGTAACACGCCATCATGTCCACGCTGACCAAACAGACGCTGTCCCACCTCGACTGGCTCGAGGCCGAAGCCATTCACATCCTGCGCGAAGTCGCCGGCCAGTGCGCCAATCCGGTGCTGTTGTTCTCTGGCGGCAAGGATTCGATCTGCCTGCTGCGCCTGGCCGAGAAGGCCTTCCGCCCGGGGCGTTTTCCTTTTCCGCTGATGCATATCGATACCGGCCACAACTACAAGGAAGTGACCGATTTCCGTGACAAGCGTGCAGCCGAACTGGGCGAGCGCCTGATCGTGCGCTCGGTGGAGGATTCCATGGCGCGCGGCACCGTGGTGCTGAAGTCGGCGGACGAGTCGCGAAACAAGCATCAGTCGGTCACCTTGCTTGAGGCGATCGAGGAGTTCGGCTTCGATGCGTGTATCGGCGGTGCCCGCCGCGACGAGGAGAAGGCTCGGGCGAAGGAGCGGATCATGAGCTTCCGCGACGAATTCGGTCAGTGGGACCCCAAGAATCAGCGTCCGGAGCTGTGGAACCTGTACAACGCGCGCAGCCACAAGGGCGAAAACATTCGCGCCTTCCCGATCAGCAACTGGACCGAGCTGGACGTGTGGCAGTACATCGCCCGCGAGCAGCTGGAGTTGCCGTCGATTTACTTTGCTCACGTGCGCCCGGTGGTACGCAAGAATGGCCTGCTACAACCGGTGACCGAACTGACCCCTGCCAGGCCTGGCGACCAGATCGAAGACGTGCTGGTGCGTTTCCGCACCGTCGGCGACATCACCTGCACGGCACCAGTGGAGTCGGATGCGGACACGCTGGAGAAGATCCTGGCGGAAACCGCGACCACCACGATCACCGAGCGCGGGGCGACACGGATGGACGACCAGACTTCCGAGGCTTCGATGGAGCAGCGGAAGAAGGAAGGGTATTTCTGATTGATTTCTTTGATGCACCAGACGGTCCTCGCAAGGGACGCGCACGGGGCATTCCTTCCGAGGCTGCGGAACTCGCTTCGCTCGGATAGTCCTCGCCTCTCCAGGAACGCCCCGCACACGTCCGGGAAGCTTGGGAGCAGCCCCAAGAAAGGGCAGAGCGTGGAGCACAAACGCGGCAAGCCGGGGATGTGTCGGGTGTTCCTGCAGAAGGCGAGGACTGTCCGAACCCGCAGGGCGAGTTCCGCAGCCTTCGGAAGGAACACCCGGCGCAGCCCCGGCGAATCGAAGGCACCTTACCAGCCCACTCGGCAACCGAATTCTTGAAAGCTTGAAGGAACAATGAAAATGTCCGCCCCCGAAAACCTGCCCGAAATCGACAACGGCCTGCTGCGCTTCCTGACCTGCGGCAGCGTGGACGACGGCAAGAGCACCCTGATCGGCCGTCTGTTGTTCGACACCAAGACCATTCTCGCCGACACCATGAATGCGATCGAGAAGACCTCAGCCAAACGTGGCATGAGCGCAGTCGACCTGTCGCTGCTGACCGATGGCCTGCAGGCCGAACGCGAGCAAGGCATCACAATTGACGTCGCCTATCGCTACTTCTCGACCGGCACCCGCAAGTACATCATCGCCGACGCCCCCGGCCACGAGCAGTACACCCGCAACATGGTGACCGCGGCCTCCACCGCCAACCTTGCCATCATCCTCATTGATGCACGCAAGGGTGTGCTCACCCAGACCCGTCGCCACTCCTACCTGGCCAGTCTGGTAGGCATCCCCCACCTGCTGGTCGCGGTCAACAAGATGGACCTCGTCGACTACGACCAGACCACCTTCGAACGCATCAAGGCAGACTACCTGGCCTTTGCCGCCCAGCTCGGCATCAAGGACGTCCGTTTCATCCCGATCTCCGCGCTGGCCGGCGACATGATCGTCGACCGCGGCGACCGGCTGAGCTGGTACGACGGCCCCACGCTGTTGGAAATTCTTGAGGCGGCACCCGCCGCCCACACCGAGCAGGCAGAAGACTTCCGCTTTCCGGTGCAATATGTCTGCCGTCCTCAGGACTCCGCCAATCCCGAACTGCACGACTACCGTGGCTTCATGGGCCGGGTCGAATCGGGCGAGGTCGCCGTCGGCGATGCCGTTACCGTGCTGCCCTCGGGCGCATCGAGCAAGGTCAAGGCGATCGAAATTGGCGGCGAGCAACTGCAGCGTGCCATTCACGAGCAATCGGTCACCCTGTTGCTGGAGGACGAAATCGACATCTCCCGTGGCGACATGATCGTGAAGTCTGCCGAAGTGCCTGAAGCGGTCAAGCAGATCGACGCAACCGTCTGCTGGCTGTCGGAAACCCCGATGTCACCGGCCCGAACCTATCTGGTGCGCCATACCACGCGCGAAGCCAAGGCCAAGATTGCCAAGATCGACTACCGTCTCGACGTCAATACGCTGGAACAGCAGTCGGTCACCAGCCTGGCAATGAACGACATCGCCCGCCTGACCCTGAAGCTTGCGCAGCCCATCGTCGCCGACGCCTATGCGCGCAACCGTGCCACGGGCGCCTTCATCATCATTGATGAAAGCACCAACAACACCGTTGGCGCAGGCATGATCGGCTAAGCAGCCCCAAGGACTGCAGTACGAGCGCCGTGGGCATCGGTCCACGGCGCTCGTTTGCTTTTTTGCCGGCGCAGGGATCCACTGCCCGAGCCATTCCCTTTGCCAATACGCCTGCGCATGGCGTAACCTCTTGGCCCGCTTCCGACCATCACGCCGTACCCCATGTCCGTACTCACCCTGATCGCGCTCAAGTTCGCCGCCGGCCTGTTGCTGGACCGCTTGCTGGGTGAGGTACGGCGTTTTCATCCATTGGTGGGCTTCGGCAACTGGGCCAAGGGTGTGGAAAAACGGGTCCGGAAGCTTGGCGATCGGCGCCTTGACGGGCTGCTGGCCTGGTTGCTGGCTGTCACACCCTGGGTCGTGCTGGCCATTGTTGCGCGCCAGCTTCATCCGCTCGCACACTGGCCAGTAGACATCCTGCTGCTGTATCTCGCGCTCGGCGGCCGCAGCCTGACCGAGCACGCGGAAGCCGTCGCTGCACCGCTGGAGCGCGGCGACCTGAGTGAAGCCCGACGCCGGGTTGGCTGGATCGTCAGTCGCGACACGACCCAACTCGATGCCGAGGGCGTGGCCCGAGCCGGGACCGAAACCGTTCTCGAAAACGGCAACGATGCGGTATTTGGCGCCCTGTTCTGGTTCCTGCTTGCGGGCGGGCCAGGCGTGCTGCTATTTCGACTTGCCAATACCCTGGATGCCATGTGGGGCTACCGTACCCCTCGCTACCTGCATTTTGGCTGGGCCGCCGCCCGCCTCGATGACCTGCTCAACACCCTGCCTGCCCGACTGACCGCCCTCACCTACGCGCTATTGGGCCATACTCGTCAGGCGCTGACCTGCTGGCACCGCCAGGCCCCCGCCTGGGACAGCCCGAATGCCGGCCCGGTGATGGCTGCTGGCGCGGGCGCGCTGGGCGTCGCCTTGGGCGGTGCCGCCATCTACCATGGCCGACTGGAGCCACGCCCGCCACTCGGTCTGGGCCATGCACCGGACGCAAGCTCCATCCGCGGCGCAATCGATCTGGTCCGGCGTGGCATCATGCTATGGCTGATCTGCGTGGCCAGTACGGCCTTCGTCATCGAGTGGCTGAATGCTTGAACATGGCGGTCGTCTGCACCGCGCTGCACGCGACTACGGTATTGCACTGGCTGACTGGCTGGATCTGTCCACCGGCATCAACCCCGTCCCTTATCCGGTCCCGGACATTCCGCTGAGCGCCTGGCATCGGCTGCCCGAAGACGACGACGGTCTGGCAGCTGCCGCGCAGGACTACTACGGTACAGCCTCCCTGCTGGCGGTCGCAGGGTCCCAACCCGCGATTCAGGCCTTACCCCAACTGATCGGAGGGGCAAGGGTCACCCTGCTGTCCCCCACCTATGCCGAACATCCTCACGCGTGGCACGAGCGCGTTCTGACGACGGTTTCCGATTGCGCAGCCGATATCGAGGCCCGCATCGACGATACCGATGTGCTGCTGCTGGTGCATCCAAACAACCCGAGCGGAGCCTGCTTCGAGCGGGCGCAACTGCTTGACTGGCATCACCGGCTGGCGGCCCGCGATGGCTGGCTGGTGATCGACGAAGCCTTCATTGACTGCGCCCCGCAACACAGCCTTGCTGACCAGGCGGGGCGCCCCGGTCTGGTGGTGTTGCGCTCGATCGGCAAGTTCTTTGGCCTGGCGGGCGCCCGCGCTGGCTTCATCCTGGGCCCTGACGACCTGCTGCGTGCGCTGGCCGACAAACTGGGCCCGTGGACCTTGAGCGGCCCGACTCGGCACGTCGTTGCCGCAGCCCTGCGCGACCAGACCTGGCAAGCAGCCACCCGCCACGCGCTCTCGCACGCCGGTACGCGACTCGAACAGTTGCTGCGGCAACATGGCTTCGATGACCCGCGCGGCCCGGCGCTGTTCAAATGGGTACGGCATCCCGACGCTGCACACATTCATCGTGAAATGGCGCATCGGGGCATCCTTATCCGCCATTTCGACCGGCCACCCAGCCTGCGTTTCGGCCTACCGTCCGATTCAGCCGGATGGCAGCGCCTCGACGCCGCGCTCGCAGCACTGAACCTGAAGGACACCCGATGACCGCCCTGCTCCGCACCCTAGCCATCTGTCTGCTGCTCGCCACCCAGCCGATCTTCGCTGCAGAAGTCAGCGTGAGGGACGATGCTGGCAAGGAGATTCGACTCAAACAACCCGCCACACGCATCGTCAGCCTTGCACCCCACATCACCGAACTGCTGTTTGCTGCGGGTGCAGGTGATCGCGTGGTTGGCGTGGTGTCCTACAGCGATTACCCGGAAGCGGCCACAAAGCTGCCACAAGTCGGCGGTTATACGAATATCGACATGGAAGCGATCGCCGCACTGCAGCCCGATCTCGTCGTCGCGTGGAAGAGCGGCAACCGCAACGCTCATCTTGACCGCCTTAACACGCTGGGCGTACCGGTGTACATCAACGAGCCCCGTAGCCTTGATGACGTTGCACGCAGTCTCGAAGCCCTTGGTCACCTTGCGGGCAGCGACCAGACGGCAACAGAGGCCGCACGCGCATTTCGCGAGCGACTGAGCGGACTGCGCCAGCGTTACACGCTGCAGGCACCTGTCAGAACGTTCTATCAGGTCTGGGACAGGCCACTGACGACCATCAATGGCGCACACCTGATTGGCGATGTAATCCGCCTGTGCGGCGGAGAGAACATCTTTGCCGAACTCGGCCAACTCGCCCCCAATGTCAGCGCCGAAGCAGTGCTGGCAGCCAACCCGGAAGCAGTAGTTGCCAGCGGCATGGGCGAAGCCCGGCCTGAGTGGCTGGACCAATGGCGTCGCTGGCCCGAGCTACACGCGACACGGGCAGACAATCTGTTTTTCATCCCACCAGCCATCATCCAACGCCACACACCACGGATTCTCGACGGGGCCTCACGGCTCTGCGAACTCCTCGAACAGGCGCGCGCGAAACGGACAGGCGCCGCGCTCAGATGAAGCGGGTGGCGTCCTCAAGTTCATCATGAGTACGCGCCTGCCCCAACGCCATCACGAACTTGTACCAGGCCTCATCGCGCTCATCGATCCGCAGCAGCGCTATATGAGGATCCTGCGCACTTTGCCGGAGCACCGTCACCCGCATCACGCTGCGGTCATTAGCCCCCAGATCGATTGACACGATGCCGCTTACCCCCACCGGTAGCGACTTTTCCGCACGGACGCGAAATCCGGATTCCGAACATTCAAAAACGGTAAATTCTAATCGTCTGCGCATGCCCAATTGCCTGCAGACCAGGTTGCCTGGGCACATCACGGAGAACCGCCGATGCGTACGACGGCGCAACTCAGTACGTGGCGTATCCTCCGGAATCGGCGGCAAACAATGCTTGTATTCGGGCAGGTCGTAAATCGAATGCAGCAGCAACAGTTCGCGCGGACGCAGGCTGGCAAATACCGTCGTACGCCAATTGAAAAAGTGGTCGATCAACAGAGGCGTCATCACCGGATCGGTGGTGGTATAGAAGCGCTTCTCCGGGTAATGGATATTCGGCACCTGCACTTCGGTGAAGTACCGATACAGATTCTTGCCATCGGGCTGGCCACGATAGCGTCGCCGGAAAGCCTCGGGCGCACGCATCAGATCAAGATGGGCACCGACTGCCGGCGCGCCGTTGACAAAATCATAGTGCGCCACTGGCCGCTGCTTGAGCCGGCGGAAACACAGCACGGATTCGTAAAACCCGATGTGTCGCGGATTGACCGCGATGACCAGATGACGAGTATCAAACTGGCGCGCCGCGTAGTCATACATGAACTTCAGCAGCGGCAAAAGGATTCTGCCACTGGACGAACGGAAGCGCGGATCGATCGCCAGCGCAGAGACCTCGGCCACCTTGCCACCAACCTGGCGCACGGCGGTCAGGTCGAAAATCTTCTGCATCGGAAAACCCAGCGCACTCTCCCGAATCAGCGACAGGGTACCCACCACCTTGTCGCCAACCCGGCACATCAGCGTCGATGTAGTCGGCAGTGCATGATAGACCGTCACCCGCAAGCCCGACGGATCCGGAACCATGAAGCCTGCATCGACATATGCGTCATGCAGCAGTCGAAAGCAGGCCTCGAGCTCCTCCCGGGTTTCGGCCAGTTTGAACACCATCTTGTCCGGCAACACCGCATCACAGCGCAGCAGCCTGCCATACACCGCCAACCCGACGGCACCCGGCATCCATCGCAGCACATGGTGTGCAAGCGCACCTCCAGCGTGCACAAGCCTCCCCTTCATGACGCGACGGGCACGGCGGATGAATGGGAGGAGAAACCGGGGCGGTCGAAGAATCATTCAGAAATCACATTGTGGCGCGACCGCCACCCAATAGATCAGTTTTCGTTAATATTCTGCTTATTCTTAGAAAAACCTGGAGACACTGCAATGAAC
>Ga0209066_10007313_pt1 | contig 10991 bp, 3 predicted proteins | sample All_14_2_FD_187198 | JGI IMG/M metagenome (GOLD analysis project Ga0209066, IMG submission 187198) | Freshwater microbial communities in response to fracking from Pennsylvania, USA - Allegheny Zone_MetaG_DW_15 (SPAdes) (version 2) ... | reverse complement strand
GGGGGGGCCCCGTCTGCCGCGCTGGACTGGGGAATGACGGATGTCCAGGCGCTGACTGCGGCAACAACGACGGCAATGGGCGGGGGTTTCGACAGCGACGACGACGACGAGGATGATGACGAGGACGACGGTGACGACGAGGCGATGGATGAAGAAGAGTTCGGGGGGGATCTGGAAGAGGGCGGAAACGAGTTTTTCGCTGAGGATCAGGCCTTCGAGATCATAGACGATGAAGACGACGAGGACGGGCCCGCGCCGGCTATTTTGGGTGAGGAGGAACACCTGCCAGCATCCAGTGCGTCGGTCTCGGACAAGTTCTGCATCCAGGGCAATCACGGGAAGATGCCCCCGAACGTCCATGTGCGGTGTTGTCCTCATGCTGTACACTACAGTTGCCTGACCGAGTACCGCAAGCATGCTCCACAGGACAGGATGGAGACTGGCCGGTTTGACGAGTTCTTCTGTTCGGTCTGCAAGTCGGTGAGTAACACCCTCATGTTCTCTGGGGGGGAGAGGGCGAAGGCGATCGGGGCGAGCGCTGCGATTGCACCGTCGTCCTCGTCGTCTTGGGACGATGTAGAACACGCAGCTGTCGTCCCTACGACGCTGAGCGACATCCTCGACCCCGTGGAGGACAACCGGGACAAGTACTATAGTAGAGTGGCGAACCGCATCGCCGGGACCAGGGAGGACGTGGACTCGTTGGAAAGGGCCCTCTTTGCCCTGAAGGCGATCCCGTTCTCAACCTCGATCCGCGTAGACAGCCTCACCCAGAACGAGTCCACCGCGACTCTCCAGGACGTCGTCCGCGACGCCCTCAAGAGCCGTCGCGAGCTGTTTGCTGTGTTCCAAACTCTATCGCGGGGAGGTCTCGCTCTGTTGCTTGCAGAGCCCGACAAGTGCGCGTCGTTCCCTGAGGATCTGAGTGCGTTCCTCAAGACCGGGGTATCATTCAAGTTGGACCTCGCTCGAAGACTGACCGCCAGCGTGAGGAGCGTCGCGGTGGACGACTGCGATCCAAGGACCCGGGTGTCGGTACCTACCCAGTACCACCAGGGGTACGTGACCCCCGGGAACACGGATCTCCACGAGAATGGCGTCAAGTTGCGATTCTTCCCTGCCGAGAAGAGTCTGGTCGTGGTTGAGGAGGGAACGAATCATGCAGCAGGCGGGGAGGACGACTCAACCCTTCGAGTCACGGTGGGGATGCGACTGGCCCAGGTGGACGGGGAGTCGGTAGACGGGAAGGAGCTGGGGGACATCAAATTGACCGGGAAGCACACGTACAGGTTTGTGTCGCCGTCGTCGCCCCGACCGGCGCTACTTCTGGACGTGGATCCCCTCGTCCTCTTTTCTCTCCTCTGCTCTCTGTCCTGGAAGCGACTTTCGCTGAGCGTCCTCGAAAGATGCCTCAAGGTCGCTCTCGTCGTCTGCATGGCTCGCAGCGTCCTCGCTTCTCTTCCCCCGGGCTCCATCCCCGCCGTCGCCAACCAGCGTCGGTCCTCGGCGGCCGCGGCCTCGCCGATGGTGTCATCGTCGTCGTCGTCATCGCCATTACGGAAAGGCGACACGAGTGGGGAGTACATGGAGGTCGGGATGGCCGCGGAGGGCAAGGGACTGGCGGGGATGGACGCGCTTGTCAGGGAGAGTCTGGGGATCGCTATCTCGAAAGGGGTCGACGACGACGAGCAGGCGGAGAGAACGAGGACGAGGCTCTGCAGGGACGTTTCCGCTCTCCTCGTCCACGCAAGCGCGTTCTTTGCAGTGTTCCTCGGCAAGCGATGGGCGAGTGGCGCGGATCTAGGGGTGGGAGTCGCCGATGCTGACAGACTCTGGGACGTGTTCGGACTCCCTCGTCCAGCGCCTTTTGAGCGCGTTTCGTTGCGGGGATCGGTGCTGCAGAGGCTCGTGTCCCCGTGGATCGCCCAGCTTGTCTCACAGTCGCCTCGCTCGGGTCTGGGGCACCTGGACGTTCTCTACCGCCCGGTGAGGCAGGACCCGATCGCGATGCACTTTGTGACTCTTCCTCACAGGTACGACGAGCTGTACTCGAGGCTGATGACGCAGGCGACGTGCGCGACGAGGGGGACGAGTCCGCCGAAGGACCCGGCCCTCTGTCTTCTGTGCGGCGACGTCGTGTGCGGCGGGGCCTCTTGCTGCAAGCGCAAGGACCGCGCGCTGGCCTCGGCGCCCGTGTCGCAGCTGTCCATCTTCATGGACTGGCAGGGCGTGGGCGCCGCGACGCTGCACGGCCGGGCGTGCGGAGATGGGCTGGGGGCGTTCCTCTTCATCCAGCGGTCGCAGGTGCTCCTGGTCCACGGGGGAAGGTCCATCTTCGTCCCTGCTCCGTACGTGGACTCGCACGGGGAGGTGGATCCGTACTTGCGACGGGGCAGACCGCTGACGCTGAGCACGGAAAGGTACGAGGCGATCCAGCGCATCGTGGCCGAGCACAGACTCGCGAACGAGGTGGTGAGAATCAGAAACGCCGCCAACCAGATCATTAACGTGGATTACTTCTAGGATTCCATTTGTACTGTAGCATAAAATTCATTCGGAAAATTCTGAAGCTTTTGAGCTGAAGTCGAAGAAACCGTTCATCAGAATTCATTGAGTTTGCATATGATCCATGTACACATTTCGGATTAGAGTAAAATACAGTTTTTCGAATCAAAAGATAGTCAGTCACCGTTGGATGGTGTCTCGCTGTGGGTGCCCCTGCTACGTTTGTTGGACTCGGGACCTGGAGAACCCTCAGCGAGTCTGCGTCGGCGCTCTTCGGGATCAATCGAGACATTCGGAAACAAATACCTGTTCGGAGGCAGATAATCGTACTGAATGGCTTCAATAGCGCGGGTCTTTGGTCGCTGATCAACCTCTTCCTCGTCGTCATCGTCGTCATCCCAATCAAGAAGTCTTTCAAGTTCTTGGACGATGGTGTCGCAGTCACCCAGCATCTCTATGTCGAACTCGTTGGGTCGCCCGACCACCTCCCGGTTGATCAGAACGATTGGGACGCGCGGGGGAAACCGGGTCACGAGCGAGGCGACGGGATACACCTTGAGGCTGCTTCCGAATATCATTACCAGATCCGCGTCTCGCACGTCCCGCTCGACGTTCTTCTTGTAGTCCATCGGCAGATCCTGCCCGAAAAATACAATGTCAGGCTTGAGAATTCCGCCGTCGTTCGTGGGACACTTTGGGATGGTGTCTGGGCCTTGGACTTGGGTGGGGAATGTGGACGAACACGATGTACAAGTGCTCGTGGAGAGCGTTCCGTGACAATGGACCACGCGCGTCATCCCAGCCTTGACCTCTAGTCCGTCCACATTCTGGGTGTAGCATCGCAGGAGCTTATCCATTTCCTCCATCCTGGCGAGGAACCGGTGGCACGGAGTGGGACCCGGAGGCTTGTTCCCTGGCGGTTGGAGAAGGCGGTGAGCGACCCTGAAGAAAGGCCCGGGATCGAGTTTGAACTGCGCCGCGTCAAACAGCAACCTGGGGTCGTCAAACTGTTCCCCGTAGTCGGCCTTGATCTGGTCGTAGAGCCCGCCCTGGGAGCGAAAGTCTGGAAGCCCGGCGCTCGTGGAAGCGCCCGCGCCGACGATGGCGAGGATTTTTTTTGAGCTCTGGATGCGGTCAATCAGCGCTTCCATTGTCGAGAACTTTTTTATCCGTTTGCGCTCGGTAGCGACGTGTCGAGAGGGCGGCTGCGCGGACTGCGTGAGGTAGGCGGAGACGATGGCGTCGCAGGTCATTTTTCGGATGCGAAGCTCCTCCCCGGGCAGCCTCCCGATGGACTCGAGAAGCTCAGCGAGGATCTGGCCCCCAGGGACATCGGGCTCGCTCTCGAGCCGACATCGGACGATGCTCGCCAACTCTGACCGGTTCATCCTTACTACCGTACTGAGAGATCTGCGGAAACCCCAGAAACCACCTTAAATGTATTGACCTGAAACATGCAAGAAGTGTATACCTCCTCGATGCTTATGATAGACCTTAACCCTTGGCACGTAACGTATTAGGATATGTGTGATCTAGTAAATAACACTCAATCAGTATCAGTGTCCTCTCTCGACGATCAATCGCCCAATTTCTCGCTTGCCCTAATCCGACCTATTCGATCGAAAATGTACGTCGAATGATGAAGGTACTGAAGGGAGCTGTTTGAAGGAGGCTATCTTTCTCAGATGACTTGGTTCGACTCAAGTATGTAGCGGATATCGAAGCCAACTACTTTTTGGAAGGTTCTTACTTGTACAATAACCGAGCGATGATGAGTAATACCTCTTCCGAGACAGTCTATTGCGAGATGATAATTAGTGTGCCATCATCCAACCCTATCGCGTTCCGGAGAGAGAGAGAGAGAGAGACAGACAGATTCGCTTACCGTAGATACTGAAGTAGTCGACAACCCGAAGGCACTTCATCGGAACTCTTCACATATCAGTCTTCACGGCGATGGTGAAGGTGATCTGGAGCTGTCTGAATTTAGCCTGAGGAGGGATTCCGTCCAACGTATCGAAGGTGAACAGTGAACCGAGAGGAAGAGCACTGCTGGAATCACATCCTGGTCTATTCTAAAGCTTAGTTTATGTCTCGGCTCCTGCGTCGACATAGAACTTCTCCTAGAATAGACTCTACTGATAGAAGAACTCACTTTCTAATACCATGGTACTCGGGATTTCATCATCATCATCATGGTTCGCTCACAATACGACGAAAGGATTTTATTGAACAGTAAAATCTCGTTCGATCTCCTCATCCCCTCACCTTGTTTACTAGGTCACTATCGACTGAGGGTCAGTCTTTAGAGAACAAGTTGTGTGAAAACGGTGCAGATTTCACTCTAGATTCGTTTCGGAGCGCTCCGGGTAAACAGTATCAAGGGTTTGAATCAAGCAAGGCCTACAATATCCTGGACCTCTGTGTGATCGTGTAGGTCGTTAGTCGACGCCAGGTGATTTCATCCCTTGCTATCACATTACATGATCGAGCTAGGTTGGGTCTACAAGTGGAGTAAAGAGAGGAGGAGGACATCCTTCCATCTAGCTTTAAAGGCAGCATAAGGCCATTTGCTTCCTGATATCAGGTCGACTGAGTAAGCAGTCCAGACATCACCTTGCACCAGTCAGGGTGGTGGCACAGACCACTGAAAAGATTATTCACCTTGTTGGCTGAGTCGTTCGTTGGCTCGATTGCGGTGATATCCGCATCGTGAATGGCTTTACCGCAAGTGGGACTATACCGTCGGTCGTAAATACAGCTCCAAATTTATTAGCTGAGACGTGTTAGGGTCTTGCTGCTGAGCCTGACTTGGCCGCGGAAGATCTTCCATTTCCTCTTTCATCCCGAAACGTCTCAGGACTCCTTCGGGACTCGATGCATACAGCTGAGGACAGTGATTCGACAGAAAAATGGAGTCGTATTAGCACCTGTTGCTCAAACTATTAGTTATTTAAAGCTTCCTACTCTTTCTCTTGAACGATGGACCGGCCCCCTCTTCCTCCCGATCAAGGCGGGAGGAACGCGGTGGGAATACCGCCGGGGCCATCCTCGAAAAGTCCCTCGAACGCGTCGTCGGCGACGGAGCTGGTGAGCCCCACGGCTGTCCGGCGATTTCGTGTCGTTTCGAAGATTGGGATGGGCTCGTTTGGGGTGGTCCATCAGGCTAGTGTGTGGGGAACGACTCAGTCTTGTGCGATGAAGACTATTTCAAAGGAGGGCCGCACGCTGGACGAAGTGAATATCCTCAAGCGGGAGATTAAGATCTCTCGAGGTTTGAGTCATATTGGGATTGTCCTCACTGTATGGGCATTTGAGACTGCGGCGTGTCTGGTCGTCGTGCAAGAACGTGCTCTGGGGGATCTCTACCGCGTGCTCAAGGATGATCGTCGTCTGCCCGAGACCTTGGTGAAGGATATCGGTCGGCAGCTCGTATCCGCGCTCGAGCATATCCATTCAAAAGGCATCATCCATCGCGATTTGAAGCCCCAAAACATCCTGGTTCTCTCCGGAGGCAGAGTCGCGCTGTGTGACTTTGGATTCGCCCGGGCGGTGTCGGCGAACACGGCAATGCTGAAGACGATCAAGGGAACGCCGCTTTACATGGCCCCGGAAGTCGTCCAGGAGCTGCCTTATAACCACACGGCCGATCTTTGGTCCTTGGGGGTGATTCTGTACGAGCTGTACGAGGGCCGTCCGCCCTTTTGGGGCGATTCGCTCGTTGCCCTTATGCGCATGGTGGTGAGAAAGCCCTTTAGCATGCCCAGCGGCATTTCCACCGAGTTTGCGTCGTTCCTGAACATGACTCTGGACAAGGACCCTGTGCGGCGCATCAACTGGCCGTATCTCTCCTCCCACCCCTTTATCGCGCTGAGCGCCGTTGAGGAAGCTTCCATGGTGTTTAGCAACGACTGCTCACATCTCCAGCAGCAACAGAACATGCGGTTCGAAGACGTGGGCCGCGCACGGCTCGCTGGGCTCTTTCGACCTCGAGTAGTGCCTCGAGGCCAGTTTCAAATTCCTCAAAAACCCGCGGAGGAGGGCGAGGAGGAACTCGACGCAGGCGAAGAGGACGAGGCGACGAAGGCGTCGAGACCCAGAGCTCTGTCCTCCAATCTAGTTGCGTTGCCTCCCCCGCTACCTCCAGTGGTGCGGTCCACGTCCACTTCGGTCACCGGAGACCAGAACGAAGAGGTCGCCAAGGTCGTCAAGCAGCTCGGGGCGATGATGCCGCTGACGAGGACGGAGTCCACGACGTCGTCCACAGCCTCGCCGCCTCTTCCACGTCCTCCGTCATCTGGGTCGTTAACCGTGTCTCGACTTGCGTTGAGTAGCGAGACTGAAGAGGCTAGCGAGGAGGAGCGAATGGCAATCAAGGAGTTGATGGAGAGGTTGTTTTATCTACATGCGACGGATCGCACCCTGCCCTCGGAAGAGGAAATCTTGACTTGTCTGCGGACATTCCAGAGCAAGAGCGCATTCCTGGCCAAACTCATCGAGCGACTTGAAGCGAGCAAGTCCTCAAAGCGATGGGAAACCGTTCAGATCGCGACCAGAGTGATCCGGCGGTTCGTCCGACAAGGCGTGCCCACCCCACAAGACACGGTCAGAGTCATTGTATCATACCTTATCGCGGACGAAGACCCCAGGGTCTGCGTGCAGGGCCTCAAATGCCTCGACACCATCCTCTCCAAGGACCAGTCAGCCGTTCTCAGCTACATCCTCAAGCCGACGTACACCCCGAGACTGGTCGAAGTACCCTTGGTACCCCTTCTGCTGGACTGCTTCCACAAAGAGAAAGAGGTTAGGGTCCTCCGCGCCGCAACTCACGTGTCGCTCTCTCTGCTCTCTATTCCCTCTGGCTGGCGCATCTCTCGCCTCTTCACGCAGCACATGACTCCGCAAGTCCTCGAGATCTTTCTGGGAATGCTCGTCGTCGTCGAGCCGGAGGCGGTACCCGATGGTATCGGGGAGGATGACATGGTAGAGACCAGAACGGAGATGCTCCGGATTGTGTCTCGGCTGTGTGCGTGCCCTTCCGGAATGCTCTCGCGGACCATCGCCAACTCTTCAAAGATGCGGGAATCCATCGAGAGACTCGCGTTTGATGCAACTTCCCAGGTACAGAATTGGCCGGCCATCTCCGTCCTCGAGTACCTTTGCAGGTTCGGGTCTCCTCCGAAACAGAAACGACTGGAATGGGTTGGTCTGGCGATGGTCAAGACTCAGACCCTCGTGGACGATCTGGAGGCTGCTGCTTCCCAGACTTCCTCGTCGTCGACGATGACGACGACGACGACGACGACGTTAGACACCATCTTCAACGCCGTGAATGCTTCCTTAAGGGTCGTCATGGAGGCCAGTGCGCCCCTGTCCCCGTGGTCCCTCCGCCATCGCCTCGACACCGCGTCCACGGCCACCATGGACGAGGTCGCCAAAACGGTCATCCGAGTGATCCAATTGTGCTCAGCTGTCCATCCCCTGGCCGACCGGGACCTCGAGACCTTTTTTGCATTTTTGCACTTTGCGGACAAGGCTGCGTGGTGCCAGTCACGGCTTGAGTGGGACGCGGTGTGGAAGACGACTCGTCACCCTAACGAGACGCTTCACGCGCTTGCCGTCCGCACCAGCGCGCTTCAATCTGCCGGATTCCCGCTCAACGCTCGGTCTTTGGTTGAAAAGCTCCCGGTGTTGATCAATGAAGCAATGTCCAAGCGGTTCATCGGGTCGGTGGAACAGTACCCCAAGAGCCTCGGCGGAGGGCGATTCGGGGCGCGGATGATTGTCCGTTCCAGTCTAGAGCTCATCGAGACCGCTTTAGGCAAGAGTCCACGACCTCAAGACGCTTTGCTGTTTCTCCAGCAGTTTTACGATCTGGAGGGCACGCGGGTGCTCACGGCGCACGTGCAGCGGTACATGGAGGAAGACTCGAAGATTGTGGCGATGTACGCTCGTATCATAGTCTCGCTGATGCGGATTAACGTGTCCAAGTCTTCGCGAGGAATGATGGAGATTAGCGGGATTGCCGACGTTCTGATCAAGATCTTGGAAGTCGATCCGAGGTCAGGGCTGAGGATCTTCTCCGGGTGGAGCCGGACGGGAGGCTCGGCCTTCGAGCTGTGTCTCCCCGCGGACGCCATGGCCGCTGTCATCGCCCAGCTAACGAGGTACCTCCGGGCAATCGAGGCGGATACACGCGGGAGTGATGATCTCGTTTCCGCTAAAGGGAATGATGGAGATGATGGTAAGCTCGTCGTCGATGATAGCAAGAACGGAGAAACGCCTTCGTCTTCCGAGGTTGACCAATCGCAGAATCGGGAGGACGTGAGGGATATCTGCGCAGCCGTTGGGAACATGTGTCGCCGCTCCGGGAGACACAGCGCGGACCTCGAACCCCTCTTTATCGCTCTGGGGGACGTCCTGCTCCACTCTGGTCTATTTGCGGGGAAGCAGCAGATCATGGACGACGCGCTGTCGCTTGCCGTCGGAAACGCGGCGTTCCACTCCAACGTCCTCTACCCGGTCCTTGCGAGGTTCGTCCCGGTGCTCATCCAGGTAATTGAGGACGTCTCCGCCGAACCCAAGACCCGCGCCAACGCCGCTCTGGCGATCGGGAATCTCCTCCGCCACGGCGACGCCAATGACGCGCTTCTGGCCGAGAGTACCGCTTGTGGGGCTTTGCTGCGGGCGTGTCGATTGTCGAGGGACCTGTTGGAGAGACGAGTCGTTCTGCTTAGTTTGGGAAATTTCGCTGGGCGGCCGCTGTGCAGGGCTGTGCTGCGGGACAAATATGCGGACGAGCTCAAGGAACTTGTGGAGGAAAGTCTTGCGGATGACGACGCCGAGGTGAAGACGGCCGCGATGCGCATCAGCGAGAAGATGCAACAGATGCATTAACACAGCATGGGATTGGACTATGTTTGACCGTTTGTCACACCACACACATCCACTACATTTATTTGTAATACCTGTATCATACAAAAACGATGGCATTGCTGCGCTCAGTATTCATCCATCGATCATTTACGGCAGTGCTGCTCCTGTTCACTCGGAACAGTCCCTCTATGTGGATTTCGGTCCGACACACATCTTCAACTGGCCGATAAGTAAATGTCGTTGTGGTCTCCGTCATTGCCCATCCCACGTCTTCGACCTCGCTAAGGGGACATCCACCTATCATGTATATCATCATACCAGTTGTTACCAAAGACAATGGGCAATTTTGTTCAAAGCAAGACAAAACTTGTGGAATCACCGTTGATATTTGTTGAAGAGAAGTAGTTATATACACTATGGGAACGATTCTGAGATAAGAGAATACTACTACACCAAGACAAAGTCGTCCTTGTTCGCATCGACCGGGATATGGACGCGGCGCGCGTTGATCCGGATGAACCGCATCGGGTACTTGGGCGGAGAGTTCTGGGCTAGGGCCGAGCGAAACGTGAACCCGGCCTCGTCGCCCAGCTCGTGAAGCGACTTGACGGGCTTCCCGTTGACCTCGACGATGAGAAGAGTGGAGGGAGGACCCCAATGGAACCGCGGATCCTTCACACCGACTGCTTCGCCATCGGACGACGACGCAGCTTTGCTACCAGCCCCGCCGACCTTACCGTTGTTGTCCGCGCCCTGGGCAACCAATCCTCCCTTTCCATCCATCTTCGCAGAAGACGAAGACGACGATGATGGCTGTTGCGGCTGTGGTTGCTGTTGTTGTTGAGAATAATCCACGACAGGAGTGTCGATAATCTCGACCAGATAGTCGCTTTGCTCGATGACGCGGTAAAAGGACCCGTCCTCGTCCACCGAGGCCAGCGGGACCCCGGAGTCGATATCGACCCTCAGGTAGCACTCGAGTTCCGTCTCGACGAGCCTCACCCCGCTAATAAACTCTCCCAGCTGGAAGATGGCGTCGGGGTCCCAGTCCGGAGACCGCAGCAGGGTCTCCGGGGCGTCCTCCTTGACCCGCATGTCGTAGTACCGCGACGTCTCCCGCGTGCTCCTCACCCTCTCCCACTGCGGGTCAGACTGGGGCTTTTCATCGGGTCGGAGAAAACACACCACAAAGGGGTGGCGGTCTAGAGTGAGAATCTGCACCGGGGTGAGGGGCATCTTTGACCCCGACGTGCCTCGCGATCCCCGCGCCTGCCATCCGACCCTCCTTCTCGCCTCGGATGAAGTGGGCAACACTTGCACTTGGGCACCGCGAATCATCAAGTACAGATAGGCGCTCCTTTCCTCCTTGGAAACGAGCGCAGCCCAGTCATGGGAAGACATTTTGACAAACCTCTTAACGCCCATCCGGTCCTTGACGTGTTTGCGCGCATGCTTCATCCCGTCCTTGAGGAGGTCGCCGTTCCCCTCGAACGGCCCGGGGAGTTCCAGAGCGACTTCGGACGACATTGAGTAAGGATCGCGACAGATAATCAAGTCGACGCTCCAGTCGCCATAATGGACCGTCTGGTGGGGATCGATTGGCGCGGCAC